>Ga0075163_10007957_pt1 | contig 14004 bp, 10 predicted proteins | sample JI1023141ADNA_FD_71478 | JGI IMG/M metagenome (GOLD analysis project Ga0075163, IMG submission 71478) | Wastewater effluent complex algal communities from Wisconsin, to seasonally profile nutrient transformation and Carbon sequestration -... | ecosystem: Engineered > WWTP > Effluent > Algae...
GGGTCATGCCGCGCGACAATGCCCCCATGAGCACCCCCCACGCACCGTCGCGCGAGACCCGCATCGCCCTGCTGATCGACGCCGACAACTCGCCGGCAGCCAAGATCGATCTGATCCTCGCCGAGCTGGCCAAGCTGGGGGTGGCGAACATCCGGCGCGCCTATGGCAACTGGAAGAAGAACGAGCTCAAGGGCTGGGAGAAGGTGCTGCACGAATGCGCCATCCGGCCGATCCAGCAGTTCGACGTCAGCAAGGGCAAGAACGCCACCGACATGCTGATCGCCATCGACGCGATGGATCTGCTCTATACCGACCGGCCTGATGCGTTCGGCATCGTCTCGTCCGACGCCGACTTCACGCCGCTGGTGATGCACCTGCGCGCCAAGGGCGCCACCGTCTACGGCTTTGGCGCCAAGAAGACGCCGGATCCGTTCGTCGCCGCCTGCTCGCGCTTCCTTTACCTGGAATCGCTGGGCGAGCACGACGAGGAGCCGGAACCGGACGAGGCCGCTCCGGCCGGCGGCGCCCCCGCCAAGAAGGGCCGGGCGGCGCCCAAGAAGCCGGCCAGCGCCGAACTGCGGCGGGATGCGCGGCTGGTCAGCCTTCTGCGCAACGCGGTGGATTCGGCGGCTGGAGACGACGGCTGGTCCAACCTCAGCGCGGTGCGTGCGCAGATCGCCAACCAGGCTTCCTTCGACCCGCGCAACCACGGCTTCAAGAAGTTCAGCGACCTGGTCGACGCGATCGGCCTGTTCGAAACCGAGCGGCGCGGCCAGAGCCTGTATGTGCGCGACAAGCGCCAGGCCCGAGCGGCCAAGGGCGCCTGAGGCGCACCGGTCAGACCGGCAGGAAGCCCTCGATCGACAGGTAACGCTCGCCGGTGTCGTAGTTGAAGCCCAGCACGCGGGCGCCGGCCGGCAGATCCGGCAACTTCTGGGCGATGGCGGCCAGCGTGGCGCCGCTGGAGATGCCCACCAGCAGGCCCTCTTCGCGGGCGCAGCGGCGGGCCATCTCGCGGGCGGCCTCGGCCTCGACCTGGATCACGCCATCCAGCAGCGCGGTGTCGAGGTTCTTCGGGATGAAGCCGGCGCCGATGCCCTGGATCGGGTGCGGGCTGGGGGCGCCGCCGCTGATCACCGGCGAGGCGCTGGGCTCGACGGCGTAGACCTTCAGCTTGGGCCAGCGGGCCTTCAGCACCCGTGCGCAGCCGGTGATGTGGCCGCCGGTGCCGACGCCGGTGATGAGGGCATCCAGCCCCTCGGGGAAATCCGCTGCGATTTCTTCGGCGGTGGTGCGCACATGCACCGCGATATTGGCTGGGTTGTCGAACTGCTGCGGCATCCAGGCGCCGTGGGTTTCGGCCAGCAACTCCTGGGCGCGGGCGATGCTGCCTTTCATGCCCTTCTCGCGCGGGGTCAGCTCGAAGCTCGCGCCGTAGGCCAGCATCAGGCGGCGGCGCTCCACGCTCATGCTGTCGGGCATCACCAGGACCAGCCGGTAGCCCTTCACCGCCGCGACCATGGCCAGGCCGATGCCGGTGTTGCCCGAGGTCGGCTCGATGATGGTGCCGCCTGGTTTCAGCGCACCGCTGCGCTCGGCGTCCTCCACCATGGACAGGGCGATGCGGTCCTTGATCGATCCACCGGGGTTGCTGCGCTCCGATTTCACCCAGACCTCGTGGCTGGCACCGAACAGGCGGTTCACACGGATGTGCGGGGTGTTGCCGATGGTGGCGAGAACGTTCGTGGCCTTCATGGGGATCCTCTGCAAGCTGGCGGGTCCGGGCATCATGCCGCATGGGACAATCCACCGTGTGAAGCAGGCCAGACCGCCGCTGGTGCAAGCATCGAAAGGTGGCACTGGAGGAAGGTCCGGACTGCACAGGGCAGCGTAGCGGGTAACGCCCGTCCACCGCGAGGTGCGGATCAGAGCCACAGAGACGAGTCGGTTCGGGGCAAGGCCCCGAACCGGGTGAAACGCGGCAATCTCTACGCGCAGCAACACCAAATAGGCCGGCATTGAAGCGGCTCGCTGAGCCGGCGGGTAGGTGGCATCGAGCCAGGCGGGCAACCGCCCGGCCCAGAGGAATGGCGGTCACAGCGCGAGGCCCGCAAGGGCAGAGCGCTGCACAGAATCCGGCCTATCGGCTTGCTTCACACTTATTTCGACCTGACGATCCAGAACGCATGAACCCGGAAGCCTCCAAAGCCTGGCGCGGCCCGCGCTGGGGCCTTGCCGCCTTGCTGGCCTGCCTGGGCATGCTGGGCCCGTTCTCGATCGACACCTATCTGCCCGCTTTCACGGGCATCGCGGCGTCACTGGGTGCTTCGCCAGTCGAGATGCAGCAGACGCTGTCGGCGTACCTGCTGGGATTTGCGGTGATGAACCTGTTTCACGGCGCCCTGGCCGACAGCTTCGGCCGCCGGCCGGTGGTGCTGGCGGGCGTGGCGGTGTTCACCCTGGCCTCGGTGGGCTGCGCGCTGAGCCAGTCGATCGGCGCTCTGGTGGCCTTCCGTGCGGTGCAGGGCATGTCCGCTGGCGCCGGCATGGTGGTGTCGCGGGCGGTGATCCGCGACCTGTTCCCGCCTTCGGAGGCCCAGCGGGTGATGTCGCAGGTGACGATCTATTTCGGGGTCGCCCCGGCCATTGCCCCCATCGTTGGCGGCTTCCTGTTCGTCCACGCCGACTGGCATTCGATCTTCTGGTTCCTGGCCGGCGTGGGCCTGCTGCTGTGGCTGACCATGTGGTGGCAACTGCCCGAGACCTTGCACCCCAGCCAGGTCCAGCCGTTCAGTACCGGGCACCTGATGAGCGGCTACTGGCAAATGGCCTCCAGTGCACGCTTCATTGCCCTGGCCTTCGCCTCGGGCGTTCCCTTCAACGGCATGTTCCTCTACGTGCTGTCGGCGCCGGTGTTCCTGGGCGACATCCTGCACCTGGGGCCGACCCAGTTCTACTGGTTCTTCCTGTCGACCATAGCCGGCATCATGGCCGGCGCCTGGTGGTCCGGCCGGCTGGCGGGCAAGATCCGGCCCCAACGCCAGATCCGGCGGGGTTTCCAGATCATGACGGTGGTGTCGCTGCTCAACGTCGCCATGAACTTGCTGTTCCCGGCGCATCCGGCCTGGGCGATCCCGCTGATCGCTGTTTTCGCCTTCGGCTGGGCGCTGATGGTGCCGGTGGTCACCCTGCTCCTGCTCGACCAGGTGCCGGATCGGCGCGGCATGGCGTCGTCCTTGCAGGCCTGCATCGGCAGTGCCGCCAACGCGCTGGTGGCCGGGGCCATTGCCCCGCTGGTGATGCATTCCGCACCGGCGCTGGCGATCGCCTCGCTGCTGATGATGGGCATCGGGGTGGTGGCCTGGTGGTGGGTCCGCCCGCGCCTGGCGCTCTGACCGATTCAAGGATCGTCGGCAGCGGCCGATATCCAGGCGACGACCCGGCACGAGAGCCGGGTTCGCGTGGAGATGCCATGTCGATCAAAGCTGCCCCGTACTTCTGCCTGACCCATTTGGCACTGGTTGCCGCCTGCTTGCTGAGCCCGGTGGCTCAGGCCGCTGGCGCCCATGCTGCCGAGGCCAAGCCTGCACCTGCCGCCAAGGCTGCGCCGCCTGAAAGCGCCATGGATCAGCTCCGTCAGAAGCTGGCCGAGCGTCTGGGCGCACAGCGGGCCGCCGATGCGAACACCCCCAATGTGATGCGCGTGGCCAATCGGGGCGAAGCGCCCGCGGCTGCGGCTGCAGCCGGCCATGCCGCCCCGGGCAACGTGGCGGCGCACTCGAGGGTGGCGGCCGCCCGGGCTGCCGCGCCGGCCGCGCTTCGGCCCGAGGCCCATGGCCATGAGGGCCATTGGGACTACGAGGGCGAGAACGGCCCCGAATCCTGGGGCAGGATGAAGGCCGAGTTCACCAAGTGCTCGACCGGCCAGCGCCAGAGCCCGATCGACATCCGCGGCGGCATCGCCGTGCAGCTCGAACCGATCCAGTTCGACTACCGCGCCACCGGCTTCTCGGTGATCGACAACGGCCACACGGTGCAGGTGAACCTGCCCTCGGGCAACGCCATCACGGTGCTGGGCCGCCGCTACGAGTTGCTGCAGTTCCATTTCCACCGGCCCTCCGAAGAGCGCATCAACGGCCGCCAGTTCGACATGGTGGCCCACCTGGTGCACAAGGATGCCGAGGGTCGCCTGGCCGTGGTGGCCGTCCTGCTGGACCGTGGCAGTGCACAGCCACTGGTGCAGGCCGTCTGGAACTCGTTGCCGCTGGAAAAGGGCGAGGCTCAGGCCTCGCCGGTGCCGATCGACCTGAACCACCTGCTGCCCGAGGACCGGCGCTACTACACGTACATGGGCTCGCTCACCACGCCGCCGTGCAGCGAAGGTGTGCTGTGGATGGTGATGAAGCAGCCTGTCCAACTCTCGAGCGACCAGATCAACATCTTCGCCAAGCTGTATCCGATGAACGCGCGACCGGTGCAAAGTGCCTCGGGCCGGCTCATCAAGGAATCGAACTGAAGTAGTGCCTGACCCCAGTTAAGATGGGGGCACGCAGGGAGACCACAGCGCCGGCGTGCGGGGCCTGCGCCCGTGCCGGCTACCCACACCGGGGTTTGCGCGTGGCCGAATTGACTCCCCCAGCCCCCACTGCGACCGTCCTGTTCGAGAACCTCGCCGATGCGGTCTACGTGCTCGATCCCGAGACCTCGAACATCGTGTGGGGCAACCGCATGGCCTGGGAGAGCCTGGGCCTGACGGCGGCACAGGTGCTGGACCACAGTGTCCTGAGCCTGCAGATGGATGTCGCAGGCTCACCGCATTGGGACGCGATTGCGGCTGTCATCCGCAGCTCGCCTTGTTTCACCTTTGTCGGGCGCCACCGGCACGCTCAAGGGCACGAGGTCGCGGTCGAGGTCAACACGACGCGGTTCTTCGACCAGGGCCGCGAGTACTTTCTGTCGGTGGCCCGAGACATCACGCGCCGGCTGGCGATGGAAGTCGGCCTGAAACAGCGCGAAAGCCAGCTCTGGTTCGCACTCAACGAGGCAACCGACGGGCTGTGGGACTGGGACGTGGTGACCAGCGAGGTCTACTTCAGCCCGCAGCTCAAGCGGATGCTGGGATACGGGCCGGACGAGATGCCGCCGATCCTGAACACCTGGAGCAACAACATCCATGCCGACGACGCGGCCCGGGTGATGTCCCTGCTGAAAGATCACCTGGAGGGGCGGCGTGCGCGCTATGAAGCCGAGTACCGCCTGCGCAATCGCAACGGCAGCTACCTGTGGGTGCTCGATCGCGGCCGGGTGTTCGAGCGCGACGCCGCAGGAGCGCCAACGCGTGTCGTCGGCATGGTCCAGGATGTCACCCAGGAACGCGAAGCCCGGGAGGCGCTGCGCCGCAGCGAGGAGGAGCAACGCACGCTGATTGCGGCGCTGCCTGATGTCGTGATGCGCCTGGATCGCCAGGGGCGCCACCTGTTTGTTTCCGAGAACGTCGCGTCGATCGTGCCCCTGTCCACCGCAGACATCATCGGCCGGACGCACCGCGAACTGGGCTTCCCCGAGGATCTTTGCCACACCTGGGACGAAGCGATTCAAGGCGTCTTCGACACCGGCGTGGTGCACGAGTCCGAGTTTGAGCTGGATTTCGGCGGCGGCAACGAAGCGCGCACCATCAGTTGGCGGGTCGTGCCCGACAGTGAGCAGGGCTCGGATGTGCGCACCGTGCTCGTGGTTTGCAGGGACGTGACGAGGCGAAAACGAGCAGAGGCTGAACTGCAGCGCCACCGCAACCACCTCGAAGATCTCGTGGCGGAACGGACGGCGGCGCTGTCGGAGGCCAAGGCAGCGGCCGAAGCTGCCACCCGTGCCAAGAGTCGATTCCTGGCCCACATGAGCCACGAGCTGCGCACTCCGCTGAGCGCCATCGTCGGCATGACCGACCTCGCGCGCCGGACGGTGGCGGATCCGATGGTCGATGAACAACTCGGCAAAGTCGAGCAGGCCTCGCACCACTTGCTCAACCTCATCAATGACATTCTCGATCTGTCCAAGATCGAGGCTGAACGGATGGTGCTGGAGCAGGTGGGGTTCCAGCTTGCCAAGGTATTCGACAGCCTGGGATCCCTGGTTGGGTATCGCGCGCGGGACAAAGGGCTCGAATTCGGGGTCGATATCTCGCCCGAGCTGGCGGCGCGCATGGTGGTCGGCGATCCGCTTCGGCTGAAGCAGGTGGTGCTCAATCTGGTCGACAACGCCGTCAAGTTCACCGAACGCGGGCGGATCGATGTGCGGGTGTCGTCAACGCAAACCGCTGACACGCTGCTGCTCCACGTGGCGGTGCGCGACAGTGGCATCGGTGTGGCGGAGGCCGACCGGCAGCGCCTCTTCGCGTCGTTTGAACAGGCTGACAACTCGACCACCCGGCGCTACGGCGGCACCGGGTTGGGCCTGGCGATCAGCCTGCAACTGGTGCGCATGATGGGCGGCACCCTCGACGTGGACAGCGAACCGGGCCGCGGCAGCACCTTCTGGTTCGAGGTGCCGCTGCGGCTGGGAGATGAGGCCAGCGAGGACAGCCAATCCGCACAAACTGAGAGGGTGTGCGGGGCACTGAAGAGCCGGCATGCCGGGCGCCTGGTGCTGGTGGCCGAGGACGATCCGGTCAGCCAAGAGATCTCGGTGGCGATGCTCGAACACGCCGGCCTGGTGGTGCACCTGGCCTGCGACGGCGAAGAGGCCGTCGCGATGGCATCGGCGCAGCGCTATGCCCTGATCCTCATGGACATGCAGATGCCCCGCCTCAGCGGCCTGGAGGCGTCGCGGAAGATTCGTGAGCTTGGCCCCAACCGCGATGTCCCCATCATGGCGTTGACCGCCAATGCCTTCGAGGACGACAGGCGCCGTTGTCTGGATGCCGGGATGAACGACCACCTGTCGAAGCCTGTTCAGGCGCGCCGGCTCTACGAGAAGCTGATGTCGGTTTGGTCCGACTTGGCTTGAACGGCTCGTCGAACTGCCCCAAGGCGCGCGGCCGAGGCACGCCACAGCGCAAGCAGCCCAGGTTGGCACTACTCAGGCTTCACTTTGAGAGTTGCCTGCAAGTCCTTATTTATGAACGATTTTCCACAATCGAAGCTTGATATTTATCGCCTAAGTGACTGATTTCATTATCTTTTTCTGAGATTCCGATTGACCCCGTCTGCGCCCGTGAGATAAAGTGGGGAAAAGTGCAGCTTAGTGGGTCAATGTGTCTGAATTTGTGTTCCAGGGTGAATCAGCGCTGACGCTGGACGGAAAGGGCCGGGTCACCGTGCCCGCCCGCTTCCGCGACGCGTTGGCCGCCCTGTGCGCAGGCCAGATGACGCTGACCAAGAGCCCATCGCGCTGCCTGCTGCTCTTCCCGCGCCCGGCCTGGGTGGAGTTCCGCGCCAAGCTGCTGGCCTTGCCGATGGATGCCGACAACTTTCGCCGCCTCTACCTGGGCAGCGCGATGGATGTCGAGATCGACAGCGGCTCGCGCGTCCTGCTCTCGCCCGAGCTACGCGGCTGGGCTCAGCTCGACAAGGAACTGATGCTTGTCGGCATGGGCGGGCGCATGGAAATCTGGGATCGCGATCGCTACCTCGCCAACGAGGAGGCCACGCTGGCCCAGCCGATGCCCGACGCACTGCGCCATCTGGTCATCTAGGGCCATGGGCTTCGAGCACACGACGGTCTTGTTGAACGAGGCGATCGACGCCTTGGTGACCGATCCTGCCGGCCTCTACGTGGACGGCACCTTCGGCCGAGGCGGCCACTCGCGTGCGCTGCTGGCGCGGCTGGAGCCGGCCGGCAGGCTGATCGCTTTCGACAAGGATCCGGAGGCCATCGCCGCCGCGCTCGACGACCCGCGCTTCACCATCTGCCATGCCAGCTTCGCTGCGATGCGCGCTGAGCTGGCCGCGCGTGGCATCGAGCGTGTCGATGGCGTGCTGCTGGATCTGGGCATCAGCTCGCCGCAGATCGACAACCCCGCCCGCGGCTTCAGCTTCCGTTTCGACGGCCCGCTGGACATGCGCATGGACCCGACCCGTGGCGAGAGCGCCGCGGATTTTCTGGCTCGAGCCGACGAGCGCCTCATTGCACAGGTGGTACGCGACTATGGGGAAGAACGGTTTGCTGCATCGATTTCAAAGGCGATTGTTGCTCGCAGGGAAGGCGGGAACCCTGTTCGAACCACTGCCGAGCTGGCCGAGCTCGTGGCTCGCTCGGTCAAGTCCCGCGAGCCGGGCCAGGACCCTGCAACGCGCACATTTCAGGCTCTTCGGATTTTCGTCAACGCCGAGCTTGAAGAGCTCGAGCAGGGGCTGACGGCGGCGCTGGCGCTGCTGGCTCCGGGCGGCCGCCTGGTGGTGATCAGTTTCCACTCGCTGGAAGACCGCATCGTCAAGACCTTCATCGCCGGCGAGAGCCGCGCCGAGGTGGATCGCCGCGCGCCATTTGCGCCGCCCCGCCGGCCGCTGCGGCTGCGCGCCGTCGCCCGCATCAAGCCGGACGTCGGCGAGGTGCGAGCCAACCCGCGCTCGCGTTCTGCGGTGCTGCGCGTGGCTGAGCGGCTGGACGACGGAGGCGGCCTGTGACCCGGTTCTCGATCGTCTTGCTCGTCGCGCTGGTGCTGAGCGGTCTGTATCTGGTCAAGACCAGCTACGAGTCGCGCCGCCTCTTCGTCGAGCTGGAGCGCGCCAAGGCCGAGGAGGCGCAGCTCACCGCCGATGCCAAGCGCCTGGACGCCGAGCGGCGCACCGAGGCCACCCACCTGAAGGTCGAACGCACCGCGCGCGACAAGCTGGCCATGCGCCTCGCCTCGCCCGAGGTGACCGTCTACGTGTCCGATTCCCGGGCCTCTGGGGCATCGCGATGAGTTGGCTCAAGCGCAACACGCCGGCCGGCAACCACTCGGTGCGCGGCGTCAACTACTCGACCAGCCCGCTGCTGGCGTCGAAGACGCCGCCCTCACGCAGCCGATTGCTGGTGATGCTGGTGGGGGTGGGATTCGTCGCGCTGGCCGGCCGTGCCTTGTATGTGCAGGTCATCGAAAGCGATTTCTTCCAGAAGAAGGGCGAGGAACGCTACGCCTCGACCATGCAGTTGCCCGCCAGTCGTGGCCGCATCGTCGATCGCAATGGCCAGATCCTGGCCATCAGCGTGAACGCACCGACGATCTCGATGAACCCGCAACAGTTCAAAGCCGCCGACGACCAGAAGCGGGCCCTGGTTTCCCTGCTGCGCATGCCGCTGAAGGAGTTCGATGCCAAGTTGTCCGACGGGGGTGCCTACACGGTGCTCCGCCGCCAGATCGACGATGGCGTCGCACAGCAGATCCGCGCGTTGAAGGTCAAGGGGGTCACCCTCGAGCCCGGCTACATCCGCCGCTACCCCGAGAACGAGGCGGCTGCCCATGTGGTGGGCTTCACCGACGTCGAGGACCGCGGGCAGGAGGGGATCGAGCTGACCTTTCAGCGCCAGCTCCAGGGCCAAGGCGGTTCGCGGGGCGTGGTGAAGGACCGGCTGGGCCGGGTGGTCGAAGAACTCGGCGAGCCCGTCGACCCACGCGACGGCCGCGACGTGCAGCTGACCATCGATTCCAAGGTCCAGGCGTTGGCCTACCAGCGTATCCGCGATGCCGTGCAGCAGCACAAGGCCAAGGCAGGCAGCGTGGTCGTGCTGGATGCCCAGAGCGGCGAGATCCTGGCCCTTGCCAACTACCCCAGCTACCTGCCCGGTGAGCGCCGCAACCTGACCGGTGCGCAACTGCGCAACCGGGCGATCACCGACGTCTTCGAGCCGGGTTCCACCGTCAAGCCGTTCATCGCCTCGCTGGTGCTGGAGAAGGGCCTGGTCAAGCCGACCACCGTGATGGACACGCACCCGTTCAAGGTCGGCCCGCTGCTGGTCAACGACGGTTCGCACGGGCATGACTCGATGACCATGGCCCAGGTGATCCAGAAGTCCAGCAACGTCGGCACGGTCAAGCTGGCACAGAAGCTCGAGAACAGGGAGATGGGCGAAATGCTCGCCTCGCTCGGCTTCGGGGCCAAGCCGCAGATCGGCTTCCCCGGTGCCGCCACCGGCCGCCTGCGGCCGTGGAAGACCTGGAAGCCGGTCGAGAAGGCCACCATGAGCTACGGCTACGGCCTGTCGGCGTCGCTGCTTCAGATTGCCCGCGCCTACACCGCCATTGCCCGCGACGGCGAACTCGCGCCGCTGACGCTCATCAAGGGCGAAGCAGCGCTGCCTGGCGTGCGCGTGTTCGAGCCCGAGACCGCACGCACGATGCGAGAGCTTCTGCGTGGCACGGTCAGCGCCGATGGCACCGCACCGTTGGCCCAGCCGCTCGGCTACTCCGCCGGGGGCAAGACCGGCACCGCCGAAAAGCAGGAAGGCCGGGGCTACAACAGCGACAAGCACCGCGCCTGGTTCACCGGCATCGCTCCGATCGACAACCCGCGCGTGGTGGTGGCGGTGATGGTTGACGAGCCCAGCGGAGTCTACTTCGGCGGCCTCGTCGCAGCGCCGGTCTTCAAGACGGTGGTCGAGCAGACTCTGCGCACGATGGGCGTGCAACCTGATCTGGAAATCAAGGCGCCCGTGCTGACGGCCAAACCAGCCCTCGCGCCGGCCATGCCGGTGGCAGTGGCGCAGTTGAATGACGCGTCGCCGATCAAGGCGCGGAACTGACATGCCACTCACCCGCCTCAAGAGCCCTGACGCCGCTGCCCGGTGGCTCAGTTCCTGGGTCACCGGCGCGCTGCGCACCGACAGCCGCCAGGTCCGCCCAGGCGACGCCTTCATCGCCTGGCCCGGCTACGCCAGTGATGGGCGGCAGTATGTGGCTGCCGCGCTGGACGCCGGTGCCTCGACCTGCCTGGTCGAGGACGAGGGCGTCGAGGCCTTTGGATTCGAGGATGCCCGCGTCGCCACATTGCCCCAGCTGAAGGCCGCCACCGGCCTGATCGCCAACGCCTACTACCGCCAACCCAGCGGCGCGCTGCAGGTTGTGGCCACCACGGGGACCAACGGCAAGACCTCGACCGCCTGGTGGACGGCGCAATGCCTGACCCAGCTCGGCACCCGCTGCGGCGTGGTCGGCACGCTGGGCATCGGCGAGCCGCCAGTACCAGGCCAAGTCGAGGCCAAAATCGAGTTCACCGGCCTGACCACGCCCGATCCGGTGCTGCTGCAGGCGGGTTTCCGGCACATGGTGGACCAGGGTTTTGGCGCCTGCGCCATCGAGGCCTCGTCGATCGGCATCGTCGAGCAGCGACTGGCCGGAACGGCGATCGAGGTGGTGCTGTTCACCAACTTCACCCGCGACCACCTCGACTACCACGGCAGCATGGAGGCCTATTGGGCCGCCAAGCGCGATCTGTTCGGCTGGCCTGGCCTGCGCGCCGCGGTGATCAACGTCGACGACCCGCAGGGCGCAGCGCTGATCGCCGAACTCGCTGGAAAGGGCCTGGACCTGTGGACCGTCTCGGTGCAGGACGAGGCGCGGCTGCGCGCCGAGGGCGTGGCCTATCGCGACGGCGGCCTGGCCTTCGACGTGGTCGAGGGCCTGGAGCGCGCGCCGGTGGCCAGTGGCCTCATCGGCGACTACAACGTCAGCAACCTGCTGGTGGTGATGGGCGGGCTGCGTGCGCTGGGCGTGCCGCTGGCGGCCGCCGCGCGAGTCGCCCAAGGTGTGACACCGGTGCCGGGCCGCATGCAACGGGTCTCCGCCACGGCGGCCGGCCCCGAGGTGGTGGTGGACTATGCCCACACGCCCGATGCACTGGAGAAGGCTGTCGCCGCGCTGCGCCCGCTGGCGCGGGCACGGGGTGGCCAGCTCTGGTGCCTGTTCGGCTGCGGTGGCAACCGCGATGCCAGCAAGCGCCCGCTGATGGGCGAGATCGCCGCCCGCCTCGCCGACCGGGTGGTGGTGACCAGCGACAACCCGCGCCGCGAAAACGCCCACGGCATCCTCGATCAGATCGTCACCGGCGTCCCGCATGCGGCGGCGATCTCCAAGTTGCAGGTCGAGGGCGATCGCCGCCTGGCCATCCTGCAGGCGGTGGCTGCTGCGGCCGTGAACGACGTCATCCTGATCGCTGGCAAGGGCCATGAGGACTACCAGGAGATCGACGGTGTCAAGCACCCGTTCTCCGACATCGTGGAATCCGCTGCGGCGCTGGCCGCGAGGAGCCGCGCATGAGGCCGACGTTGGCCCAGGCCCAGGCCATGCTGCCCGGCTCCGTGCTGGTCGGCGATGGGGCCACGGCCTTCGAGCGCGTGCACACCGACACGCGCACCCTGCGCACGGGCGATCTGTTCGTCGCGCTGCGCGGCGAGCGCTTCGATGCGCATGACTTCCTGCCCGCAGCGAAGCAGGCCGGCGCGGTGGCAGCGATGGCGTCGAAGGGCATCGCCGAAGCAGGCCTGGCCGGCCTGCAGGTGGCCGACCCGCTGGCTGCGCTGCAGGCGTTGGCCACGGCATGGCGGGTGCGCCACCCGTTGCCGCTGATCGCGGTCACCGGCAGCAACGGCAAGACCACGGTCACCCAGATGATCGCCAGCATCCTGCGTGCGGCACACGGCGAATTCGCGCTGGCCACCGAAGGCAACCTGAACAACCACATCGGCGTGCCGTTGACCGTGCTCCGCCTGGCCGGCCACCGCGTGGCGGTGGTCGAACTGGGCATGAACCACCCGGGCGAGATCGCCGAGCTGGCGGCCATCGCCCAGCCTACCGTGGCCCTGGTCAACAACGCGCAGCGTGAGCACCAGGAATTCATGCACACGGTGGAGGCCGTGGCGCGCGAGAACGGTGCGGCCATTGCGGCGCTGCCGGGCAGCGGCGCGGCGGTGTTCCCGGCCGATGACGGGTACACGCCGGTCTGGCGGGAACAGGCCGGCACGCGCCGCTGCTGGGCCTTTGCGCTGGACGCCGCCGCCGATGTCACCGCCACCGCGGATTGGCAGGTAGATCACTGGCAGGTGGCCCTGAAGACACCCGTCGGCGCGGCCACGTTGGCCCTGCGCATTGCCGGCCGGCACAACGTGAAGAATGCGCTGGCTGCCACGGCCGCAGCCCTCGCAGCCGGCGTCTCGATCGACGCCATCGTGCGCGGGCTCGAAGCTTTCGAGCCCGTCAAGGGCCGCTCGCAGGTCAGGCCGCTGCAGGTCGCTGGCGGGCCGCGCACCCTGATCGACGACAGCTACAACGCCAACCCGGATTCGGTGCGTGCCGCGATTGACGTGCTGGCCGCACTGCCCGCACCACGCTGGCTCCTGCTGGGCGACATGGGCGAGGTCGGCGACCAGGGCCCGGCTTTTCATGCCGAGATCGGCCGGCACGCCAAGGCCAGCGGCATCGAGGCCATCTGGTGTGCCGGCGCTCTGATGCGCCACGCCGCCGAAGCGGCAGGTGCGCGCCATTTCGAGACCGTGGCCGAACTGCTTGCCGCGTTGCCGCAAGCGCCGGCTTACGACTCCGTGCTGGTCAAGGGGTCGCGTTTCATGAAGATGGAGCAGGTCGTCGCGGCCCTGCAGGCCGGAGGCGCACATGCTGCTTAGCCTCGGCCAATGGCTGCAGACGCTCTACCCGGAGCACTTCGGCTTCCTTCGTGTCTTCCAGTACCTCACCTTCCGGGCGGTGCTGGCGGCGATGACCGCACTGCTGATCGGCCTGATGTTCGGCCCGTGGGTGATCCGCCGCCTGGCCGAGCTGAAGATCGGGCAGCCGATCCGCGAGTACGGCGTGCAAAGCCACCTGGCCAAGGCCGGCACGCCGACCATGGGCGGCGCACTGATCCTGATCGGCATCGGCGTGTCCACGCTGCTGTGGGCCGACTGGAGCAACCGCTTCATCTGGATCGTGATGCTGGTCACCTTCGGCTTCGGCGCCATTGGCTGGGTGGACGACTGGCGCAAGGTGGTGCTGAAGGACCCGGAGGGCATGCCCTCGCGCGAGAAGTTCTTCTGGCA
>Ga0075163_10007958_pt1 | contig 14002 bp, 12 predicted proteins | sample JI1023141ADNA_FD_71478 | JGI IMG/M metagenome (GOLD analysis project Ga0075163, IMG submission 71478) | Wastewater effluent complex algal communities from Wisconsin, to seasonally profile nutrient transformation and Carbon sequestration -... | ecosystem: Engineered > WWTP > Effluent > Algae...
CTCGGGAGCTGCGGTCTCCGGTGCGGAGGCTGCCGCCTCGGGAGCTGCGGTCTCCGGTGCGGCCACTGCCGGCTCGGGAGATGCGCTCTCCAGCGCGGTTTCCGCCGGCTCGGGCTCCGGTTCGGCGGCCTCCGGCGCGACCGGCTCGGGCGCTGCCGGGGCGTCCGCGACGATTACCTCAGCCACCTCGGCAGACTCGCTTTCGGGCACCACGGCCTCGATGCTCGGCTCGGTTGCCTCGGCACCAGGGGTGCTCGCATTGTCGGTCACTGCTCAGCCCTTCGTTTCGGTCGTCACCGTGAGCGTACTGATCGGGAGCGCCGGAGCCACCCCGTCAGCACCATTCCCACCCGCGGCGATCTTGTCCACAATATCCATCCCGGAGCTCACGGTTCCGAAAATTGAATAGCCCCCGCCGTCGGTCGGCAACTCTGTGTCCTTGAACACGATGAAGTACTGACCACCATTGCTGTTGGGGTCGTTGGTGCGCGCCATGGCCACGGTGCCGCGCGGATACTTCCCGTCGGCGGGCGCATTCTCGATGCCATAGCCATAGCCGGGGTTGCCATTGCCCGAGCCGGTGGGGTCGCCGCACTGCAGCACGAAAATTCCGCGGGTAACCAGCCGGTGGCAGGGCGCGTTCTTCCAGTAGCCAAGCTGGCTCAACTGGACGAATGACGCGACGGTCTTCGGCGCCTTCGCGCCGTCTAGGGTCAGCCGGATGGCACCGCAATTGGTGTCGAGCGTCGCCACGACGGTCTTGCCGCTCACGGCCGCGATCTCGTCGGCATCCGGTGCGGAGAGTTCCCCCTCAGTTCCCGGCGCGGCGGGCGCCGGGGTGCAACCGTCGGCGGCCTGCGCCGACGGCGGGGAGGTCGGTGAGCTGGGGTTCGCGCTCTCGGCGTCCTCGCCGCGAAAGGCTCCCGATAGCCAGACGAACGCGCCGATGACGACGAGCAGCGTCGCGACAATGGCACCGACCTGCACATTTCGCTTCTGGTCGGCTGCTCGCTGCACTTCCTGGGCAGCCCGACGGTCATACCGACGCTTGGCTCGGGCGCGCTCTTGCTCCTTGGTCACGGCGGTCAGTCTAAGGAGCCCCGGCGCCGGATAGGGTCGGTGCTCGTGTTGATGCTTGCCTTCCCCGCTGCGGCCTTCGCGACCAATTGCTATGTGATCGCCCCCGGGCCGGGTGAGGAATGCCTCGTCGTCGACCCCGGCATCGGGGTGCTGGACACCCTGCACGACATCTTTGCCGAGCACCGGTTGCGGCCGGCGGCCGTCCTGCTCACCCACGGTCACCTCGACCACGTCTATTCCGTGACGCCGGTATGCCGTGGCACCGCCCCAGCCCTCACCCCCGCCTATGTGCATGCTGAGGATCGCTATCGGCTCGCCGACCCGATCAGCCTGCTCGACCCCATGCTCGTCGCGGCCTTCGAGCAGCAGTTCGGCGCCAAGGCGACGTGGAGCGAGCCGGATGATGTCGTCTCGATCGCCGATGGTGAACCTCTGAACATCGCCGGGATCGATCTGCATACCCTGCACGCGCCGGGCCACACCGAGGGCTCGGTGATGTTCGGCATCGACGCGGTGCCCGACGGCATCTCCCAGGACCTAGATCGCACGATGCTGACCGGCGATGTGCTCTTTGCCGGCTCCATCGGTCGCACCGATCTGCACGGCGGCAGCGCTGACGCGATGCAGCGTTCGCTGCGCGATGTCGTTGTGCCACTTGCCGATTCCACGCTGCTGCTGCCCGGACACGGGCCGGCGACGTCGATGAAAAGGGAACGCGTGAGCAATCCCTATTTGCAAGGATTGGGCGCGTGAGCAAGATCGCCCCGATCTCCGGCTTCCCGGAGTACTCCCCCGCCCAACGCATCGTCGAGCAACGCTTCCTCGACGTCATCCGCGAGACCTTCGAATTGCACGGCTTCGCCTCGATCGAGACCCGCTCCATCGAGCCGGTGGAGCGGTTGCGCAGCCAGGGCGAGGATGCCGACAAGGAGATCTATGGGGTGCGACGCCTCGCGGAGGAGGAGACCGACGCCCGATGGGGGCTGCACTTCGATCTAACCGTGCCCTTCGCCCGCTATGTGCTGGAGAACGCGGGCCGATTGGAGTTCCCCTTCCGTCGCTATCAGATTCAGAAATCGTGGCGTGGTGAGCGACCTCAGGAGGGGCGCTATCGCGAGTTCACCCAAGCGGACATCGATGTCGTCGATGTCGCCACCCTCGCGCCCCACTTCGAGGCGGAGATGCCGCTGGTCATCGCCGATGTCTTCGCGAAGTTCCCCGTCGGCGACTATGTGATCCGCGTCAACAATCGCAAGCTGCTCAGCGGTTTCTATGCCGGGATCGGCATCACGGACACGCAGGAAACGCTGCGCACCGTCGACAAGCTCGACAAGATCGGCCCGGATGCCGTCCGCACTCTCTTGCTGGAGCGCGGGCTCAGCGGCGAACAGGCCGACTCTTGCCTGCGCCTGGCCCAGATCACCGCGACCGACACCTCCTTCGTGGAGGAGGTGCGCGCGCTCGGCGTCTCCCACCCGATGCTGGATGATGGCCTGACCGATCTCGCCCAGGTCGTCGAGATCGCCGCCGCCCACATCCCCGGCATCGTCGTTGCCGACCTCAAGATCGCGCGTGGGCTCGACTACTACACCGGCACGGTCTATGAGACCCAACTCCTCGGCCACCCCGAGTGGGGCACGATCGTCGGCGGCGGCCGGTATGACGCCCTGGCCTCCGACGGCAAGACGACCTATCCCGGCGTCGGCATCTCAATTGGCGTCACCCGCATCCTCGGCTTGCTCTTCGGCGCCGGCGCCCTGAGCGCGGACCGCTCAACCCCGAGCGCGGTCCTGATCGCCGTCAACGACGAGGCCGACCGCGCCCAATCCACCGCGATCGCAACGGCCCTGCGCGGGCGTGGGATCCCGTGCGAGGTCGCCCCCAAGGCGGACAAGTTCGGCAAGCAGATCCGGTATGCCGATCGCCGGGGCATCCCCTATGTCTGGTTCCCCCGTGCAGACGGAGATCAGGTCAAGGACATCCGCTCCGGGGAGCAAGTGGCCGCCGACCCGGCGGCCTGGGCGCCGCCCCCAGCCGACCTGCGCGCCCGGGTCCTGCGCGCAGGGGAGTCCTGAGCCGGTCTCGGATCGGGGCGGACGCCTCAATCCTGACGCTCAGTCCGCGAAGGACGGCGCCGAGCCGCCACCGCCTCGGGTGACCTCGAAGACGCCGGGGACGTTCTTGACGGCATTGAGCACGTGTTCGAGATGCGCCGGATCGCCCATCTCGAACATGAAGGTGGAATAGGCGACCCGCTTCTTGGTCGTATGCACTTGCGCGCCAAGGATATTCACCGAGTTATCGGACAGCACGCGGGTGATGTCGGCCAACAGATGGTTGCGGTCGAGGGCCTCGACGTTGATCTGGACGAGGAAGAGCGAGCCGCTGCGCGGCGCCCACTCGACCTCGACGATCCGGTCGGGCTGGGCGGTCAGGTGCTTGGCGTTGGTGCAGTCGGTGCGGTGCACCGCAATGCCGTCGCCGCGGGTGATGAAGCCGAGGATCACATCGCCGGGGACCGGGGTGCAGCAGCGCTTGAGCTTGATGACGATATCGCTGGAGTCCATGCCCACGACGCGGACGCCTGGATCGTCGGAGCGCTGGCGCATCGCCCGGTTGGGGTTTTGGACCTCGGCGACATCCTCGGTGACCGCCTCTTCGCCGCCCAGCCCAGCCACCAGCCGCGAGACCACATGCTGCGCGGAGACGTGGTTCTCGCCCACCGCGGCATACAGGCCGTCGATATCGGTGTACCGCAGTTCGGTGGCGACGCCGGTCATAGACTCGGCCGTCATCATTCGCTGCAACGGAAGGTGTTGGCGCCGAAGGGCTTTGGCGATCTCGTCCTTGCCGCGGTCGATCGCCTCTTCACGACGGGACTTGGAGAACCACTGCTTGATCTTGCTGCGCGCCCGCGGGCTGCGCACGAATGTCAACCAGTCCCTTGACGGCCCGGCACCTTCGGCCTTGGAGGTCAAGACCTCGACCACCGCGCCATTCTCGAGGACCGAATCCAGCGGGACGAGACGTGCGTTGACCCGCGCGCCGACCGTGCGGTGCCCGACCTCGGTGTGCACGGCATACGCGAAGTCCACGGGAGTCGAGCCGGCCGGCAGCGCGATGACATCGCCCTTCGGCGTGAAGATATAGACCTCGCGCGTGTTGATCTCATAGCGCAGGGAGTCGAGGAAGTCCCCTGGGTCGGCGGTCTCGCGTTGCCAGTCCAGCACCTGCTTCAGCCACGCCATGTCACCGAGCGGGGCGGTCTCGGCGGTGGCGAGTTCATGGCGGCCGGTGGACTTGTTCTCCTTGTATTTCCAGTGGGCAGCGACGCCATATTCCGCTCGCCGGTGCATCTCCCAGGTGCGGATCTGCACCTCGACTGGCCGCCCGGCCGGGCCGATGACCGTCGTATGCAGCGACTGGTACATATTGAACTTCGGCATCGCGATGTAGTCCTTGAACCGCCCGGTGATCGGCTTCCACCGGGCGTGCAGGGCACCGAGCGCGGCATAACAATCGCGGGAGTTGTCCACCAGGACCCGCAGGGCCACGAGGTCGTGGATGTCGTCGAAGGCCCGATTGCCGACCATCATCTTCTGGTAGACGCTGTAGTAGTGCTTCGGCCGACCGGTGACCGTCGCCTTGACTCGGGCCTCCGCCAGATCGGCCTCGATCTGCTGCTGCACGGTGGCGAGATACTCAGCCCGCTCCCCCGCCCGCTCGGCCACCTGGCGGCGGATCTCTTCATACACCTTGGGATAGAGGGTCTTGAACGAGAGATCCTCAAGCTCCCACTTGATGGTGTTCATCCCCAGCCGGTGGGCGAGGGGGGCATATATGTCGAGGGTCTCGGCGGCCTTGCGCTGGGCCGACGCGGCGGGGACATATTGCCAGGTCCGCGCATTGTGCAGCCGGTCCGCCAGCTTGATGACGAGCACCCGGATGTCGCCGGCCATGGCAATGACCATCTTGCGCAGCGTCTCGGAGACGGCGGCATCGCCGAACTTGACCTTGTCGAGCTTGGTGACGCCATCGACCATGCCCGCGACCTGCTTGCCGAAGTTCCGCTCGATCTCGGCGAGCGGATAGTCGGTGTCCTCGACGACATCGTGCAGCAGGGCCGCGGCAAGGGTGTCCGGAGGCATCCCGAGGCCGGCGAGGATCGAGGCGACGGCTAATGGGTGGGTGATATAGGGCTCGCCCGACTTGCGCTTCTGCTCCTGGTGGGCCAGCGCCGCGACCTCATAGGCCTGCTCGATGATGGTCAGGTCGGCGCGCGGGTGATTGGCCCGCACCAGGGCGAGCAGCGGTTCGAGGGTGGGGTTGCCGGTGGTGGTCCGGGGCCGGCCAAATCGCTCCAGCCGCATGCGGGCGCGACTGCGCGCGGTGGGGATCGGCGCGGTCGTATTCGCCATTGGTGCGGGGGCGCCCTCACTCATTTTCACAGGGTAGTCGAGGCGCCCCGTCAGACCGAATCGAGGACCTCCACCGCGCGGCCGGGCAGCGCGGAACGCCCTCCGAGAGCGGCCAATTCGAGGATGACCGCGAACTCCACGACGACCGCGCCGAGCTCTTCGACGAGCGCGCAGGCTGCCGCCGCCGTGCCCCCAGTGGCCAGTACGTCATCGATGACGACGACCCGCTGGCCGGGGCGCAGGGCGTCGGCTTGGACCGCGAGCCGCGCCTGCCCGTATTCGAGGTCATAGGAGCGCTCGATCGTGGCGCCCGGCAACTTGCCGGCCTTGCGCACGGGCACGAAACCGACCCCGAGCGCTAGGGCCAGGGCGCCGCCAAAGATGAAGCCGCGCGCGTCGATGCCGACGACCGCATCGACCCGGCCGGTATGCCGTGCCCGCCAGTGCTCGATGACCGCCGCGAACGCCACGGGGTCCCCGACGAGCGGCCCGATGTCCTTGAAGAGGATCCCCGGCTTGGGGAAGTCGGCGACATCGCGGATGCTCGCGTGCACGATCGCCGCGATGTCCGGCGGCTGCTCGGTCACGAGCGCTTGGATTTCGGTTGCTTGCGCGGCTGATTGCGCGGGCCCGACTGCGCATATTTGTGCACCTTGCGCCCGCTGAGGGTGCCACCATCCGTCGGTGCAGGCGCCGGCGCATCATCGACATCGTCCACGACGGCGCCCCCGAGTGCCGTCGCCGCCTCGGTGGGAGCGGCGGCGCGAACGGTCGCAGGCTGGGCTGCGGCCGGCACCTTCGATGCCGTCCGGGCAGCCTTGGTCGCCACCTTGGTCTGCACCCGGGCGACGTGCTTGTCGAGGGCGACCACGGCCTCTTCCTTGCTGCGCAGGCTGACCAGCAAGGGCGTGGCGATGAAGATCGAGGAATAGGCCCCGACCGCCATACCGATGAACAGCGAGAGCGCGAGGTCGAGCAAGGTGCCGGGACCGAGCTTGGTGAACGCCACGGCGAGGACTGCGGCGATCGGCAGCAAGGCGACCACGGTGGTATTGATCGAGCGCACGACGGTCTGGTTGACACCGAGGTTGGCCGCGGCGGCATACGTGCTGCGACGGTTGGCGAAGGCCTCGGTCGTGTTCTCTCGGACCTTGTCGAAGACGACGACCGTGTCATAGAGCGAATAGCCGAGGACGGTGAGGAAGCCGATCATCGTCGCGGGCGAAATCTCCAGGCCGGTCCAGGCGTAGGCGCCAACGGTGAAAATCATGTCGTGCGCCAGGGCGACCAGCGCCGAGACCGCCATCTTCCAGGTGCGGAAATAGAGCGCCATGACGATCATCGTCAGGACGAGGAAGACGACGAGGGCCCGCAACGCCTGTTGACTGACGGAGGCACCCCAGGAGGGGCCGATGAAGTTGGCGCTGACTCGTTCGGGGGTGGTGTCGAAGGCGGTGGCGAGAGCATCGCGCACCTCGTTGACCTGCGCGTCACTGAGCTTCTCGGTCTGGACCCGCACGGTGTCGGTGCCCAGTTTGCTGACGCGGGCCTGCTGGCCCGTCTCGGCGTCGACGACCCCTTGAGCCGTGGACTCGAAGTCGGAACCCACCGCGACCTGAGAGACCCGGAACTCCGAGCCACCGGTGAACTCGATGCCGCGGTTGAGGCCGCGCAGGCCCATCCCGGCCAGCGCGATGATGATCAGGACGGCCGAGATCGCGAACCACAGGCGCCGCTTGCCGACGAAGTCGATCGAGCGCTTGCCGGTGTAGAGGTCATTGCCGAGATCGCTGAACCTGCTCATGCCCGGCCGCCTTCCGTCGCCACGCCCGTATGCGGTGTGCTCCCCACGGTGCGGGTCGCCGCGCCGGCTGGCGTGGGCCCGGCGAAGCGGCCCCGCCCGACATAGCGCGGCTTGGCGCCGAGCCGCTCCGGATCCACGCCGGACCACGGATGGCCGTCAGCGAAGAAGGAACGCCGGGCCAGCAGGGCGACGACCGGGTGGGTGAAGAAGTAGACGACGATGATGTCGATCAGGGTCGTCAGGCCGAGCGTGAATGCGAAGCCGCGGACGCTGGAGCTGGCGAGCAGATAGAGCACGAGGGCGCCGAGGAAGTTGACGCCGTCGGCGATCAGGATGGTGCGCCGGGCCCGGCGCCAGCCGGTGTCGACGGCGGTGCGCAGGGTGCGCCCCTCTCGAAGTTCGTCGCGGATGCGTTCGAAATAGACGATGAAGGAGTCGGCGGTGACACCGATGGCCACGATCAGGCCGGTCACGCCGGCCATATCGAGGCGATAATTCTGCGCCCAGCCGAGAATGGTGATGACCAGATAGGTGATCACCGCGGCAATGACGATCGAAGCGACGGTGACCAGACCGAGGGCGCGGTATTGCAGCAATGAGTAGCCGACGACCAGCAGCAGGCCGATGATTCCGGCGATGAAGCCGAAGTGCAATTGCTCGGCGCCGAGGTTCGGGCTGATCTGGGTGCGGGTCTGCAGGTCGAAAGAGATCGGCAGGGCGCCGAACTTCAGTTGCTTGGCCAGGTCCTGGGCCTCGGTGAAGGAGAAGCCACCAGTGATCGACGCCTGGCCGTTGGGAATGGCCTGGTTGAAGGACGGGGCGATGATGACGGTGCTGTCCAGGGTGGAGGCAAGCCGGTTGCGCGGCTGCGGGAGGTTGAGCATCTCGACCGAGAGGTCGCCATAGGTCTTGGCGGCCTTGGAGGAGAAGGTCAGTTGGATCTCGACGATATTGGTCGGCTGGCCGGTGGGCCCGCTCTGGTATCCAGCCACGGCGTCGGTGATATCCGATCCGCCGACGGCGACCGGTCCGAGCAGGAACTTCTCGGCCCCATCGGTGCTGCAGGTGACCAAAGGCTTGGCCGGGTCGTCCTCGAGACCTTCGGTCGCGTCCGGCTTGGAGCAGTCGAGCTCGTCGAACTCCTTGTTCAGAGCCGGGGTGACCCAGTTCAGATCCGTCGGGCTGGTCGGCTTGGCGCTCGGCGCGGGAGCGGTCGAGCTGCTGCTCGACGCCTCGCTCGTGCTGCTGGATTCGCTCGTGGTGGAGGAGGTGGAGGAACTGTCCGCCTTGCGCTCGCTGGAGGTCGCGGTGCTTGTGGAGGTCCCTGAGGTCGCCGACGTCGTGCTGCCCGAGGTCGTGCTGCCCGACGTCGAGCTGCCGGAGCCAGCGGATGACGAGTTGCTGGAGCTGCCCGAGGTGGAACTGCTGGACGTCGGGGTCGGGGTCGGCGTGGTGTAGGCACTCTGGAGCACCGGTCGGAACTGCAGGGCCGAGGAGCGTCGAAGGTTCTCCTCCTGCTGCCGGGTCGGGTTGCCCGGCATCGAGACGACGATATTGTTCGCGCCCTGCGTGGTCACCTCGGAGCCGCTGACACCCTGGGAGTCGACGCGTTCGGCGATGATGTCGCGCGCTTGGGCGACCTGTTCACTGGACACCGTCTGACCACCGAAGAGGCGCGGCTGTAGGACGAGCTGTGTGCCGCCTTCAAGGTCGAGGCCAAGCTTCGGGGCCAAGCCGGCCTCACCGCGCCAATGCGCGCCGCCGAGCAACCCGGCGAGAGCGATCACGACGATGAAGAAGCCGATCAGCGTGCGCTTCTCGACATCGGGCTTGCTCTTGCGCGCCATCAGGGGGTGGTCCCATCGCCGGCGCCCGCACCAGCGTCAGTCCCGTCGGACGGACCGGCCGCCTGGGGAGCCTTGGCCCCGACGGCGCGCCGGTCGAAGCGCAATTGCACCCCCGGGGCGACCTGCAAGATCACGGCAGGGTCGTCAAAGGCGACGATCCGGCCATACATCCCGGAGGAGGTGACCACCTCATCGCCGACCTGCAGCGACTGCTGCAAGTCGGTGACGGCGCGCATTCGGCGTCGCTGAGTCATCATCAAGAAGAAGAGCAGCAGCAGCGGCAGCAGGAGAATCAGCAAACTGCCGATTCCGCCGCCGGACTGGGTGGCTGTGGCCAAGCCCATGTGCATCGCAAGAGTCCTTTGTGGGCGTGCAAGATCTAGGGCCCGAAGCGGGGCCACCGAGGGAGTCTACGACTGCACCTCGCCGCAAGCCCAAACGCGCGGCTCGCTCGGCGCGTTCCACCTTCGCGGCTCGCAACACCATCGAGGCGCGGTCAGGAGGCCACGCCGGTGCTGGTCAGGGGCCGAAGCGCCCCGGCGCGCCATCGCCGAGCGGAAGGGTCGGCTGCCCGGGCACCGGGCTTGCCGCCGGGGGCGGGGTCAGGCCTAGATGAGCCCACGCGAGCGGGCTGGCGGCTCGGCCACGGGCGGTGCGCACGATGAAACCCTGACGCACCAAATAGGGCTCCGCGACCGTCTCGACGGTGTCGCTCTCCTCCCCCACGGCGACGGCGAGCGTGGCAATGCCGACGGGCCCCCCGCCATACTTCCGGCACAGGGCCTCAAGGACGGCCCGGTCGAGCCGGTCCAGCCCAAGCTCATCGACATCGAAGAGTTCGAGGGCAGCCATCGTCGCCGCTTGGTCCACCCGGCCCGAACCATGCACCTGCGCCCAGTCCCGGACCCGGCGCAACAAGCGGTTGGCGATGCGTGGCGTGCCCCGGGAGCGGCGCGCGATCTCATCGATGGCGAGCACATCGGCGTCCACGCGCAGCAGACCCGCCGAGCGGCGCAGGATCTGACTGAGCTCCTCCGGGGCATAGAAGTCGAGGTGTCCGGTGAAGCCGAAGCGGTCGCGCAGCGGGGCGGGCAGCAGACCCGAGCGGGTGGTGGCGCCGACGACCGTGAATGGCGGCAGTTCCAGCGGTATGGCGGTCGCGCCCGCCCCCTTGCCGACGATCACATCGACCCGGAAATCCTCCATCGCGAGATAGAGCATCTCCTCGGCGGCCCGGGCCATCCGGTGGATCTCGTCGAGAAAGAGCACTTCGCCCTCGTCCAGGGAGGACAGGACGGCGGCGAGATCGCCCGCATGCTGGATCGCAGGGCCACTCGTGACGCGGATCGGGCGCTCCAGTTCGGCGGCGACGATCATCGCCAGCGTCGTCTTGCCCAGCCCGGGCGGGCCAGAGAGCAGGATGTGATCCGGGGCGGCGCCGCGCCCCTTGGCGGCTTGCAGGACCAGGTCGAGCTGGTCGCGGACCCGGATCTGGCCGGGGAACTCACTGAGCCGCCGTGGCCGCAGGGCGACCTCCACGTGGCGTTCGTCGTCCGATCCGGCCGCGTCGAGGACGCGACTGGACTCGAAGTCGCCGTCCTCGGCGTGGCGGATCTCACTGGCATACCCGCTGCTCATCGGCGCAACTCTCGTAGGGCAAGGCGCAGGTATGCGGCGATGTCGCCGTCTTCGGCCGGCTCCGTGGCGGCGACCTTGTCCACCGCCCCCTCAGCCTGTTTGGCATTCCAGCCGAGGCCGACAAGGGCTTCGGTGACCGGGGCCTGCCAGCCACCGGCCACCGCGCCGCTGAGCGCCGGTGCGCCGGATGTGGGGGCGCCGGGCAGGCGCCCGACTTTGTCGCGCAGTTCGAGGACGAGGCGTTCGGCGGATTTGGCCCCGATGCCGGGGATCTTGGTGAGGGCTCGGGTGTCGCCGCCGGAGATCGCGAGCCGCAATTCGTCGGGACCCATGACGGAGAGCATGGCCAGGGCCAGCCGAGGGCCCACACCGGAGACCGTCTGGACCGTCTCGAACATTTCGCGCTCAGCGGGGGTGGCGAAGCCGAAGAGGGTCAGACTGTCCTCGCGGACCACGAGGCTGGTCGAGAGGGTACCCTCCGCGCCGACGCGGTGGGTGCCGGCGATCGCCGGGGTCGTATGCACGAGCAGGCCCACCCCACCGACCCCAAGGATCAGCCGGTCCAGCCCGACATACTCCACGGTGCCGGTCAGGGAGGCGATCATCGCGAGCCACCAGCGGTCAGGGTGGCCGCGGCATACCGCGCCTCGGCGCCGCCGCGCCAGGTATGACAGATGGCGAGTGCGAGCGCGTCCGCGGCGTCGGCGGGCCGGGGTCGCTCGCTGAGCTTCAGAATGCGCACGACCATCGCCGCGACCTGCGCCTTCTCGGCGCGACCGTCGCCGGTGACCGCCGCCTTGACTTCCGTGGGGGTGTGGAAGGCGACGGGGATCTCGCGCTTTGCGGCGACGAGCAAGGCGATCGCGGTCGCGTGCGCGGTCGTCATGACGGAGGCGAGATTGACGTCGGCGAAGACGCGCTCGATGGCAATGACATCGGGCGCGAAGCGATCGGCCCAATCGCCGAGTTGCTCCTCGAGATAGAGCAGGCGCCGGCCGGCCTCGCCATCGCTGGGGGTGCGGACCACCCCGACGGCCACCATGGCGGCCCGGCCCGGACGCCCGTCGACGACACCCAACCCGCACCGGGTCAGGCCGGGATCGACTCCGAGCACACGCACAAGCTGATCCTTCCGCTGCCAAGGGTGCGAACACCTGTTCGGGAATCAGGCTAGCGAGCCCGGGGGCGTCGAGCCCGCAGGAACACGCCTTCGGCTACTCCTCTTCGAGTTGCGCGAGAACTTCGTCGGGAATGTCGCCATTGGCGAAGACGTCCTGGACGTCATCGGAGTCCTCGAGGGCCTCGATGACGCGGATCATCTTCTTGGCGCCGTCGAGGTCGAGCGGGACCTGGAGGTTGGGCACCCAGGAAGCTTCCGCGGAGTCGAAGTCGATGCCGGCCTCCTGCAAGGCGGTGCGCACGGCGATGACGTCGGTGGCCTCGGAGACGATCTCCCAGGTATCGCCATTGTCGTTGACCTCCTCGGCCCCGGCGTCGAGCACGACTTCGAGGATGTCGTCCTCGGAGCGCTCGGACTTGGGGACGATGACGACGCCCTTGCGGTTGAAGACGTAGGCCACCGAGCCGGGGTCGGCCAGGTTGCCGCCATTGCGGGTCAAGGCGGTGCGCACCTCGGCGGCTGCGCGGTTGCGATTGTCGGTGAGACACTCGATGAGCAGCGCGACGCCGCCGGGGGCATAGCCCTCATAGGTGATGTTCTGCCAGTCGGCCCCGCCTGCTTCAGCCCCCGAGCCGCGCTTGACCGCACGGTCGATATTGTCGTTCGGGACCGAGGACTTCTTCGCCTTATAGATCGCGTCCCAGAGGGTCGGGTTGCCCTCGGGGTCACCGCCGCCGCTGCGTGCCGCGACCTCGATGTTCTTGATCAGTTTGGCGAAGAGCTTGCTGCGCTTGGCGTCCTTGGCAGCCTTCTGATGCTTGGTGGTGGCCCATTTGGAGTGGCCCGACATGCGGCGTCCTTCGCTCTCGTCTGGTGTCTTCGCCTCGCCCGTATGCCGCGGCGCGGCCGGTCAGTGATCCTACCCGCGCCCGGCACCCGGGCTGGTGCACACCCGCCCGCGCTCGCGTCTCCCCTGGTGCGGCGCCCCGGCTCCCAGACCACATGGCAGTACTCGACGTACCGCATACTTGTTATGCTCGTGACCAAACCGGTACGCGCGGTACTGCCATTCGGTCTGGGATCACGCCCGCGACGGCGGGGACGAAATGGGTTGATTGCGGCGCTGGCGCACGGTGGCATCGATGGCCCACATGCTCCAGGTGGGGTGATGGACGATATCGGTATAGGTCAGTCGCACCACCAGCCAGCCGAAGGCCACCAGTTCCGTGTAGCGCAGACAGTCCCGGGCAAACTCGCGAGGACCACCGTGGAAGGCATAGCCCTCGACCTCGATCGCGATCCGTAGTTCCTCGTTGCCGAGGTCGACCGTCGCAAAGAGGCCGGAATCGCACACCTGTAGTTGTGGTCGGAACGGCAGGTCGACCGCTCGGACGGTCAGGGCTCGCGCCGCGGACTCCAGCGGATTAGCGACTATTGGCGACGCGAGTGCCGCCACCTTCCGCACCCTCGCGGCTCCGGGGCCATGGACGGCGTCGGCCCTGCGCCGCAGATCCAGCGTGTCGATCGCCCCCCTGCGCACGGCAGAATCCGCGACCGCGAGCGCCTCGGTCAACGGCAACCATCGCGCACAGTCGAGGACCGTGCGCATCGGCCGCGTCACCCCCAGCACGTGCTCTCGGGTCGGGAGATCGGCATACGCGGTGTGCGCGGCCCCGGCGGGCAGGGATGCTCGCCCTCGGCTCCTCGGGACGGTGATCCACGGTTTGCGTGCCGCGCGAAGGACGGGCCAGCCGTGCCATTCGGCGGCAGAAAGCCCGGAGACGATGGCGTGATTAGCGTGGGCGAAGCGCTGCAGGTCAGGGATTCCCGGCCGGCTGTAGCGGCCCCGCGCCGTGCGCTCGACCTCGCCCCTTCGCACCGCCGCACGCACCGGCGCATCGCCGTGGACGGCGACCAATTGACCCCAGGTGGCGACGCCGCCCAGCATGACGATGGTGTCGCGCACCATGGGTCCGGGCTCGGGTTGGATCGCCATACGAGCAGATTGGCGTAGGCCGGCGAGATGCGCTCGGCGACCTCCGGCGCTGCTGTGGATAACCTTGCTCGGCCCTGCCACTTCCCAGACCACATGGCA
>Ga0075163_10007959_pt1 | contig 14001 bp, 8 predicted proteins | sample JI1023141ADNA_FD_71478 | JGI IMG/M metagenome (GOLD analysis project Ga0075163, IMG submission 71478) | Wastewater effluent complex algal communities from Wisconsin, to seasonally profile nutrient transformation and Carbon sequestration -... | ecosystem: Engineered > WWTP > Effluent > Algae...
CAGGTGGTGACGATCCAGCACATCATCGGCGGCCGCCACCTCATCATTCTGACCGACGTCTCCGAATGGTATGTGCCCGACCGCATCATCGACGGCACGACGGCGATCTCGTTCGTCGAAACGACGACCTATGGCTCGGCGCAGGAGATCGCGCCGGCGACGGTGGACGGCGGCGTCTTCTATGTGCAGCCCTCCGGCACCGTCATCCGCGACATGCTGTGGGACGAAGGCCAGCAGGACTATGCGGCGGGCGCGCTGTCGCTGCTCTCGACCGACGTCATCGGCGAGCTCATCGACTTGGACTATCGCACCAGCAGCGAGCGCACCGAAGGCGCGACCGTGCTCGGCGTGACGGCCGCCGGCACGATCGCCTGCCTCGTCTTCATGCGCGGCGAGAACGTCATCGCCTTCACCGATCACGCGCACGGCGACGGCCTGTTCCGGAACGTCTCGATCGACGAGGGCGACCGCTCGATCTCGGTTGTCGTCGAACGCACGGTCTCGGGCGTCACCGATCTCTATTTCGAGCGTTGGACCGATAGCACCTATCTCGACGCCGCCATCGAGCGGCCGGTCGTCGCCAAGGTCGTGACGGGCCTCGGGCATCTGGAAGGCAAGACGGTGTGGGCCTATGCCGACCGCGATCCGGTCGGACCCTTCGTCGTCGCTGGCGCACAGATCACGCTGCCGCGCGACGCTACGACGGCGGTCGTCGGCGTCGATCACGGCATCTCGGTGAAGCCGATGCCGATCAAGTCGAAGCTCCCCGACGGCACGGTGCTGCGCGACCGCAAGCGCATTCATACGGCGGCGGTGGTCGTCAAGAACACCGGCGCCTTCGCGATCCGCGCCAACGGCGGCCCGGTCAACGTCGCGCGCCTGCCCAACGGCTTCGGCGCCGTGCTCGGCGTGCCGCTGCTCGATCGCCTGTTCTCGGGCGAGGTCGTGTTCTCGCATCTGCTCGGCACGACGCGCGACGGCGACTTCGAAATCCTGCAGCCGACGCCCGGGCCGTTTCAGATGAAGTCGCTCATGCTGGAGGTGGCCTAGATGGCCGAGGTGGTGGCAGGCATCGGCGCGGCGCTCGGCAGTGTCGGCACGGCCGTGGTCGAGGGCGGCACGGCGGTCGCGGGCTCGCTCGGCTCGATGGCGACGATGGAGACGCTGGTGCAGGGCGGTACGACGGCGCTCTCTCTGCTCTCCTCCATGAATGGCGCCGGCGCCATCAGCGGCGGCGCGGCGACCCTCGGGCTCACCGCTCCGCTGCAGGAGGCGCTCGGCCAGCTCGAGGCCTCGCGGGCGATGGTGGACGCGGAAGGCATCCGGCTGGACACGCATTTGGCCGGGCTCGATGCCGAGCGCACGGTGCTCGGCCTCAGGCGCGATCTGCTCAGAAAGACCGGCGAGGCGCGCGTCGCCTTCGCGGCGTCGGGCGTCGACATCGCCTCGGGCACGGCGGCGCTGATCCCGGCACAGCTTGCGAAGGCGGTCGGGCAGGACATCAACAACATCCGCTTCAACCAGGGGCTGGCCAGCAAAATCGGTGGCGTCGCCGCCGACATGACGGCCTCGGGCGCGACGGCGGCCAACATCACCGGCACGCTCAACAAGCTCGGCATTCTTTCGCAGGTCAACGGGCTGCAGTCGCAAGCGGCCGGCAAGCAACTGGAGGGCGTCATGACGGCGCTCAACTTCGTCGGTGACTATCTGAAGCGGGGCGTCTGATGCCCAATCAAAACCGCCGCCCGGTCGGCGCCTCCTTCGACACGACGCCGCAGCCGGTCGCCGATCTGGGCGGCGCGCTGCGCCCGGCCGTCGCGCGGCTGCTGCAGGCGACCGGCGGATCGTCGGCCGCTGCCGGCCAGATGGTGGACGCGGCCAGCCGCATGGCCTCGGCGCAGGTGCAGGCGGCGCAGGCGCATGCCGCGCTCTCCGACCAGCTCGCGCAGGGCTTGAGCCACATCTCCGCCCGCGTCGGCCAATGGGCGGACGAAGCCGCCGCCAAGGAAGGCGCCGCCGCCGGCGAGGTGGCCGGCCTCGACCCCGAGTTCCGCGCCAAGAACGATCTGACGATCTTCGGCGAAGCCTACGACCGGGCGGGGCTGGAGACGTACAAGAGCCAGTTGCACACGCGGCTCGAGGACCAGGTCGCCAAGGCCGAGCAGGCGCACAGCGAGGACCCCGGCGGCATGAGCGCCGTCATGGACAAAATCCGTGACGAGACGCTGAAGGGCATTCCGCCGGAGCTTCGGATCGAGACGGCGACGCTGATCGAGCGGCGCAAGCTCGCCGCCATGCGCGACGCCACCCGCAATCTCGTCGCCCGCCGCGATGCCGAACAGCGCGCCGCCCTCACGGGCGAGATCGAGACGCGCGTCAAATCCATCGAGCAACAAGCCTATCGGCTCGGCCTCGACCCGACCGCCGACAAAACGCTCGCCGAGGAGTTGGCGCAGCTCAAGGGGCGGCTGCAAGTCAACGGCGCCGACGGCAAGGCGCTGTTCTCGCCCGAGAGTGCCGAGAAGCTGCTGCGCTCGACCGGTGCGTCGATCACCGAAGCTCGCCTCAAGGGCGCCTTCACGCGGCTGCCGAGCACGGCGGCCCGCGAGGCCTATGTCGCCGATCTGCAGAAGCGCTACATGGCGGGCGGGGATGCGCTGCTCGACAGCTTCACGCCTGACGATTTCGAGCGGCTCGCCGGCGGCATGGTCGCCGACATCCGCTCGGAAAAGGTCGCAAGCTCGGCGGCGACCAAGGATCTCGAGCGCGAGGTCAAATCCGTCGCCGACATGGCCGAGACGGGCTATGGCCTCTCGGACGGCGACATGCGCGTGCTCGAAGCCAAGGTGCGCGCCTCGGGCGATCCGGCGCTCGCCGCCGGCTACGAAAGCGCCAAGTCGACATTGTCGTTCGTGCAGCAGGCGCGCCGCATGCCGCCCGCCGAGCTCGAAGCGCGCGTCTCGGCGGCCCGCGCCGAGATGACGGATGGCACGACGCCGGCCGAGGTTGCCCGCGTCAAGCTCGCCGAGAAAGTGCTCACCGACGTCAAGACCGAAGTCGATCGCGATCCGCTCGAATGGGCGTCCCGCACGGGGCTCGCTCAAGTGCCGGCGCTCGATCTTTCCTCGCCGCAAGCAGCAGCCCAGTCCCTGCGCGCGCGCGCGTCCGTCGCCGAGACGGTCGCCGGCTACTACGGCCGGCCAGTGCGCTACTTCCGCGAGGAGGAGAAGGCCGCGCTCGCCAATGCCGCCCGCCAAGGTGGCGCGCCGCTCGTCGACATGGCGACGACGATCGTCGGCGCGCTCGGCACCGATGCGCCCAAGGCGCTCGCCGAGATTTCCAAGGATGCACCGGAGGCGGCCGTCGTCGGCGGGCTCATGACGACCGACGGCGATCCGATGTTCATCAAGGACGTCGCCAACGGCCTGCAGCTGCGCGCGACCGATCAGGCCTTCAAGCCGCTCGCGCCATCGGAGGCGCAGTGGCGGCCGCTGGTATCGAGCGCCTACGGCAACGCGCTCGCCACATCGCCTGAAACGCAATCGGCGCTCGTCGCCTCGGCCAACGCGGCCTATGAGGTGCGCGCGCGGCGTCTGGGCCTCTCCGAGTTCGATGCGACCGTCTACGGCGAGGCGCTGCAGGCGGCCGCCGGCGCGGTCACGATCAACGGCGAAACCTACGGCGGCATCGCCGAATACAACGGCCGCCAGGTCATCGTGCCGGCCGAGGTGAAGCAGGACAGCTTCGACGATCTCGTCGAGACGATCGACTATCCCGACTTCCCGCAGACGCACGACTATCCGCACGCCAACGGTAAGGGCGTCAACATCGCGACCTTCCGGCGGGCGCAGCTCGTCTCGATCGGCGACGGCCGCTATTGGGCGGCGATGGGCGATCCCGACAGCGCCGATCCGCAATATCTGCAGGACGCCAAGGGCGCGCCCTACGTGCTCGATTTGAAAAAGATGATGCCGACGCTGCGCCAGCGCCGGCCCGATTATTTCCGGGGGGGCTGATGCTGCTGCTGAGCGAGCCGAAGGCGCCGGGCGGACTGACGTTCGCGACGGGGCAGGTGGGCACGTTTACCGACGTGCTCGACGCCTCGTGGGAAAGCACGCGCTATGCGTGGAATGCCAACTCGCGCTGGCGCGCATTGGAAGATGCCTATGACCGCCGCATTGCCGCTGTGAAGGACGCAACCGGCCAAACGCTCGACAATCCACTGCGCGCGGTGCCGACCGCCGACGACTATCGGGAGATCGCACGCCGCACGAAGGCAAGCGGCAAATCGATCTATCTGCCCGACTTCATGGACGAGAAATTTCAAAGCCAGCTTGCGCGCATCGCCGAGAGCAACCCCGACAAACTCGGCGTGCTTCGGCCGCACGTGCCGACGGTGCAGGACGCCGCCGACATCGTAAGCGGCGCCGAGCAGAAGCTCTCAGACGTTTTGTCGCGCACGTCCGGCCTCACCGGCACGCTCGCCAATCTCGCCGGCGGCGTCGGCGCGTCGTTCGAGGACCCCGCGACTTATGCGCTGGCGCCGATCGGCTTCTCTGGCAGAGCCTCGAAATCGCTGCTCTGGAATGCGTTGCGCGCGGCGGCCTCGAATGCCGGCGCGCAAGCCATCACCGAGCCCTTTATTCAGCAATGGCGCGCGGAAGCAGGCCTCGAGGCCGGCATTCTTCCGGGCCTTCAAGATGTGGCATTCGCCGGCGCCGTCGGCGGCGGGCTCGACTTCGCGGTGCGCGGCCTGGTGCGTGGCGGCAAGCTCGCGACCGGCGCCAGTCTGGCGCCGCCGCCGGCGATCGAGCGTGGCGCGACGATCGAGGACGCGATCCCGCGTCTCCCCGACGACAATCCGATCAAGGCGGCAGCCAAGGGCGACACGGCGTCGCTCGTCACGGCCGTGCAGAAGATCGAAGGGCACCTGACGCCGACCGAGCGCGGGGCGCTGCGCGCGCTGGAAGACGACACCGGCATGAAGATCGACGCCGGCGAGGACCTGGCGGCGGTGGCGCAAGCGCTCCGCCACGCCGAGGATCCGATCGCCGAGCCGCTGCCGGTGCACGAGCCGGATCCGGCGCCGGTCGCGCCGGCCAAGGCGGACGCCGCTCCGGCCGCGCCCGATGCGCCCGTCGACGACGTCGCCGCGCGCCTCTCCGAAGGACGGGGCTCGGCGATCGAGACGGCGGCGGCGTTTCGCGCGCGGCCGGAGCTGATCGAGGCCACGCCGCTCGAGGGCAAGGCGCGCACGGCCCGCAGCCTCGCGCGGCTCGCCGATCCGGCTTTCGAGATGGTGCAGCGGGGCCAGATCAAAGAGGACTGGGGCGCGCTCGTCGGCGATCACGTCGCCGATCCGGCCGAGCATGCGCCGGTGCTGCAGAAGCTCGCCGAGCTGCAGCCGGAAACGGCGCAAGAGGCGCGCCGCATCATCGCCGAGGAGACGGTGAAGCCCGCGACGCCGCGGGCGGTGGAAGCCGTGCTCGGCGGCGCGACGCCGGCGCCGGTCGAGCGCGCGCTGCAGCAGGTCGCGCATGCGATCCAGTCGGGCACGGTACCGGCCAAGCGCGCGCGCGAAGCCTTGAAGCGGCGGATGGCGAGCGGCGCACTCGACGACGATGCGCCGGCGCCGCCACCGCGCGGGCTCGACGAGCCAGCCGGACCCGAGGCCAAGGCGCAAGTCGACGCGATGCTGGCCGAGCGCAAGTCGCGTCTCGGCAAGGGCCTGAAGGACATCACGGCTGAGCAGAAGGGCGGCCAGGCGGCCGTCGATCGCGTGGCGGGGCGGGGCGGCAAGCCGAAGTTTTCGCTGTCTGGTCTCGACTTGAGCCCAGAGGCAAGGAAGGCAAGAGCAGAGGCACAGGGCTTCGACACGAGCAGGGTCTGGTACCACGGGACACACGCCGACTTCGCGGCCTTCGACGTTTCCAAAGCTGACGCTGTCTATGGACGCGCGATTTATCTTGCCGAAACGCCTGAAGTTTCATCCCGCTTTGCAAAGCGGGATGGCGGTCGCCTCCTTCAACTCTATGTGAAGCGTGGGAATTACTTCGACCCAATGAGCGCGGATGGGCAAGAGGCGCTGAAGCGTTTTGTCATGGACGAGCGGCAGGGTCGCCATATTGACGGCGTGCCTGCGGAAAAAATTCTGAAGTGGGCGGCCGAAGGCGATACTCAAACGCTTCAGTACGAGCCCATTCAGGAGTGGATGAAGAAAAAAGGCTATGACGGTTGGTTCGAGATTGAAGGCGTCGATGGAGGACCCCGCTCGTTAGCAGTCTTCGACCCCTCCAGCATCCGCTCCACCTCTGCTGCTTTTGATCCAGGGAACGCGGGACGTAACGGCCTGCTTTTCTCCCTCTCCCCGGCGGCCGCCGCCGCCATGCCCGACGTGCGGGTCAAGCTCAACGAAATCGCGGCGACGCTGCCCAAGGCCGTGCGCATCCGGCTCTACGACCGGCTGACCTTCAGCGATCTCCCCGCCCACATCCAGCGCACGGCGCCGCCCGGCGTCGAGGCGAAGACCATTCAAGGCCTGTGGGACCCGGAGCAGATGGTGATCCACCTGGCGCTGTCGACGGCCGATCCGGTCGCGACGCTGCGCCACGAGCAGGTGCACATGATGCGCGCGCTCGGGCTGTTGTCCGACGCCGACTATCGCCGCCTGGTGCGCCACGCCGAGAAGATCGACGCGCGCAAGGCCTACAAGATCGACGCTACCTATGGCGCGACGATCAAGGCGCAGTCCGCCGACAAGATCGAGGCCGAGGCCAGGCTCGTCGAGGAGACGGTCGCGCACCTGGTCGCCGACCGGCTCGCCGGCAAGACGATCGGCGGCGGCCTCGACAAGGTGCTGAAGCCGATCCGCGATTTCCTGCGCAAGCTGCGCGACGCGCTCGGGCTGAAGGGCTTGCGGACGGTCGAGGATGTGTTCGCGGAGATCGAGCGGGGTGGCCATCGCTTCGACCCGGCAAGCTCCAACCCCGATCATCCGGCGTGGAATAGGCTCGACCGTGAGCTGAGCAAGGCGCAGAAGGCTGGCGCGGCGCTGCCCGACCAGGCCGATCCGCGGATGGCGCGGGCGCGTGAGCTCGGCTTCGACACCACGCGCATGTGGTATCGCGGAACGAGGTCCAACAGACAGGCCGATCGCTTCCGCGTCAGCGAGAATTATGGCGTCGTCTATGTGACCAACGATCCGAAGGTCGCCAACCGGTTTGCCCGGCAAGAGGTGGGGCATCTCGGCCGCGCGAAAGTGGACGAAGGCGCGCGCGTCTATCCGCTGCTGCTGCGCGCGGACAGGCTGTTCGACCCGACCAATGCCGGCCATGCCAAGCGTTTGCGGCTGCTCCTTCAAAGACGCGGCACACAGATCAGCCGCAAGGAGATGGGCGCGCACCTGGTGGGGGCGAATGAGGCGTTCCTCGAGCGGGCCGATGTGCAGGCCGCTCTCAAGGACCTGGGATATTCAGGCTATCTGTCGCAACAATTGAACGTGAACGACAGCGCGGCGATTTTCAACCCGGCAGACTTGCGCTCGCCATGGGCCGAGTTCGCGCCCGCGAGGGCGGACGAGAACGGCCTCCTCTTCTCCCTCTCCCCCGACGACGCGGAGGCTGCCCTCGGCGTCAGGCTCGGCGAGGCGGAGCTGCGCGGCAAGGTGGGCGCGGCGGCGCGCAAGCTCGCCGGCAATGTCGAAATGCAAGCCTCGTGGATCGAGGGCATGGGGCTGGAAGCCGGCGACGCCGAGGAGATCGTCAAACTCTACACGGGCTTCCTTACCGACTTCCGCAAGATCATGGACGACAGCACGGCCAAACGCCTCGCGCGTGACAAGGTCGCCGATCTGCTCGAGGTCGAGGCGACGCAGAGAAAGCGCGTCGCCCTGCTGCAGCTCGAGGCGACGACGCGGGCGCGCGAAGTTCTGTCGACGCACAAGAACGCCCGCGGCGAAGTCGATCCCGCGCAGGCGATGATCGGCACGCTCGAGCACTATGGGCTCGAAGGCACGCCGATCCAGCATTCCGTCGAGGGCAAGCGCAAGGCGATCATGGGCCGCGCGCACGCGCAGATGGAGGAGTTGCTCTGGAATTTCCGCAAGACGGGCTTCTCCGGCCGTCGCATGAACAGCGCGCAGATGCCAAACGTCGTGCGCGAGCTGTTCGGCGAGGACAGCGGCGATGAAGCCGCCAAGGCGCTCGCCAAGGCCTGGAGCGGCCCGACGGAAGAATTGCGCCAACGCTTCAACCAGGCGGGCGGCGCCGTCGGCAAGCTCGAAAAGTGGGGCTTGCCGCAGATCCACGACGCGCGCGCGCTCAAAAAGCGCGGGCTCGCGCAATGGAAGGCCGACACGCTGGCGCTGCTCGACCCGGCGAAGATGCGCCACCCGTTGACCGGCGAGCCGATGACGGCGGCGCAGGTGGCCGAGAGCCTCGACGTTGTCTTCAAGCGCATTGTCACCGACGGGCTGATCGATGCGCCGGACACGGCGGGCGCCGGGCGCGGCGCGCTCTACAAGCAACACGCCGAGCACCGCTTCCTCGTCTTCAAGGACGCCGACGCCTGGCTCAAATATCAGGGGCTCTATGGCACCGGCGGGCCGGAGGGCATCTTCGGCGCCATGATGAACCACGTGAACGTCATGGCCCGCGACATCGCGGCGATGGAGGTGCTCGGGCCCAATCCAGGCCTGACGCTCGAGGCGATGATCGGCTTCGTGCGCAAGGAGGGCAGCAACGCCGCCGGCGGGCAGCCGGCGCTGTTCCCGACCAAGAGCCCGAAGGGCCTGCCGTGGGACCCGGCCGCCTACATGGCGGGCTCGATCCGGCGCGCGCGCGACATGTGGAGCCACATGCACGGCGAGGCCAACGTCCCCGTCAACGGCTTCCTGGCGAACACGCTGTCGGCCGTGCGGAATATCACCTTCGGCACCTCACTCGGCTCGGCGACGCTGTCGAGCTTGTCGGATCTCGGGCGTCAGCAGATCCATCGCCGCTTCGCTGGCGTCTTCAAGCGCGCGCATGGCGAGAGCCCGCTCGGCGTCGTCGGCGACCTGGTGCAGCAGTTCAAGTCGCTCAATCGGCGCGAGGCCGTGCGCTCAGGCCTCATCCTCGACAGCGCCTTGCACGTGCTGCACGCCAATGCGCGCTATGCCGGCGGCTTCAACGGGCCGATGTGGAGCCAGGTCGTCGCCGACCGCATGCTGACGTGGGGCCTGCTCACGCCCTGGACGCAGGCCAACCGGCATGTGTTCGGCCTGTCGATCATGGCCGAGGTGGCCGACAATGTCGGCAAAAAGTTCGACGCGCTCGATCCCGCCTTGCAGCGCTTCTTCGGCCGCTACGGCATGGGCGCCGCCGAGTGGGATGCGATCCGGCAATTCGAAGCCTCGATCATGGGCGACGCAGAGACGTTCCTGCGAGGCCGCGAGCCGGCGAGCACGCTCGACCCCAAGGACCGCCGCGGCGGCAAGGCGGGGCAGGCGATGGCCGGCAAGGCCGATGCCGCCGACTTCGATCCGATCCGCTACTTGAAGCCCTCCGACATCAAGGACACGCGGCTCGCCGAGCGCTATCTGGAGATGATCCTGCAGGAGACCGAGCGCGCGGTGCCGTCGGGCACGGTCGCCAACAAGGCGCTGTGGGTCGGACCCAACCAGCCGGGCACCTTCCGCGGCGAGCTCTTGCGCACCGTGTCGATGCTGAAGAGCTACGGCACGATCGTGCTCATGCAGGACTGGGGGCGGTTCGCCTCCGAGATCGCGCAGGGCCGGCCGTTGCGCGGTGCCCGCTTCATGGCGGCGATCGCCATCTCCTCGACGGTGCTCGGCGCCTTGGCCATGCAGCTCAAAAGCCTCTCGCGCGGCGAGGACCCCCGCCCGATGGACGATCCCAACTTCTGGGGCGCGGCGCTGCTGCAAGGCGGCGGCTTGGGCATCTATGGCGACTATCTGTTCGGCTCGGTCAACCGCTTCGGCGGCGGCTTTGCCGGCTCGCTCGCCGGGCCGGTGACGTCGCGCGCCTCCAACCTGTGGAACCTGACGGGCGGCAACCTCATCCAGCTCGCCCAAGACGAGCCGACCAACTTCGGACGGGAGGCGGTGAGCTTTGCTCGCATGAACCTGTCGCTGCCCTTCTATGCCCGTCTCGCCTACGAGCGTATTCTGCTCGACGAGTTGCAGAAAAGCGTCGACCCGCAGGCGCGCGCCGCCTTCCGCCGCAAGGCCTCCAAGCTGAAAACGCAGTTCAAAACCGGCTATTGGTGGGCGCCGGGGGAGAGCGCGCCCGCCCGGGCGCCCGACTGGGGCAACATCGCTCCCTGACGGCCCCCCCCTTGGGGGCCGTGGTAGCCCGTCGCCATGGTCGCGATCCCGGATACCCCACGCTTTGCCATCTCGACGGCGATCGCCGGTCAGACGGCGTTTCCGTTCACGTGGGTCATCCTCGACGCCGCCGATCTTGTCGTGAAGCGCTGGCGCGCGGGCGCCGAGACGACGCTCACCTACGGCGTGCACTTCACCTTGTCGGGCGTCGGCGAGCCGGCCGGCGGCACGGTGACGCTCACCGATGGCGCGCTCGCCGGCGACATCATTGCCCGCTATTCGCGCGAGAGCGGCGAGCGCGTGTCGCAATATGTCGCCGAGACGCTGACCAAAGACGACCTCAACGGCGACTTCAACCGCGTCGCCCAAGCCCTGCTCGATCTGCGGCGCGACCTCGACCGGCGCATCGGCATCCTCGACACGGATGCCGCGAGCGTGCCGCTCACGCTGCCCTTCGCGGCGGACCGCGCCAATGCGCTGCTCGGCTTCTCCTCGACCGGCGCGCCCGAGGTGCGCCTCTCCTCCGGCACCGTCATCCTGGTGCTCGGCACCGCCGGCCCGCCGGCGGCCAATGCGGGGGCGACCGGCGATCTGGCGCTCGGCACCGATGGCTCGGTGTGGTCGAAGGCCTCCGGCGCCTGGCTCATCACGACCACCAACATCAAGGGCGCGACCGGCCCCTCGGGCTCGGTCGGCACGCTGCCCGACGGCACGCCGGCGGCGCCGGGCCTAGCCTTCGGCGCCGACACCAATACCGGCTTGCATCGCGTCGCGGCCGATCTCATGGCGCTGGTCGCCAACGGCATCATCCAGGTGCAGGTCGGCACGACCGGCCTCGAGATCCTCGGCGCCTCATCTTTCCTGACGATGCCCGAGCACGGCTCGGCCCCGGCGACGCCGGCGGCGGGCAAGGTCGCGCTCTATGCCAAGAGCACCGGCCGCTTCTATGCCAAGGACGCGAGCGGCCGCGAGTTCATGCTGAACGACAGCGACCCCGGCATCGCCGATTTCCGGCTGACGCTGACGTCGGGCACGCCGGTGATGACCGTCGACACGACCGGCACGACGCTCTACATGACGCCCTATCGCGGCAACCGCCTGGCGCTCTGGAACACGACCGAGAGCATCTGGGAGGTGTTCGCCTTCGCCGAGCAGTCGATCGCGCTGTCGGGGCTCACCGCCGGGCGCAATTACGACGTGTTCGGCTATCTCAATGCTGGCGCCTTTACCTTCGATCTCGTCGCCTGGACGAATGACACCACGCGCGCCACCGCCATCGCCTATCAGGATGGCGTGCCGGTGAAGACGGGCGCGCTCGAGCGCCGCCTGATCGGCTCGTTCCGCGCGCTCTCGGCGACGCAGATCGAGTGGAAGCTCGGCGGCACTGGCGCCGGTGGCGTTGCTGCTTCCCTCGGACTCTGGCACGCCAACCCGAAGGTGCGCGAGCCGGTTCGCGGCATGGTGCGGGACAGCACCGACAGCTGGACCTATGCGGTGACCGCCTGGCGCGCCGCCAACAACTCGACGTCGATGCGCGTCTCGGTCCTCGACGGCGACGGCGGCTTGCAAGCTGAGTCAAAATACGGCGCCATCGGCCAGCCTCCCGCGGCGAACTATGCCTCCTGCGGCATCGGCCTCGACAGCGCGGCCGCGCTCGCGGCCGGCGCGACGGCGACCGCCGTGGGTACGAACGGCGTACAGCACGGCGGGACGGCGCTGTTCTCCGGTGGCGTCGGCTTGGGCTGGCACTTCCTGCAGGCGCTCGAATGCCGCCTGCAGGGCGCCGGCTCGATTACCTTCTATGGGGATGCTGGCTTGGCATTCTTCCAGAGCGGCTTCGCCTACGAGGTGATGGCATGAGCCTCGACCGCACCAAGCTGCACGCCGCCATCGCCGCCGTCTGCCCGATCGAGGGCATCCGCATCGGCCGGGCCGACGACCGCGCCACCTGGTCGATCCAGGCGACGGACGCGGCGACGCCGGAACAGATGCAGGCGGCGCTCGACGTGCTCAATGCCTATGATCCCGACGCGCCCGCGCTCGACGACGTGCGCGCCGAATGCCAGCGGCGGATGCTCGCGATCTCCCATGCCCGCGACGCCGCCGACTTGTCGGTCAAGATCGCCAACGCGCAGCGCGAGGCCGCCCGCTATCTCAACATTCTTGTCGCCGGCAATCAGCTCGACAACGACCAGGCCGCCCGGCGCACGATCCTGATGGAGCTCGACGCGGCGATCGAGCGGCTGCGCGCGAAGTCGAATGCGCTCGAAGCCACGAGCCCGATCCCGAAAGATTTCGCCGATGACAAATACTGGCTCTAAGCATCCGTGGATGGCGATTGCGGAAGCCGAGCTCGGCGTGCGCGAGATCGCCGGACCGCGCGCGCAGGAGCGCATCCTCGGCTATTGGAAGATCTGCGGCCACACGCATCAGTCGAGCGACGAGGTGCCGTGGTGCGCGATCTTCGTCGGCGCCATGCTGACCTGTGCCGGCTACAATCATTCCAAGTCGGCGATGGCGCTGAGCTATTTGAATTATGGACAGAAGCTCGATGCGCCTGTCGTCGGATGCATCGCCGTGCTGTCGCGCGGCAAGCCGCCGTCGGGGCATGTCGCTTTCGTTGCAGGCTTCAACTCGACGCATGTGCTGCTGCTCGGTGGCAACCAAGGCGATGCCGTCTCGTCGGTGTGGTTCCCGCGATCGAGTGTGCGCGGCTACCGCATGCCGACCGCGCTCGACCGGCTCGCGCCGCCCGAGCCCGTCACCCCTCCCGAACCCGAAGCTCCGGTGCCCGCTTCCCTGGCGCCCGAGACGGCCGCGCCGCCGGCGGAGGCGAACGCCCCCGCTGAGCCTCATCCGCCGGCGGCGCCGGTGTTTCCCAAGCTCAAGGACGCCAAGCAAAGCTGGACGGTGACGGGCGTTCTGCTCGCTTTCCTCGGTACCCTGCTCGGCTATCTGCACGAGGCGGCGAGCCTGGCGATCGCGCTCTCGGCCGATGCGCTCGGCGTCGTCAACGAGCTCGGGCCCGTGAAGGGCTTGCTCGCCGGCGCCGGCCTCAACCTGCCGCGGCTGGCGCTCTCGATGACGGTCGCCGGGCTGACGCTCGCCGTCTATCGCCGTCTCTTCAAGGACACGAAGCCCAGATGAGCGCCATCCTCACAGGACTGCTCGCCGGTGGCCAGGCGTTGCTCGGCCGCAACGGCGTGCTGATCGCCGCCATCGCCGGGCTCGTGACGTTCTATTGGCTGGCCGATCACTCGGCGGCCCAACGCGGGCGCGCGCAAGCGATCGCCGAACAGGGGGAAGCCGATCATGCGGTGGTTGCAACGGTGGACGAGGCTCGGCGGCTTGCTGTCGATCCTCGCGCTCGCGGGGTGCTCGACCCCTATGTCCGGGACCGCGGAGGTCAGGCCGAAATCGAAGGTGGTGGTGGGTAGCTTCGCGCCGATCGCGGCCTCGCCGGCCGACACCTGCGAGACGCAGCGGGCGGTCGCCAAGCACAACGCCATGTATGACAGCATCCGCACCGGCCGGGCGGTCAAGTATCAGGCGCCGTGCGAGGCGGCGCCGGTGGAGGGCAAGACGTCATGAGCGCGGGGGCCCATGCAGCACGAGCGACACCACTGGTTCCGCCCACCGCCGCACGTGAACGGCTGGGGGTGGCAGACCGAGCAGCG
>Ga0075163_10007961_pt1 | contig 14000 bp, 9 predicted proteins | sample JI1023141ADNA_FD_71478 | JGI IMG/M metagenome (GOLD analysis project Ga0075163, IMG submission 71478) | Wastewater effluent complex algal communities from Wisconsin, to seasonally profile nutrient transformation and Carbon sequestration -... | ecosystem: Engineered > WWTP > Effluent > Algae...
CAAGCTCCGCGAACATCGGCAGCGGACGCTCCGCCCGATCATCGAGAGCTTCGTCGGCTGGATGGACGCCTTCGCGCCAACGTCGCCGTCGTCCGGAGCCACTGGCGGCGGCGATTCGCTACCACCGCAGCCACGACGACGCGCTCTTCCGATTCGTCGACGACCCCATCGTTCCCATCGACAACTCGCCCACCGAGCGCGAGTTTCGGAATGTGGCGAGGCATGCGCCTCAGTATGCTCTTCGCCGGTAGCACCCACGGCGCGCACCGCGCGGGCGCGCTCCTCGGCATCATCGCTACGTGTCGAGCGCAAGGCATCCACGCACAGGCATATCTAACGTGGGCCTTCGAACGACTCGGCACCCACCGAGACCTCTTCGACTTGTCGCTGAGGCCAGACGCCAGCGGCGTTCAAGAGGACGCTCGCCAGACCATTGCCCGGACCGCGCCGACAGATGCAATTCGCACCTATCTGCGCGCCCCACTGCGTGGCCGTCGGACCAGAAGTGACCGAGCCGCGCTACGACACGCCGCCGCAGCGCCTCGAAAGCGGGCTGCTCAGACGTCGGCGACTTCTTCGCCATGATTGCCGGTCAGCCTCCCGGGTCCTGGAGGGGCGTGGCCTGTCACAGCCGCGCTCGATGCGCCCCCCCGGTGTCGCTGATGGGTCACGATTCGAGCGCCGAGGATCGGTTCTACGTCCACGGCACCTAACGGGAATTCGCGAGGTGGGCATCGGTTGCGCCCACGAATTCCACCGCTGAAAGAACGCATGCTCGATGCGGCACGTTGCGCCGACGAAGTCGCTGAGCTATTCCATCTCTTGTCCAGGAAGATCACCGGGAGCTTCTTCCCGCTCATCGACCTGGGCCGACGTGAACGACCGCAAGGTCCTTCGCCAGGAGTACAAAAATGAAAACGCTCGGCATGAAGGTCGAAAATATCGGCTTTCTCATTGATCGCCTTGGTCGTGACTGTGCCTCGGACCAGTATCTCCGAGAGCTGACGCAGAACTCGATAGAAGCGATCATCAGGACGGGACGCTCGGACGGGCGCATCGTGTGGGATTTCGTCGAACAGAACGGAGTCCGAAAGCTGTGCATCATCGACAACGGCGCGGGCATGGCGAGCGACGAGCTCGTTCGATACATCAACAGTCTGTCGTCGTCCGGTTCCGTGCAGGGCATGGATGCCAACTACGGCGTCGGAGCGAAGATCGCTGCTGCCACTCGGAACCCGGAGGGGCTGGTGTACCTCTCATGGCGGGACGAGGTGGGTGCCGGCATCCAGCTCGTCAAGGACAGTAGCGGACAATACGGGCTCCTTCAGTACCCCGACTTCCGACACGTGTTTGACGCCGAGAAGCAACACCTTCCATCGAACGACGTGATCGACGAGAGCGGCACGTGCGTGATCTTGCTCGGCAACGAGGCGAATGAGGACACAGCCGTCGGCACCACTGCTCAGTGGATTCGCAAGTACCTCAACACGAGATACTTCGTAATTCCCAAGAACATCACCATCCAGTGTCGCACGGTCGGAAAGACCGACATGGGACTTCGTCCCGTCCACGGCCAGAAGTGGATGCTTGATTCCGCTGCGCTCCAAAAGGGTAAGGTGGAGTTGTCGACAGCAGTCGCCCACTGGTGGATCCTTCCCGATGCCAGGCACAAGTTCGACAAGCCCATCGCTGTCGAAGGAGCGAAGCCGATCAACTCGATGGAGACGTTCAGTACGGCATACCTTCATCGTGGACACACGGCGCTGCTGTGGAAGAATGAGCTCTACGACGTACAGACGGGGAATGCCGGTTACCATCGACTCCAACAGTTCGGCATCTTCCTCGGCGTTGATCGGGTGGTGCTCTACATTGAGCCCACACTCGCAGCCGTGACTACAAACACAGCACGGACGGAGCTCATCATCGACGAGGGGAAGCCTCCGTGGCTCGACTGGGCGGACGAGTTCAAAGCGAGCATGCCCAAGGAGCTCCGTGAATTCATCGACAACATCGACGTCAGTGCGGAACGACGAAGCGATGACGAGGCGATCAGGGAGAAAATCGCTGCTGTGATGGACCTGTTCCAGGTCCCGAAGTATCGGCGCTCCAAAACGATCGACGAGACGATCGACGACAAGGACCACACCTTGCCTCCCGCCACATCGGGAAACGAAAACGAAAACGGGAAGCGGACGTCGAGCAACGGCGGAAAGAGGAACCCGAAGCCGTTCTTCTCGAATCCCAAACTGAATGGGCCGTCTGCCATGAAGGTGACGGTCAACGACCTTCCTCGCATCATCTTCAAATATCGAGACAAGGGGAGTCGGGCTGAAGGCGAGCTTGAGGACATGGCCGCGAGCTATGTCGAGACCAAGGCTGACAAGACCCTCTACGTGAACGGCGATTTTCGAGTCTTCCAAGCGATCGTCGACCGCTACACGAAGCAGTATCCGAATGCGGCCGGTGTTCGTCAGAAGGTGGAGGAGATCGTCGAAAAGTGGATCAAGCTAACGCTCTGCGAGGTCGTCATTGGTGCGAAGGCTCTCCAGTCTGAACACTGGTCAGCCGAGATCATTGAGCAGTGCTTGACGGAGAGATCGCTGACGATGGCGATCATGCCGAGGGTGCTCCTCAACCAAGCAGTAAAGAGGGAGGTCTACGCCGCACTTGGGAAACCGCAAGAAGGCGCTGATGCAGGCGATGCTGTTGGAGGTGCGGAGTGAAACTTCATGAAGTCCACATCAAGGAATACAAGTCCATCTGGGACTCGCAATCCTTCGAAGTCGGAAATGTCACTTGTCTTGTAGGAAAGAACGAGGCGGGTAAGACATCGATCCTGCAGGCTCTCTATCGGTTGAATCCTATCGTCGATAAGGATGGAGCGTTCGACGTCACGGACGACTATCCTCGCTCAGCCGTCGAGGACTACCAGCAGGATGTTGAAACGAATCAGAGGGAAGAAGCGATCGTCACAAGAGCGACATTCAAGCTCGATACCAATGAGCTTGATACAATCGAGCAGGAATACGGAGTGGGGGTACTCACAACACCGACCGTAACGCTGTCAAAGGGCTACGCCAAGACGGATGGCAAGGCCAACACCCTTTGGGTCTCGCTGCCCGTAAATGAGCAGGTTGCCGTAAAACACCTGGTTACGTCATACGGGCTCCCACCCTCGGCGAAGGATGCCATCGGGACATGCAAGACTCTTGCTGAGCTGTCCGAGCGGCTGATTGCGGCAGGGAAGGAAAGTGACGCAAAGTTTGCGGCAGCGCGGGACGAGGCGAATCAACTTCCGGATGAGACCGCGAAGGCATCGGCACTCGAGCAGAGCACGGCACTCGCTGAGTCGGAGCAAGCGAAGAAGCTACGTGCGCGTCTGGTGGAGGTCCTAAAGAGCAAGACTTCTGGCCTCCATATCTGGTCGACGATACTTCGGCCCCATTTTCCAAAATTCCTCTACTTCGACGAATACTATCAAATGCGGGGCCACGACAACGTGCAGGCTCTGAAGCAACGGAAGCAGTCGAATGCGCTTGAGCCCTCCGATCATCCATTGCTCGGATTGATCGAGCTCGCCCGATTGGACCTCGACAAGTTACTTGCAACCACTCGAACGCAAGAACTCAAGAACAAGCTGCAGGGCGCAAGCAACCACCTCAGCTCACAGATCCTGAAGTACTGGTCGCAGAACAAGCATCTTCGCATGACCTTCGATGTCCGCCCCGCATTACCTGGTGATCCCGAGGGCATGCGCGAGGGCACGAACATCTGGGGAGAGGTCTTCGACTCCAAGCACCTCGTCAATACGAGCCTTGGGACTCGCTCGAAGGGCTTCGTCTGGTTTTTCTCCTTTCTCGCCTGGTACTCGGCGGTGAAGAAGGGAAAAGAACCGCTTGTTCTGCTTCTTGACGAGCCCGGCCTCTCGCTCCACGGGAAGGCTCAGGAAGATCTTCTCCGCTACTTCGAGGAGGAGATTGCGAGCAACCCGGAGCACCAGCTGCTCTACACGACGCACTCTCCGTTCATGGTGGATCCACGGCACTTCGATCGGGTGCGCATCGTTCAGGACCAGGGCATCGATTCGGATGAGCAACTTCCACGAGACCAAGATGGAACGAAGGTATTTACTGAGGTGCTCGAGGCAGGACCAGACACCCTTTTCCCTCTTCAAGGTGCACTCGGCTACGAGATCTATCAAAGCCTCTTCGTCGGCCCGAACTGCCTCATCGTCGAAGGCGTCTCCGACCTGATGTATCTCCAGACGATGACGGGTGTGCTGATTGCGGAAGGGCGCGAAGGGCTGGACCCGAGGTGGACCATCACGCCCGTCGGTGGCTCGGACAAGGTGCCGACTTTCGTTGCTCTCATTGGCTCTCAGAGAAATCTAAAGGTCGCGACCCTTATCGATTTCCAGAAGGCCGATCAGCAGACTATCGAGAACCTCTACAGGAAGAAGCTACTCAAAAAGAACAACGTCCTTACTTTTGCCGACTTCACAGGGAAGACCGAATCCGACATCGAAGATATGTTCGACGAGGACATCTATCTCCAGCTCTTGAACGGCGAGTTCGCGGGCTCGCTTTCCAAGAAAGTGAAGTCAGCCGATCTTATGAGCCAGGCTCCTCGCATCCTTGTTCGTATCGGGGAGCACTTCTCCAAGCACCCGCTCAAAGGCAACACCAGCTTCAGCCACTACAGACCCGCCCGGTACCTTGCGGAACGGGTGTCGACGGTGAAGTTCTCGGCAGCGACGCTCGACAGGTTCGAGGCCGCCTTCAAGGCAATCAACAAGCTGCTGCTCGGCTGACGACGCCGCACGAGAGGTCGCTCAAATGACTCGGACGTCGTCGATTGGTTCCACTCCATCGGGGGCGTTCGAGGTCTCCTCGAGGGCACGCATCGCCCTGAGCAGCGTCATGAAGATCGCGGGCTTTCTGCACAACCAGGCGGTCGAAGGGTGCCGGGCGGGAGGGCACGTCGCGCGGGGCCGCTACCGAGACTCGATCTTCGCGATCGGCGTGTCACTCTCTTGCAGTTTCGCGACCGCATCGTTCCAGGAGCGATCCCCGGAGTACAGCTGCGACCGAAGGTACGCCCAAACGAGCGCCCGCAAGACCGCGACGCGTTCGGGGTTCTCGTCCGTCGTCTCCTTGCAGTCGTAGCCCGAGATGCCGCCGAGCATGTGCTCCGCGCCGCCGAGCAAGGTGAGGAGCGTCTTGTTGCCCGCCGGGCTGTGCGTGTACGCGTCCCAGCGGTAGCTGAGTCGATCGGAGAAGTAGAGGTTGATATCTTTGTCTCCCGCGACAACCAGGGCCGCGGCCTTCATCTCCTGGAAGTCGATGTATTTCAGTGCGGGATAGTTCTCGGCTGCCCACGCCGCGAAATGATCGTCGGCGATGCCGGGGGCAGCCAGGAGCACGCCAGCCTTGATTCGTGGGTCCGCGAGATCCTTCTGGCGGGAATCGCTCGGGTCGAGCATCTGCATGCCGAGGAGAAGTCCGACCGTGTGCCCGCCGAGCGAGTGGCCAGCCGCGGCGATCCGGCTGCGGTCCAGACGTCCGGCAAGGCCTGGAACTCCCGCTTCGACCTGGTCGAGGTGGTCGACGATGAAGTGCATGTCCTCGGCGCGGCTCCGCCAGAACAGCGGCGCGTCCGGCAGCCCCTTCCCTCGCAGCCCCAGCGCCGTAGAGTCGAGGTGGGTCGGTTGGATGACCACGAAGCCGTGCGCGGCCCAGAAGTCGACGAGCGGGCCGTACCCCCGAAGCGAAGACACGAAGGTCGTTTGCCCGTGACCGTGGGCGAACAGGATCACGGGGAGGTTGGTTCCGCTCGCAGGCATGGAGACCTTGAGCTCCAACGGAACCGGTCGCCCCGGAACGTCGAAGACTAGGGGGCTGTAAGAAATGATCGGAGTCGGGGTGCTGACGGAGAGGTTGGCGGCGTCGGCGTACGTGGTGCTCACGGAGGTGTTCCTTTCATGGAGGCTATTTTTGCAATGAATAGCAAAATTGCTGTTCAACGCAACATTTGTCGAGCCGATGGCGTGCAAAGGTGCGATCGAACGGATAAGAGCGAGCACGATGACCGACGACGAAGCATCGCGACCAGGTCTTCGGGAGCGGTCGAAGAGAAAGCGGCGGAGGCAGATCCTCCACGCGGCACTCAAACTGTTTGCGGAGCGCGGGTACGAGCAGACGACGATCAACGACATCGCCCAAGAGGCCGAGGTCGCGGCGCGCACCGTCACCGGCTACTTTCCCTCCAAGCTCGACTTCGTCATCGAGTGGCCGGCAGAGCTCGAGCGCCGGCTCATCGAGCTAGGTCGCCAACACCCGCGCATCGGCTTCGTGGAGCTCGTCGATATGTGGTGGCGCGATGCGCGAGAGAACGTGGATCCAAAGGAAGCTGCGCTCACGCGCGCCATGGCGTTGGCCAACCCGGGCGTCGTGGCGATGGCGGAGGTCGAAGTCGCGCGGCGAGCCGATAAGTCCCTCCCGAGCTACAGGGGGAGCGCTGATGACGACCTTCTGAAGGTCGCAGGACGCGCGGCCATCAGCGGCATCAACCGAGCTTTCTTCCGCGGTATCGCGGAAGGTGCCATGACCGACGAGGTTCACCGGAAACTCTTGCAGCTGCTCGAAACGATCGCAGAGAGCGCGGACGTCGGCCACGGTTCCCTGGAGCGCGATCCGTAGCCTGAATCGACAAGGCTCCGCGCTCCACCCCTCGGCCGGCCGCCGTGAACGGACGCGCCCCCGAGGCAAAGGAGCTTCGTCCGCCTCTGGACGCCGGAGCGGAGCCCACACTACGAGACGTGCGCGGACTCACCGGGTGGTGGGGTCGGTCGTTCTCTGGGTGGGACCCCGAAAAGGAAAAGAGTGTCCTCGTGAAGCTCGGGTAGGCCACCGTGCCGTCAGGGGGCCCAGGGCACCACGGCGTAGCGGTCGGCGATACGGCGTACGCGCGCGATCTGCACCAGCTCGCTGGCCAGCCATTGACGCAAGAGCGGGTCTTGCGTGCAGGTGCTGGCCACGGTCGCGTTGACCACCCAGGCGAAGGGCTCGATGCCGGCGCGGCGGAGCGCGGTCTGGAGCGCTTCGGCTTCGGTGACGGCGGTGCGCTCCGCGGTGGTCACGATGACGATTCGGGAGAGCTCAGGGTCGCGCAGGCGACCGAGCGGAGATTGCAGGCGGCTCGCGGCGTCGGGCGGTACCTCCGTCTCCAGCGCGCGATGGTGGGCAGCGGCCGCAGCGACGAGCTGCAAGGTGTGCCCGGTGGATGCGCCGTCGACCACCACCGTCTCGCGCGTAGCGAGCGCGAGATCGCGGGACAGCGCTTGGAGCGCGGCCCTCGTGGCCAGAGGCTCGACCGAGCTATCTCGCGCCGCGCCGGCGTGCGCCACCCGAAGATCGTGCGCCGTCACGATCGCCCGCTGCGATTCCGGATCGGCGACGGAGATCCGCAGACGGTCCACCCGAGCCCCGACCGACGGCTCGGCCGTGGTCAAGGTCACCGTCGCCCCGCGCGCCACCAACATGCGCGCGAGGGCGGCGGCCACGGTGCTCTTGCCTACGCCGCCCTTGCCGACCACCAGCACGAGGCCCGAGGGCGACGAGAGGGCGTCGGTCAGGTCTCCCAGTGACGGATCGCGGGTGGTCTCCGCAGCCGGAATCACCGGACCAACGGTGCGGGCCGGCGGGCCTTCGCCGAACACCGCGCGCAACGCCGTCAGACCGACCATGTTGAACGCTTCGAGCGGCACCTCGGTGCGCGGGATGCCGCTCAGCGCAGCGGGCAGGTCCAGCGCGACGCGCCCGCGAGCTTCCCGCGCGGAAGCTTGCGCGTCACGCGGATCGTGGGCGTGGAAGACGGCGTTGAGCACCAGCTGCTGGCGGACGAGGCCCAGCCCGCCGACGCGACGGACGATGCGGTGGGCTTCGCGCAAGGACGAGGCCTCCGGCCGCGCCACCAGGACCACGGTGTTCTGTGCGGGGTCGGTGAGGACCTTGCGGACATCCTCGAGCACCGCTGGATTCGCGGGGGTGCCGAGGTCGTCGTCGAGCCGAAGGGCGTTCGACCACCCCATCGGCAAACCGAGTGCGCAGGCGTCGCTCGGCGCGGTGTCGAAGATCAAGTGATCGTAGGACGCAGCAGCGCGTCCGCCGACCCACGCCGCGAAGGGTGCGATGTCGCGGGGATCGAGGTTGAGCGCGTGGAGGTTCTTCGCTCCCGGGACCGATGTAGGCGCGGCGCCCAACGTCACGCCGAGCATCTCGTCGAGGTTCGAAGCGGCGTCGAGGCCGAGGAGGAGGACCCGCTTACCGCCATCCGCGAGCGACAGCGCCGTGGCGGCCGCCATCGTGCTCTTGCCGGCGCCGCCTTTCCCCAGGAAGAAGGCGTACCTCGTCGTACACGTGAACGACTTCATCGCGGGCGCGACGACGCGTGCCCCGAAAGGCCATGCTCTAGGGTGCTGCAGTGCGAACGCCATCGCGTACCTTCTCGCTCGGGTGAACGATCACTCGGTCGCCCACGGTGAGGCCCGATTCGATCTGAACGTCGAAAGATCCGCGGCGCCCCACCCGAACCGAGCGCAGCGATGCAGTGCCGTTGGCAACCACGAAGGTGGCCCAGCCATCGCCGTGGCGGAACACTGCGCTCGCCGGGACCACCATGGCATCCTGGGCCTGCCACGTGACGATGCGGGCCTCCACCCGGTAGCCGTCACCCAGCTCGGCCCGCCGCGCCAAGGGGTCGTCGAAGTCGATGACCACGCTCACCCGCTGCTCCTCCACCCCCAGCGCCGAAATCCGCGTGAAGGCCGAAGGTTCTACCAATCGCACGTGGCCGGAGAGCGGCTGGGGACCGCCCCAGCGGTCGAGGACCACGCGGGCTCGCGGGGGAATGCGCACTGCGTCCTCGGTCAAGACGTCGACCACCACCTCGAGCTCGGTGGGGTCGCCCAGCTCGAGGAGAGGCGCCGAAGGAGACACCATGCCGGCGCTGGGCTGGAGGACGCGCAGCACCCGGCCGGCAATCGGCGAGCGAATCTCGAAAGCATCGCGCCCTTTGGACGTGTCGCCGTAGCGTGCGAGGAGAGCGCTGACCATTCCCACTTCGTGCGATGCCACATCCGCGCCGAACCGCGCCGAAGCGAGCTCTTGGGCGCGCAACTTGGCTTCGAAGGCCGCGTGCTCCGCGTCGTCGGCGGCGAGCGACCCACTGGCGGCGAGCTTTCCGAGCCGATCGGCATCACCCCGGGCATGCTCCAGCGCGAGCTCCGCCCGCAGGACGTTGGCTTGGGCCTGCTGCGAGGCCGCGCGCGCCGTCCCCACCCTGGCCACCGCCTCGGCGCGGCTCCGAGGATCGAGGAGCGCCGGTGACTGCGGCACGATGCGCGCGAGCAGTCCGTCGTGCTCGACCTTGTCGCCCGGCCGAAGGGTGATGCGCGCGAGGTCTCCGCTCAACGGCGCGAGCACGAGATACCGATCGCGGACCCGCGTTCGACCGGCCTCGTCGATGGTGATTTGCAAAGGACCGCGCGCCACCGTCGCCGTCTCCACCGTCACCGGCGTGGGTCGGGTGGCGAGCACGAGCGCGGCCACCACGCTCGTGACGACGAGGGCGAGTGCCCCGCGTTTCAGCCAGCGCTTCCGGGTCTGCGCGCGACGACGCCGGGCCGTGAGGGCGGGGTCCTGAACGGCCCGCAAGACGTCGGACGCGCTCCGGGATCGACCGTTCGCGTCCTCGCTCGCCTCGGGAGCGGTGTCTGTCGTGGTAGGGGGGGTGCTCATCACTCTCTCGCTTTCAAGACGGCCACCAGGTCCAGGCGGTCGAGCTGGCGACGGACGACGAAGGCGCTCGCGAGGGCCGCCGCGAGCGTGACCCCGGCGGCCAGGGCATACACGCTGGGGGTCACCACGGTCGGCATGCGGTAGGTCTCCTGGTCGGTGGCCGACATGATGGTGGTCGCCAGGAGCTTGCCCAGGTACATGCCGGGTACCACGGCCAGCATCACGTGGGCCCCGAGCTCGCCCAGAAGCACGCTGGAGATCTCCTGCCGCGTGAACCCGAGCACGCGAAGGCTCGCAAGGTCGCGGCCGCGCATCGACAGGGCGATGCGCGCGTTGTTGTAGACCACGGCGACCGCGATGACGCAGCCGAACAAGGTGAGAATGAGCGAGGTCACGTTCATCGACTCCGCCGACTGACGCTCGAACTGGGCGATGAGCTCCCGCCGGCGGGTCACTCCGGCGACCACCGGCAGCCGCTTGAGGTGCGCATCGAGCTCGCCCTCGGCCCGCGCGTCTACCACGAGCAAGGCCACCGATGCCGCGGGAGCCCCGCCGAGAAGCGCTTGGAGCCCGGGGAGCTGCATGTAGACGCCGAGGCCGAACATCTCGTTGGCCAGCGCGGCGACCCGCACTTCGCGCGACCTCCGGTCGCCCTCCAGCACCTCGACCACCACCGAATCGCCGACGTCCACGTCGAGGATGCGCGCCAACGTGGCGCTCAGCAGCAAACCTTCCGGCGGAATCTCCACGATGCGACGCGGCCACTCGACGACGCGACGCAGATCGGCGTCGGGCGCCAAGCCGGTGATCGCCGTCTCGCGAGAGCGCTGCCCCTTGCGTACCCGAACCGGAACCACGCGCTCGGTCTCCACCCGCAGAACGCCCGGCAGGTGGGCGAGCTCGCCGGCGACGCGACCGTCTACCGGGCGGACGAACGAGACCGAGAGGTCTTCGCGCTGGGCCTGCTCGAACTGAAGATCGACGATGACGTCGAGCGCGCCGCGAACGTAGAACCCCACCACCACCACCGCCACCCCGAACGCGACCCCGGTGCACGACAGCAGGGTCCGGAGCGGACGGCGCGTCATTTCGCGCAGCACCATCAGCGCACTGCCTCCCAGCATGCGAGATACGCCGAGCCGCTCGAGCAACGAGCGACGATAGGTGGGCGGCGCGTCGGGCTTCATTGCCTCGGCGGCCGGCAGCCGCACCGCGCGCCACACCACCGAGAGTCCCCCGAGCATGGCCGCCACCACGCTCACCGAAACGCCCACGCCGACCACGTCGGCATCGAGGCGGTAGTCGAAGCGGGGGAAGTGATAGAAGCGCTGGTAGAGGCCCAGCATGCCGCTGCCCAGCCACGCCCCCAGGGCCACGCCCAGCAGCGAGCCGGCGGCCACCACTACCAGGACGATGGAAAGGTAGTGGAGGCCGATCTCGCGGTCGTTGTACCCGAGCGCCTTGAGGGTGGCGATCTGCGGGCGCTGCAAGTGCACGAGCCGCGAGAGCACCACGTTGACCAAGAATGCTGCCACGCCCAGGAAGATGGCCGGCGCCACCGTGGCGTAGCTCTCGAGCTGAAGGAGCTCGCTATCGACGAAGAAGCTCGATGCCTGGCGACTGCGATCGACGGCGCCGTACCCACCATAGGGCTTCAGGATGGCGTCGATCCGATCGCGAACGTCGGCCGAGCGTGCGCCCGGCTGGAGACGCACCGAGACGTCGTCGAAGGAGCCCTTCAGGTCGAAGGCCGCAGCCACGACGTCGCGATCCATCCAGAGGACGGCGAAGCGCAAGTGGTCGGGAGCGAACCCTTGGGCTCCGCTGACGGCGATGACGTACTCGGGCGAGAGCGCAACGCCGACCACGTGAATCTGCCGAAGGACGCCGTTGATGACCACCGGGATGCGGGCGCCGGGCTCGAGGTGATGCGCGGTGGCGAACGTCTCGAGCACGAGCGCTTCGTCTGCTCGGCCCGGCTCCACCATGCGCCCCTTGCGGAGGTACGGTACGTTGAGCCGCGCCGCGCCACCGGCGGGAAGGCTCACCAGGCGGCCGGTGGCGGGCTCCGGCAGGTCTTCCATCGGAAGCATCACCGGCTCCACCAGGCGCGTCTCGACGACGGCGACGCCGGGAACCGCTTCGATGCGCGCCGCCTCGGATTCGGGAGCGCGCTTGGCCTGGGCGAACACGTCGGCGAAGCGCGACGACGCGTAGTACGTGTCGCGGGCGCCGAGCAGCGAGCGATAGGCCGTCCGCAGGGTCACGAAGCTGGCGATGCCGCAGGCGACCACGATGGCGATGGTGAGTGCCTGCCCCCGCATCCGGGTGAGATCGCGCAGGAGCTTTCGGTAAAGCGCCGTCATGCGATCACCAGCGAAGCTCCGCCGGGGACAGCTTGGCCGCGTTTCGTTGGACGCTGCGGATGCGACCGTCGGACATCTCGATGATGCGGTCGGCCATGCGGGCAATCGGCGCGTTGTGGGTGATGACCGCGGTGGTGGCGCCGAGCTCGCGGTTCACGCGGCTCAGGACCTCGAGGACGATCTGCCCGGTACGGTAGTCGAGGGCACCGGTCGGCTCGTCGCAGAGCACCAGGTCCGGACGCTTGGCGATGGCACGTGCGATGGCGACGCGCTGCTGCTCGCCTCCGGACAGCTCCGAGGGAAAGTGGTCCATCCGCTCGGCGAGCCCCACCAGCGAGAGCGCGTCCTCCGGCGAGATGGGCGACTCCGCGATGTCGGTCACCAGCGCGACGTTCTCGCGCGCGGTCAGGCTCGGAATGAGGTTGTAGAACTGAAAGACGAAGCCGACGTGCTCGCGTCGGTAGCGCGTGAGGGTGCTCTCCGCGGCCGTCGAGAGATCGTGATCGCAGTAGTGCACCTCCCCCGACGTGGCCACGTCCAGGCCGCCGAGGATGTTCAGCAGCGTCGACTTGCCGCTCCCGGACGCCCCCAGGAGCACCACCAGCTCACCGCGAAAGAGGTCCACGTCCACGCCCCGCAGCGCCACCACGTCGACCTCCCCCATCCGGTAGATCTTGGTGAGCCCGCGCGCCAGAAGGACGGCCTCGTTCTCGCCGCTGGATTCGAACATGGGTTCAGGGAAGCGGACTGCAGGAACCGCGCCGCCCGATGGAAGCCGCGATCTCGTCGCCGTCGACTGCACGGGCTGCACCGGGCGCAAAGGATGCGCGGTCGCGCGCTCCAAGCGACCTCGGCGCACATACTGCGCTACCCTTGGCGCATGTGCCTCATCGTCGTCGCGCTGCGAGCGCACCCTCGCTACCCGCTGGTGCTGCTGGCGAACCGGGACGAGGCGTATGCGCGCCCGGCGCACGGCGCGCAGCGATGGGTCGACGCGCCGCACGTCTTCGGCGGGCGCGACCTGGAGAAGGGCGGCACCTGGCTGGCGGTGGTGCCCGGACCCGAGCGACGCATCGCCGCCGTGACCAACGTGCGGCATCCGACCGCCCGGCGCGTAGGGCTCTCGCGCGGTGCACTGGTGCGCGCGGCCCTCGACGGCGCGCTCCCCGAGGGGGACGCCCTCGACGCCTACCCGGCGTTCAATCTCCTCGCCGGGAGCGAGACGCATCTCGAGTATCGCAACGAGGAGGGCGCGCGGGAGGTCCTGCGTCCCGGCCTCCATGGGCTGTCCAACGCGCGAATCGACGTACCGTGGCCCAAGGTAGAGCGCGCACGAGCCAGCCTCGAGCGATTGCTCGGCGCGGCAACGCTCGACTTCGAAGCGGCCTTCGCGCTCCTTCACGAACGGGAAGAGGCGCCCGAGGCAAGGCTTCCCGACACCGGCGTTCCCAAGGAGCTGGAGCTACGGCTTTCGCCCGCATTCATCGCCATGCCCGGATACGGCACGCGCGCGTCGACGGTGGTGGCATTCGACCGCGATGGCTGCATTCGTTTCGCCGAGCGAACCTTCGGCGAGGGGGGCGCGCCGATCGGGCAGGTGGAGGCGACGCTGTGATCGCGCGCGCCGCCATCGGCGCCCTCTTCGCGTGGACGCTCGGTTGTGGTGCACAGGAGCAGAGCGCCTCCGACCCGCACGCGACCACACGCTCGAACGCCGGTCCCGAAGGGGCCGAGGGTCGACCCGAGGCGCCGATCGCCGAGCCCCTCGACGCCGGTGCGTTGCCGACGGACGCCGCGATCTCGGACGGGGGACGCGCTCCGGCTGCGCCGCGCCCCG
>Ga0075163_10007962_pt1 | contig 13998 bp, 11 predicted proteins | sample JI1023141ADNA_FD_71478 | JGI IMG/M metagenome (GOLD analysis project Ga0075163, IMG submission 71478) | Wastewater effluent complex algal communities from Wisconsin, to seasonally profile nutrient transformation and Carbon sequestration -... | ecosystem: Engineered > WWTP > Effluent > Algae...
CGCCGTCGCGATCATCCGCGATGACGAGGAGCGCTCCGAGCTGTGTCAGCTGTGGAGCGAGGCGAAGCAGCGCTCCGCTTGGGCCGCCCAGATGTCGGGGCTGGAGAAGCGGCTGGTGGGGGCGGCCGCGTCGCTCGCGAAGCAGGCGGAGGTTCCGAGTCCCAAGGCCACGCGCAAGCAACCGCGTCACCCGAACCTGGGCCACGTGTTTGCGATCGCGCTACCGAACAAGCGCTTCGCGTACGCCAAGGGATTCCGCGACTACGTGTTCGCGATCTACGACCTCGTCAGTCCCCGGCTGCTCTCGCTCGACGAGGTGGTGAACGAACCCTTCGCCTACTACGAGGTCGCGACGCACGTCTCGCCTCGGCGCGGTCGGTGGAAGCTGCTGGGCGAGGCCCCGTTCGCGAGCAGCGACGAAGCATGGGGACCTCCGATGGCCTCGGGGCTCGTCAACGTCGCCATCGCGACGCATCTCTGGATCACCGAGCGCGGCGTGCAGCGCACGGTCTTGTATGACGAGGCGGTGGGGCTCCCTGTGTGGGGAATGGGCAACGAGCGCACCATCCTCGCCGGCATCGTTCACCGACTCGTGAAGAAGCGGCCGCCCGAGTGGAGTGATGTGGTGCTCCCCAGATCCGATCCTCGTGTCACGTAGAACGGCGCGGGCAACAGCCTGAGGACACGCGGGGCTGTGACCAGCTTCCCGTAGCCGGGTTGTCTGGGGCGAAACTGCGCGACGGTGTTGAGCACACCATCGGCATCGTTCACCTTCTCGTGAAGAAGCGGCCGACGTGGTGCTCCCCAAATCCGATCCTCGCGTCACCTAGAACGGCGCGGGATCACCTGAACATCGCCCGGCGTCTTTCACCAACGCCGCGGGCAGCTCGACGTCCGCCGCGTGAGGCCGAACCGCTTGCCCTTCACACCAACTCGATCCTCATCGCGCGCCTCGCGGGCTTCGAGGCGTCACCGCGACGTCGCTACGATCGCTTCTTCGTCGGCTTCTTCGCCGGTTTCTTCGTCGGCTTCTTCGCAGGTTTCTTCGCAGGTTTCTTCGCGGGCTTCTTCGTCGGCTTCTTCGCCGGCTTCTTCGTGGGTTTCTTCGCGGGCTTCTTCGCCGGCTTCTTCGCAGATGCGAACATCATCCCACCGGAACCGTCGGCGAACAGCGGCTTGCCGTCGAGCATCGCCTTGCCGAGCTTGTTGGTGCTCACGTCCTCCTCGCCGTCGAACAACGACGGATGCAGGATCCCCTTGATAGGCACCGCCTCCTTCGGCGAGAAGCCGAACTTGCGGTCCTCGTCCTCCTCTTCACCCTCGCCTTCGTCACCGGCGACATCGTCTTTCGGCGCGTACGGACCGAACACGTAGTAGCGGTGCTCGCCGACGCGCAGCAGCCGAGCCTGCGGCTTCTTGCCGATCTCGAAGCACCCGCGATCGCCGCACTCGAGCCAGCTTCCTGCTTTGAGCGAGCCCTGGATCGAGAAGTGGCCGGCGTCCTCGATGTAGGTCGCGACCAGGTGCTTGACGATCATCGAGCCCCGCACGAACAGCTGCGCGGTCCACGCGATGTACGCGTTCTCGCAGGTCAGATTGCCCGTCACGTAGAGCGCCGCGTAGGCGTCCGCTTGCTGGAATACGAGCGGGCCGTTGATCGTGAGGTCGCCGTCGATCACGTAGACGGTCAGCTCGTCCTTGCTGTGGTCGTAGCCGACCTTCATCGGCCCGTTGACGACGACATTGCCCTTGTGGACGAGAAAGTGCTCCGGCTCCTCCGGAAAGAGATCTTCGAGCTCGTCGAGCGTGATGCCCTCGAGCGAGTACTCCTCGTTGGCCTCCTCGAACGGCACTTCCTCGAACGAGATCTTCAGCTTGCTATCGAACATCGGTCTCCTTCGTGAACGAACGGTACCCACGCGACCTGACGATGTCACGCACGGCCTCGAACTTTGGGTTGCCTCGCACGACCTGCGCGACGACCCGGTACGCCTCCTCGTGACGCCCGAGCGCGAGGAGGATGCGAGCGTGGGTGTCGAACACGTGATCGTCGACCCCGAGCGTCGACCCGCGCAGCGCGAGCTCGACGTGGCCGAGGGCGGTCTGGGGATCGCGGGTGCGGAGCGACCACGCGAGGTGGTTGCCCGCGAGCTTCGCGAGCTGGCGGCATGACCCCAGGCCGCGGTCGGAGAGGAACCATCCGCTCGGTGGTCCGAGCTCCGCGAGGCCGAGCTGGGCGTGGGCGGTGGCGCGGGCGTCGTCGCGCTTCGCGTGCGCGAAGATCGCGAGCGCACGCAGGTCGTAGCGCAGGACATGCGAGTACACGCCGGGATCGAGCGCGATCTCGCCCAGCACGGCCTCGACGAGCTCGATCGCCTCGTCGAGCTTTCCCGCGGCGAGCAGCTGCGCCGTCTTCGTGGCGGCGGTGATCGCCTCGGCCACCTTGGCCGGCAGCTCGAAGCAGACATCCGCACCGAACGCGATGCGCAGCTGTGGATACCGCGCGCGCAGCGTGGCGAGGTCGGCCAGCCGCAGCCCCGGATCGGGCCTCGTGTAGAACACCGGATTGAAGATCGCCTGATCGAGATCGAGACTCTCGAGCTTCGCGATCGTCAGCACCGCGGGCGGCAGGGCACGAAACGCGGTGATCCGCAGGCGGCGGAGCTCGGGCATCGACGCGAACATGTCGTCGGGGATCGCGACCGCATCGGGCGTGGTCGAGCCGACCGGGATCGAGTGCGGCCCGTCCATCGAGAGCTGCTCGAGCACCGGCCAGCGCATCGACGCAGCGCGGGCGTTGAGCGCGTGCTCGGGCAGGTCGAGCTTGACGACGCGCGGGAACACCGTGCCCTCCGCGATCGTCGCGAGCGCCCGCGTGTCGCGCGTCGAGCCGAGCTCCTCGAGGGTCGCGATCGGGCGCCCGTGCAGCGTCGGCCCGATCTCGGCGACGCTACGAACGACCGTGCGCCCGTCGGCGATCGCTGCGGCGACGTCGTCGAGCGTGGCGATGCCCGCGGCGAGCGCGCCCGAGGCCGGCTCCGCGCGACCCCAGCGACGAGCGAGCAAGGCGGCGTCGCGCTGCACGATGCGACCGCCGAACGTCCTCGGCAGGATGTGCTCGCCATCGCCGAGCATCACGATCGCCGGTGCCGCGCAGTCGCCCGTCACGATCAGCGAGCCGGCGTGCGAGAGCTCCGTCGCGACGAGCGCCTGGGCGACGAGCGCGCCCAGCCACAGGTTCGCGGGACCCGACAGCAGGAGCGTCCCCACCCGCAGGGTGCCGGTGATCACGAGCACGGCCTCGTCGCGGGCGCGCCACCGCAGCACGTCGACGTCGAGATCGCCGTCGATCACCGTGATCCCGCGCGGCACCTTCGCCTCGCCACTCGCGCCGCGCACCACCCGCACCGGGCGAGGCTCCCCGGGCGGAAAGATCGCGTCGAGTCCCCACACCTTGTCCGCGAGACGCGCGAGGCCGTACCTCGCGTCGGCCTCCGCGAACGGGACCGCGCGTCCTTGCCAGGCTGGCTTCGACTTGCTCGCCATCCATCACCCGACGTCGCGGAGCGCACCCTCGACGACCACTCGCCGACGATACCGACTAACCTCGACCACGGTGACCACACGACGTCAATTCTTGCTCGGTGCCGGTGGTGGCTTGCTCCTCGCCGGTTGCTCGGGCGGCACCAGCGACTCGCCGACCGATGGCGCGCCCGACGACGGCCCCGATCCCGACGCGCTCCCTCCACTCCCCGCCACCGCGACGTGGATGTACTTCAAGGGCAACGGCCACGAGACCGGGCGCAACGGCGCCTACGACCACGTCCCGATCCAGCGTTACTTCTCGATCCCCACCGTCGAGGATTCGCTCGACACGTTGCCCTGGGCCGCGGGCTTCTCGGTGTGCTGGCAGCTCGTCCCGGTCCGCCAGGCCGGCTACTACACGACCTTCTTCTACGCCGCCTCGCAGGGCACGGACTTCTTCGATCTCCGCGACGGCGGTGGCTACGTCGGCGCCCACCCCTATCCGTTCGCCGCGTTCGGCCAGGGTGGCGGCGATGACTTCCGCCTCCACGAGTGGGAGATCTCCGTCGACGGAGGCGACTTCGTCGGCGAGGCCGTCGGCTACGGCGAGGCGCACACCCAGGCGTTCCGGCTCGCGGCGACGGCGGGTGACAACACGTCCGAGCTCTCGTTCTACACGCAGATCGTCGACGGTGGCGCCGTCCCGCAGGTGACGCACACCCACGGCGGTGCCTACGCCAACGCGACCCCACACCCGTTCAAGGCGATGGTGTTCGGCAACGCGCCGTGGTGGGCCGACCACCAGCACGAGCGACTCTCCGGCTTCATCCGCCGCATCAAGATCTTCGCCGGCGAGCTGTCGCCCGCGGACCTGCTCGCCGAGTCGCTCTCCGACGAGCTCGCGACCACCGCCGGCGCCGCCCAGATCTGGTGGGCCAAGATCTCGCCGCAGACCCCCGACGATCTCGCGTCCGACTTCGTCGGTGCCGACGGCAAGCGCCGGGTCGCCACCTGGATCGACGGAGCGCGCTGCGAGATCGTCGCCCACGCCGAGTTGCCGCAGCACCACGCGTTCCTCTCGGCGGGCACGATCGGCGATCTCCTGCACATGGAACGGGGCTGAGCCGGCGCGCATCTGGAAGCTCAGACCTAGTACCCGGTCAGAGCAAGGTTCTGATCGGTTGAAGTGCGGGCAGCTGATCGGCGGCCACGAGTAACTCGATCGAGCGAGCCTGCCGAGGTGTTCGGCGAATGAATCCGAGCCGTTCGTCGAGCCGACATTTGGTGCCTGGTCTCGCGCTCCAGAACCTACGAACGGATGTTCGAACTCGAACGAACAACGGTTCGTAACGTTGGGTCGTCGAGCAGGTCGCCCAGGAACGCGGCCTGAACCGGTCAAACCCTCAGTAGTCGAGTACCAGCGCTCAGCTTCCGTCGCAGTGGTGCGAGATCGTCTCCGACCAGCGCCGTTCGACACAAACGCATCACGATCTCGCTGCATCCCAGGCCGACGCGCCAAACCTGACAAACCGCTGTCACCGCGCTCGGTGTAGATCGCGACATGCACACCGACTTCGACTTCCTCCACGGGCGCTGGCACGTCCACCACCGACGCCTCGACGATCGCCTTGTCGGGGCGACGTGCTGGACCGAGTTCGTCGGGACCTGCGAGGCACGCCCGTTACTCGGGGGCCTGGCCAACGTCGACGACAACGTGCTCGAGCTCCCGGGTGGAACATACCGCGCCGCCACGCTGCGCGCGTATCACGCCGCGACCGACACGTGGTCGATCTGGTGGCTCGACGGCCGCACGCCGGATCACCTCGACGTCCCGGTGACGGGCCGCTTCGTCGACGGTACCGGCACGTTCTTGGCCGACGATGTCTACGATGGGCGGCCGATCAAGGTGCGCTTCGTGTGGACGGTCGATCCGCTCCGGCCGCGCTGGGAACAGGCGTTCTCGCCCGACGGCGGAGCGACGTGGGAGACCAACTGGCAGATGCAGTTCACGCGCGCCGAGTGATCGGCGCACGGTGGAAGCTCAGACCTGGTTCGTCAGCAGCTTCTTCAACGCGCCCTTGGCGAGGTCGGCGGGCCGGTTTCTCTCGTTGTCGATCGCATCGCGGTTGGCGCCGGCGGCGAGGAGGCGCGCCGCCGCGTCGAGGTTGTTCGCGTCGGCGGCGAGGTGAAGTGGCGTCCGGCCATCCTCGTCGGCGACATTCACGGGAGCACCGCGCGCGAGCAGGATCGCAAGGCACTTCTGCGCCGAGAGCGCGAGCGCGACGAGCCCGCGACCCGAGTCGTCGACGACCGTGAGATCGACGCCTCGGTCGATGGCCCACGTGACGAACGCGTCCTTGTCGTTGAACATCGCGTGGCTGATCAGACTCCCGCCGCCGGCATCGCGTGCCCCACGGCATCCGCGCATCGTAGCCGCGAACGCGCAAACCCGCCTTTCTGACGTTCGATGCAAACACGGTATCGACCCGATCAACGCGATGTCCAACCGACTCCGGTTTCGAGACCTTCAGACGACGCCATCTCGACCGCGCGACTCGGGAGCGTCGGGTAGTCATCGTGCTCTCAGCGTTCGTGTCGACCAGACCGACCTGCGGCACCAGGCCGCTGACAGACGGTGAATAACAACCGAGCGTGCGGTCACGAGGCACGCTAGGTTCTCGGCCGTGCTTCGCATCCTCCTGGTACTGCAGATCGCGTGCGGTGCGACCACGAGGTACTCGAGCCCGCCCATGCCGGTCACGACCATCGACCACGAGCCGTTCTCGATCTTGCTGTCCCGCTACGTGACCCCGACGGGTGGCGTCGACTACGGCCGCTGGAAGGCGTCGAACGACGTGCAGGCGCTCGATGCCTACCTCGGCCGGCTGACCTCGGCGTCGCCGGATAGCCGGCCCGAGCTGTTCCCGACGACAGCGGCGGCGCTCAGCTACTGGGTCAACCTCTACAACGCGATCGTGATCCGCGAGGTGCTGCGGCGCTGGCCGCTCGACTCGGTGAGAGACGTCACGCCCACGCTGACGTCGCGGTGGATCGCCGGCAAGGGCTTCTTCTATGACCTTCGGTTCGACGTCGCGGGCAAGCGGATGAACCTGCGCGATCTCGAGAACGCCGTGATCCGGGACCGCTTCGGTGACGCGCGGATCCACTTCGCGATCAACTGCGCCTCGGCGTCGTGTCCGACGATCGGGATGGACAGCTTCACGCCGGGGGATCTCGAGCCCCGCCTCGAGCTCGCGACGGTGGCGTTCGTCAACCAGCCGGCGAACGTCGCGGTGGATCACGGCCGGCGCACGGTCACGCTGTCGAAGATCTTCGAGTGGTACCGCGAGGACTTTCAGAAGCACGCGCGGTCGCGGCGGCTCGGCAACGGCCGCGTGCTCGACTTCGTGGCGCACTACGGTCGCGGCCCGCTCCAGCGGGATCTGGAGACGGCGATCCGCGGCGGCTATCGTGTGGGTTACTTCGCGTACGACTGGTCGGTGAACGCGACCACCGCGACTGCGCCGGTGAAGCTGCGGACCACGGCTACCGCGCTCGTCGGCAAGCCGTGGCCGGCGATCGGCTTCACGCGGCTGTCGGGTGAGGCGCTCGAGATCGGATCACTGCGCGGGAAGATCGTGGTGGTGGATCTGTGGGCGAGCTATTGCCGGCCGTGCCGGGCGCAGCTGGTGGAGCTGGCGGCGCTGGCGCGCGATCGGCCAGAGGTGGTCGTCGTGGCCGTGAGTCTCGACGACGAGCAGGCACCTGCGTTGGCGCTGATCCGCGAGCTGAAGCTCGACGCCGTCACCGAGCGGATCCAGTTCGCGCACGATCCCGACCAGCGAGCGATGGGCGCACCGCTCCATATCGGGAGCTTGCCGAGCACGATCGTCGTCGGACCGGACGGCGTGGTGATGCCAGGGCTATGACTGCACGAACGTCCACCACGATGTCCGCCCGTCAGCCATACGTGAGTCGCATCCGCGCGGCCGCCTCGACGAGCTCGGACTCCGTGCACGCCGCGAACCCGAGCCGCAGGTACTCGCTCGCAGCGCCGTCGAATCGAAACTGCCGGCCGGCCTGGAACGCCACGCCCGCCGCGCGGCCACGCTCGACCCAGGCGTCGGTGTCGACGCCTGGTGCGCGCGTCCAGAGCGCCATGCCTCCGTGCGGCACGTCGACCTCGAGCTGCGGGAGCTCGCGCCGGAGAGCGGCGACGAACACGTCGCGACGCGTCTGGTAGACGCGCTGCTGCTTGCGCGTGTAGCGCTGGATGACGCCGTCCTCGAACAGGCTGGCGATCGCGTGCTCGAGGACGTGATCGCCCTGCGTGTCGATCTCCGCGCGCCGGATCGCGAGCTGCTGCGCGACGGGCGGCGGGGCGACGATGAAGCCGATCCGGAGCCCGGGCGCGAGTGTCTTCGAGAGCGTCCCGAGGTAGATCACGTTGCCGCTCGAGTCGCGCGCGGCGAGCGGGAGCACGGGGCGCCCCGCATAGTGGACGTCGAAGTCGTAGTCGTCCTCGATCACCGCGATCCGTCGCGCCCGCGCGAGCGCCATGAGCTGCGCGCGGCGCTGCGGAGACATCGTGACCGTGGTCGGATAGTGGTGGTGGGGTGTGGTGTAGACCGCGCGCACCGGCCCTTCGAGGGCGGCGAGTGCGGAGACGTCGAGGCCTTCGTGATCGACCGGGACAGGCACGAGGCGCGCGCCGGCGAGCTCGAGCGCCCGCCAGGCCGGACGGTAGCCGAGCGCCTCCACCGCGACGACATCCCCGGGGCGGATGAGGGTCTGCGCGACGACGTAGAGTGCTTGCCGGCCGCCGCGGACGACCGTGATCGCCTCGGGCGTTGCCGCGATGCCGCGCGCTCCGCGCATCAGATCGGCGAGCGCCTCGCGCAGGCGCAGGCTCCCGCGTGGATCGGCATAGTCGAGCAGCGCGCGGGATCGCGGGCCCATCAACGCCGCACGGTATGCGCGCGCGAGCTCGGGCAGTGGAAGCGAGCGGAGGTCGGGCACGCCACCATAGAGGATCAACATGCGTCCATCGCGGGGCGTGCTCGTGGGGAGCTGCCGGTGATCCTCGAAGTCGTACCCGGCGCCGCACGCGAAGCTCGCGGGTGGCGCGTCGCCCGCGATCATGTCATCGCGCGTGCCGGGGACGCCGTGGACGAACGCTCCCCGCGTGGCCTCGATCGTGATCCAGCCACGGATCGAGAGCTCGTCGTAGGCGGTCACGACGGTGTTCCGGTTGACGCCGAGCTGGCGGGCCAACGCGCGGCTCGAGGGCAGCTTTGCGCCGACGAGCAAGCGACCGCGGGTGATGTCGCTCGCGATCGTCGTCGCGATCCGGCGAAACAACGGCTCGTCGTGGTCCGCGAGCTGGAGCGCGACATTCCACGCCATCGCCGTACCCTACCCGTCGACGGCGTGGCGACGCAGGGAGCGAGCTGTCCTCGGGTGGCTTGGTGGTGTGCCCGGTCCGCAGCTGCGACACCTCGTGGATCCGCCTGAAAAAATCGACCTGCGACGTCCCGGGACGCGCGCCCGAACGAGCGAGCGGCAGCGCAGGTGACACCGCAGGCATCCCTCGACGGCGATCGCGTGTTGGCGTTCGCTGTCAGGCGAGTCGACGACGCGGCACCCGGATCGGGCGCGCGGTGGACCTCCTGAACTTCGCAGAACTGGACCTCCAGCGGACGCGCGGTCTTTGGCAGTTGTCGAGGCGGAGGTTTCACATGTCACGACTGAAGCTCGCTTGCGTTGCTGCTCTCACCTTCTCGGGTTGTGCGCTCGACGAGGAACCGATCACCGATGTCGATGGGACCGTCGTCGAGCACCGGAGCCGGGACGTCCTGCTCCAGCCGGGCAGCTCGCTGATCCCGCTCGCCGTCACGGATGACGACTACGTGTTCTATCAGGACGGGGCTTCGCTCTACGTCTCGAGCCTCGAGTGTGGTGACGAGCGCACGCTGATCGCCACCATCCCCAACGCGAACACGGCCTTCATCTTCACGTCGGGCAAGGTCGCGTTCATCTGGACGAACCCGGACTACACCTCGCCGTCGTTCGGCGTCAGCCCGCTGACGATCTGGACCGCGCGGTCCGGCGCACGCGAGGTCTCGATCGCCTCGCCGGTCGGAACGCTCACCACGGCCTCGAGTCGCGACGGACGGCGGGCCGTGTTCCCCGGCAACGCGAGCGCGGGGGGAACGATCGGCGATGTCGTCGAGGTCTCGACGGAGACCTGGACGACGACCATCCTCGCGGCCGGTGTCCAGACCGACTACACGAACGGCCCGTGCCGCCCGCTCGCGTCCTACGTGGGGCAGGGGCACAGCGCGTATCCGGCGATCGCGTTCTGCGCGGGCACCGACCCGACCTCGACCCTGCGGACGTTTCGCCCGAACCACCCGTTCGAGCTGACCGGGTTGACGAACCCGCCGCGCCTGTTCGTGGACCCCGTCGATCGCCGCGTGCTGACGACGAAGGTCGGCGCGAGCCTGCGGTCGGGAAATCCGATCCTCGTGACCGAGCAGGGCGCTCAGGTGGTCGAGGACGTTCGCTCCTCGTTCTCGTTCTTCAACCGCGACGGGTCCGCGATCTACCTCACGATCGATCAGGCCCTCAACTTCTCGATGCGGCGCACCGTGTTCAAGCCCACCGGCAACCGCTCGACCGAGGTCGCTCCGACGCTGTCGGCGATCTTCGGCGGCGGCTTCGGATCCCTCGGGCTCTCGAACCCGATCACGTCCCCCGATGGACGCTGGCTCGCCTACGGCGCGGGCTTCGATCCAAACACCGGTGGCACGGACGTGACGCTCGCGGACGTTCGCAGCGCCACGCCGCGCCAGGTCGTCGTCGAGCCCGAGCTCGTCGCGACGACCGTGACACCGGTGGAGCCGTTCACCGAAGACAGCCAGTTCGTCATCTACGGCATCTCCGATCCGACCACCGGGACGATCCAGGTCTACGGCGCTCCGGTCGCGGGCGGCGCGCGTATCCCGCTCGGCGGACCGAGCGCGGCCGTCGTCGCCCCCGCCCGGGGTAGCCGCGTCGTGATCGGCGACAACCCGACGATCGACCCGAACAACTTCTTCCTGTCGACGGCCGATCTGAAGATCACGGATCCCAGGCATGGCGAGCGGCTGGTGGCGACGCAGGCGAACCTCACGTCGCTCGTCAGCTACGATCGCAAGCGGCTCGTCTATGCCACCGACGCGGGGCTGCGCGTCAGGCGGATCGATTGAGCCAACGCACAGGCGGTCCCTCGAGAGCGCGCACGCCGTCGTGGTAGGTGACGGTCTGACTGCGTTAGGGTCCGCCGTATGGGTCACAAGCTCTACGAGCTCGATGTCAGGTTGCAGGAGATCGAGCCGCCGATCTGGCGGACGATCGAGGTGCCGGGGGCGTGGTCGCTCGAAGACGTTCACTTCGCGCTTCAGGTCGCGATGGGATGGACGCTTTCGCACCTTCATCAGTTCAAGATCGGGAAGCGGCAGTACGGGATGGTCGACGTCGACGGTGCCGAGGATCTCGAGCTCGACGACGAGCGTGCCGTCCAGCTCCAGGACGTGGTTCGCGCCGGCGACACCTTCGGCTACGAGTACGACTTCGGGGACGGCTGGGAGCACGACATCACCGTCAACAAGGTCACGACGGTGTCGAAGGTTCCGATGCCACGTTGCCTTGCCGGCGCGCGCGCGTGCCCACCGGAGGACAGCGGCGGGCCACACGGCTATCAGCATCTGCTCGACGTGCTCGCGGACCCGAGGCACCCAGAGCACACGGAGTCGATGATGTGGGCGGACGGCTTCGAGCCCGAGCAGTTCGCGGTCCCGAAGACGGGCCTGGATCTCGGCGAGGCGATCGAGGAGCTGAGGGAGCTCGCCGACGGCGACGACGAGGGCGTGGATCTCCCGAAGCCGCTCGTCGACGCGGTGCTCGCGTTGCATCCGATGCAGCGCGCGGCGCTGGGCGCGATGATCGCGGGATCGCTTGCCGACGAGCTCGCGGACGCGCTGGTGATCATCAACAAGCTCGCGACGCAGCAGAAGCCTGCACGGCGCAGCAAGCGCACGCGATCGTAGGCCGACTAGCGTGTGCGGTCGAGCGGTGTTCCGGATCTGCTCGCGTCTAGCGCAGGTACTTCGCGTGGTGCTCGAGGTGATCGGCGACGAACGTCTGGATGAACCAGTACGAGTGGTCGTAGCCCTCGTGTCGTCGCAGCGTCAGCTGCTGTCCAGAAGCGCGTGCCGCGTCCTCGAGCGCCTCGGGGTGGAGCTCGCGCGTCAGGAACTGATCGGCGAGGCCCTGATCGACGAGGATCTCGGTGGCGAACGGCGCGCGGCGCATCAGCACGCTGGCGTCGTACGCGGCCCAGGCCGCTCGATCACTGCCGAGGTAGCTGGTGAACGCCTTGTGTCCCCACGGCACCTCGACCGGATTCGCGATCGGCGCGAACGCGGAGATCGAGGCGTAGCGCTGCGGGTTGCGGAGCCCGATCACGAGCGCGCCGTGGCCGCCCATCGAGTGGCCGAAGATGCCGCGGCGATCGGTGGCCGGGAAGTTCGCCTCGATGACGGCGGGGAGCTCGTCGACGACGTAGCTGTACATGCGATAGGCCGTCGACCAGGGCGCCTGCGTCGCGTCGACGTAGAAGCCCGCGCCGACGCCGAAGTCCCAGCTCTCGGAGTCGCCCGGGATCGCGAGGCCGCGGGGGCTGGTGTCACAGGCGACGAGCATCAGGCCGCGCTCGGCGGCGAGGCGCTGCGCACCGGCCTTGATGACGAAGGTCTCCTCGGTGCAGGTGAGGCCGGCGAGGTAGTAGAGGACGGGAAACGGACCGGCGCCGGGTGGGCGATAGACGGCGAACCGCATCTCGGTGCCCGTCGAGCTCGACGCGTGACTGTAGAAGCCGAGCGTCCCGCCGAAGCATGCCTGCTCGCTGCGCGTGGTGGTCATGCGAGGGGTGTATCACGCAGGCTCGCAGCGCCTGATCCCGGGGGCGCGAGCGTGGCAAGCAACGCGTGGCTCTTCGCGTGGGGAGTTGTCCGGTTTCGTCCGGCAGGCGGTCGGGCTGTCCGCCGGCGGGATTTTCGGGACAGTCGCCAGCGTGATCTCGCGGAGTTGTGAGCGGCACGATGGGTGCTCGACGCGTGGTCGTGTCGAGTAACAGCGAGAGGTATGCTTGGCCGCCGCCGTGGAATCCATCGAAGAGCTTCCGAACATCGACGATCGGCTCGCGCTGCCTGAAGCCGGCTACGAGATCATCGACGGTGTGGTGACGTTCGTGGCACCCGCAGATCCACCGCACGCGGAGCGGCACCACACGGTCTCGATGCTGATCGGAGCGTGTGCACGAGCTGACTTCAAGGTCGCGATCGACATGCTCACCCGGACGTCCAGGATCGATGACATCGCGCCCGACGTCAGCGTGTTTCCAGGTGCACCGCACCCGGTGACGGGCGGCCGCCAGCTGGAGCAACTCGCGTTCGAGATCGTCAGCACCGAGTCGATGTCACTCGCGACGAAGAAGGCGGCGAAGCTCGCGGGTCGCGGCGTCAGGCGCGTGTTCGCGATCGATCTTCAGCGAGCGCGCGTGGTCGAGTGGTCGCGCGAGCTGGAGTCGTGGATCGTGCTCGATGTCCGAGGCGCGATCGACGACCCGGCGCTCGCAGTGCCGCTTTCGGTGGGGGCGTTGGTCGAGGCCGCGAGCACCGACGACGAGGTCGCGCGCGCGTTGACGGCGAAGCACAACCCGGTGATCGAGACGATGAAGGCGGAGAGCCATGCCGATGGCTTGTCGCAGGGCCGACGCGAAGCGCAGGACGTTCTGGCTCGGACGGTCGTCGATGTCCTGATCACCCGCAGGATCTCCTTCTCCGGTGCTCACCGCGAGCGAATCCTCGGAGAGCGAGAGCTGTCGCGCCTTGCCGAGTGGGCACGTCTCGCCTCGGTGTGCACGAACGTCGAGGAGTTGTTCGAGTAGATGCAGTCGACGACCCAGTTTTCCGTGTCGGTCCTGTCGCCACGGCCCGACGCCAGCATCGCGGCCATCATCAGCAGCGAGTTGCAGTCGTCGAAGCCTCCGGCGCGGTCGGTGCTGGAGGACCGCGCCTGGGTGGGATCTCGGCTCGAGGTTCCTCGTTGCGACTGCGCGGGATCATCCTGGGCTCGACGCGGCTGCGCGGGATCGGGTTGTCGGCGCCGCGGATCGCTGGCTCCGCGCTGCTCGGCGTAGGCATCGATCTCGTCCTCGGCCTGCCGTGCCTGCAAGGCGGCTTCTTGCTCGGAGCGCGACGAGCCAGGCCTCGGATACTGCGGTTGGTAGTAGTCCGGCGGCGGGCGACAGCCGGCGATCACCCAGATCACGGCGAGCCCGAAGAGTCGTTGCATGGCTGGGAGAAACGGGCCAGCCCCCGATCCGTCACGCGTGGTCCTAGCGATCGTGCGGGAGCAGGACACCGTCGG
>Ga0075163_10007963_pt1 | contig 13997 bp, 10 predicted proteins | sample JI1023141ADNA_FD_71478 | JGI IMG/M metagenome (GOLD analysis project Ga0075163, IMG submission 71478) | Wastewater effluent complex algal communities from Wisconsin, to seasonally profile nutrient transformation and Carbon sequestration -... | ecosystem: Engineered > WWTP > Effluent > Algae...
CTTCGGGAAGGTGTCCCCGCCCGCGAGGGGGGCGTCGTCGAAGGCCTTGCCGGCGGCGTCGACATAGGGCTTGTCGTCCTTGCTGAGGTAGCCGTACTTGCCCTGCTTGTAGTCGATGACATCGGCGGTGTGGTTGGTGACGATGTCGAAGTAGACCTTCATGCCGCGCGCGTGGGCGGCCTCGATCAATTGCTTCATCTCGTCATTGGTGCCGAAATGGGGGTCGATCTTCGTGAAGTCGGTGATCCAGTAGCCGTGATAGCCGGCGCTGTAGTCCTCGGCGGAGCCTTGCGTCGGCCGGTTCTCGAAGGATGGCGTGAGCCAGATAGCGGTGGTGCCGAGGTTCTTGATGTAGTCGAGTTTGTCCATCAGGCCGGCCAGATCGCCGCCGTGGAACATGCCCTTGTCGGTGGGGTCGAAGCCCGTTGCCCGCCGGTCCCCGCTGAGCCCGCCCTTGTCATTGGACGGGTCGCCATTGGCGAATCGGTCGGCCATGACGAAGTAGAAGGTCTCCTCGCGCGGCGTCAGCGCGCGCTGGGCGAGTTGCTTCAGGTCGGCATCGCTCAGCGTGACCGGACCCGAGGCGGCGACAGCGGCGCTGGTCGATCCTGAGCTCCCCGAAGGTGCCTTGTCCCCGGAACGGGTGGCGACGGCATACGCGATGATCGCCCCGAGAAGGACCCCGATCAGGGCGAGGATGAGGGAACGGGTGCGAATCACCTCGGCAGGTTATCCGCCATCAGCGACCTAACAGACGCACGTCAGCGATGTCGAAGTGGGCCCGACTTGTATGGACCTATCGGAAAAGCCTTCCGGTGAACCCCAACAGAAGGACACCCAGATGGACAAGCCCGTTCTCTCCGACCTGGCCGACGAGCTGTCGAACCTTGAGTTCGAGACCTTCGAGATCCAGGACTACACCGAGCTCAGCGACGACCTCATGGGGTCGACGTCCTGCTCCTGCTCCAGTACCTCCAGCACCTGTTCCTCCACCACCAGCACCACCTCCTGCTGCGCCTGACCCGGCCAAGCCCCTCCCCGGCGACCCGGTCGGCCCCACAAGGGCCGGCCGGGTTGTTGGCGTATGCCGAGCGGTCGGCTCGTCCTGCCAGTCATCTCTGGAGTTCCGAACTTCGAGATCCAGGACTACAGCGACGACCGGCCATCCCGGCCGCACCACCTTGGCCTCATCCAAAGCCCGGCTACCAGCACGGTAGCCGGGCTCTGGCACGCCTAGGTCAGCAATCTGTCAGCGCCGCGTCAGCCGGGTGACAGATCGACGTGGGTCACTAGTCGAGGTGGGGCCGATCCGGTCACACCACACCACGACGAAAGGACCATCCTTCGTGAACGAGCCTGTGTTGCACTCCCTAGCCAGCGAGCTGGAGTCACTTGAGTTCGAAACGTTCGAGATCCAGGACTACACGGACCTCATGGACGACCTGCGGGTTGCCGCAGCGGGCTCATGCTCGTGCTCGTGTTCCAGCACGACGAGCACCTGCTCCAGCACCACCAGCACTACCAGCTGCTGCGCTTGATCCGTCGTCGCGACTGGCTCTTCGTGTCCGGCCGGCCGTGACCTGAGGCAACATCTCTCGAAGGGGTTCGAGAAGGCAAACCGACAACGGGGCCGCACCCAGTGGGTGCGGCCCCGTTGCGATTGGCTCCTACACGACGGCCTAAGGGAAGGGATGCGGGAGGATCCGGACGGCCCCGGGCCCGTTGAGCAGTCGAGGCATCAGGAGCGCCCGCTGCCGTGACCAACCGAAGTCCATCGGCAAGAGCCCAGGGACCATGACCCGGACCGCACTGATCCCGCGGCGCTCTTGCTCCGGGCTCGTTTGGTCGACGACCACAACGTCATAGCCAAGATCAGCCAGGTGGTCGACAATCCGTATCAGGTCCGCGGTGATGTTCCCGCTCCAGCCGCCACCGACCCGAGCCGCCATCGCCTGAACCGTTACCTCGCGACTCGGTGAGGCTAACGTGGCGGCGAGTTTCCCCTGACTCGGCAAGCCATAAAGTTCCGCATGATCGCGCAAACTTCGAACGAGCGCCGGGTCGGTCGACATCGCCAGCAATTCCGGGCGGCGACGCGCGGCTTGCTTCGCTCGCCCCGGCAAGTAGGTCAAGACCTCGTGCAGGGCACTCTCGGCGGCCTCGATGGGATCCAGCGCCGCGCCGGAGGCCAGGACTAGATACCCATCGCCCCCGTCCATCCGCGTCGCCAAGGCCGTGACGACGGGCACCGCCGTGTCGGTGCTGGTATCCAACAGATCGACGCGATACCCCAAGAGCGAGGCTCTGTTCAGCAGCTTTGCCGCGTTCGCACCCAGCTCGGCACCACCCCCGAGCACTGGCAACTGCGCACCGCCATACCAGGCCATCAGGAAAGCGTCGCGCTCGATGACCTCAAGCAAGCCATGAAGGACGGCCTCCTCGTAGCAGCTTCCGCTCGCGCACCCATTCGAGCACTCGTCGACGAAGCGGTCGGCGCCGAGCAGGCCGGCGTAGTAGACATTGCGTTGAGCAACAAGAATCGGCTGACGATCGCGCACGGAGTATCCCCAGACCCACGGGATCTCCCGGTCCGGGTCGAAAGGGACGAGGTTGGGATCGTCGCGATAGGTGCGCGGGTCATACAGACCCATGACCCGAGGATCGACGCGGCGCAAGGGGTCATTCGTGGTGGCCATCACCGGATGGATTGCCCGCCGTCGAAGGGACCCGGCATATCGCTCAAGACCCTCCAAGAGCCCGACGAGGCGGGACCGGTTGTATGTCGGTGTCTGCCCGCTCCACGTCAGCTCGGCACAATCCGTCGAACTCCGACTATCCACGCGCCCACAGACGGGTGCTGTGGTCGTAGACCACACGTCCTCGACTGCGGCATTGCCCAAGACACCGGCAACTGGGTTGACCAGGGCACCGTCTAGGAGGTCGTACTCGTCGATCGAGAAGCACCGCGAGCCGATGCTGGTGCGCTCAATGAGTTCTTGGCTCGACGGCTCGTCGCCGACCCATGTCGAGCAACCGGGACACAGCGGGTCACGTTCGATCAACATGGTTTCCGTTTGTAGGCTGACCAAGTCAAGCGAGGTGACAAAGGCGCATCCCGGGGGCACGGCGGGGATCGTGTCGCCAAACTCCGGATCATTCACACGACTTAGCAAGATCGCGGTCGAGTCGACAACAAAGGGAACATCGGGGGGCCAGGGCGCCGATGCCGCTACTCGATCTGTCTGCGACGCCGTGCGGAGGGTGCGCTCGGAGTGCGAACGCACCCGCAGCCAGCGCGTCCGCACGCATTCCCCGCAGGCCTGCGGTGGCCCGTCCGGATCCCAGGGGCCAATCAACACGGTCGAGGCCGCAACGTGAACCCGAGCGCCGTCGCTGCGGCCCTCCTCCTGTTCAGGCCAGAAGGAGAGCCGCGCAACCGTGTCGGGACCGAGCCGTGATTTCAACGAGGTCACGAGGTCCACAGCGAGTCAGTCCTTGTTGCTCCACCGGAACAACCGACCGGCGAAGAGAGCAAAGACCAAGGCGAAGCCAAACATGATGGCCGTGGGGATCAAGATCTCGCTCATCTCCTCACCGGACACTGCAGCCGAGACGCCGTCGATGAGGTGGCGCATCGGGAAGGCCAGGGACACGGTCTGCAACCAGTGCGGCATACCGGCGACCGGGTAGAAGGTTCCGGAGAGGAAAGCCATCGGCAACACGATGGAATTGGCGATGGCCGCGCCGGCGTCAGGGGATGGAGCATAGGTCCCCACCAAGAGGCCCAACGTGAAGAAGACCGTGATGCCAGCGACCAAGGGAACGACCACCAGGATCGATCGCCAGGTCAGGTGCAGACCAAGGAAGGGCAAAGTCGCAAACCCTAGAAAGAAGATCGCCTGCAGCACACCGCTGCCCAGCGAGACCAGGTAGCGGCTCGACAGGACGGAGGAGACACCCGTCGGGGTCATCCGGATCAACCGCAGCAGGTCCGAGCGGCGCCAGCCTACGAGCCAGTAGGCGACGCCAAAGACAGCTCCATTGGCGACAGCCCACGACATGACGCCCGGCCCGATGACATCGACATACGTCTTTCCCTCGTATTCCTGGCCATGGAAGAGCAGACCAAAAATAACCAGGAAAAGCAGGGGAAAGAGGAAGTTGAAGAAGAGGCCGACCTTGTCTCGACGCCATTCCTTGAACGTGGCAGTCGAGAGGGCGGTGAAGGTTGCGGTGCTCATGCGGAGTACTCCTTGCCGGTGAGTCGGAGGTAGACGTCTTCGAGGGTGGTGGCGCGCGTGTGGATGTTGTCGAAGCCGACCCGCTGGCCGAGCGTGACGAGAACGTCCTCGGGACGGTCGGTTTCCACGATGGTGGAGGCTCCCTCCTCGCGAGCGTTCACCACGCCCGGCACGGCGGCAGCGGAGGCGGGGTCCAGGCGGTCGCGACTGATGACGAGTTGCACATAGGGGCTGGAGTGCTCCCGAATGAGATCGTGCGGCTTGCCAGCGGCGATCACTCGACCGGCGTCAACGATCGCAACCCGATCGCAGAGCCGTTCGGCCTCATCGAGGTAGTGGGTCGTGTAGAGAATTGTGCGACCTTCAGCGCGTAGTTCGTCCAGCAGACTCCAAAGCTCACGCCGTGCCTGCGGGTCCAGGGCGGCGGTCGGCTCGTCGAGGAAGATGACTTCCGGATCGTGGGTCACCGCCGCCGCGATGGCCAACCGGCGCTGCTGCCCGCCGGACAGCTTCTCGACCGTGACGTCCTTCTTGTCCCAGAGACCGAATCGGTCGAGGGTGTGCGCCGCCTTCTGGGCTGAAACGCCATACAAGGTGGCCACCGTGGTGATGTGCTCCAAGGCGGTCAGCGACGGGAAGAAGGAGGATGCCTGCGTTTGCACGCCGAGGCTCCCGAGGAGCTGCAGATCGCGCGGCCACGGGCTGCGGCCGAGGACGGCGACCTGCCCGCTGTCGGCGCTACGCAGGCCCTCGATGATCTCCATGAGGGTGGTTTTGCCAGCCCCATTCGGCCCGAGGATTCCAAAGAACTCACCTCGGCTGATCGTGAGGTCGATGCCGTCGAGGGCGCGCACAGCGCCATACGACTTGGTGACCTGGTTGGCCACGACCGCAGGCGTTCGGCCGGACTCCGCCGGCGCCGTGACGCGCACGGCGGTGGTGGGGGCAGTGATGGTCATCATGCTTCCTTTCCAGTGGTGGTTAGATTCGAGCGAGACAAGCGCAGGGAGCCAACACCGGCTCCATAGGCCAAGGCGGCGGCCAAAGTGATGGCTCCAACTGCAGCCGGCAGGACGGCCAGCGAATACCACACGAGCAGGCCAAGGGCTGCTCCATAGATGGCCACGACCATCAAGGCAACTGTCAGGTAGACAAGCCGTTGACGGATGGGATAGGGCGTCGCCGCCTTACCCAGGAGTTGCCGAGCCGATGCCACTAGACAGGCCCGGCTGTCTCGGGCCAGGTCAAGCTGGCCGAGTCCCGCCGCTAGAGCCTTGAACCCGTCCGTCGGCGGGACCGGGATCAGGTTGACCAGGGCGCCGAAAACGCCCACCGCGATCCCGGCGAGGAGCGCCGCCTGGTGCTCCTTGTTGTCGGTCAGCGCCCACCAGGCCCACGCCGGGAGCAGGACGATGAGGTTGACCCAGACTCCCGCGAGGGCGACCATGACCTGCGCCCGACGAGAGGTCACATAGCCCCCAGAATCGACCCGGCAATAGAAGAAGATGGTCGGTGGGCGAAAAAGGACGCCGACTTCGCTGGCGCTGCCTCCGAAATACGCTGCCGCCACGCCGTGGCCAAACTCATGGAGGGACAGGCTGATCCACGACAGGATGCCTACCGTCACCATCAGGCGCCAATCGTGCAGCGGCGCAAAAGGATCGGCCGTAGCGGAAAGGCGCGTCGCCACCCACACAAGCATCGCGGCGACCAGGGCGAATTGCGGCAGGACGAGCCACGGGCTGAACAGGGGGCGCGTCACCCGCAGGAGACGCGGCACGATCCGAGAGACCGGCGCCACTACCCATCGGCCTTCCCGCAGGCTCGACTTCCGAAGCTCCGGATCAGCCCGAGTGGTCACCGGGACTTCCGGCAGACCGGCAGTCGGGTCCAGGAGGCCCCGCGCATTCAATTGCCCCACGAAGGCTCCCCATGTGTGGGGCGACAGGTGTCGGTCGAATTGTCGGGAGTACGACGCCTCGACCTCCTCGAACGGACGGGGCTGACGCAGGGCGTCGGCCAAGAAGGCCTCGCGCGGACCGAACTCGTAGCAGCGACCGCTAACGGGGTCGTGAACCAGGCGAACGTGGCGTCCGGCGCGGTAGCGATGCCCGGAGAAGCCGACATCGGAGCGGAGCGTCACGTGCTGTCGACGTGGCGCCACGGTGCTCATGCCGTCAACTCCTCATCTGGCGCCAACGCCCTGGCCAACACAAACGCGAGGTAGGCCTCATCACCAAGGGTGACTTGGAGCCGGTTATTGGTCATGTGCATGTAGGGAAACAGGAGCGTCTCCACCGCCTGCTCCGGCGTTGCCGCGACCGTCGCCCCGCTCTCCCACTCCGGGAAGATCAACTCACCCGCCTCGGCCAGATCACAAATGCGCTGACGAAGGTCAACGCAGTGGTCCAGCCACGTGGCCAGCAATGGCGGCAGACTGTCGGCGTCGCCCGCGCGACGCGCCCCGTCGATGACGTCGTAACGCTCGATGATCGACGGCGAGATGCCATCCGCTGCTTGCTCGTACTCCATCTCCCGAATGAACGACGTGGACTCGAAGCCACGCTTCCAGAACTCGTGGTACCGGACCATGTAGTCATGGATGCGCACCGGGTCGTGCAGGAACGCGGATGCCATGACCAGCATCAGTTGACCGGCTAACCCGAGTTGGACGCTGCGCACATGGACGTTCATCGACGAGTCGGCTTCGATCACCAGATCCGAGGACTTCTCAAAGTGCCACTCGGCCAACTCCACTCCCACGTGCCCGCCGTACTTCGCATACTCGGGTTCGTAGGACTCCTGCGAGAACGTGTTGTTGTCTCGTTGACGCATGCCGCCTTTCGAGTCGAGATAGCTCACCTTCTCGGCCGGAGTGAATTCCAGGTCAAGGAGGGTGTTCTGCATGTCGACGAAGAAGTCCGCCTGAACGGAGTACAACGCTGGTCGCCGGGACAGGAACTGCGCGATGGCAGATTCCGTCTCTGCCAAAAGCTGCGCTGCGACAGCCCTATTCGTCGGCTGGAACCGCAAGCGGACGTGCGGCCCCTCCAGCCAGTAGTTGATGAAGAAGTAGCGATGAATGAGCCCACGCTCGCGGAAGCTGCGCACCAGCGGACCGACACACTCAGTCAGAACGGGCCGCGACTGAGCCGTGTAGAAGATGTGGTGGGCCTGCCACGGGGCTGGCGCGGTCATTTCGACACCGCCAGGGTGGAGTCGTCGCGGGTCAGCTCGACCGCAAGTTCGCAGACATGGTGCCCGTCGGCGCTTCGAACGTACTGCTGTTCCTCGGTCGGCAGCATCTCGGCCATTTCGACCACTCCCTTCAGGTTGGACACTTCATTGGCGAATACGGAGATGGAGAACAAGCTCGTGAAGTCGAGATAGGACGGCTTGCTACGGCGACCGCCGCCGCTCGCCTCGGCGCTGCTGGCGCCAACTTCGCTTCCCGGAATCTCGGCGGCGATAGCGTCCGCTTCCGAGCCGCTGCCCTCGCTACTGCTGGGCAGGGTGACGAAAACCTGATCCGGGAGTCCATGGGTGGTTTGCCACCGTCGCCACCTCAGGAACCACGTCGCGTCGGGTTCTCCCGCGCATCGCTGCGGAAGGGTGTCGGTGCCCAGACTCCAGGTTTGCCGGGCGACCACGATGTTGCGATAGCGCACCTGAGGCCGGACACTCACTCCGCCAACCGGCTCGGCCTGAGGTATGCCGCCCCAGATGTCGAGCCTGGCCATCCCCCCGGGCGAAAAGAGCAAAAGGTTGCGCGGGACCTCGGGAAGAGCCGTCGGCATGAGATAGCCCAGATAGATCGGCAGCACCTCCTTGCCCAAACGCCGGGATCGCAACTGGATCCGGTCACTGTCGAGGTCATGCACGACATAGAGGTCTGCCAGCGGCAGCTGTCGGTCCGCAGGGAAGGAACTCCCCTCCGCCGGACTCACGATGTGGTAATCCGCGATGGGCTGATGGACGTTGAGGTTGGTCCGGTTGAGTCCACCGGTAATTTCGGCCAGGACGGCATCCTCGCCGGCGATGGAACGGCCATACGTGCGGAGACGGTCGACGAGATCGGTGCCAAAGGCATTGGTGAACCGGGAGAAGGAGAAGAGCAGGCCACCGGTAGGCCGATTCACGACGACTTCCGGCTCGGCTGCGGATCCACCGACTTGGAGGAAGAAGCCTTGCGGACGGACCGGCTTGCGCTGCAGTGGCATCTGAGACACCACACGATCAATAAAGGTGTCGGTCAGCTCGACGGGCCCACTCCCCTGGTGGCCGGCCCAGAGTTCATGCATGCCCTCGACAAGCGCAGAGCGTGCCTGGCTCAAGTCGTCGACCTGCGAGACCCGAAGCCAGTTCTGCAGCGGGCGGAAACGGCCCTCGTCGTCGTAGGTCGGCATCTTCATCGACACACGGCCGAACTCGTCATAGATGTCTTCAGCGAAGTTGTGCAGGAAGTCGATGACGTCGTCACACCGGCCGCCACGACCGTAGCGAGTGAAGAAGAACCCCCGCATGAGGTACTTCGCCGGGAGAGTCACATCGAGGCACTCCAAGAGGTCGGCGATCCGGCTTAGCGGAGCGATGACGGATCGCGCCCAGGTATCGGCGGCGATACCAACGATGCTCTCCGTCGTGGTCGTGTCCTCGAACAGCAAGGTCACGGGCAGGGACTCATCCTCCTGGCCCAGATCGGCAAAGACTTCGGTCAGCCCCGTGCGCAGCTCGCCAAGGATGCGGCGGCGCGCGTCGAGATCGTCGATCGCGGCGTAGGCCTGGACCTGGCCGGCCAAGCCATCAATCTGAGCTGCCGTCGCTGACGCCCAGTCCAGATGCTCGAGGGCGCGCAATTGCCGACCGAAGTCCGCTAGCGGGTTAGCGGCGAAGACGTCGACGCCGAGCTCAGGAAGCCAGAGGAGTCCGATTTTGAGCAGGTGCCGCACGTATTCACGACAAATCTCGTCATCCTCGCCCGTGCGAAAGGCCAGGGCAGCCACCACTTGAGAGGCAGGCATGGCCTGCTCACCATCGAGCAACTCCACCAAGAAGCCCAGCGTTTCACGTCGCTTGAGGAAGAACAGGCTGTCAGTCGCCATGTCGAAACTCACGGTGGCTGAATCGTCTCCGCGCGCGACGCTGCGCCGAACGAAACGCACCCGCTCCGCTTCCTGCGAGAAGCCCGGGGTCAACCCCACGCGCAGGTCGGCAAAAGCCACCTCACTCTCCACGATGCACTGGACCAAGCGGCCGATAATGGCCACGTTGATCTGGACGTGGGAACGCCACGTCGAGTCCACGATGCCGGTGTGTATGCCGCCATCCGCGGCCGGGTCGATCCGCCCCCGCGCGAGTCCGGTGAAGGAGCTGAACGGGCTGGTCTTGCATGCGACGCGGTAGACGTAATCAAGCAGGGTGCGTTCTAGCCGGCGCTGGCGTTTGTTGAGCACCTCCCCGGAAGACAAGTAGCCCGGCAAGTACGCGTCCACGGTTGGTGAGCCCAGGACGAGGCCGGCACGCAGACGTGGATGGCGCGCAACCTGCTTGAGGAATGCGCGTCGCTCACCGCCCTCCCGCTCGACGATCCCCGCCCCATCAGCGAGCAAGCCGGTCATGGCCGCATGGAGTTCCAACCACCCCCGGATCCGGTCGGTGACGTCGCCCGGCAAGTGGTCAACGATGCTCAGCGAACCCACCCTGGGGAACCGCCCATTGTGAATGTCGCGCCGCAGCGCCACGATCTTCCCGCGAATCTCCGCGTTGGCCGGGTCCCCGATCAACGTGGCCAGGTCGTCGCAGATATCGCCGCCTTCGGCGACCAAGGCGGCTTCAGCGGCCAGAATCCCGTCTGCCCACCGCGTTGTCTCCGGGAAGCGAAGGCCGTCGGCTACCTCGATCGGGAGACCAGCAATCCGAAGAATGAAATCCGTTGCGCCGCGCCACGTTTCCGCGTCCGCACGGGCGTCCAAAAGTGCAGTCATAGCGATCACCGATCCTTAGAGAATTTCCGAACGGAAGTTGGCTCGTGCGGCTCGCTCGGCACCGACCATGATCATGATCAGCGGCACGACGCCATTGCTGGCGAGCCCGAGCCGGTCGATATAGGCCGCGTTGTCGAAGCCCAGAGCGGCGCCGCAACCGACGCCGGCGAGCGTCGCCGCCGCCAGATAGACGGCCTGCGTCGCGGCACCAACCGCGGCGCTCGTGAGCCGGTACCCGCGGTCGCCCACGGCATCGATCACCGCATGACCACGCACGGCGGGAACAATGACTGCGCCGGCTTGCTCGACGTTGTAGTTCTCCAGCGCATAGTGCTTCTGGAGGAATTCGCCGGGGGCGCGACCGTCGACACGGATCAGCCCCCGACGCCGCGAGTCGTAGAGATAGGACCCGGGTGGGATGCCCTCGACGTGGTTGACGAAGACATAGAGCTGCATCACCGACATCGGCATCGCCTGGCTTGCATCGCAGGGGTAGCTGCCACCCGATAAACCGGCTTCGAGAAGTGCCGCCAAGGATGCTTGACGCATCGGCTGAGACACGAAACGGCCAAAACTGCTCCGACGGCGCACGAGGGCCTCACGAAAGCCACACGCTGGCGCCTCAGCCTTCTCGAGCGGAAAGAAGTCACCAGCGGGCTGCGTCGGTGCGGCGGCTTGCTGAAGAGCGCCTGCCGTCGGTCTTGCGCGTCCGCCTTCGGCGGTCGCGGCCTGCATATCGACGACCATGGGAAAGGTGCGCGTTGTTCGAGATCGCTCGATATCACGACCGAACGTCTGGCTGTCCCCGGACCACGGCGCCGGCCGAGATATGGCCGCGCCCAGCGGGACGACCGCGAAAATCCCCTCCTGGTCCCCCTCGACTGACAACATCGCGGCAAGGTCTGCCTCGTCAAACCACAGGTGTGGCACCAACCGCATTCCACGCTCCGCGGCCCACTCTCGCCAGGCGTGCGTCACGGTTCCGATATCCATGCTCACCGCGTGGAAGCAGAAGTTGTGGTATTTAAAACTGTTCTGCCAGTACTTGATTCCGAGCACGAGGTACTGATTGGCGACCGTGTCGTGACCGAGCGCCGCAGCGACTCGACCCGTCTGATCTCCAACCAACAACCGCTGGAGGCTGTGATGGTAGGTGTTGTAGTAGTAGACGCCCGGTGTCAGTCCGCTCCCAGGCCCGGCCACTAGATAGATGGAGACGGGATAGCGCGCACCACCCGACGCCGTGCCTCGCGCGTGGCTGCTGGTGCCATAGCGCGGCAAGTCGTCAACATCACTGTTGCAGTGGATGGCCAGCCGACGATTGCCCTCGGCATAGGTGTCCTTGAGCATTTGCGACAGGGAGCCCAGCCCGAAAGCCGTGATGTCTCCGTCGTCGGGCGGCACGATCCGGTCCAGCGAGAGATCTTCCACGCCGGGAAAAAACTTTCCCTTGCGCGGAGCGTCGCGCCAATTGATGCGAAACCCATCCGGGTCCATCCGCCTGGTGGAACGGTGAACGACCGCATCGAGGTAGGTCGAAGCTGTGGAAGTCATCGAGAGGCTCCTACGGGAAGGGGTGGGGAACGAGGTGGAGGTCAGCACGGGTGAGGTCGTGGGTTGCCAGACCGGCCTCCCGCAGCGCCGTGCGCATGCGTGGCATGTCGAGGCACCGTTGGCGCCCCCAGCCGAAGTCGATCGGCAACAAGCCCGGAACGATGACGGAGGCTGTGTGAACGCCCATGGCCCGCTGCTCGATGGTCGTCTGATCGACCACGAGGGTGTCCAGCCCCGCCTCGGCGACATGCTCGACGCACCACGTGAGATCGTCAGCCAGGTCACCGGTGTCGGGACCAAGCCGCTCCCCATACAACTCGCCAATTGAGCGTGGTGGGACGTCATCGCGCCTGAGAAGAAAGTCAGCGTGCCGCGCCATCTGCGGCAAGCCGAAGAGGATGGGGTGATCGTGGATGCTCTGCAGCAGATCGAAGTTCTCCGCGATGCCAGCAAGGCGGTCATGATCGCGTTGGACGCGCGAACGCAAATTCAGCGAGTCGGTCGAGATCTCGACCAGCGCGCCGGCGATCGCGTCTTCAGGATCGAGTCCACTCCCGCCGCCAACGCACATCGCTCCCAGACCACCACCGATGCGCTCTGCGACCCCGATGACGACAGGGATGTCGAAGCTGATCCGGGCATCGAAGAAGCGCGCTCGATAGCCGTACATGGCGAGGCGATCAATCATCATCCGGGTGGAGGCGCGGTCGCTCGTGGCGGCGTCGATCTCGGGGAGGGTTACCTTGCCGTACCACGTGAGCAGGAACGCATCCCGCTCGATCAGCTCCATGAGGCCGCAATAGGTCGCTTCCGTGAGATTTCCCCCTGAGGCGCACCCGTTGGAGCACTCCTGCACAAATCGGCTGCCGTCGTCCCCAGTCCGGTAGTACGCGGTGACCTCCGGCAGCCAAACGGTTCCCCGATCCCGTACCGAGTAGGAGGGCACCCATGGCATGACCAAGTCGTCCGAGTAACGCGCGAGCCAATCGGTTCGACGGTGGTACTCCTCGTCATACAGGCCGCACGACCGGGGATCGAGATGCCGTATGCCGTCCGTGACAAGCTGTGCACGCGACGCTCGGATGGTCGTGCTCGGGGGGATCATGCCGGCATACCGCTCTAGCCCTTCGAGCAGACCGATCCGAAGACTCCGGTCATAGCTGGAGGCATGCCCGCCCCAGAAGATCTCGTACATGTCGAAGGGCGTGCGAGTGGAGAAGCTGCCCCAGATTGCGGCGGTAGACGGCAACGAGAGTTCCGAAAAGTAGCCGCGGCCGAGGACGCCGGAGACAGGATTTGCGAGGGCCTCCAGCGGTAGAGGGTAGTCCTCCACTCGACATGACCGGTATCCAGCGCGCTTGCGGGACCCCACGAAGCGGTCCGCGACGTCAGGGACCTCGGCCCCGTCACTCGCCCCGCAGGTGGGGCAATAAGGGTCGGCGAGAAAGTCATACGTGGTGACATCCAGCGAACTCACGTCGACCTTGGCCACCTGACCGGGAACGACGAGTTCGAGGACGGCAACGACCGTGTCGACGACGCCCGAGAATGGCAGCGGCGGTCCGTCGCCAGCCTGGACGTCCGTCCCGAGTTCGGTTGCCTCGCGCAACAAGGCAGGCCGGGAGGCTTGCCACCGACGGGCGACACATTGTGGGCACGAGCCTGGCCCCGACGCCGGCCCGACGATCACCGTGCTGCCGGACACGTGGACGATGCGGCCGCCGTCGAACGCCTGCGGATCGGCCGAAAGCTCATCACGGCTGCCAAGGACGTGGACTCGAATGTCCGCCGTACCGGCGGACCGTGCCCGCAGCAAGGCCTCCAGCCCTGCCGCATTCGCTGCCCACAAGGGCGTCGACATCATCTGTGCCGTCATGACTTCCTCCCCTCTCGAGGCGGGGTTCTGGTGGCTGGTCATCGGTGGTCGCCGCCGTGAAAACCGAGTGCCCGCACGACGCGAATGCCGCCTTGGGCGAGGTCCGCGCCGCCGATGTCGACCAGGGCGAGGTCGCGACCGGCCACGCGAAGGTCGCCGCGGAGCTGATCGAATGTCGTTGCCTTGGCCAAGGGTGCTGCGATGGTGTCGGCCGGGACCAGGGACCATGGGTGGAAGGCCGCCAGGGTCGGGACACCACTGTCGTTCCCCTGGCCTGTCTGCAATTGGCCGATCGTCTGACACAGCGCGTCCGTGGCAGCCTGACGCCAATTGAGGCCCGAG
>Ga0075163_10007964_pt1 | contig 13996 bp, 12 predicted proteins | sample JI1023141ADNA_FD_71478 | JGI IMG/M metagenome (GOLD analysis project Ga0075163, IMG submission 71478) | Wastewater effluent complex algal communities from Wisconsin, to seasonally profile nutrient transformation and Carbon sequestration -... | ecosystem: Engineered > WWTP > Effluent > Algae...
AATGATAAGGATGCCAACAACCTGGCTGCAATCAGTGCCGATAACAACATGCTTTTATTTTGCCGGCTCGATGGGTTTCAGGTCAGAAAGAAAGATCAGGCAGGCTGGACTCAACCAGAATACCTCAATGTGAGGTTTAAGAATGAATCAAAAAATATGGAAGGCAATTTGTCTCCGGATGGAAAAGCCCTTTTGTTTACGGCAAAACTGAAGCTGAATCTCTTCTATAATCCTGAAGCAGAGAATAAAGAGAAGGACATTTATGTGATCCAGCAGGATCAAAAGGGAAGCTGGTCGGAGCCACTAAATCTAGGCCGGCAGATCAATACCGCCAGCGATGAGATTTCACCTTTTCTTGCAGCCGATGGACGCACACTTTATTTTGCTTCCAATGGCAGAGCGGGCTACGGTAGTTATGACATCTACATGAGCAAGCGTGTTGGCGAATCGTGGACGGATTGGACTGAACCTGTAAACCTGGGTCCCGAAATAAACACTGCAGGCTTTGATGCTTATTATACTTTATCGGCAGCAGCTGACTATGCCTACATGGTTAGTGATCGCAATTCTATTGGAGCATCCGATCTGGTAAGGATTAAATTACCAGACGCCATTAAGCCCGATCCGGTGGTATTGTTACTGGGGCGCACCTTGAATGCAAAGACCAAAGAGCCCATACGAGCTGATATTTTCTTCGAGGACTTATCTACACGAAAAGAAATTGGTGAAGCGATTTCTGATCCGAAAACCGGATCCTATCGGATTGCTTTAACCAAAGGAAAAAATTATGGCATTCGGGCAGCAGCAAAAGGATATTTTTCAGTCAATGAAAATATGGAGCTCGCCTCCGTGCTTAAATATAAAGAGTTAGAAAAGGACTTACTGCTGGTGCCTATTGAAGTGGGTGAGAGTGTTGCACTTAATAACGTTTTCTTTGAAATGGGGAAACCTATTTTAAAATCCCAATCATATCCGGAGCTCGACCGGTTGGTTGAAATTATGAATGATAATCCAACCATCAAGATTGATTTAAGTGGGCATACAGATAACGTTGGCAACAAGGATGCCCTGATGAAACTTTCTGAAAACCGGGTATTGGCTGTAAAATCTTATCTGGAGAATAAGGGAATTCCCAAAGATCGTATTGCCGGCAAGGGGTATGGAGCTACCCGACCGATTGCCCCCAACGATACTCCTGAAAATCGGGAACGTAATCGAAGAGTAGAGTTTAAAATCACGAAGAAGTAACTTAACAACAATTCAATCTGGCATGGACCAAATACTTAATTATATAGATGGCAAACACCTTAAACCTGTTGCGGGCAAGTATTTGGAAAATATAAATCCTGCCGAAGGCAAGACGTACGGAACGTTACCTGACTCCGATACTGAAGATGTGAAGTTGGCTGTGAAAGCAGCAAGTACGGCTTTTGCTTCCTGGTCTGCCATGCCTTTGTCAAAGCGATCTGCTATCCTGTTAGCTATTGCTGATTTAATTGATCGGGATTTAGATAAGCTTGCTTTGGCAGAAAGTATAGATCAGGGTAAACCGCTTAAACTTGCAAAGGCAGTTGATATACCCAGGGCTTCTGCCAATATGCGATTTTATGCAACAGCTTCTATGCATACTTCTTCCGAATCTCATTTTATGGAAGGAGAAGCAATCAACTATACAACGCGCACGGCCATTGGAGTTGCAGGATGCATTTCACCGTGGAATCTCCCGCTCTATTTATTCACCTGGAAAATTGCTCCCGCCTTGGCGGCAGGGTGCACGGTAGTGGCCAAGCCCTCAGAGCTTACGCCCATGACGGCTTATCTGTTTTCAAAACTTTGTATTGAAGCTGGCTTACCCGCGGGTGTACTAAACATAGTACATGGGTTAGGTGGTAAAGTAGGTCAGGCAATTGTAGAACATCCGGAAGTAAGAGCCATTTCTTTTACCGGAGGAACGGTGACCGGAAAAACGATCGCGGCCACCGCAGCCCCGATGTTCAAAAAGCTTTCGCTCGAATTAGGAGGAAAAAATCCGAATCTCATTTTCGCTGATTGTGATTTTGAACAAGCAGTGAGCACGTCCATCAACTCATCATTTTCCAATCAGGGTGAGATCTGTTTGTGTGGCTCACGCATACTGGTTGAGAGAAGTTTGTATCAGAAATTTGTAGATGAATTTGTGAAACGCACGAAGGAACTTACTGTTGGTGATCCACTCGATGAAAAAACCCGTGTAGGTGCATTGGTATCGGAGGGGCACATGAATAAGGTGCTTTCTTATATTGATCTGGCAAGAAAAGAAAACGGAAAAATTCTTTGTGGCGGAAAACGAGTTGTACTATCAGGCCGGTGTGCAACTGGATATTTCGTGGAGCCTACGGTTGTTGTTGGATTGGATCAAAACTGTCGAACAAATCAGGAAGAAATTTTTGGACCAGTCGTTACGATTATGCCATTTGATACAGAAGAGGAAGCCATCGGCTATGCAAACTCAAACGCTTATGGATTAAGCGCCACCCTCTGGACGGAAAATCTAAAAAGGGCGCATCGCGTGGCGCATCAAATCAAGAGCGGAATTATTTGGGTAAACTGTTGGCTGCTGCGCGATTTGCGAACACCCTTTGGCGGAATGAAGCAATCAGGCGTTGGTCGTGAAGGCGGCTGGGAAGCGTTGCGCTTTTTTACAGAGGCGAAGAATGTGTGTATAAAGCTTTGATTGTTTAGTTTTCTATAACAAGACTACCCTCGAACAAAAATTCTTCCTATGAAGCATTATTATCCAACCTATGCCCAGTCAATCGGACTAATTTTATTGATGATTCCGCTAAGCATAGTGCCAGTTGTGATTTTGATTATTCTTCATTTGTTCGAAAGTACTCTAGCCATTGCAGTGTCCTATTCGGTGATAATGTCATTGACTATTATTTTTGCTTTAAATAAACGGAAGGACTTTTCTTTTTCACGGGAATCATTTCCTGTTTCCCTGCTGATCATTGCTTTTGTCTTTATTATGAGTTTTCAATTTGTAATGGATCCCCTTTCCAGTTTAATACCTACACCTGAAAACCTTAACAAGATTATCTCAGAGATGCTTCAACTGCCAATTCTTGCTTTTATATCTATAGTTGTGCTAGCGCCTTTGCTGGAAGAATTGCTTTTCAGGGGCATCATTCTGGATGGCTATCTGAAAAATTACAGCCCGGCTAATAGCATTTTGATTTCGGCCTTTTTGTTCGCATTAATACATGGCAATTTGGCGCAGGGGATTGGCGCTTTTATAATGGGTTTGGTAGCTGGATTATTGTACTGGCGAACAAAATCACTCTTACTTTGTATCGCATTACATTTCTCAAACAATCTTACAGGCTTTCTGATATTGATAGCCGATCCGGAAAGCGTGAGTTCTGAAGCTACATTGCAACAGTTGATCAACAATGACATCATCTATTTTGTCATTTATCTCATGTTTAGCCTACTCTTTGCTACCACCGGTTGGTATTTGTGGGTTAAGCATCTTAAACCCGTCCGCGAATTGTTCATCAAAAAACCTTTTGTCTATGCTGAGATTCCCAACCCGGATCAAGTTGACCAGGCTTGATTAATACCTAAACACAAACAAATGAGCAGGGAGGAAACAATCTCTTCACGAACTTGCTATTTTTGACTTTTAATAGATAATGAAATTCTTCGACATCCAACACATTTTTTTTACCATACTCGGATATCCCATGAGTTATCTCGAGTTTTTTGGATTGGTGAGTGGAGTTATTGCAGTAGTGCTTTCGTCATTAGCCAACATCTGGAGCTGGCCCCTGGGATTAATTAATGTAACACTTTCTTTTTTTCTTTTCTTTCAGGTTCAGCTTTATCCCGATATGTTTCTTCAGGTGTTCTTCTTTATCACCAACGTGATGGGTTGGTGGCGGTGGACTCACCCCAGGGTAGGTGAAGAAGATAGGAATCAATATTTGAAAGTTAGTTTTTTACCACTTCCAACCTTGATGACCTATGCATTACTAAGTGTTGCCGGTACATTGGTGATGGCGCTGTTTGCCAGAAATCTGCACGAGTGGCTGCCTCTGATTTTTACCAAGCCCAGTGCTTCTCCTTATTTGGATTCCTTTATTACCGTGATGAGTGTGATGGCCACGTTTTTGATGATTCAAAAGCGGGTGGAATGCTGGGTTATCTGGGTGCTGGTGGATGTAGTGGCTACGTATCTGTACTTTGTTCGTGATATTAAATTTTACAGCCTTATGTATTTCGCTTTTTGCGTTATCGCTTCATTTGGTTTCTGGAACTGGCTGCGCGAATACAGGTCATACTCAAAAGTAAGTTCATGAAGCGGGGCCTGGTGATCGGCAAATTCATGCCCGTCCATGCAGGGCATATTGCACTCATTCAATTTGCTTCTTCACTGTGTGACGAACTTATTATTTCTATGAGTTATCAGGAAGATGATATAATCCCCGGCCAACTCAGATTTTCATGGCTTCAGGAGATTTTCAAGGATAACCCAAAAGTTAAACCAGCCCTCGTAAAGGATGACTTTGACGATGAGTCTCTGGCATGGCCAGAGCGCACGAAGGTGTGGGCTGAATTTTTGAAAAAGCGATACGGAAAAATTGATGTGATGGTAAGTTCGGAAGAGTATGGAACATTTTTAGATGAACACCTTGGGGCTGTCCATATTCCATTTGATCCGGCAAGAAAACAAATACCAGTATCAGCAACCCTTATTCGCGAGAAGCCTTTCACCTATTGGGAATATATTCCGGCTGTCGTACGACCTTACTATGTAAAGACGATTTGTTTCTATGGGCCTGAGAGTACGGGTAAATCGGTGATGGCAAAACAACTGGCGGAATATTACCAGACGGAATTTGTGCCCGAGGTAGCGCGTGAGATTGTAAGTTCAAACGAGTTTACCATTGACGAGATCATTAAGATTGGCTACGCCCAAACTGAGCGAATAATTGATAAGGCAAAGACAGCCAATAAGATTTTATTTTGCGATACGGACTTGATTACTACTCAGATTTATTGCCGGCATTATTTAGGGGTAGTGCCCGATCTTTTATATGATTTGGAAAAGAAAATCAACTACGACCAATACTTCCTGTTTGATATTGACGTGCCGTGGGTGGGAGATGGGATGCGGGATTTGGGTGATAGTCGTCAAGTTATGTTTGAGATATTCAAAAATGAATTGGAAATCAGAAACATTTCGTATCTGCTTGTGAAAGGTGATTATAAAGAACGCGAACGTTTTTTAATATCCGAAGTGAATAAGATAGTCAAGGATTAATTTAGTGTGGCGGAAAAGAGCTAAAGAAGTCTTTAATGATTGCCTCGCGATTAAAATTTTCCCAAACCGTAATGGTGCGTAAATTTTTTGGTCGCTCAACCCATTGATTGTTTATGAAGATCGGAGCCGGAATCGGGCGGTGCTCGGCCCAGGCAGGATTCTTTACGATGGCTACCGCAGCCATATCAAATAGAGCCCGTGCTGGCGGGTCTCCATCATAGTTGATATGCTCGAAGAGATTTATAGAGTAGTCACCAAAGCAATAAAATTCTCCTCCATGTCTTCCTGTAACCGGTGTAGCAATATGAGGTCCGAGGCCGGGCATTAATTTGTTTACATCCTGTTGGGTTATTACAACAGCAGCCGTTCCGCTAGGTTTTCCATACCGCACGGTAACTATTTCAAAGTCGATGTCACTGTTAAGCAGATAGTTCATTGCAAGGGTATCATTATTCTGGTTGTGTTCTCCGGGCTCAGGATAGTTCGATCCTAACCATACCAATCGAATCAGTTTAGCAATGGAAGGATCTTTGGCCACCGCGAGCGCTACCGTAGAAAGTTTTCCAACAGCTACTATGACTAATTTATCTTCTGCTGGTTTGTGTGCCTGCTCAATCATCAGGTCAACGGCTGCTTTTCCATCGTAAGTTGCTGAATCTATATTCGGGGAAATATCACGAAAGGAAAGATCGGCACCTTTTAATACCGGTAATGTATCGGCTGCACATAATTGCAGAACCCGTTTTGCTTCCTCATACTGTTTATCAATGTTGCCGCCACTGGAAGTCGCATTTATGGTAATGCCCTCAATTTTAAATTTACCTTGATTGAACACCAGATACGCTAAAGCGTGCTGATCATCGAGTTCGTTGTTGGTATCGGTATCAAAAATTACCCGGATTTGTTTTTCATTTTTAGGTTCCTTTTTCAGGCATCCAAATGTGGTGCTTAGAATAGCAAGAAACAGCAGCGAGGATAGCTTCTTCATAGACCGTTCAGGCTGTTCTTCCAGCCCGGTGACCTTTCATGGCAAAGTACATGATGAACAAATAACAAGGCACCATAATCCAGTATGCCTGCTGACTATTCCAAACTTCTGAAAGCCGACCGTACACAAGAGGAAGAATCGCTCCACCCGCAATAGCCATAATCAACAAGGCAGAGCCAATTTTTGTAAACTTGCCTAATCCATCAATCGCTAATGGAAAAATAGCAGGCCACATCAACGAGTTAGCTAAGCCCAACAGGGCAATGAAAGCCACTGAAGTAAATCCACTGGTGCTTACCGCTCCGATTGTAAAAATCACACCGAGCCAGGCACAGATTTTCAAAGCTGTTTGCTGCGACATGTATTTCGGAATAGCAATAATGCCCACTATGTAACCAATCAACATACACGCAAGGGTAGCTTGTGTAAAATAACGCGCAGTAGAGAGTTCGATGCCTAATGATTTTCCATAGCTGATAATGGTATCCCCAGCCAATACTTCAACACCTACATAAAGGAATAAAGTTATTACACCTAATACTAAATGAGGGTATTGAAATACACTTGTCTTTCCAACATGATCCGTGGCATTATCATCACTATCGCCACTATCGTCAATATCCGGTAAGGTTGAAAACAAAATTGCAATGGCAAGAAATACAAGGACTCCAGCAATGATCATATAGGGTACAACCACACGACTTGCCAATTCATCAAGTGTAGCATTTTTTGCAGCTGCATCCATGGTCTTTAAACTGGCCTCCAAGGCATCTGCATCATTCAGTGCTATGTAACCGAAAATCAGACCGGCTATAATTCCAGCTACTTTGTTACAAATACCCATAATACTGATGCGGGTAGCCGCACTTTCAATAGGCCCAATGATAGTCGCATAAGGATTTGAAGCAGTTTGTAATAATGCCAAACCAGTACCAATAATAAATAGTCCCACAAGGAATAAATCGAAGTTGCGGGCTTCGGCAGCGGGTACGAACAATATTGCACCAATCGCCATAATAAAAAGGCCAACTGACATACCTTTTTTATAGCCTGTCTTTTTTAATACATACGAAGAGGGAACTGCCATTACCGTGTAGGCAATAAAGAACGCGGTAGCCACCAGGTAAGATTGAAAGTCCGTCTTTAATTCGCAGGCGATTTTGAGATAAGGAATCAATGTTCCGTTTATCCACGTGACAAAACCAAAAATGAAGAAAAGAATCCCAATAATGGTGATGGACATCAGGTAGCTGGAAGGTTTGTTTTGGGTCATGGTTGAGGTAGTTAGGCTTTCAGAAGTAAACTTCTATTTTTGCAGAGTTTTAATTGGCAGGTAATTACCCACTTTTAATTTATTCAAGCAAATTGAAAAAGGACCAAAAACTTTCTTTACTGGTAATGGCAGCCGGCATGGGCAGCCGGTATGGTGGCATAAAGCAAATTGATGGCTTTGGCCCCAATGGCGAAACCATTATGGACTACTCGCTCTATGATGCGCTCCGGGCTGGCTTTAGTCAGGTGGTGTTTATCGTGCGCGAAGAAATTAAGGAAACTGTAAAGGAGATTTTTCTTCCCAAGTTGCAAGGCAAAGCAGAAGTTCACTTTGTGGTACAATCATTGGAAAAATATGTGCCTGCCCAATACCTGCCCATAGACAGGAAAAAACCCTGGGGAACTACACATGCCATGCTTTGTGGAAAGGATGTTATTGATGGTCCGTTTGCGGTTATTAATGCAGATGATTTCTACGGCAAAGAGGCCTTTGAATCGTTGGCTAATTTTTTTAAGAACGCTCCGGCCAATCACCACGCCATGGTAGGCTACACGTTGCGAAATGTATTATCAGATCACGGAAGCGTATCGCGGGGCGTAGCTACTCCTGATGCGGAAGGGTACCTGAAAAGCATGAAGGAACATACGGTGATCGTGCGCGAAGGAGATAAAATAATCTCCAGGAATGAAGGCAACCAGGAATTAAATGAGAATGTTCAGGTGTCTATGAATTGCTGGGGCTTTCAGGCTGAAGCATTTGACCTTACGGAAAAAATGTTTGTTGAGTTTGTTGAGAAAAACTATCAAAACCCCGCAGCTGAATTTTATATTGCCTTGATGGTGAGTGAACTGATTGAACGAGGTCTTGGTAAGGTTCATATTTTACCGGGCGGAAAAACCTGGTTTGGGGTTACCTATAGAGAGGATAAAGAGGAAGTTTCGCAAAAGATCAAAGACCTTGTGCATCAGGGTGTATATCCATCAAAGCTTTGGTAGTAAATAAAGCAAATAGTAAATAATGTCTGAGGCTTCGATACCGGCTTTAGTTTTAGATGCCTTTGGGTTATCGCCATACGCAAGTTATAAGCCGATCGGCTCAGGGCATATTCATCAGACTTACCTCGTGGAAGATGGAAAAAAATTTGTATTGCAGCGTGTAAATAAAAACGTATTTACAAAACCCGAAGTGATTGCAACCAACAATCGAATCGCGGCCAACTACCTCGCTAAAAATTTTCCTGAGTATCTGTTTCCAACTGCGTTGCCGGATAAGAATGGATCCGAATTGGTATATGATGTGGAGGGATATCCGTGGCGGGTATATCCACTAATCGAAAATACTATCACGATCGATTTTGTTACTTCCGAAACAGAAGCTTTCGAAGCTGCTTCAGGTTTTGGAAGGCTGACCAGAAATCTGAATGAAATTGACTGTTCGTTATTTAATCCAACGTTAGATCGCTTTCATGACCTGGGTTGGCGTTACCAGCAGTTTGAAGAAGAATTAGCATCGGCTTCTGATCATGTTAAAGAACAAGTTGCGGAAGAGATTAAACTTGCTATTGGTTTTCGTTACCTGGTTAACGAGTACAATCAATTAATCCAAAGTGGCTCGTTGAAACAACGCGTTACGCACAACGACACTAAGATCAATAATATTCTTTTCGATAGAAATTCGCACAAAGCAGTATGCGTAATTGACCTTGACACCCTGATGCCTGGTTATTTTATTTATGATCTGGGGGATATGGTGCGCACCTGTGTGAGTCCTGTAAGTGAGGAAGAACGAGATGTTTCGAAAATTACTTTCCGGAAGGAAATTTATGATGCTTTATTAACAGGCTATCTTTCCGAAATGAATGCCAGTATGACGTTGGAAGAACGTAAGGCTATCCCTTTTGCGGGAAAAATGATGACGTACATCATGGCCCTTCGGTTTTTGGCCGATTTTTTAAGAGGGAACACGTATTACCACATAACCTATCCCGATCAGAATAAGGTACGCGCCCGCAACCAGCTTTACCTCTTAAAGATTCTTATGGAAGCTGTTCATTAAAATTTTACATCTTGCGATTCCTGGAAACTTGTTCAATTGATTCAAATTAAAATCTATATGCGGAGAATTGTCATTCTTGTTAGCAGTTTATTTTTCACACTTGTCGGATTTGGCCAGGTTAACCCGACTGCTCAAAAGTATGCTTCGACTATTACCGAAGCGGATTTAAAAGAAAATCTTACCATTCTGGCGTCCGATGCATTGGAAGGCCGTGAAACGGGCACCCGTGGCCAGAAAATGGCTGCAGCTTTTATTGCTAATTATTTTCGCGAAGAGGGTTTGATTGCCCCGGTAAACGGTTCTCACTATCAACCGGTGGATCTTTATTCAGCTACACCCGGCACTATTTATATTAAGGCAGGTGATGAGGTGTTTACAAATTTCAAAGATGTAATCTATTATGGTTCGGCCGATAGTAGGGGAGAAGTATCGATGGATGTAGTTTTTGTTGGTAAAGGTACTGATGCAGATTATGCAGGACTTTCGGTAAAAGACAAAGCAGTTGTTTTGTATACCGAATCACTTTCCTTTACTGCGCTGTCAGCCATACGCAAGCCGGTAGCAATGGCTCGTGAAAAGGGAGCGAGCATGGTGTTGGTTGTTTCTTCGACTAAGCAAGAAGATTTTTCTGTTTTTGCTTCCCAACTTCAAAGTTGGTTGTCAGACGGTAATTTGAGTTTAGATAAGCCAGAAGCAACTACTGCGAACAAAGGAATTTTTCTGATCGATCAACGTGTAGCTGAAAAAATTTTCAGTACTTCTTTTGTAAAACTTTCCAAGGCTGCTTCTGAATCACCCAAGGCAAAGTCATTGCCAAAGCTAAAACCAGGAAAAATTTCTTACCAGGTATCCATGAACGTAAAGGCGGTAAGTTCAGAAAATATAGTAGGGTACCTGGAAGGATCGGATAAAAAAGATGAGCTTGTAATCATCACAGCGCATTATGACCACATCGGGATCAGCCACAGTGCAACCGGAGATAAAATTAATAATGGAGCGGATGATGATGGCTCTGGAACCGTGGCAGTACTGGAGATGGCGCAGGCGTTTGCTCAGGCTAAGAGAGAAGGGAGCGGTCCGCGCAGAAGTATTCTGTTTATGACCGTTACGGGTGAGGAGCAAGGCCTTTTTGGTTCTCAGTATTATGTCGAGCATCCTGTTTTCCCATTAGCCAATACGATTACGGATTTGAATATTGATATGATTGGACGCAGAGATGCCGAGCATGCCGGCAAACCAGATTATGTTTATGTCATCGGATCAGATAAACTTTCTTCTGAATTGCACGAAATCAATGAGCGCAATAACAACGTGTATACGAAGCTGGCATTTGATTATACTTATAATGATGTAAATCATCCTACCAATTTGTATAAGCGTTCCGATCATTGGAATTTTGCAAAGCATGGAATCCCCATCATCTTTTATTTTGACGGCATTCATGAAGATTACCACAAGGTAAGTGATGAAGTAAGTAAGATTGAATTCGATTTACTCGCAAAGCGCGCGCAATCATTATTCTATACTGCCTGGGAGCTTGCCAATCGCGATGCCAGACTTGTAGTGGATAAAGAATAGACAAAAGGACTATTTGGTTGAATCTGCCAGGTGCCCTGTCGTTTGTAATCGATTTTATAATTGAATTATCTTTGTATATGGCAGCCCCATCACCTAAGCAGTATCAGGAACGAATTGAACTTTTTTCGAAGGTGAATGAATTGGCAGCTTCCTTTAATAATGCAAATCAAGCAATGCCCAAAATGACAGCCATTGATTTCAGAGATGATGACATTTATCGATTTTTCAAAAATTTGCAATCATGCGAGGTTAAGTATCTTTTGGTAGGTGGTTTTGCCATGGCATTTCATGGATATGTTCGCGCTACACACGATCTTGACTTATGGATTAAGGACGAACCAAAAAACCTGGAAAAACTAAAACAGGTTTTTCAACAAAGTGGTGTTAGTGGAATAGAGAAAGTAAAATCACTTCAGCTCGTGGCAGGATTTACTGAGTTCAAGGTAGGCGAGTCTGGATTTGTTGTTGACCCAATGACTAATCTAAAAGCTTTCAATGCGTTTGATTTTGATCAATGTTTTGAACGCGCAAAGCCTGGAGAGTTTAAGGGCATTAAGTTTAAAGTAATTCATGCGTTGGATCTCTTAAAAGAAAAAGAGGCAACCAATCGTCCTAAAGATCAGGGAGATATTGAGCATCTTAGAAAGCTGAAACAGAAAGGCGAATCAGAATAATTACCAGATTCTTTTTTAAAAAGGCACATTCACATGCCGCTCAGCATGGTAGCTGGAGCGCACCAGGGGTCCGGACTCTACGTATTTCAATCCGCGTTTTAATCCTTCTTCTTTATACATAGCGAAGGTATCCGGATGAATAAACTCAGCAACTTCCAGATGCATCTTGGTGGGCTGTAAATATTGACCGAGGGTAAGAATCATCAGGCCGTTTTCAGCAAGGTCATCCATCGCCTTAAATACTTCTTCTTTGGTTTCGCCAACGCCTAACATGATTCCCGACTTGGTTCGTTTGCCAGCTTCGCGAATGCGCTTGAGTTGTTCGAGGCTTCGCTCATACTTTGCTTGTGGTCTAACCATCCGATAAAGACGACCTACAGTTTCCATATTATGGGAAACCACTTCCTGTCCACCTTCAATCATCCGGTAAAGAGCTTCCCAATTTCCCTTCGTGTCTGGAATTAAAGTTTCAATAGTTGTTTCAGGACTAAGGGCTTTAGTTTGTACTACGGTTTGATACCACACCTCAGCGCCTCGATCTTTCAATTCATCGCGATTTACAGAAGTGATTACCGCATGTTTTACACCCATCAATTTAATCGCTTCCGCTACACGTGCTGGTTCATCGGTATCATATTCGGTAGGACGTCCGGTGGCTACGGCACAAAAAGTACAACTGCGGGTACACACATTACCAAGAATCATAAATGTAGCCGTACCGGCACCCCAACATTCGCCCATGTTAGGGCAATTGCCGCTTTCACAAATTGTATGCAGCTTGTTGTCATCTACCAGCTTGCGCACTTTGGCATACTCAGGCCCTATTGGCAACTTTACGCGAAGCCAATCGGGTTTTTTCTTCCTGGTTTCCTGGGCGGAGATAACGGGGAGCTCAATCATGGTATGGGATTGTTATTCGAAAAGAGAATAACTAAAAACTAATAACCAATTATTTTCCAATAAGTTCCTTGTATTGTGAAGCTGATAATAGGCCAGAGGCTTCGGCTGCATTTGTAATAGTAACTTTTACCATCCAGCCTTCTCCATACGGATCGCTGTTTACTTTTTCAGGAGCCGATTCCAATCCTTTATTGAATTCAGTCACCTTACCACTTACCGGCATATATAAATCGGAAACTGTTTTTACAGCTTCCACGGTTCCGAAAACATCGTGTTGATTGATTTGCTGGCCAACGGATGAGATATCAACATAAACAATATCACCCAACTCGCTCTGTGCGAAATCGGTGATGCCAATAGTAGCTTGATTGCCTTCAATTTTAACCCATTCGTGGTCTTTGGTGTACTTGAGTTCTGCAGGAATGTTCATAGTGTAGGGGAAATAATTTTTCCCAAAAATAGTGAAAAGAACATCAGGCATTGATTCCCTGAATACAGTTATTTTGATTGAAATAACGGCTTAACCCTTGATTTTACTGAGCCAGATTAAACAGAACCTTAACCCCAACCCGGGTAGTGGATCTTTTGTATGAATTGGTGACCAGCGGCTCATTTACACTGCGTTCTACATACGCCTGCACACGAAGTTTTTGATTGACCAGGTAACTCACATTAGGCCTTAACTGGAAGTTCACATTTCCATTTGTTACGGTGTTAACCTCATCAATTTTCCGTTGAATTGTGCGATTGTTAGTAACACTCATGTTTAACTGGAAGGTGATATCATTTTTAAGTGTAATTACCCGACCCTGACTTTTGAAGGGTAGCTTCATGTTATTTTTGGTATAGCCTAAATCCACCGACCAATCTTTACTCGTAAGTTCTGTGATTTGTGAGTTCGAAATATTCAACGCCAGATCGCGTTTGGTTTTATATTCGAATCGGAAATTGAGCTTACTTTTAGTTCTTAAATTAACTCCTACGAGGGGAGCAAACTGTTCGCTGATCATTACCTGGCTGATAACATAAACAGGTATCAGTTCGCCATTAGCGTTAGTTTGAGAAGCAAACAAGCCATTGTTATAATCTTCTATTGGATTGTTAATAGCAACATCCTGATATTCCAATGAGTTTGAATAGTTCACTACCGAATAGGAAGAAGTATAGGCATGATTGATTGTGATGGATTGGAAGATATCTTTCAGCCCTTCCAGTTTACCAAG
>Ga0075163_10007965_pt1 | contig 13996 bp, 12 predicted proteins | sample JI1023141ADNA_FD_71478 | JGI IMG/M metagenome (GOLD analysis project Ga0075163, IMG submission 71478) | Wastewater effluent complex algal communities from Wisconsin, to seasonally profile nutrient transformation and Carbon sequestration -... | ecosystem: Engineered > WWTP > Effluent > Algae...
CCCTGTGCGTATTGCACCTGCAGGCCACCCGAGATGGCGAGCGTGTCGGTCGCCTGCCACGTTACGCTGGGAGAGACATTGACCGTCAGAAGCCTGGATTCCACGGCATAGTAGCGACCCGCCCAGTTGCGGTCGTAGAGAGTACCCAGTCCCCATGGTGCGGAAACTGACAGGCCCGCCGTCCAGCGCTCCGACAGGCGCATGCGGAAGGCAAGCCCTGGCTCGATGGCATTCTGGATGAAGCCGTCAGGGCTGTATGAACCCGAGAGTGCTGCGCCAGTCGACGTCGTGGCCGTGCCGAAGCTGGCGTCGCTGTGCGCATAGATCGCGTTGGCCGTGACCTGCATGTCCCAGCCGACAACATCCATGCTGGATGCGGGGTTATGCGCGAGAAAGTCGGGCGAGCCGGTTCCGGCGGATGCGCCGGCAAATGACGTGGAGGCCGTGGTGAGGCTGTACTCGCGAAGCGCAAACCCGGCAGCGCTTGCTGCGTTGTCCCGGAATGGAACAGGCAGTGTGCTGACGAATGCGGCAATTGCCAGCGCCGTCAGGTACAACTGCTGCTGTCGATGCGCAAGAAGTCCCAAAACATCACCCTGACCCACGAAGAAACAACGTGTGAGAAGCGTCACGGCGAGTCAAGGAAGTGCGCGTGGTTATCGACAATTAAGCACGCAAAACTCGGCAGTTTAAGACGCTTCTTAACGAGTCAGGACTAAGTTCCTGCATGCCTGAAACACATGCGCTGGTGGAACGTCTCGCGTGAGCGCGAAAGAAAAGTGGGCGAACGGGCGGTTCGATATCAATCGGATCCTGCTCAGGTTCAAGGATGCCGGGGTCGAACGTGACTTCTCGGCGCGATCCTTCGCGTCCTCGATTTTCTTCATCCGCCTCTACCTTCTTGCTGCCGCCGTGCTCTACTCGGCGTTCGGAATCCTGGATGCGCTGATCAGCGAAGAATACAGGCCGACGCTCTGGTCGATCCGCTATGGATTTGCCGTGCCGATCATGGCCGTGATCTTCGTGCTGTCGTTCACGCGCAGTTTCGAGCGCTATGTACAACCTGCTCTCGCCGCTGCCATGTGTGCAGGCGGCATGGGGGTGGTGCTGATGGTGTCGGTGCTGCCGGCGCCGTTCAACAGCCAGTACTATGCCGGACTGATCATGGTCGTGATCTATTCGGGCAGCCTTCTGGGCCTGCGCTTTTCGTACTCGCTGTTCATCACGCTCTCGATCGTCGCGTGCTATCAGGTGGTCAGCCTTTACATCAATCCGATCCCGCACGCCGACTACATCTCGAACAACTTCTTCCTGGGCATGGCCACCGGCGTGGGCCTGTTCTGCAGCTACATCCTCGAGACGCATATCCGCAGCAACTACATTGCGCAGAAGATCATCGAGGAGAAGAACGGCACCATGCAGGTGCTGCTTGATGAGGCCGAGGCCGCCAACCGCGCCAAGAGCGACTTCCTTGCCAACATGAGCCACGAGCTGCGCACGCCGCTGAACGCGATCATCGGGTTCTCGGAAATGATCCGCCAGCAGTATCTGGGGCCGGTCGGGTCTGCGAAGTACATCGAGTATGCAACCGACATCAATGACAGCGGCCAGCATCTGCTGTCGATCATCAGCGACATCCTGGATCTCGCCAAGGCCGAAGCCGGCAAGCTTGACCTGAACGAAAGCACCTTCGAGTTCGGCGAGGTGATCAAGTCGACGCTGAAGATGTTCCAGCACAAGGCGGAAGAGAGCAATATCGACCTGACCTTCCTGTCGCAGGACGATGGTCTGGTCGTGAAGGGTGACGAGCGCCTGATCCGCCAGGTGGCGCTGAACCTGATTTCGAACGCCATGAAGTTCACGCCGCCGGGAGGCCGCATCGTCGTGTCCGCCCATGTCAGTTTCAGGGACGGTGTGCGTTTCCAGGTCAAGGATACCGGTATTGGTATCGCCAAGGAAAACCTCGACCGCGTCCTGCGTCCCTTCGAGCAGGTCGAGAGCGCGCATGCCCGCACGCATGGCGGCACGGGTCTTGGCCTGCCTTACTCGAAGAAGATCATCGAGATCCACGGGGGCACACTGACCCTGGACAGCGCGCTGAACCACGGTACGACGGTTCGTGTCCTGTTGCCGTCCAACCGTATCCAGTCGGCCGGCGCGCCTGTGGCAGTGTCAGGAACGATGAGGGAAGCCGTCTAGGCCTTCTTTCGTGCGAACAGCAGCCTTACGCGTCCCGTGCTCTCGAGTTCCGTCCAGGCCTCGCAATGCGCCATGTTGCCGGTCCAGGCGAGCATGTCCGCGTCATTGCGGTAATAGAGATGCCAGTCGGTGATGAACTCCATCGGCCAGAGATTGCTGAGGTCGGTATCATTCATGTTGCCGACGATCAGCAGTCCGCCCGGTTCAAGGCGTTCGTAGAGGCGCTCGGCCAACGCGCGCGCCCGCTTGTCGACGAGATAGTCCACCAGGCCGACGGTGTAGATCAGGTTCTGCGGGCCCAGGTCATCCAGCCACTTGCCGCCGCGCAATACGTCGGTGAATGACACATTGAGTGCCTGCACCTTGGCATGGCGCTTCTTCAGCAGCGTATGCGGGTGGCACTTCTCATAGGCGTAGGCGAGGGCATTCTGCTCCTGGTCGATCAGCGTGAAGGTGACTGGCCCATCCATGGCTGCCGGGTCCTGCAGATGCAGTTGCACTTCACGCGCGGAGCCGCAGCCGAGGCTGATCACGCGGGTACCACCTGTTTCTGCGCGTGCCTCGACCATCTTGCGGATTTCGCGACGCACGACGTCCATGCGCGTGGTGATGCACTCCGACACGTCGAGACCGATGCGGTGGACAAGCTGGCCGTAGACGTCCTTTCCTTCGCGCTGCCAGTCATAGACGTAGTTCATGATCTCGAAGTCGCCCGGATAGCCGGCGGGCTTGTGGTAGCTGCGCCACCAGACCGGCCCATTGCCAAACTCGGGCGTGAGGACTGTTTCCGTGTAGGCCTTGGCGGCCTCGAGGCGCTGCTTGTCGCCCATCAGAGGGGTGACCATCTGATTGCCGGCCAGCCAGAGTTTGCGCCACTGCGGAATGATGTGCGGTTCGCACATGTCGAAGGTGCTGTCGGCGCTCAGTCCGGCCTTGCGACCGGTCAGCGCGTGCTGGCTTGCATCCACGACGGCGCGATAGGACCTGAGGAAGTGCAGCACATCGGCACAATGAGCGCGATACTCTGGCGCAACGTGATCCTGAGCGCCCGGGTCGAGCAGGCTCAGCTGCTGTGCGATGCGCGCCTGGGCGTTGCGGTTCAGCAGAGATGTGAAGTCGACCGTGCCATCGATGAACTGGATCGCGACCTTCGCGCCGAACGGGTGGCGGTCGCAGCGGACGATGCGTGCACGGCTTTCCATGATGGAAATGCCGGCCTGTTTGACGTCGATGGGCAGGATGTCGCCTTCGGCGAAATCGATCTCGACGGTTTGGTTTGCGTTCACGCCTGCGCCCGTGAGGCTCAGATTGGAGAGGCGGAACTCCTTGCCATGCAGGTAGACCTTGGGCGGCGCGTCATGGAACAGGTCTGCAGCGGCGTAGCGCTGGGGCCTGAAGAATATCTGTCGGCCGGATGAGCCCTTGAGTTCTTCATATGCCAACATCGACGCTGTTCACTCCGCCTGGACCGTACTTCCTTCAGCAACGCTGCGCGGTTTGTCCGTGCTGGTTAATGAAGTATTGCCCAGCCTAGATTTCGTTGATGAACAAATTCTTTAGATGGCGATGCCGCGAGGCGGAATGAATTCTTACCGGGCAGGAAAGTCACAATGAAAAAGGCCCCGGTGCGCGTGCACCGGAGCCCTGTCATGTCTGACAGTAGATGGGATCAGCGCGCGGTGCGTCCGAGCTTGCGGAGGGCTTCGGAGAGCATCGCCATGGAGTCGGTCGCAATGGCGTTGCTGAGGCCGCGCAGCGGATCCGGAGACGACAGTGGACGTACCGAGCCGATACGCAGCGCTTCATTCGTCGCGGCGGATACCGGGCCGCTCAGCGTCATGCAGACGCCGGTGAAGTTCGGCCCTTCGCAAACCTGCCACTCACCAAAGCCGTGCACGACGACGCTGCCGCTCTGCTGGGGCCAGGAGACGTAGGTGATGTTCGGCGTTTCACCCGTGACCACGCGTGCCGTGCCCCCGAAGCCTGCGTTCGCGAAGAGCGTGAGCATCGAACGGTCGGTCGCGGTCGGTGCCATGGCGATCAGGCCGGATTGCGGCGTGTAGGATTTCTGGATGGCGTCGAAGTCGGCCTTGGCGAGATCGAATTTCTCCTTGCGTGTCAGGCAGCCAATGTCATGGGTGCGGCCGGGAACCGCGTGAATTTCTTCCTGGGCCTTCATGCGCTGGGAGGACCCGTCCTGGGCCTTTGTCGTGAATTCCGACGTCACGTAATGCACCTTGCGGCCGGCAGCATCGCGCGCGCCAACGGTCGACACGCTGATGTCCTGTGCGCCCTGGGCCTTGTAGGTCGCGGTCCAGAAGTCCCGGGTCAGCATGGCTGCCATGGCTTCGGAAATCTCGGCCTGGTCGCGTCCGGTTGTCTGTGGTGTCTCGGTCACGACGACGATGCACACGCCGAGCACGTCATTTCCAGCCTTTCGTCCCATGATCAGGGAGATCTTCTGGCTTTCCGGCTGGGCGGCTTCCCACTCGGCCGGGACGTCGACCGAGAACCGGCCCTGCGGGTCGGTGTGTCGCGTGCCTGCGCTTGCCGCCGTCAGGGCAAGGGTGCTGGCGACGGTTGCAAGGAAGAGTGACCTGATCAGCATGAGTGGGGCCTCGATGATCGTTGGGCGTTGGCGGTGGATTCAGCCTAGCACGCACCAGAAAACGGACGAGGGGATTCCGCACATCCCGTCGATGAAAATGACGACGGGCCGCAATTTCAGGGTGGGATGCTCTCCTGCCTGTCCGCGTCCGGTTGGTCCCTGCACGTCCTGCGCGCAGGGGCGTCGATGTCTGTCCGGCCTACCTCAGATGAAGAAGAGGTAGGACACCAGGGCAAAGACCGGCAGCAGGAAGACCACGGACCAGACCATGTAGCCAAAGAAGCTGGGCATCTTCACGCCGGATTCTTCGGCGATGGCCTTCACCATGAAGTTGGGCGCGTTGCCGATATAGGTGTTGGCGCCCATGAAGACGGCGCCGGCAGAGATGGCGGCGAGCGTCGTCGCCAGCGGGCCCATCAGCACGGCCGGGTCACCGCCGGCGGCATTGAAGAACACCAGGTAGGTTGGTGCGTTGTCGAGGAAGCTCGACAGCGAGCCCGTGAGCCAGAAATACATGAGGTTGTTGGGCGAGCCATCGGGGTTTGACACCATCGCGAGGACCGGGGCGAACGCACCGTGATCGCCGGCCTTCAGCATGGCGATGACAGGTACGATCGTCACGAAGATGCCTGCAAACAGCTTGGCCACTTCAGCGATCGGCCCCCAGGTGAAGTCGTTGCCGGTGCGATAGGCCATCGGTGTCAGAAGCATCGAGATTGCTGCCAGACCAAACAGGGCAAGCACGCGCACAATGTTGGGCGCGTCGACATGAATGCCGCCGATGTCCATGTGCAGGTCTGTCTTCCAGAAGGCTGAGCCCAGGATCACGCCGATGACGAGCGCCAGCAGGAGGATGTTGATGTAGCCCTTGAGTTTCAGCGGCGCCTGGTTGGCGTCATCCAGTTCCTCATCGCGCTTGCCCTCGCGCGCGAACATGACGCTGTCGAGAATGAAGAACACGGCGAGCAGAATGGCGGCCACGATGAGCGTCTTGGACCAGAGGAACTGGAGCGGCCAGAAGAAGTCGACGCCCTTGAGGAAGCCGATATAGAGCGGCGGGTCGCCGAGCGGCGTGAGAGAGCCGCCAATGTTCGAGACCAGGAAGATGAAGAACACGACGACATGGACGTTGTGGCGCCGGTCCGCGTTTGCGCGGAGCACCGGGCGGATGAGCAGAACGGATGCGCCCGTCGTGCCGGTGATGCTGGCGATGCCGGTCCCGATGGCGAGAAGTCCGGTATTGCGTGCCGCTGAGGCCTTGATCTTGCCTTCAAGCAGAACGCCGCCGGAAATCGTGTACAGCGCGAACAGCACGGCGATGAAGGGAATGTATTCCAGCAGCATCACGTGCAGGAACTCGTAGTGTGCAAGCGGGACGCCGTACAGTGCCGTGAAGGGCAGGAGGAACGCGACGGCCCAGGCCAGCGACACCTTTCCATAGTTGTGGTGCCAGAAGTGGGGGGCGGCCAGTGGCAGCACGGCAATCGACAGGAGCAGGCCCACGAAGGGAATGGCCCAGGGCCACTCGAGCGTGCTGCCATCGAGGTGCACATCGGCCCCCTCTGCAGCGAGGGTGGTCCGAGTGGACACCAGTACAAGCAGTGCACCCATCGTCAGGCGCTGCAGGCTGCCGCGCAGGAAAGTCGTGAGCGAAGACATTAATTCCACCTGTTTAAACTGTCGAACCGGACCGGAAAGCTACCCTTTACCAGTGTTAGACGATGCTGGCGTCACACCTCAAGACAAAGGCTCGCCCTTGCGACACGCCCTGTTACTCGCGTTTGCCATGCTAGGCGCCGTTTTTCCGGCTGCGGCGGAGGATGATCCCGTGAAACTGACGGAAGTGAAGTCCTGGCTGCTGCTCCTCAACAATGATCTCGATCCGCGCTCAGTGGAGAAAATCGGTCAGATTCCATACGACATGGTTGTCGTCGACCACATCTCCTCGCAGAAGAATGTCCCCGAAACCGCGAGCGGTGATGCGGTCAAGCGGCTGCAACGCGGACCGGACGGCACGCGGCGACCGGTGATTGCCTATCTGAACATTGGCCAGGCGGAAGACTACAGGGCTTACTGGAAGAAGGGATGGCGTGTCGGCCATCCGTCTTTCATCCTCGGTACGGATCCCGATGGGTGGGCAGGAAACTTTCCTGTTGCGTACTGGAACCCCGAGTGGCGGCAGATCGTTACGGGTTCCGGCGGCCTGATCGAGCAGATCCGCGCCGCCGGGTTTGACGGGCTCTATCTCGACTGGGTGGGCGGCTTTGAAGATGAAAGCGTTGTTGCAGCCGCGCGCCGTGATGGCGTTGACGCACGCGAGGAGATGATTGCGTGGGTGCGTGAGGTCTCGGTTGTCGCGAAAGGCGGGGAGCGCCCGCTGTTCGTCATCGCCCAGAATGCTGCTCCGCTTCTGCAGGACAGTTCCTATGTTGATGCCATTGATGGCGTCTCTCATGAGGACATCTGGTTCACCGGTGCGGATGGCTTGGCGGAAGGCGACTGTCCCGTGCCGCGCACCGCAGATGAGGTCGGCTCTGCCGCCTATCTCGCGCGCCTGGACAAGGCGTGCCGCCGCTCCCATGACAAGGATCCTGCGAGCGCGATGCGTTTCGTGGGCGAGGAGGTGATCGTGCCGCTGCTGAAGCTCGCGCAGGACCGGGGCAAAGCTGTCTTCACGGTGGACTATGCGCTCAAGGTTGAAAACATCGGGGCTGCACGCAAGGCGAGCCGCAGCTTCGGCTTTGTACCGTTCGTCGGTGCCCGAAACCTGAACACCATTGTCGGTCTTCCGCGTGCTGACGATCGTCACGAGTGATGAAGGTGCGGCAGGCTTTGCTTGATTGCCCCTGCGTCTTTGACTACACCTGATTCAATGGCGCTTGAGCCACCGGGAGAGGAAAGCTGGATTTATCTCACGCAACGAGGCTCACCGTTCAGATGGTGACCGCCTTCCTGTCCAACAATCATGTGCCGGCGCACGAAGTGCCCGAGCTTGTGCGCCAGGTGCGCAACTCGATCCTGTCGCTGTCCGGCGGTGGTGGCGAAGAGGCCGGCGTTGTTACGGCTGCCAAGCCCGCGGTGCCCATCAAGCGCTCCGTCACGGACGCCTATATCGTCTGTCTTGAAGACGGGCTGAAGTTCAAGTCGCTGAAGCGCCACCTGCGATCGTCCTATGGGATGACGCCGGAGGAGTATCGGGCGAAGTGGAACCTGCCGCACGACTATCCCATGGTTGCGCCGAACTATGCGCAGCACCGATCCCAGCTTGCGAAGCAGATCGGCCTCGGCAAGCAGCGCGCTGGAAAGCGGAAATAGGTCAGGCGGCGCTGGTACGGCGCGCTGAGGGGGCGGGCTGGCGCGATGCGCTTGCGGCGTTGGCTTTCGCACGGCGTTCGCGCACGTCTTCATTCAACGACGGGCGGTTCGTGAAAATGAGCTTCTCGCACGTGTCACGACGGACCGCCGGGTCGGCGTCTGTCTGAAGTACGTGAATGTCGGTGGCGCCGGACATGAGGGCGTCTGCCGCGATCTCGTTGAAAGAGAGGCGGTTCTGCAGGTTGCCTGTCTCCCCGATGAAGAGTGACTGCCACTGTCCGTCCGCGCCACGCCGGGCATAAATGAAGATGCCGGGCTTTCGCGGTGCAGACTCTCCAAGTCCCAGGATCGTAAACTGAAGCAGTGTCGGTCCCTGCGCACCGAGCAGGCTCAGCGGCCACTCCGCGCTTCTGGCGTTGAGTTCCTCAACCCGCGTTCTGGCAGCGCTGCTTTGCGCACGGAACTTGTGGAGAAAGGGAAGGGACATCGATTCACCACCATTTTCTGCCGGATTGCGGTCTATGGCTGGTGCATGGAAGTCAGGATCCACAGCCGAATCGGTACGACAGCGTACCTAAAATGGTTTCTTTCGTCAGGCGATTTACCAAGCGCCTACTGCATCTAGTGGATGTGTCGAATCAGATACATAGAAATCCGAAATAATCAATCGCCTGCAAATTGCAAAAGGAATTCGCTTATGTGATGCTCCTCCACAACAAATGGGGGGTTCTCACAAAGCTGAAAACAGCTGTGAGGACCGGGGCGTTTTACCCTGGTGGGTTGTTTCATGCGTGATTTGCTCGCTGTTTTCGGCGTGGTCGTCATGGCTGTTTGCCTTGGCGTCACTGCAGCTTATCTCAGTGTCGACCTGACGCCACCCGGGCTGGACCTTATCCGCCCGCCAAAGCCCGCCGTAGCGGCGCAGCTGAAACTCGAAGAGCACCAAAGCAGCATTCAGGCTGCAGCCAGCGAATGCAAATACTGCGTCGCGGTGGCTGACCTTGCACAACGCTTTGCCCGTCATGCCAAGAGCGCGCGTCAGCAGGCCGATGCGCTGCGCGAAACGATTGCGCTGGAGCACAAGGAAGCGTCGCGCGAGGATGAACTCCTGAAGGCCGAGCGCAGTGCGGATGGCGCCGAAGCTGCGGCCGCCTCGCTCACAAGCTGGGCCAGTCGCTGCAAGTCAGAAGATTTCTGCCGCGTGCCAATGAAGCGCGTGGCGACGGCGGCCTGCAATACGACCTCGTCGGCTTCAGTCGCAGCGGCCTTCCAGCTGGCGTCGGCGGTCAAGCGCGCCGCGAATGGCTGTGCAGCGGCCAGCTGTCCATCCATCGATTGCCAGTCCAGCGCCAGCCTGCGCAGTGACGTGCAGTATGTCGAGCGTGCGCTGTTCAGCGCGGGTGGCCGTTTCGCACCGCAATCCAGCGGTCGCAATGCCAGCAGCCTTCCGGTTGGCGCGTCCACCCTGTCGGCTGAAGTCAAGCGCGTGAGCGATGAAGCCATTTACATCAGCAAGATGCTGCCGCTGATGCTGGAGAGCGCCACTGCCAATGCCGGTTCCGGGCAGTTGCCAAAGCTGGCGTCTGGCATGGTCGATGAGCGCGCCATCTCTGCGGCGCAGCTGGCGACCGTCATGGAGCATGCAGCTGAAATCGCCGGCAATGCGAAGACGGACCTGCGCAGTGAAGCGGCGTGGCGCCTGAAGTCGCTCGCTGCCAACCTTGCCCAGCTGGGTACCGAAACTGAGATGCGTGATGGCGCCTCGATCAACTGGCGCGTTGCTACCGATGCGCTCGGCGCTGCCCTTGTCGATGTTGCACGGCTTGAAGCCATGGTCGCGCGCTCTGCCGATGCCGCCGGAAACGGCGCCGGCTGTGACGCGAGTGCGCCTGTGGCTGCCCAGCAGCTTCGTGAAGCGGCGGCCATGCTTGACCTCTGCCGCATGCGCTCGGCCTGTGCGAGCCGCACGATCAATGCAGCCTCGCCGTCAAAATCATTCACCCAGGCCATCTCGCGCGGTCAGGGTTCGGCCGAGCGCCTGATCGTCCAGGAAGTGGGCTCGCCTGACCTGGTGCAGGTTGCTGAAGGTGAAATCACCCAACCCATCCAGATGGTACGCGCCCAGTATGGCGTGTGCACGAAAGCGGCAGAGCTTCGCGAGGCTTCTGCCGTGGCTCCGGCCGCAGCACTCGCCGTGGCGCAGGGCGTGACCCCGTCCGTCCAGTCCGTGGCTGGACCGATTGCGCCGCAGGACCTCGTTACGGGTGCCGTGAACTCTGCCATCCAGGTTTCGGCGCCGGCCGTCGAAGAAGAGCCTGCGATGATCGAGGCGGCTGCACCGCCGGTTGAAACGACGGGTACGGATGATGTCATTCCGGCAGCGGCTCCTGCTCCAGCCGCGACGTCTCCCTTCAGCGGTAATCTCCTGTCGCCTTCCACGCCGTCGTTCGTGGGTGCAGATGGACGTCCCGCAGGCTCCGGCCCTTCCGCCCACTGATTGTCGATTGGCGGTTTAGCGTGACCGGGCGGCTTCTTCGCGGATCCGATCGATCATCGCATTCAGGCCATTGGAACGCTGCTGGCTGAGATTTGATTCAAGCCCGAGTTTCGCCAGGATCGCGCGCGCATCGGTTCCCAGGACTTCATCTGCCGTCTTGCCCTCAAAGATCGAGAGAACGAGCGCGACCAGTCCCTTCACGATGAGTGCATCGCTGTCGCCCAGGAAATGCATGATTTTCGAATTGCCGCTGCCCGCGCTGATGCTCGTGTGCAGCCAGACCTGGCTTGCGCAGCCGCGCACTTTCGTCTGCTCATTGTGAAATTCTGGCGCGAGAGGCTTCAGCGTGCGTCCAAGATCGATGATGTAGCGATAGCGGTCTTCCCACTCATCGAGAACTTCAAAATCTGAAAGGATCTGGTCCAGTGACACGGCGATGCCCGCTGAGCGCTAGGGTTGGGTTCGAAGCCGCAGCAGATACACGTGCTTGCCGTCGAGCACCAGTTCACGTCGCTGGTTGTGAACGGTGGCGCGCATGGTGACAAGCCCGGTCGTGCGCTGGGGTGTCAGCTCCGTGACTTCAAGCGCCGGATAGAGCGTGTCGCCGGACACCACGGCTTTCAGGAAACGCGCCTGTACTTCCACAAAACCGATGAGCGCGTCGCCGATCATGTGTGGAAAGAGGCCCGCACCGGCTGCGGTAAAGCTGAGAATCTGGAGGCCATGCGCGAGCGGTGCCTGCAGGCCACGTGCCCGGCAGTATTCGTCGTCATAGTGGATCGGGTGGTTGTCGCAGGACACGGTCTGGAACGCTGCAAAATTGGCGTCGGTCAGCGTCCGCGAGGGCAGGGCAAAGCGTTCACCCGTGCGCAGGTCCTCGAAGCCGCGCTGGGGCAGCAGGGTGTGTTGCGACGGATCAAAGCTCAATGATCGGATTCCACGAATTTCTTCAGGCCCGCTGCATCGAGGCGGTAGTGCAGCAGGTCGTCCTGGTGCACGAACCCGATGCGGTCGAGCGACGAGCGTGACGGGTTGGCGTGGACCATGTTGAGCTGGAGACCAGCGCATTCGCGCTGCTGAGCGATGCGCGCCACTTCGAGGGCCAGCCTGAAGCCGACGCCCGTGCCGCGCGCGATTTCTGCGACGAACAGGTCGGTGATCTGGAGCACCGTGCTGCCTTCCCAGCTGGCGTATACGGGCTGGAACATCGCCAAGCCGACGTACTCGCCGCGACGTTCAGCGATGAGCGCTTCAAACTTCGGTTGCGGGCCGAAACCGTCGCGGCGGAGCGCGGCCACTGACGTCTGCACGCGGTCGCTCACGCCCTGGTATTCGGCGAGGGACCTGATCATCAGCATCATGGCTTCACAGTCGTCTGCCTGGGCCTGACGGATGAAAACGGGTTGCGACGCCACTGGCGCTGCGGCTCCGGCGAATGAGGCTGACATGATTCTGGAACTCCGGCCGCGGGCCCCGGATGTTGCTGCGGGGCGGGCATGTTCAATGGCGGCGGAGAATAGGAAGGCGGACCCCGCAAGTCACGCGGAATCCGGCATTGCTTCAGTTGCGGTTTTCCGCGGTTTCCTCGCGCTGCAAATGCGCCGTTTCGACAGGAGCTGCGGGTGGCGGGACTGGTTCGCCCATCTGGTTGACGATCTCGCCGACGGTGTCCCAGGTCGTTACCCAGAGTTCCGCCGCCGCCTGGCAGAATTTCGGATTGCCTTCGCAGGCTTCCATGGCGTTCGACGCCATCGACCAAGCCGTGTACGCGGCGTTGTGCAACTCGTAGTCGATGTCCACGTCACGGAAGTCGGCGATGTCCTGTCCGCCGATCCGTGCCTCGGGAGGCAGTACGACGATGGCCAGGGCAAGCCAGAATATGGACCGGAAGATAAAGCTCATGGCGTCTCCTCACATGGCGATGAGTTTGCGCGCGAGCCGTTCGAAAGAGCTCAAAAACTTCGGCAAAATTGAATCAATCGCGGAACGGCGTGGGTGGTTCCTGTGAAGAGGGCCAACAGAGTCGCCACTGTCCGGCGGTGCACTTGAATCAATACCGCATTGAATTCGATGCGTTGTTGAATTGTATTTCTTGAAAGTTTTAGCGGTCATTGGATGCCCGCTCCGCGCGTGTCTCCCGAATGCGCTTTCCTATGCAGAACTGTCGAAAATCCCAGCCGGACGTCCCTCGTTTAGAATTCGTTAACCTTTGGCGCACAGCCTCACATTAACGAATGGGGAACGAGTCGTATGTGGTCGCGTAATCTGGTTGGCGTAGGCAAATCGGTCGGAAATTTCCTCCTGGACGCCTTTGATGGTGTCCTGGGAAGCGAGGCGGCGCATCGCGCGGCGCGGCGGGACAGTTTCATTTCCGCTAACCTTCTTGCGGGCGGCATTGGCGTCATCGCCTGGCCGCTGCACTGGATGTTCATCGGTCCAGCGGATTTCGCGACCAGCGTCGCGTTCCTGTTCCTCTGGGCGCCGCTCTTCATCGGTATGGCTGTCCGGATGGGCTGGCCGCTGGAAGAAGGCCAGGCGGCCTCTGCGGCCTGTCTTTGCGGCTTTGTGACGGTGCTGGCGCTGATGACCGGCGGGATTTCGTCTCCTGTTCTCCCCTGGCTCATGGTCGTGCCGGTTGAAGCTGCCGTGTCGGGACGCAGCAATGCGACGATGCGGGCCGCGATTCTTTCAGTCGGCGCCTTTTTCCTGTGTGCCACGCTGTCGATGCTGGGCTGGCTGCCGCCGTCGCGGCTGCCGCAGGAATTCACGTCCTTTGTATTCGGTGGGTCGATTTTTGCGGCGCTCGTGGTTGCGCTGCTCTCGTTGCGCGCTTTCCAGCGCCGCCACGAGCAGGACAATGTCGGTCTGGTCCGGCGCGTTGACTTCCTGCAGTCGACCGCCTCGGCGCTGCCAGACCTGCTTACGCGCCACTCTGCGGGCGGTTCCGTGCTGTTCTGTTCTTCTTCGGTCGAAGACATGCTCGGCATTCCGGCGGCCGAGTTTGAGGGGCTGAGCCCCGCCATGTTCGTCCACATTCAGGACCTCAAGTCGGTCGAGCTCGGGTTCCAGCGTACGTTCTCGCACGGTCCGCAGAGCCTTGAGTTCCGCCTGCGCCGCCGCGATGGCGCCTATGTCGCCGTCGAGATGAAGACGATCGCAGTCGATGGAGAGATTGTTGCCATCTCCCGCGATGTGTCGGACCGCAACACGCGGATTGCCAATCTCGTGATTGCGCGGGACCGGGCCGAAGAGAGTTCGCAGGCACGCCTGCGGTTCCTGGCGTCGATCACGCACGAGTTGCGCACGCCGCTGAATGCCATCATCGGCTTTTCCGACATGATGAACAACGAAGTGTTCGGGCCCGTCGGCCACACGAA
>Ga0075163_10007967_pt1 | contig 13995 bp, 7 predicted proteins | sample JI1023141ADNA_FD_71478 | JGI IMG/M metagenome (GOLD analysis project Ga0075163, IMG submission 71478) | Wastewater effluent complex algal communities from Wisconsin, to seasonally profile nutrient transformation and Carbon sequestration -... | ecosystem: Engineered > WWTP > Effluent > Algae...
GCCCTGCCCCGCCCGCCGGCCGCGCCCTTGTCACCTCCGCCCCGCGCCGGCCGGCTCGCGGTCGCCGCCGCCGTCGTCGCCATCGCCATCGCGCTCGCGCTCGCGCTCGCCTTGCGCTGACCGTCCGGCCGCCGGACACGGCCTCAGCCCCAACGGTGCAGGATGGCCTCGATCTCGCCGTGGACGCGGGCGTTGTCGACGAAGCGGTCGCGCAGGGCCGCGAGCGTCGCGCGCCAGCGGTCGGGCGCGCGGTAGCCGATCGCCCGCACCGCCGCGTACGCCACCTCCGGCCGGTTCAGCGCCCGCTCGATCAGCGCGTCGGCCTCGTCGCCGGGGACGAAGCGGAGGCTGAACGCGGCCGCGCTGGCCAGCGCCCGATCGTCGCTGGCCAGGGCCTGCTGCAGCACCGGCAGGGCCCGGACGGTGCCGGCGTTGCCGAGCGCGGCCACCACCAGCCGCTGGTCGGCGGCGGTCGCGCGGGCGGCGCGATCGAGGAGATCGTCGACCACCGCGGCGGCCAGCGCCGGGTCCCGGCTGGCGATCTTGCGCTGGTGGGTGGCCAGGCCGAACAGCGCCTGCGCGCCGTCGGCGTCGTCGAGCGCGCCGCGTAGCGCGGCCACGCTGGTCGGGGTCACCGGGTCGGCGAGCGACAAGGTCGCCATCACCTGGGTCCGGCTGGCAGCGGGCAGCGCGCGGTCGACGAGCCCGGCCAGCGCGTCGGTGCCGGCGGCGACCTCGGTCGACGCCAGCGCCCCGGCCAGGACCCGGACCTCGACCGGATCGGCGCTGGCCGCAACCCGGGCGGCGATCACGCCGGCCGCCGCCGGATCGAGGCGGACCGCCGCCGCCAGCCGGGCCAGCAGCCGGCCGCGCTCGGGGCTGGCCGCGGTCGACGCCGCCAGCATCGCCTGCAGCTCGCCGATCAGCTCGCCGGCGGTGGCGCCGGCCACCAGCCGCTGATCGATGTCGCGGCGAGCGCCATCGAGATCGGCGTGGCCGTCGATCGCGGCCAGCGCCAGCCCGAGGCCGCTGGCCGGCACCCGGGCCACCTCGGCGCGATCGAGCCGGGCCCGGAGCTGCAGCTCGATGGCCGGCGCGCCCGGCTGCAGCTCGAAGCGGACGTCGAGCTCGATCTCGGCGCTGACGACGCCGTCGGCGTCGACGACGAAGCGGCTGCGCTCACGCGGCGTGACGCCACCGACCGCGCGCGTGGCGAGGTCGTCGCCGTCGCGCAGCGCGGTGTAGCGCGCCCGCTCGCGGACGATCGTCGCCCCGTCGCGCCGGTAGCGGGCCTGGTAGTGGCCGGTCAGATCCTCCTCGATCGCGGTCCACGCCGCACCCGGCCGGGCGGTGAGCTGGAAGGTGGTGGCCAGGCCGGTGAGCAGGCGGCGCGCCGGCGCCGGGGTCTCGTCGGCGAAGCCGATCATGGTCAGCGTGCCGTCGGCCGCGGCCAGCTCGAACGCGGCCTGGACGTCGGCCTCGCCGGGCATGGTGCCGCCGGGGCCGTCGATCGCCTCGGGCACGAAGCGAACCGCGGTGTGGCCGTCGCCGGTCGGGGTGGTGATCCACGCGCCCTGGGCCAGCACGGTCACCGGCTCGCGCCCCGGCACCACCGTGTACTGCTCGTAGCTCAACCGGTAGCGAGCCTCGGCGACCTCGCCACCGCGGGGGCGCAGCGGGCTCGCGGCGGCGCCCGCCACGTCGTGAGCGGCGGGTGACCGGGGGTCGGGCTCGGCCCGACGCAGCAAGGCAGCGGTGAGGCCGGCGAGGGCGACGGTGGCGAGGACGAGGGCGAGACGGCGGCGAACGCGACGCATGGGCATGGTGCTCCTGGGCTTCACTCGTCCACGCGCCGCCGCGGGTCGATGTCCGCACGACGACCTCGCGGCGGCGGCACTTTTTCGCGGTGGCGCCGAAAACCGCAGCGGCCGCGGGGTGTTGCGACCCCGGAGCCTGTCCCCCGGTCAGAAGGCGCCGGTCTTGGTGAACAGGTTCTTGTCGTAGGTGATGCCGTCCCAGCCCCACAGCTCGCGGGTGCGCTTGACGCTGATCTTGATGCCGAAGACCTTCACGTAGGCCTTGGCGAAGAGGGACAGCGAGCCGGTCAGGGTCTCGAGGTGGACATCGCCGCGCAGGGCGTAGCTGTAGGCGCCGTTCGAGGTGGTGATGTCGAGGCTGAAGGGGAGCTGGACCTCGAACAAGGTGATGGTGCCGCTGACGCCGGCGCTGGCGCCGATCACGCCCAGGTCGCCACCGACGCCGGCCTCGGCGATCAGGAACAGGCCGCCGTGGGGGGTGACGACCAGCGCGCCGTCCTTGTTCGCCATCGACAGCCCGAGCTCGCCCTCGATGCCGTACTTGAGCACGACCGGCACCGGGCCGACCATCACCGTCTGCTCGCGGCCGACGAACAGCTTCTCGACCTCGACGTTCGGGCTGACGCCGCTCTCACCGAGGATGTCGACCAGGCCCTCCTCGCTCTCGACGCCGGCGGTGGTCGCGATCCGGGCGGCGTTGGCGCCGAGCAGCTCGAATTCGTTGCCGAGCAGCGACACCGTGAACGAGGCCGCGTTGTCGAGGCGAGCGCCGCCGCTGACGATCTCGCTGGTGATCGCCGAGCGCAGGCTGGCGCCGAGGGTGCGGTCGCCGTCGCGCTTGACGAACTCGTACTGGGTGACGCGGCAGGAGGCGTTGCCGGTCCAGCGGACGTTGCTGCCGGTCGCGAGCGTCCAGGTGCACTGGTCGCCGATCGCCATCGTCATCACCCCGCTGATGCCGTAGGTGCCCGACGACCACAGCGCGCCGGCGTTGCCGTAGATGACCAGGTTGCCGTCGGCCTGCAGATCGAGCCGCCGACCGCGGGCGTTGCCGGCGCCGATCGTGTTCGACGCCCACAGCACGCTGCCGGTGGTGGTGTAGAGCACCAGGTTGCCGTCGGCCTGCCAGACCAGCTTGGCCTCGGGCGAGCGGAGCAGGATCTGGTTGCCGCTCGACGGCATCGACACCGGCGTCGCGTTGTCGAGGGTGGTCGCGCAGGTCGGCGAGCCGACCGTCCACTTGATGTCGGCGCCGGCGTACAGCCGCAGCGCGCAGCCGTCGACCGCCATCAGGTTGACGCCCTGGCCGGCGGTGTTGGTCGCGAACTTCGACGCGCCGCTGGCGTCGTAGACCACCAGGTTGCCGTCGGCCTGCATCACCGCGCGGTAGCCGACCCCGGTCGGCAGCGCGGTGGTCCACCGGTCACCGCCGGCGCGATCGCGCAGCACCAGGTTGCCCGACGGGTCCATCACCAGCCGGGTCTCGTCGTCCTCGATCAGGGTCTGCTCGCTGGCGGTCCGGTACCAGGTCCGGTTGATGCCGCGCTTGCTCTGCGGGCAGCGGTAGGACCGCGACCAGAGCTGGCCCCCGCCCTGCACCGCCCGGGTCTCGACGTCGCAGTCGCTGATGCCGACGTAGTAGTCGCCGGCCGTGGTGCTCGCGCCCTGGCTCCAGATGACGCCGCCGCCGCCGTTGTAGATGGCGAGCCGGCCGGTGGGCTCGAAGCACAGCTTGGCGGCGGTGCCGGTGTAGCCGGCGCGCCACAGCTCGGTGCCGTCGTTGCCGCGCAGGATCAGGTTGCCGTCGGTGGTCCAGATCAGCGAGGCCCACGGCGCCGCGACCAGCGTCTGCTCCTCGCTGGTGTCGGCGCACCAGCCGTCGCCGCCGTTGCCGAGGGCCGCGTCGGGCGTCGGCGGGCAGGTCGCCGGCTGGTTCCACAGCGTGCCGCGCGCCATCACGGCCCAGCCGCCGAGGCCGGTGCGGACGAAGCTGGCCGACAGGTCGCAGCGGTCGAGCTTGAACGAGATCAGGTAGCTGTCGAACTGGTTGTCGAGGATCGGGACCGACGCGCCGGCCTTGGTCCACAGCACCGCGCCGCTGGCGTCGCGGACCAGCAGCTTGCCCGACTTGTCGAGGCACACGACCTCGCCGGTGCCGGCGGTGCCCGAGTGCCACAGGTACTCGACGAAGTTGTTGGTGCTGGTCAGGCGCAGGTCGCCGTCGGCGGTGAAGATCAGGTTGGCGTCGGCCGACGCCAGGATCGCCTGGTCGGCGGCGGTGCGGCCGACGCAGCGGGTGACGGTCTTGTTGACCGACGTCGACATGTTCATGTCGACGTCGAGGTTGAAGTCGAACTGGGCGTGCGCGGGTCGGGCGCCCGCGATCAGCGCGGCGGCGCCGACCGCGGTGGCGGCGAGCAGGGTGGCGAGCGAGGTCGGCTTGGGCATCGAGGTCTCCTTGCCAACCCACGCGCCCCCGCCGGCGGAAGTCCGCACGGTCGGCGGCGAATTCTTCGCCCGCCGGCCGAGAGCCGTTCCATCACGGGCACTTGCGTCGCGGTCAGCCCGGCAGGTGGAGCCGCGCGACCGCGTCGGGATCGGCGACCCCGCAGGCGGCGACCGCGGCCCGGGCCGCGGCCACGTCGCCGTCCCCGTACCAGGCGGCCAGCCGGAGGCGCGCGGCGCGGGCGAGCAGCTCCATCCCGACCTCGCTGGCGCCGACCGCCGTGTCGGTGAGCCGGGCGCGGGCCCGCGCGCCGTCGCCGGCGACGTGGGCGCCCGCGGCCTCGAGCGCGGTCGCCATCACCGTGGCCCACGGCAGGCGCTCGCCGGCCAGATCGCGGGCGCTGGTCCGCGCCACCGCCTGCCAGCGCGCGGCCGCCGCCGGCTCGCTCGCGGCCGCCGCGATCGCCGCCCGCCCGCGCAAGATCGTCAGCTCGATCCGCATCTGGCGGAAGCGAGCCAGCAGCGAACGGCGGAACGCCGGCCAGGCGGCCTCGAGCCGCGCGGCGGCGGCCTGGCCATCACCCTCGTACAGATCGATGTGGGCGTGGGCCTGCAGGCGCAGGTAGTCGTGGATCGGCACCTCGCCAGCCACCGGGGCGTGAGCGAGCGGCCCGCTGGCCACCGCCCGCGCGTCACCCGGGCGACCGCGCACCAGCCAGTAGACGTTGCACCGGCTGACCCGGAGCAGATCGTGGGCGTGGGCGTCGCCGAGCGCCTCGGCCTCGGCGAGGTAGCGCGGCATCCGCTCGACGATGGTGGCGGTGTCGCCGAGGTACCAGCTCGCGGCGACGCGGTTGACGACGGTGGCGGTCAGGTCCCAGCGCCGACCGCCCTCGCTGCGCAGGTAGTCCTCGACGCGGGCGGCGTGGCTGGCCGAGTCGCGCCAGCGGCCGTGCAGGTGGGCGGCGTAGCCGAGGTAGAACTCGAGCACGGCGTCGAGCTCGGGCGAGCCGCAGCGCGCGACCAGCTCGCGCGCCCGCCGGCGCAGCGCCTCGAGCCGGGGCGCGGCGGGCGCGCAGGTCGCCGCCAGGGTGGCCAGCTCGGCGCACAGCGCGCGCGCCGCCCGGGTCGGCTCGCCGGTCGCCAGCGCGTGGCGCAGGTGGTGGGCCTGGGTCAACCGGCCGAGCAGCGGGGCGACGAAGCTCATGCCGGTGGTCGTGGCCCACAGCAGGTCGAGCCGCTCGAGCGCCTCGGCCGACGGCCCGCCGGGCGGCGACGGCGCGATCCGCAGCCCGCGCAGGCGGGCGCGGGCCCGGGCGGCGACGATCGCGGCCATCGTCGCCCGCCGGCCGGTCGGCAGGCCGACGCCGACGTCGGCGAGGACCGCGCGGGCGGCGGCGATCCCACCGGCGAAGTCGCCGTGGCGCAACCGGCACTCGCACTCGAGCTGCTGCAGCGCGCGGCGATCGCGGCCGTCGGCCTGGTCGGCGATCGCGCGGGCCACGGCGATGGCCTCGGTGAGCCGCCCCGCGCTGGCCAGGCAGGTGGCGTGGCGGCGGCCGAGCGTGGCGCGGTCGCCGACCGGCAGCGCCGCGGTATCGAGGGCCAGGCGGTAGAGATCGGCGGCGCGGTGGAAGCCGAACGCGGCCTCGGCCTCGCCGGCGGCGCGGCGGGCCAGGTCGGCGGCGCGGGCGTGCTCGCCGGCCAGCGCCCAGTGATCGACGACCACCGCCGCCGGCACCGCGGCCCGGGCCCCGAGCAGCTCGGCGAGGCGACGGTGGTGGGCGCGGGCGTCGTCGCCCGTCACGGTCGCCGCCACCGCCTTGGCGACCCGATCGTGGAACGGCTCGACGTCGAGGGCGGCGCCGCGCGGGGTCGCCCGCACCAGCCGCTCGGCCCGCAGGCTGGCGAGCGCGCCGGCCGGATCGGCGCAGCCGCTGGCGGCGGCGACGACGTCGATCGGCAGCGGGCGCGCCGCCACCGCGCACACCTCGAGCAGCCGGCGGGCGTCGGCCGGCAGCTCGCCGACCCGCGCGACCAGCAGCGCGTCGAGCGAGGTGGCGGCGCCGCCGCCGCGCTGCCGGGCCCGGACCAGCTCGAGCAGGAACGCGGGCACGCCGGCCGAGTCGCGCGCGATCGCGTCGGCGGCGTCGGCGGCGTCGGCGGCGTCGCCGGCCAGGCGCCGGACCAGCGCGGCCGCGGTCGCCGCCGCCAGCGGCGCCAGCGCCAGCTCGTGGATCGCGACCGCGGCGGCGCGGTCGGCGAGCCGATCGCGCAGCCGCGCCTCGGGCGACTGCCGGCACGCCGCCACCACCAGCACGCCGACCGCGGCGAGCTGATCGATCACCTCGGCCAGCGCGCCGGTCGAGTCGCCGTCGCTCCACTGCAGATCGTCGATCACGATCACCGGCGCGCGGCCCCGCGCCAGCCGCCACACCAGCTCGCCGAAGCCGCGCAGCGCCCGCCGCCGCAGCTCGTCGCCGTCGCGGGGCAAGGCCGCGCCCGGCCGGGCGATCGCCGGCACCCGGGTCAGCGCCGGGAACACCCGGGCCAGCGCGGCGGCGTCGGGCGGCGCGAGCTCGGCCTGCCGCGCCGGCGGCTCGCGCACCAGCGCCGCGGTCAGCGCGTCGACCAGGCCGTCGATCGCCTGGTACGGCACGGTCTCGCGCTCGTGACAGCGACCGCGCAGCACCAGCGCGGCGGCGCCGTCGAGGCCGTCGACGAACCCGTCGAGCAGCGCGGTCTTGCCGATGCCCGACGGGCCGGTCACCAGCACCAGCGCGCTGGCGCCGGCCCGGACCTCGGCCAGGCGGGCGCGGAGCGCGGCCAGCTCGTCGTCGCGGCCGACCACCTCCGGCCCGGCCGACGGCGGCGCGATCGCCCGCGTCGCCGCTGACGGGGCGCGGCCGAGCACGGCCATCACCTCGGCGCCGCCGGCGCGATCGGCGGGCTCGCGCGCGAGCAGCGCCAGGCACAGCGCCGCCAGCGCCGGATCGACGTCGGGGGCGAGCTCGGCCGGCGGCGGCGGCGGGCGCTCGCAGCGGGCGCGCAGGGCCTCGAGCACCGGCCCGTCGAACGGCAGCCGCCCGGTCAGCGCCTGGTACAGCATGACGCCCAGGCTGTACCAGTCGGTCGCCGACGACAGCGGCTGGTCGAGCGCCTGCTCGGGCGACATGTACGCCGGCGAGCCGACCAGCGCGTCGCGGTGGGTCTCGACCAGCCCGCCGCCGGCGACGCCGGCGCCGCCCGGGCCGCCGGCGACGTCGGTGACCAGGCCGTAGTCGAGCACGACCACCCGACCGCCGGCCTCGACCAGCACGTTGGCCGGCTTGAGATCGCGGTGGACCTTGCCCATCCGGTGGATCGCCAGCAGCGCGTCGGCCACCTGGTACAGCGCGTCGACCAGGCGGGCGCGATCGAGCCGCGCGGTCGGCGCGCCGGGCGCGGCCGGGCGGACGTGGCGATCGAACGGCGTGCCGTCGACCAGCTCCATGGTGAAGAACCACTGCTGCTCGTCGGCGAACAGGTCGTGCAGCCGGACCAGGTTGGGGTGCAGCGCCCCGGCGAAGGCGCGGAACTCGCGCTTGAACCGGTAGACGTCGACGCCGTCGGCGCGGGTCAGGATCTTGAGCGCGACGTCGACGGCGAGCGCGGCGTCGCGGGCGCGGTGGACGGTGCCGTTGCCGCCGCTGCCGAGGACGCCGCGTAGCTCGAAGCGCGAGGCCGCGCCTCCGTCCGCCATCGCGCCGTCAGTCGGCCGGGGTCGGCCGGCTGCGCCGCCGCGGCGCCTGGTTGCCGTCGCCGCCCTGGCCGTGAGCCTCGCCGCGCGCGCTGCGGTAGCGGTCGAGGTACGAGTCCTTGACCCGCTCGGGATCGAGGCCGAGCATGCGCGCGTACTCGCCGAGGAAGCCGCGGACGTAGACCGGCGCCGGCAGCTTGAGGAAGTCGTCGGCCTCGAGCGCGGTCAGGTAGGCGACGCCGATCTTCGACCGCTCGGCCAGCTCGCGCAGCTCGATGCCGTGGGCCTCGCGCATCCGCCGCAGCAGCGGCCCCGAGTACTCGGTGTCGGCGTCGATGGTCGGCATCGGCGGCCGCAGCGCCACCGGCACCTCGACCCGCTCGGCCCGGTGGGCGTCGCCGCCGCCGCCTGGGACGATCGGCAACGCCGAGCTCGGCATCGGCACGCCGTCGGGGAACAGCTCCTGGTCGTACTCCTTGCGCTTGGCCGCGTCCATCAGGGTCGTGTACGCGAGGTCGAGCCGGCGGTGGACCGCCTCGAGCCCGGCCGGATCGTAGAGCCCGGCGATCGCGATCGACTCGGCGCCGTAGATGTCGCGGATCCGCCGGTTGGCCCGCCGGATGTCCTCGAAGCTCGCGCTCGGCGCGACCTCGAGCAGATCGTAGTGCGAGTCGGGCGGCAGGACGTCGAGATCGTCGTCCGGCGGCCGGACAGCCAGGAGGCCGCGGGTCACCTTCTCGATGCACTTGGCGATGCGGGCCTCGGGGTGCTCGACCAGCAGCGGCCGCCGCCGCCGGGTCGACGCCCACACCGCCTCGTCGTACTCGAGGTGGCCGAGGTAGGCCATCGGCACCCCCAGCCGCCGTCGCGCCGCCGAGGCGATCGCCCGGCCGAGCTCCATGTCGTGCTTGCTGCGGGCGGCGTTGATCACCAGCTGGGGGGCGAAGCCGACCACCGCCGCGCGCAGGTGATCGAGGAAGCCGTCGCCGGCCTCGACCGCGCGCAGGTAGAGATCGAGCGGCCCGGCGATGCCGCCGTCGCGCGGCCGGGCCGAGCTGGCGCTGTCGGCCAGCTCGCCCAGCCCGAGCTGACGCAGCCGGTGGAGGAACGCGGCCCGCACGAACCGGTGCATCAGCTCGACCGAGGTCGGATCGGCGACCGCGGCGACGATGCCGACGTCGGCGCCGAGGAACAGCTCGAGCATGCCGGCGCCCATCCCCGAGCCGAGGTCGAGCACCACCCAGTCGCTGGGCAGCTCGCGCACCATCGCCAGCAGGTCCTGGATCTGGGCCAGGTCGATGTCGGCGATCCAGGCCGGGTCGGCCGCGCCGGCGATCAGCCGCATGCCCGGCACCGGGGTCGGCACCGCCAGATCGGCCAGCCCCTGCCCGCCGGTCGCCAGCGCCTCGGCCAGGGTCCGGCTCGGCCGGGGCACGCCGCAGAACAGGTGGAGGTTGGGCGTGCCGAGCGAGACGTCGACGACGGTCACCTTCTTGCCGAGGGTGGCGAGGAAGATGCCGAGGTTGGCCGCGATCAGGCTCTTGCCAACGCCTCCCTTGCCGCCGCCGACGGCCACCACGCGGGGCTGCGATGCCATGACGCAGGCACCCTACCACGACCGGCCGAGGGTCGACTCCCGGGCCGCGAGCCCGATCGGTGAGCCCGGCTCGGCCGCGCGCCGGCGCACACCTGCGCGCGATCTGCGCCCGGGTCGTCGGTCCGTGAGGTCAGCGGGGCTCGGCCCGCAGCGCCTCGGCCTCCAGCACCGGCAGGGCGACCTGGGTCGGCCGCACCGCCAGCTCGCGATCGTGGGCCGGCTGCGGCGACGGGGCGGTGGACAGCGCCGGCTGGCTGCCGCGGGCCAGCACCGGGTCGGGGGTGGGCGACTCGGCACACCCGCGCAGGTCGGCGCTCGGATAGCGGCCGTCGGCGGCCCGGGCCAGGCGATCGATGATCGCCAGGAGCTGCTGGGGCAGCCCGGCGCCCTTGGCGAGGAAGTGGTGAACCCCCATCGCGGCCAGGGCGCGCACGATCCACTCGTCCTGCAGCGCCGACACCGCGACGATGGTGGTGCGCTGGGTGAGGCCGGCCTCGTAGAGCAGGCCGCACAGCTCGAGCCCGCTCATGCCCGGCAGCGACATGTCGACGAACAGGAGGTCGGGCGCGGCCCGGCGGATCTGCCACAGCGCGGTCTCGCAGGTCGCCACCGCCCGGACCCGGGCCGCCGGGATGCGGGTCGCGGCGCAGGCCCGCAGCAGCTCGACCGCGTCGGGGTCGTCGTCGACGATGAGGACCGAGCGCGGCCCGCGCACCGACGCGCGGGTGAGCCCGTACAGCTCCCACAGCACCGCCTCGATGGTCGGCCGCTCGGTCGGATCCTTGTCGAGGCAGCGCCAGACGATCGCGTCGAGGGCCGGCGGGACGTCGGCGCACAGCGACGCCAGCCGCGGCGGGTCGGCGCTGAGCTGCTGCTGCAGCACGACGACGAAGTTCTCCGACGGGAACGGCGGCGAGCCGCTCAGGAGCTCGTGGGCGACGCCGCCGAAGCCATAGATGTCGAGCAGGTGGGCCTGGCCGGGCTTGACCTGGCCGGCCACCGCCTCGGGCGCCATGTAGGTGGGCGTGCCGACCGGGCTCTGCTGCTCGACCGCCGGCACCTCGACCTCGGGCAGGACGATGCCGAAGTCGACCAGCACCACCCGGCCGTTGGGGCACAACATGATGTTGGCCGGCTTGATGTCGCGGTGGGCGAGGCCGGCGTCGTGCAACGCGGCCAGGATCTCGGCCAGCGGGACCAGGATGGCCAGCGCTGGCACCAGGGCCAGCTTGCCGACCGCCGCCAGGTGCTCCTCGAGGTTGACCCCGCTGAGCCGCTCCAGGACCAGGTAGGGCACCTTGCGGTGGGTGCCGAGCGCATAGACCGTCGGCAGCCCGGGGTGACGGACCGCCGCCGCCGCCTGGGCCTCCCAGCGCAGCAGCGACTCGCCGCCCGCCCACGCCGTCGCCTTGATCGCGACCCGGCGCCGGCACAGCAGGTCGTCGGCCTCGTAGACCACGCCCATGCCGCCCCGGCCGAGCACGCCGGTGATGCGGTAGGCCTCGCCCACCATCTCGCCGATCGCGAACGGGCCCTCGGGCCCTTCGCGCCCCTCCAGCTCCTCGCCCTGGTCCTCGTCCTGGGTCATCACGGCGGCCTCGGTGATCATGGCGACGCAACGAAGCAAGCCGCGTACCGCAGGAGCGACCGTGACCCACACCCGGTCGCGCGGGCCGATCGCCCACCCCGGCGGGCGCCGGCGCTCGCTCGAGGTGGCGCGCCACTTGCGTAGGTTCGTTGGCGATGGCCGGGCAGCGACAGCGGACGGAAGAGACGACGGGGCAACCCGACGCGCTGCCGATGAAGATCCTCCTGATCGAGGACGATCTCGACGCCGCCGAGCACCTGCGCGCCCTGCTCGGCGAGACCTGGGGCGCCGAGGTGACGCTCGCCACCACCGGCGACCAGGCCCAGGCGGTGATCGGCGCGCCGGCGCTGGGCGACGACGACGACGCCCGCTTCGACCTCGTCGTGCTCGATCTCGGCCTCCCCGACATCGATGGGATCGAGCTGTGCCGCCGGGTGCGGCAGGAGCGCACGCTCGCCCGGGTCCCGATCCTGGTGGTGACCGCCTACTCCGACGAGGAGCACATCGAGGCCGCGTTCGAGGCCGGCGCCACCGACTACCTGTCCAAGCCGGTCCGGTCGCGCGAGCTGGTGGCGCGGATCCGCTCGGCGCTGCGCGATCAGCGCGATCGTCAGCGGCTGTCGGCGGCGACCGATCACCTGCAGGGCGTGGCCGCCGAGCTGCGGCGCAACAACGAGAAGCTGCAGCGGCTGGCCACGGTCGATCCGCTGACCCAGCTCGCCAACCGCCGGCAGTTCAACATCGGCTTCCAGCGCGAGTGGCGGCGGGCCGCCCGCAGCGGCGCCAGCCTGGCGGTGGTGATGATCGACATCGATCACTTCCACACCTTCAACGAGCTGCACGGCCACCTCGCCGGCGATCAGTGCCTGATCGAGGTCGCCCACACGCTGCTGGCGATCGGCCAGCGCCCGACCGACGTGGTCGCCCGCTGGGGCGGCGAGGAGTTCGTCTACGTCCTGCCCGACGCCGACGGCGCCGGCGCCCAGCGGGTCGGCGAGAAGATCCGGGCCGCGGTCGAGGCCCTCGGCATCGGCCACGGCGGCTCGACCGCGTCGCCCTACGTCACCGTCAGCGTCGGGGTGGCGGCGGTGCGGCCGCGGCCGGGGCTGTTCGCCGAGGCCCTGCTCGACGCCGCCGACGAGGCGATGTTCGAGTCCAAGCGGCTCGGCCGCAACCGGGTGTGCGAGGCGACGGTGGCCGAGCCGGTCCAGCTCGTCGAGGTCGATCCGCTGATCGCGGCCCGCATCCCGACCTTCCTCGCCAACCGCCGCGACGACGTCCGCACGCTCATCGACGCCGCCCAGGCCGGCGCGCTCGACGTCGCCTACCGGATCGGCCACAACCTCAAGGGCATCGGCTCGAGCTACGGCTTCGATCCGATCAGCGACGTCGGCCGCCGGGTCGAACAGGCCAGCCGCGCCAACGACGTCGAGGCCCTGCGCCGGGCCGCGCTCGACCTCGCCACCTACCTCGATCAGGTCCGGGTGGTGCGGCGCGGCGCCACCTCGCCACCCGAGCTCGAGCTCGCCGAGGCCAGCCGCCTCTCGCAGCCCCGCCGATGACAGGACCCGCCATGAACGCAACCGCTCCCCGGCCGCTCACGCCGCTGCGCATCCTCATCGTCGACGACTTCCGCGACGCCCGCGAGCTGCTCAGCGACTACCTCACCCTCGCCGGCTACGCCGTGCTCGAGGCCACCAACGGCGAGGAGGGCGTGGCCCGCGCCGTCGCCGACGCGCCGGCGCTGATCCTGATGGACCTCAACATGCCGGTGATGGACGGCTGGGAGGCGACCCGGCGGCTGCGCCTCGATCCGCGGACCCGGGCCATCCCGATCATCGCGCTCAGCGGCCAGTCGTCGCTCGGCGACGCCGGCGCCGAGCGGCCGGCGTGCGACAGCTTCCTGGTCCGCCCGTGCCGGCCGGCCGCGGTGGTCGCCGAGGTCCAGCGCCTGCTGGCCCGCGATCGCGCCCAGGCCTAGCGCCGCCGCCGATCACAGGGTCGCGACCGCGGCCGCGACGTCGGCCAGCTCGTCGTCGGCGATGGTGCGGACGTCGAGCCACACCCGGTCGTCCTCGAGCCGGGCGACGACCGGGACCGCGGCGGCCCGCAGCCCGGCCTCGAGCGCGGTCGCGCCCCGCCCGCCGGCCAGGGTCACCGCCCACGACGGCAGCGCCGCCTGCGGCAGCGCGCCGCCGCCGACCGCCGAGGTGCAGGCCGCGACGTCGACGATCACGCCGGCCGGCGCCGCCGCCGCGATCTGGGCGGCCAGCGCCGCGGCCCGCGCCTGCAGCGTCGACGCCGCCGCGCCCAGCCGCGCCACCACCGGCACCTCGGCGGCGCGGCCGTCGCGGTACAAGGACAGGGTCGCGGTCAGCGCGGCCAGGGTCAGCTTGTCGGGCCGCAGCGCCCGCATGAGCGGGTGGCGCGCGATCGCCGCGATCGCCGCCGCCCGGCCGACGAGCAGCCCGGCCTGCGGCCCGCCCATCAGCTTGTCGCCCGAGCAGCACACCACGTCGACGCCGGCGGCGACCGCCTCGGCGACCGGCGGCTCCTCCGGCAGGCCGAGGGCGCGCTGCTCGGCCCGCGGCAACAGCGCGCCCGAGCCGAGGTCGAACATCGTGGTCAGGCCGCGGGCCCGGGCCAGGGTCGCCAGCTCGGCCGCGCTCGCCTCGGCGGTGAAGCCGACCAGGGCGAAGTTCGACCGGTGGACCTTGAGCAGGGTCGCGGTCGCCGGGCCGATCGCGGCCGCGTAGTCGCCGATCCGGGTCTTGTTGGTGGTGCCGACCTCGACCAGCGTGCAGCCCGA
>Ga0075163_10007969_pt1 | contig 13995 bp, 9 predicted proteins | sample JI1023141ADNA_FD_71478 | JGI IMG/M metagenome (GOLD analysis project Ga0075163, IMG submission 71478) | Wastewater effluent complex algal communities from Wisconsin, to seasonally profile nutrient transformation and Carbon sequestration -... | ecosystem: Engineered > WWTP > Effluent > Algae...
TACGCCCAAGCTCCGGGTGTGGTTCGACGACGGCATGCCCATCGGAAGGCCCATCGAGGTGCGGAGCCGTCTCGTCGCCGGGGACGCGTCGTTCGACGTGCTGGGCGGAGCCATGCCGGAGGGCGCCGAGCTTCGAATGACCCTGCCGCGCACCGAAGGCGCTGCGCTTGCGGCCATCGAGGAAAAGCCGGGCATCGCCCTCGAGACCATGGTCGGCAGCAAGAAAGTGACCTCGCCCGTCGTGGTACACACCGCCACGCGCCGCGCCGTGGCTCGCGCCGACGCGACGCTCGCGCGCCTCGTCGAAAAGCCGCCGCCGGGGCTCACCCTCCGGGACGGCACGCGCGCCACCGTCACGCACCTCGCGCAGCGCCTTCGAGACCTCGCCGGACGCGGCGACGCCGATCTCGAGTCGCAAGATCGCGAAGCCAAAGAGCTCGTCGCCCTGTGCGACGCGCTCGACGGCGGCCAGGACCCGTTCGAGACGCGCACCGGCCCCATGCGCCGCGCCTACGTCGCCGCCGCCGACGGGCATCTGGCGGAGTTCGGGTTCTACGTGCCGCCCGGGTATCGGCCCAACGCTGCCCAGCGCTACCCGCTCATCGTCGCGCTCCACGGGCTCAACGGCAAGCCGCTGGCGATGCTGCGCTGGTTCTTCGGCGGCGACGACGACAAGCGCGACCAGGAGTGGGAGGATCGACATCTCGACGGGCTCCAGTCGCTCTCCGCCTTCGTGCTCGCGCCGGCGGGCCACGGCAATGCGTTCTACCGCGGCCTGGGCGAGGAAGACGTCATGGGGCTCGTGGAGTGGGCCAAAGCCACCTACCCGGTGGACCCGCAGCGCATCACCATCACCGGCCCCTCCATGGGCGGCATCGGCACCGCGGCGCTCGCATTCCGCCACCCCGACACCTTCGCGGCGGCTGCCCCCTTGTGCGGCTACCACAGCTACTTCATCCGCGGCGACGTCATGGGCAAGCCGCTAAGGCCCTGGGAGCGGTTCTTGGCGGAGGAGCGCTCGAACGTGGAGTGGGCGGTGAACGGGGCGCATATCCCGCTCTACATCGTGCACGGCACCAAGGACCTGCCGGAGGCCAACAGCGGCGTGCTCATCGACCGCTACGAGAAGCTCCAGTACTCGGTGAAGCACGAGCACCCGGACCTCGGGCACAACGTGTGGCAGACCACCTACGAGGATCTCAAAGGCGCCCGCTGGCTCATGATGCACAAGCGCCGCGATCGCGAGACGCGCGTGCACTTCCGCACGACCCGCCCCCGCTACGGTCACAGTGGCTTCGTGGAGGTGCGCGAGCTCTTGGCTCCCGGCTCCTGGGGCGAGGTCGACGCGCGCATCATCAAGAACGAGGCTCGCGCCTCCGGAGCGACGGAGGTGCGCATCCGCACGGACGGCGTGCGCGAGCTGGGGCTCGACCCCATGGACGAACCGGAGATCAAGGTGAAGATCGACGGCGCCGAGCTCACCTTCGCGCGCGGCGAGCCGCTGCTGATGCACAAGGAGACCGCCGGGTGGGCCAAGGGGCCACGACCGGTGATCGGCCTCGCCAAGCGGGGCGGCGTCACCGGCCCCATTCGTGATGTGTTCCACTCCCCGATCCTGTTCGTCTATGGGACCGAGTCACCGGAGCTCGCGCGCGTGAGCGAGGACGTGGCGCGCGGCTTTGCCGCCATGCGCTACGGCACCACCGTGCAGTATCCGGTCATCAGCGATCGCGAGCTCTACGCGTCGGGCGGCGATCTCAAGGCCGACCGTTCGCTCTTCCTGGTGGGCACTTCGGCATCCAACCGGGTGCTCCGCGAGCTCGAGGCCGATCTTCCGATGCGCATCGAGACCGCCGGCGGTCCGGACGCCACCCGCGCGCTGGTGCTCGGTGGCAAGCGGTTCGCGGGCCCGGGCGTAGGTGCAAGCTACATCTATCCCCATCCGCGAAGGCCGGGTCGCTACGTGGTGGTGGTCACCGGGCTGGACGCCGAAGGCATCTGGCGAGGCCTCTCGATCCCCGATCTTTCGCCGGATTTCCTGGTGTACGACGCGAAGATCGCGCCCGCCAAGGGACAGACGCTCCTGGGGTCGGCGTCGATCCTGGCGGGCGGCCTCTTCACGAACGATTGGAAGCTGCCGGAGAAGCTCTGACGGTCAGCGGCGGGTGCGAACCTTGCCGCTGCGACCGTCGTCGTGGGCCTCGGACTTGCTCGGCTTCTGGCCTCCGCGTCCGGGCGGCCGCTGCTTCTGCGGGGGTCGTGCGGGTGCGGGCTTGCGGTCGCCTCGCTCGGCGCGAGCGTGGGGCGGGGGCTTGCGGTCGCCTCGCTCGCTGCGGTCGCCTCGCTCACTGCGACCATGGGGCGCGGGTGCGGGCTTACGATCGCCTCGCTCGCTGCGCGCACCGCGTTCTCCGCGGGCCTGGGGCGCGGGCTTACGATCGCCTCGCTCACTGCGCGCACCGCGTTCTCCGCGCTCGGCGCGGGCCTGGGGCGCCGGCCTGCGCTCGTCGCGACTCGGGCCTGGACTTCGCGCTGTGCCGTAGGCATTGCGGCCGCCGGCTCCGCCCCGCGACGGACGCACGTCCTCACGCTCCCCTGCGCGGGCCGCGGGGCGCTCGAGGCGGCTCGTGTGCGCGCCGGCACGGTCGGCGCGGTCGTCGACCCTCGCGTGATCGCGGTCCTTGCCGTGGGTGTTCGGCCCTCGAGGCTTCACGAAAGCCGGCTCCGGCTTGGCGTCCCGACGGGACGGCCCGGCGGTACGGCCGCGCGGCGGTCGCACCGTCTCCACGTTCTCTTTCACGCGGATGCTCTTGGGAACCCCGTGCACCTGCCGGAGCGCCATGAGCTCCTCGCGGGTCAGGCCGCGCAGCTTGCCCACCGGAAGATCGCCCAGCTCGATGCCCGCGAACGAGACGCGCGCCAGCCGCATCACGGGGAATCGCGTGGCTTCGCCCATGCGACGCACCTGTTGGTTGCGACCTTCGGTGATGGTCAGCTCGAACCAGGTCTTGCCGTTCTCGTGGCGGATGAGGTCGGCCTTCGCCGGATGCGTCATCCCGTCGTCGAGCTTCACGCCCCGGCGCCAGCGCTCGAGATCTTGCTCGGTCATCTCGCCGGTGACCTTGACCACGTAGGTCTTCCCCACGCCCTTCTTCGGGTGGAGGAGCGCCATGGCGAAGTCGCCGTCGTTGGTCACGAGCAGCGCGCCGCTGGTGGCAAAATCGAGGCGCCCCACCGGGTAGACGCGACCCGGAATGCCCTTGACGTAGTCGGCCACGGTAGGCCGGCCTTCCGGGTCCGACAGCGTGGAGACCACGCCGCGGGGCTTGTGGAGCAGCGCATACACCTTGGCCTCGGCGACCACACGGCGGCCGTCCACCTCGATGCGATCCTCGTGGGGATCGGCCTGGGTGCCGAGCTCGGTGACGATGCGGCCGTTGACGCGCACGCGCCCGGCGGTGATGAGGGACTCGGCATGACGCCGCGAGCTGACGCCCCCGGCAGCAAGGATTTTTTGAAGTCGTTCAGACACGTATTTGCTTATTCCACGCGCCATCCGGCGTCTGCGCCGGTGGCTGCTCCCGCATCTTTGGCCGCAGCCGCCATGGCCTCGCGCACCTTTCGATCGGTCTCTTCCGCGTCGCGAACGAGCTGGTCGTCGCGGTCCCAGCGATCGACGTGGCCGTCGCCGTTGTCGTCCACACCCATGCGCTCCAGGCGGCCGCCCCGCGCGTACATTTCCCAGACGTCGGGCTTGCCGTCGAAGTTGCGGTCGCGCTTGATGCGAATGAGGGTGCCGTCGGTGTAGTACTTCCAGACGTCGGGCCGGCCATCCTTGTTGGTGTCTTCTTGCACCTCGGCCATGCGGCCTTCGGCGAAGCTGATCCAGACGTCGATCTTGCCGTCGTAGTCTCGGTCCGACTCCTCGTGAATCGGCTCGCCCTTGGCGTTGTAGGTGCGAACGACGTCCTTGATGCCGTCGAGGTTCGAGTCGATCTCGCGGCACTCGATGGTCTTGTGCAGGTGCTCGGTGTCGCCCACCAGCTTGTACACGCGGCGGATGTTCGGACGGAGCGAGCCGCTACCGGTGACCTCCGAGACCTCGATGTCGCGGCGTCCTTTCCATGTGCACATGGATCGGTCGTCGGCGGGCCAGGTGGAAGGGTCCTTCCGACCGGACTGGATCTTCGCTTCGGTGGCGCTGTTGCCGCCACATGCCACGAGCGCCAGGAGGAGCAGGGTTCGTTTCATCGCTTGGTTCTCCGCGGGCCGCCGGCTTCGGCGCCGCCGTCTTTGGGCGCGCCCGCGTCGTCGGCGGGTGTGGTGGGGGCGGTGGGCACGCTGGTGGGCGCCGGCGCGGCAGCATCGGCGGGCGGCGCGGCGCTCGGACCCGGCGCGGCGCTGGCGGACATGGTCGCAGCGGCAGCCGCCGGTACGAGCCCGTTCGGGCCCCACACCACGGCCGAGTCGGGGTCCGGCTGGCCGTCGTCGTTCTTGTCGACGAGGATGGTGATCTTGTCTCCCTCCCAGGTCCACCACTGGTCGATGCGACCGTCGCCGTTGAGGTCGCGCTCGCGGCGCACCCGCTTGCCGGTGCCGGGGTCGAACACGTCCCACGTGTCGAGCTTGCCGTCGCTGGTGGTGTCGAGCTCCGCGACCGTGAGCTTGCCGCCCTCGTAGTGCTCGATGGAGTTGACGATGCCGTTGCCGTCGAAGTCCGTCTCCCGGCGTCGCACCTGACCCGACGCATCGAAGTACGTATAGAGGTCGGGCTTGCCGTCGAAGTCCACGTCGGAGACCCGGCACACCTCGCGCCCGCCCTTCATGATGCGGCGGATGTCCGGCTTGCCATCGTTGTTGGCGTCGTCACTCTCGCCGGTACCGTCGCAGCTCTCGTGCTGGATGGCCGTCTCGCGCGCTCCGCTGGGGTTCTTCACTCCGGTGCCGCCGGCTTCGTCGCTCTTCCCGCACGCGACCATCGTGGCCATCCACGCGACCACGCCGGAGGCGACGACAAATCCAATCCCGTCTCTGACCTTCATTCCGGGTCCTTCCTAAGCAGCAACCGATTCAGGGCATGCACCCTCCGAAGGAGAGCGCGCATCAGCGAGGCCCAAGCACGCAGGTAGCGGCTCGAACAATAGATGGGAGCGCCATGGCACTGCAAGCGTGACCCTCCCCATTCGACTCCCCTTGGGTGACAGTGGAGCTTATGCACCTACTTATCGCACAGGGCGCACCTAACCCCAGAACACGAGTTTTCCACAGCTTCCGCAACAGTTACCCACTGCATTTTCCGTCTTCATTGGATTATCAAGCGAAGAACGGCCACGTCTTGACCGACACGTATGTTCACGTAGTGTATATCTGAATCGAGCAGGGAACCCCCGAACGCTATGGCCAAGGGCCCCCGGCTTCGACTACAGCGACAGATGCCAGCTAGTCTTGGTGAGTGAGGGAACCGCGAGATGTCTCGGAAGAAAATCTCGACGACAATCTACGTGACGCCGGAGCAAAACGACCGGCTGAAGCTCCTTCACGAGCGCACGAAGGTTCCGGTCGCCGTATACATTCGTGAGGGGATCGATCTGGTGCTGCGCCACTACGCGCATCTGCTGCCAGGTCAGCTCGCGCTCGACGTCACGCCGCCGCCACCCGCGGTAGAGGCCAAGCGTCCGACCAGCACCGACGCCACCACCGACGAGGAATCGGGGCCCATCGCGCCCCGTGCGTCGCGCGACGACCTGGAAACCGCCGCCGCCAGCGCCAAGAAGTAGCCCGCTTCACTGCGTTTGTAGTGCTGGGGCTCGCAATGCGCTAAAGACTCGCGCGCTCCTTCATGACCACGCCGCAGTCGCACATCCGCAACTTCTCCATCATCGCTCACATCGACCACGGAAAGTCGACGCTGGCCGATCGCATCTTGCAGCTGACCGGCGCCCTCACCGAGCGCGAAGCTCGGGCGCAGTTCCTCGACAAGATGGACATCGAGCGCGAGCGGGGCATCACCATCAAAGCGCAGAACGTTCGCCTGAAGTACACGGCGAAGGACGGGACGCTCTACCAGCTCAACCTCATCGACACGCCAGGCCACGTGGACTTCAACTACGAAGTCTCGCGCAGCCTTTCCGCGTGCGAGGGCGCCATCCTGGTGGTGGACTCGACCCAGGGCGTCGAGGCGCAAACGCTGGCCAACGTGTACCTCGCCATCGACCAAGGCCTCGAGGTCATCCCGGTCCTCAACAAGGTCGACCTCCCCTCCTCCGACGTCGACCGCACCAAGGAGCAGATCGAGCAGATCATCGGCCTCGATTGCAGCGACGCGGTGGGGTGCAGCGGCAAGACCGGCGTCGGCGTGCCGGACATCCTCGAGCAGATCGTGAAGAAGGTCCCGCCCCCCAAGGGCGACCCCGCCGCGCCCCTCCGGGCCCTCATCTTCGACTCCTGGTACGACAGCTATCGCGGCGCCATGGTCATGATCCGCGTGGTGGACGGCACGCTCAAGCGCGGCGATCGCATCAAGTTCATGGCCACCAAGCAGGACTACGAGGTCACCGAGCTCGGTAGCTTCCAGCCCTTCGCCGTCGCCATCGACGAGATCGGTCCCGGCGAGGTCGGCTTCCTGGCGGGCAACATCAAGAGCGTCACCGACACCAAGGTGGGCGACACGGTGGTGCACTTCGGTCGCCAGGCGGAGACGCCCCTGCCCGGCTTCAAGGACGTGAAGCCCATGGTCTTCGCGGGCATCTTCCCCACCGACAGCTCCGACTACCCCACCCTGCGCGACGCCCTGGAGAAGCTCCAGATGAACGACGCCGCGTTCTCCTTCGAGCCGGACTCGTCGGAGGCCCTGGGCTTCGGGTACCGCTGCGGCTTTCTGGGCCTTCTCCACATGGAGATCATCCAGGAGCGCCTGGAGCGCGAGTTCAACCTCGACCTCATCACCACCGCGCCGAGCGTGGTGTACATGGTCTACAAGACCAACGGCGACGAGGTACGCGTCGACAACCCGGCCAAGCTCCCGCCGGTGCAGTTCATCGACCGCATCGAAGAGCCGTACGTGAAGATGACCATTCACGTGCCCCAGGAGCACATCGGCGCAGTGTTGGCGCTTTGCCAGGACAAGCGCGGCACGCAGCAGGGCATGGCCGCATCCGGCGATCGCTTCATCATCACCTACGAGATCCCCTTCGGCGAGATCCTCTTCGACTTCCACGACAAGCTGAAGAGCGTCTCCCGCGGGTACGCTTCGATGGACTACGAGGTCGTCGGTTACCAGCCGGGCAACCTGGTGAAGGTCGACGTGCTGGTGAACGGCGAGCCGCTCGACGCGCTCTCCATCATCGTCCACAAGGAGCGCGCGTACCCGCGTGGCCGCTCGCTTGCGGAGAAGCTCAAGGAGTTCGTCCCGCAGCAACAGTACGAGGTGGCCATCCAGGCCGCCATCGGCGGCAAGATCATCGCCCGCGAGACCGTGCGCGCGCTCCGCAAGGACGTCACTGCCAAGTGCTACGGCGGCGACATCTCCCGCAAGCGCAAGCTCCTCGAGAAGCAAAAAGAGGGCAAGAAGCGCATGAAGCAGGTGGGCAGCGTGGAGATCCCGCAGCAGGCCTTCCTGGCGATCCTCAAGGTCGACGGCTGATCGTAGGCGGAGCTCGCGGTTCTCGGGGCGCGGGCCCACGGTGCGGCCCGCGCCCATCAATCCCGAGGGGGCTGGATCACATCGGATCCAACACGTACGTGTGGGACATTCGCGAATTTCGGGGAGAAACGAGACGCAGACCCGCTGAATATGCGGGCGCGTCTTTTGCATAAAATCGCAGTCATGACGGAGAGTCGACGTTCCTACCGCCCCCCGCCCTCGGCCGAAGAGACCTCCGAGCGCCAAGCGCTGGTGGTGAGGCGTGGCCTTCCACGCGAAGATCGAGATCTGTTCGCCTCGCGGGTCGAGGAATCGGTGGCGCCGCCGCCCTCCATTCGGACCGGCGAGCGGAGCGAGAACTCGGTGCTGTTCTCCGTCGACGTGCTCCGCAAGGCGGCGTCCAGCATTCCGCCGCCGCCGCCGGTCGTGCAGGCCCGGCCGCAGGACGACGACGGGGCCGGCACCATCGACCTCAACGCCCTGGCCCAAGCCACCGGCGGCTCCCTTGCCTACAAGCCGCTGACCCTCAGCGAGCCCCCGATGGCCGCGTTCGCGCAGGACGTCGGCGGTCCAATCACCAGCCACGGCCGCTCCTCCGGCGGCTCCCGCACCTGGATGTACGTCGCCGGCGGCGCCGTCGCAGCCTTCGCCGTTCTGGGCGGCGTAGCCATCGCGGCCACCTCGGGCGGCGGCGAGGGCAAGGCCACCGCCTCGCACGTAGCCGACGCCACCCGCGGCACCGGTCTCGACGCGGCCTTCGCGCCGGTTCGCTCGGGCGCACAGGCTGCCACGCCGGCCTCCGACGCCCCCGACCACACGTCCGCGAAGATCGCCTCCGGCCGCTCCGGGAAGGGCGGCGCGACGTTCGCGTCCTCGTATCGTCCCTCCAGCACGCCCAGTCGCTCCACGCCGCCGCCTGCGGCGAAGTCCGGCGGCGCCAAGCCCACCGCCGACCGCTGCGGCTGCCACGGCGTCCTCGCCTGCGTCATTCGCTGCTCCGCCACCGGCAAGTAGCGCCGGAACCGGCGACCTGAGGGCGAGCGACCGCGGTCACCCGAAAGTGGGGTGTCTGGAGGAAAACGCCTCAGCCTTCCCACACGAGCCGAAGTATCTCTGATAACGTCGAAGGATATCGGCGCCGCGCTGGCGTCCGGCCGCTCGCTCGCGCGAGTGGACACTCCTTGGTTTCGGCCCCTCGGCCCGATAATGGCCACCAAAAAACTTCCCCCGCGTCGCACCTTCCAAGTTCAACGTCGGAGCAAGCTCACCGTCGATCCCTCGCGGATGGCGCTGCAAGCTTTCGAGCGCATCAAGGGCGCGCTCATTCGCTCCGGTCACGCCAATCGCATCGGTGAGCCGGTGCCGATGCGGGAGCTCGCCGCGCGCGCCAGCGTGGTGGGCCAGCAGCTGCCCGCCAGCTACGTCGCGACCATGCGCGTCGCCAGCACCCTCGGCGATCCCGAGGACTTCCTCGACGCCGGACGCATGGCCGAGACCACCGCCGAGATTCACCTCGCCGGTCCTCAGGCCACGCGCTACGTCGCCTTCGCGCTGGTGGATGGGCGCCCGGTTTGCTTCGACAAGAAGACCCAGCTCCCGGACGGCGAGATGGCCATCTCGCTCTGGGGCCGCGGCTCCGCCAATCCCCTCAGTCGCAGCTTCGGCGAGTGGCTCGATGCGGTCGCCGACGAGCGCGAAGAGCGCATCCAGAACGCCGCCGACATTCCCGCGCGACTCCGCACCCTGCTCACCGAGCTCGGCTTCGAGTTTCGCTACCCGGTGGTGGGCCGCCTTCCCACCGGCGACATCCTCGCCATCGAGATGCTCATCGGGAGCGAGCGCGCGCAACAGATTCGCGGCGAGACTGGGCGCCTCTTCGACAGCACCGGCAAGGCGCTGCTCACCTTGAACCTCGACGACTTCTCCATGAGCGCGCGGGTGCGCAACACCGTGGTGGAGCTCCAGGCCGAAGACGTGTTCCGCTGGCTCCGCGGCTTTCGCGACGAGAACTTCTTCGGCGACACCAACGGCGTCCCGCCTTCGCACCCGGACGCGGTGCGCGATCTCCGGCGCGCTCCGCGCGAAGCCCCGTACATCGTCCGCAGCGTGGTGGAGCTTGGCGCCGGGCTCGCCGCCAAGTCGCATGCGTTCGTCTGCGCCACCGGGCGCAAGGCCGAGGACTACTACCTTCTGGGGCGCGCGCCGGGAAAGCGCGAGTCGCTCATCTTGCGCTTCGAGGACGACATCGTCACCGCCGCGCGAGCCCTCGAGGAGGAGCTCGAGCAGATTCACGTGACCGGCGCCGGCGCCCTGTGGGGCCTCTCGGCCACCCACGCCTTCCGCATCGACGGCCCGCATCTGGAAAAGTTCCCGCTGGCCCGCCCCACCCGCGGTCCCATTGCGTGGAAGGGCATCGGCGGCACCGGCGATCGCGTGCTGGTGTGGGGCGCTGGCGCCCTCTTGCAGTTCGACGGAAGCGGCTTCGCCCCCTTCCCGGTGGACCTCGGGCTCGATCCGGCGGAGACCGTGCTCTCGGTGCGCGCCCTCGGCGACGAGCTCAGCGCCCTCGTGTGCCGCGAAGGCATGGGCGCGGTCGCGCGCTTCGACGGGCGCGTCTGGCTCCCGGTCGACGAAGGACAGGTCATCGAAGGTGATCTGGTGGGCCTCGACGTGAGCCACGGCGTCGACCACGTCCTCGACGTTCCCGGCAACGTGTACACGGTCTCGGCTTCCCGCCCCACCCGCCTCTCCTGGGACCCGCGACACCGCGCGTTCAAGAACGAGAGCGGCGAGGAGCGTACCCGCCGCGGGATGCTCGTCCAGGGCAGCACCGTGGTGCTGGCGGTGGACGGCGGCTTCGTCATGGTGCCCGCCGGCGGAGACCCCACCCTCTACCAGGTGGCGCCGTCGACGCTCCGCGGACACCCCCGCCTCGACCGCATCGGCACGCCCACTGCCACCAAGCTCCGCGGGAAGTTCACCTCCGCCGACGACGACGCTCTCGCCATCGTGGCCTGCGCCGGCGCCTGCGCGTGGGTCCTTCGGGGCGAAGCGTTCCACGCCATCGACCTCCGCTCCTTCTGAGACTCAATGACCCAACCTATGGCGAATCCGTCCACGTCGGCCCACTCCGCCCCTTCGGAATGGGTGCACCTTACATCGATCCCTTTCGCTGGCGGCGCCGTCGAGCGTTATCGGCTCCCCAACGGTCTCCTGGTGCTGGTGCACGAGGACCACAGCGCGCCGGTGGTCACGTACCACACCTGGTTCCGTGTGGGCTCGCGCCACGAAAAACCCGGTAAGACCGGCCTCGCGCACCTCTTCGAGCACCTGATGTTCAACGAGACCGAGGGCCTGAAGGCCGGCGAGTTCGACGAGAAGCTCGAGGAGAACGGCGCCGAGTCCAACGCCGCCACCTGGGTCGACTGGACCTACTACTACGAGTCGCTGCCCAAAGAGCGACTCGACCTCGCCATCCAGCTCGAGTCCGAGCGCATGTCGCGCTTGGTCCTGCGGGAGCCCCAGGTGGCCAGCGAGAAGGACGTCGTGGCCAACGAGCGCCGGTATCGCGTCGACGACGACGTGGAGGGCGCCGCCAGCGAGGTGCTCTACAAGACGGCCTTCACCGTGCATCCGTATCACTGGCCCACCATCGGCTGGATGGAAGACATCCTGGCCTTCACGCCGGAAGACTGCCTGACCTTCTACCGAACGTTCTACGCGCCCAACAACGCGGTGGTGGTGGTCTGCGGCGACGTGGACGCCAAGACGGTGCTCGCCGAGATCGCCAAGGCCTACGCCCACATTCCCGCGAGCCACATTCCGCCGGAAGACATCCAGCCGGAGCCGCCCCAGCGCGAAGCCCGCGAGGTGACGCTCAAGAAGCCCACCACGTCGGCCAAGGTCTACGTCGCGTTCCGAGGACCGGCCTTCGGCGACGCCGACCACGCCACGCTCACGGTGCTCAACGAGATCCTCTTCGGTGGCCGCGCCTCCCGCGCGCACCGCATCCTGGTCTCGGAGAAGGAGATGGCCACGGATATCCGCGGCTGGGTCTCCACCTTCACGCACCCGGGGCTCTACGAGATGAACGTCACCGCCCGGCCGCCGCACGGCGCCGAGGAGCTGGAGCGCGAGCTCTACGCCATCGTCGAGGCCGTGAAGACCGAGGTCGTGAGCCAAGAGGAGCTCGACCGCGCCAAGGCCCGCCTCGAGCTCTCGCTCCTGCAGAGCCTCGACACCGCCGGCGGCAAGGCGGAGCAAATGGGCTTCTACGAGACCATGGTCGGAGACCCCGCGGGCGCCTTCCGGCGGCTCGAAGCCTACCAGCGGGTCACCGCGGGCGAGATTCGCACGGCCGCGCGCCGCTACCTCCAGACCGAGAGTCGCTCCGTGGTGCGCGTGCTCCCGGAGGACGAAGATCCGGACGCCGAAGGCGAAACCGAAGACGACGTGCAGGCCGAGGTCGCAGAATGACCATCGAACGCCTCGAAGTCGCCGGCACGCCGCTGGTGGTGGAGCGCGATCCCCGGATCCCGCTCGTGTCCATGTCGTTCATGTTCCGCACCGGCGGCGCCTCCGATCCCCAAGGCAAGGACGGCCTGCTCCGGCTCATGCTGCGCGGCCTCCGGCGCGGCTCGGGCTCCCGCGATGCCATGGCCTTCGAGGCCGCGGTGGACGCCCTCGGTGGAGAGATGTCGGCGGAGGTCTTCACCTCGTCCTGCGGCGTGCACGCCCAGGTCATCTCCCGCAACCTCGAGCCCTTCATGGAGCTCCTGGGGCAGATGCTGGGAGCCCCGCGCTTTCCCGAAGAAGACGTGCGGCGCCTGCGGCAGGAATCCATCGCCGAGATCGTCGACGCCCGCGATAGCGATCGCGAGCTCGCCAACCTGGCGCTCCGGCGCGGCCTCTTCGGCACTCACCCGTTCGGTCGCCTGGCGGCCGGTCGCGTATCGACCCTGGAGAAGCTCGGTCGCGACGATCTGGTGGCCGCCCACCAGGCCCACGTGCGCGCATCGAACATGGTGGTGGGCTTCGCCGGCGACATCACCGTCGAGGTGGCCGAGCGCATCACCGCGAAGCTCATCGCCGGGCTCCCGGCGGGCCCGGCGCCCGACTCTTCGCTCCCGGAGCCGGTGCAGGCCAAGGGCCGGCGCCTGTTCTTCGTCGACAAGCCCGACCGCAGCCAGACCCAGGTGCTCGTGGGGCGCCTCGGCACCCATGCGCGCGACGTCGATCACTTCCCTCTGGTGGTGGCCAACGCCGCCTTCGGCGGGACCTTCACCGCGCGCCTCATGCGCGAGGTGCGGTCCAAGCGCGGCTGGTCGTACGGGGCCTACGCGCGACTGGCGCTCGAGCGGGCGCGGCACTCGTTCAGCATGTGGACGTTCCCGGCGGCCGAGTCCGCCGCCGAGTGCCTGGCCCTGGAGCTCGAGCTCTTGGGTGCATTCTACAAGGATGGCATCACCGAGGAGGAGCGCTCCTTCTTCGGCAAGTACCTGAGCCGATCCTTCGCCTTCGACATCGACACCGCCCAGAAGCGCATCGGACAGGCGCTCGACGTCGATACCCTGGATTTGCCGGCCGACTTCTACAGCAGCTACCGCGCCCACCTCGACGCGGTGACGCGGGAGCAAGCCAACGAAGCGGTGCGGCAGCGCCTCTCGCCCGACGATCTGGTGATCGCGGTCGTGGGCACCGAGGCCACGCTGCTCGACGCGGTGCAGAAGGCCATCCCCGATCTCGCCGAGACCACCGTCGTCCCCTTCGATGCGGACTGACCGCGTCCTCTTCTTCAGCGAGCCGTTCCCCGATGCGCCAGTGGAGCGCCTCTCGGCCTTCGGCGAAGCGGTGGTGGGAACGCGTGGCGTGCGCGGGCCGGACTTCGCCGGCTTCGCGCCGCGCATCGAAGCGCTCATGACCGTGGTGGCCGACACGGTCGGCGAGACGCTGCTCGCTTCCCTGCCTCGCCTGCGCGTGGTCGCCAACATCGCGGTCGGGTACGACAACATCGATCTCGCGGCGTGCGCTCGCCGGAACGTCATCGTCACCAACACCGCCGACGCGCCGGCCGAGGCCACGGCCGACCTCGCTCTGACGCTGCTCCTCGACGTGGCGCGGCGAGTCTCCGAGAGCGATCGCTACCTGCGCGCCGGCCGCTGGGTGGGCTGGACGCCGACCCTCATGCTCGGCACCTGCGTGCACCGCATGACCCTGGGCATCGTGGGCATGGGACGCATCGGTCGCGGCGTCGCCCGACGGGCGCGGGGCTTCGGCATGCAGGTACTCTACACGCAACGCACGCCGCTCTCGGCGGACGAGGAGCGCGCGCTCGGCGTCGCGTACCGCAGCCT
>Ga0075163_10007970_pt1 | contig 13991 bp, 11 predicted proteins | sample JI1023141ADNA_FD_71478 | JGI IMG/M metagenome (GOLD analysis project Ga0075163, IMG submission 71478) | Wastewater effluent complex algal communities from Wisconsin, to seasonally profile nutrient transformation and Carbon sequestration -... | ecosystem: Engineered > WWTP > Effluent > Algae...
AAAACCACGCGCCAACGCAGCGGTGATGCGGTCTGGCGCGTCGCCCACGTAGTCGGCATAGGCCAACTGCAAACCCCGTTCTGCCAACAGTTCAATGGCTTTGGCCAGATGCTTGTCGGCACGTTTACCCGACAGGATTTCGTCACCGATGATGAGTATTCCAAAATTCACGGCTCACTCCTTGGAGATCAGTAATGGTGAGGAGGCTTCGGGAGGTGCGTCGAGCAAACCCGCTGCGGCTTCGTCAACTTCCTGTTGGGTGGCACTACGCTCGTTGCGCAAGGCCTGCAATGCGGCCAGGCAATAGTGGGTAAACCAGAGCGACGAAAACGCAAACACCAGTGTGTAAATCCAGATCGCCAAGGGCACCAGAATGACAAATGCGGCCGCAAACAAAACCCCCGACGCCCACACCAGGCTGGGGGCTGCGCCCAAATACCCTGCCAGCACCCCCATGCCAAGCAACTGTGCCCTGTGTCGCGTCAAAAGGGTCCGACGCTCCTCGTTGTCGGCATGTTGCGCGAGCGCATCAAAGGCCATCACCCGGTAGGTCAACCAACCCCAGATCAGCGGCGGCAAGACCAGCACCAGCGGCGGCACAAACCACAAAGGAATCGACACCAGCATGGCCACCAGCGCCATCAGGGTTGACCCCAGCGACCAGGTCACGCTGTGCAGGAACGAAGCGCCCTTGCGTTCCTCCAAAGCGGCAAAGCGGCGCAGGGCCACCAGACGAACCAAAAAGGGGGTCATTAATAGCGCCACGACCAGCAGTGACACCACAACAATGAGCGGCGTAACGGTAAACACCACAATCAGCGGCGGCAACACGATTTTGAACCGCCCCCAACCGACACTGTCCAGCCAGGCCCAGCCACTGTTCACAAAGGCCGACGACTCCAGCACGCGGCGCACCTGGTCCAGGGCGTCATCCCAAAACAGGTAGCCGAGACCCACCGTCAGACCAATCACGAGAACCAGGGGCAATAAGGACAACAAAACGACCCGGGGCCGCAGGCAATAGGCCACCGCGCGCCAAAAGGAATCAAAAAGCAGGTTCATGTATCAAGCATAACGCTGCACCGCGTTGGTCAGGCGCGTCCGGCGAGCCGTTTGAGGCCCAACCATTGCTGGCTCCAGAAGCCACGGCCATAGTCCCTGCCCTGCTCTACCTGATCACGGACTCCGGTGGGATCAAAGCGGTATTCGAAATTGGCGGTGCCAAACAGCATGTCCCACCAGGGCAGCAGGACACCAAAGTTATGCCCCCCCAAACGGACGGCCCCCACGCTTGCCGCTGGAGATTCATGCCCGATGCCAACGGCATGGTGCAGCCGGTGAAAACGCGGGCTGATCCACAAACGCTCGCACACGCGGCCAAACCACAGGCGCAGGTTGGCGTGCTGAAAACTCTCACTGAGCTGTGTGAACGCCGTGATGGCCACAAACTGGCCCGGCGCCATGCCAATCATCTGCGCCAGTACGACCAACAGGCAGTCGCGCAGCAAGTCATCCAGCAGATGGTTTCGGTTGTCACTCCACATCGTCATTTGCCGTTGGGCGTGGTGCAGCGCGTGCAACTTCCACCACCATTCAAAATGGTGCTGGCTGCGATGCAACCAGTAATCAAAGAAATCCAGTATTACCAGATAGATCAGCAAACTGACGGCCGGTTGATCGGAGACGCCGGGCCAAAACGCGTCCAGGTGAAAGGTTTGCCATCCCGCCACACGCAAGGCACCAAAGACCTCATCGAACCACGGAGTTACGGCAAAAAACAAAACCACCCTGAACAGCCCCAGACGATGCACCACGGTGTAGAGGATGTCCGTGCGGATCGTGGCCCTGTCGGTCACCGCTTCCACCGGTCGCCAGCGTTGCAATGGACCCACCACGGCCACCAGCACGGCGATCTGGATCAACCCGACCAACAACCAGCCGGTAGCTCCAAAACCGTCTTCCAACAGGTTGGCCAAACCCAACCAAAACATCAGCGGTTGAATGAGCGATTCAAACATCCACTGTTGGACTTCTGAAAACCCGTCGGCAAAGGCTTCAATGAAAGAGTTCATGCGTTAAACAATATCAATTGCCCGGCAGTTTAACGACCGTCATTCGCAATCCACTGTTGATAGCGGGGGTGCTCACGCAGGGTCTGGAAACAAAAACCCTTGGCCTTGAGGCCAACAATCAAGGGCTCCAGCACGCTCGGTGCCCATGGATCTTTGCGCGACCAGATTCCCAAGTGGGCCATCAGAATATCGCCCGATCGAATGTCCCGCAGGGCCTTGGCAAGCAACGCCGCGTTGCTGAACGTTTCGCTGGGTAACTCGTCGCCCAAGAAGCCAGCCGGGGCCCAACCCACGTGTGCGTACCCGCAGTCTTTGGCGGCTGCCAGTAGCCGTACCGAGGTTTTGCCACCGGGCGCACGAAACAGCGGCAAGGGCTTTTTTCCGGTCATCTGCTGCAAACGCGTGGTGGCTTGGTCAAGTTGGGCGCAGTAGGTTTTGGCGTCCCAGATTAGGTCGTGACCCGCCTGAGGCCCTGCCGATGGCCGAATGCGAAAACGCCCATCCTGGCCAGGCATATCGGCACGCCAGTAAGCATGGTCATAGGTGTGGGACGCAAATTCGTGACCTTCGGCGGCGCGCGCCTTCCACCACGGTGCCCAGTGCGTGCCCAACGTGCCGTCACCCTGCTTGGTGCGTTCATTCGCAGCAAAAAAAGTGACTTTGACAGCCTGGCGGTTCAGGACGTCGGCCACCAGTTCGGCGATGTCCATGTGGCCGGTGTCGAGCGTCAAATACAAGGGTTTGTCACAAGACTTTTGGCCTGCAGCCCCCGCAGAACCTGCGCAAGCAGCTATCAAAAAAATAGCAAATGGACGGAGACGCCAGACCACTTGGGGCCCCTTAAGCACCACTATTGCCGCGCGGCATGGTCCAGTGTCCAAACGCCATGGGGCGATTTGCCGACCTTGATCTGGCGCACCACCTTGCGGCTGGCAATATCTATCACCGAGAGTTTGCCGGCCCAGCGTGACGCCAGGTACATCGTGGCACCGTCGGTGGAGATGTCCATGTCATCGGGACCACTGGGCCCCGGCAAGGTGTCCACCACCGTCATCGTGCTGTAGTCGATCTTGCTGATGGTGTTGGCCACCCGGTTGCTGACAAACACATGGCGTTTGTCCCCTGCGGCCCGAAAGGAATGTGCGCCTTTGCCGGTCTTGATCAGTTGCACCATCTTGGGCGCTGCGCCGGACACGTCGTACACCTCCACGCCGTCGCCGCCCGTCAAACGGACCAGCAAGAACTTGTTATCCGGTGTGCCAAACACGTCCGCCGGCATGGCACCGGTCTTGGTACGCCATTTCAGGGTCTGCGTTGCCAAATCGATGGCCACCAACTCATCACTGTCCTGCATGGTGCTGTAGACCGTGGTGCTCAGGGTATCGATCCACAGGTGACTGGGCGTCTTGGCGGTGGGCAGGCGTTTGACCAGGGTCACGTCGTTGCCGTCCCAGCGGTAAATATCAACGTGGTTCAGGCGGTTGGCGGCTGTTACAAACCACTTCATGTCGGGCGAAAACCGCAACTGGTAGGGGTCGACAATGCCGCGCACAGTCCGTTGCACTTCCGCGGTCTTGGGGTCGACAAAGGTCAGGGAATCGCTCAGCGCATTGGCCACGATCAGCGACTTCTGGTCTGGCGTCATGTACAGGTGGTGCGGCTCTTTGCCGGTGGCGATGCGTTTGGTCTCTTTCCAGCTGGTTTGGTCAATCACGCTGATGGTGGCGTCCAGAGAATTGAGAACAAACACCGGGTAGGGCTGCGCAAGCGCCACCGCGGGTGCCAGGGTGGACAGCAGAACGGCCAGTGGTGCCAGACAGGTCAACAGAACGGATCGGGAGGCAGGATTTGGGGAAATGGGGGAGGCAAGGGTCTTCACGGGCTATCACTTTTCGGGTAACCGACAAGTTTAGCCGCCAACTTGGTACTTTCCCTAGGCCAGCTTCACCAAATCATCGGCGGACAACCAGCGCCACTGGCCTGGCGCAAGGTCAGAGGGCAGCTCGAAGCTGCCGATGCGGGACCGGTGCAGCCCCTCAACCCGGTTGCCAACGGCGGCCAACATGCGCTTGACCTGGTGGTACTTGCCTTCAGTCAGCGTCAGCCGCAGGTGCAACCCCGCCCCATCCGCATCCACAATTTCACAGGCGGCCGCCCGTACCGGTTTGGGATCGTCATCCAACACCACGCCGCTCAGCAGTCGCTGCACCTGCTTGTCGTCGAGACGGTGTTTGGCGGTCACCTCGTAGACCTTGGGACAGTGTTTCTTGGGTGAACTCATACGGTGGATGAACTGGCCGTCATCGCTGAGCAGCAACAGACCGGTGGTGTCCTGGTCCAGCCGGCCGACGGCCTGAACACCCTGGATGGCACTTTTTTGGGGGCGCAGGCGCAGGGGGGATGGCAGTAGCGTGTAGATGCTGGGGTAAGTGGAGGGCTTTTGGGAACACTCGGTGCCAGCAGGTTTGTTCAGCACCACATAAGCCTTTTCAAAATAGGCCCACTCCACACCCTGAACCCGAAACCGTAGGCCAGTTGCTTCCAATTCCATAGCAGAGTCAACAATGGTTACGGGGGCAGGAGCATCTTTTTCCATATAGACCTGGACATGACCCTGCTGCACCAAACCAGCGCAGACGCGGCGTGTGCCAAAGCCTTGTGAGTAGAGAATGTCCTGAAGCTGCATGGGTGGTTTCCGCCCGAAAGGCAAAGCATGGGTTGTGAAGCCCCGAATCTTGTCACAAACCACCTACCTACCCTTTTTACACCGAGGCTTTGGGTGGGGCAGAACTGGGTTTTAATGACTAGCAAGACCGTCCACCGCCTGGAACATGGCCTGGCGCGCCTGCACCACCACCTGCGCACGCCAGGCATCGGTGTCGACATAAAACGCATCCAGCATCTGGCGTTCAATCATAGCGCGCTGGTGCTGCGAAGCCTCGGGGTGCAGATACAACCAGTGGTCGGCCCGCAGGGCAGCAATCATGTCCAAAATCGGCAAGGTCCCGTATTCCATGGCAATGCCGGTGTATTCAGCCTGCGGGCATTCGTCATAAACGGCGCACCACATCAGGCCGGTCAGGCGGGCTGAAGCCGACGAGCCGTCGTAAATCGAGGTGATGGGAGTTGCGCCATTGCCACCCCACCAGGCCTTGGCCCGCGCCAGGGCAGGTGCTTCGTCGCGGCCGGCATAGATGCGCTCCCCCAAACCGCTAGGCCCAAGCCCGGTATGCAGGTCCATCCACGCAATGCGGCGGGCGCGTTGGGCGTAGGTCCGCAACACCTGGCGCAGCGCCGTGTTACTCCAGGTGGGCGCCTGGCCGCCAAAAAACATGCCGTCGGGAAAGGCATATTGACCCTGTGACACGGCGGACTGAAAGCGGGCCAGGCCATGGGTCTGGATATAAGTGGCAATTGCCGCTTGGTTGTCGGGTGTGGGCGGCCATTGTGATGGCAGCAACAATGTATGCAACTCGGCATACGCGCTGTTGTCAGGAAGTGGCCGGCTGAAGTCCTGGAAATTGCGATTCAGATCCACGTTTTCGTGGGTGGTGCGTCGCAGGTAAGAAAAACCGTGCGGATTGAGGGCGTGCACGTATAAAACCGCCACACCGGCATCCCGCGCCTTGGCACGCCACTCTGCGTCCCGGGCAGCAAACACCTGCACCCCCGACCCACAATAGCCTTCCACCCCGTGGCAGGCGCTACTGATGATGAACAGATACTCCGCATCGGGTGATCCGTCCAGCGCCACGTCCATGGCCAGCGTCTCACCGTCGCGGCCCTTCAGCGGGTGCTCGTAACTCTTCAAGGCCATGCCAGCAGTCGCGGCCGATTCCAGAAACTGGATGCGGGCCTGCGCATACCGCGTGGAGAAGGCCGTGTGTAAATTCATCATGCGATCCTGCCTTCGTCTACTGCGTCGACACGGCATCCCAGCAGCGAAAACGCAAATCTCTGATGCATTTGCATAAATGTCAACTTGGTGGTTGGATTGAAAACCCGTTCTAGACCGATAAAGGCATGGACTGCTCGACCAGCCCCGCGTGCAGGGCAGCGCCCAGCGGCAAAATATCGTCATTGAAATCGTAGCGGGTGTTGTGCAGATAACAGCTCCCCACACCGTTTTCAGCGCCCTGCCCTATGCGCAAATAGGCACCGGGTTTGACCTGCAGCATAAATGCGAAATCTTCTGAACCCATGCTCGGGTCCAAGTCACGGATCACATGTTCTGTACCCACCAGGCTTTCAGCCACCGACGCCGCGAAATCACTCTCGGCGGATGAGTTGATGGTCGCCGGATAAATACGTTCGTAATGCACGGCGGCCGTTGCACCGAACCCCAGCGCCACGGCGCTACACAACTCGTTCAAACGGCGCTCCACCATGTCCTGCACCTCCGGATTGAAGGTCCGCACCGTGCCCACCAGGGTCGCCTTGCCGGGGATGACACTCATGGCACCCGGGTCACCGGCATGCATGGCGCAGACACTGATGACGGCGCTGTCGACCGCCCGCACGTTGCGTGACACAATGCTTTGAATGGCCGTGATGATGTGCGCGGCAACCAGCACGGGGTCAATCGTCTGGTAAGGGTGTGCACCGTGCCCCCCGCGACCCGAAATTTCAATCGTGATGCGGTCGGCCGAGGCCATCATGGGCCCCGTATTCAAACCAATGGTTCCGGGGCGCAAGCCGGGCCAGTTGTGCATGCCATAGACCGCTTGCACCGGGAAACGGTCAAACAAACCGTCTTCAATCATGACGCGGGCACCCGCATACCCCTCTTCACCGGGCTGAAAAATCAGCACCGCCGTGCCGTCAAAGTTGCGCGTCGAAGCCAGGTAACGCGCCCCCCCCACCAGCATCGCGGTATGGCCATCGTGGCCACAACCGTGCATCAGCCCACTATGGGACGACTTCCATGCAAAGTCGTTCAACTCGGACATGGGCAAAGCATCCATGTCCGCCCGCAAGCCCACCATCTTGCCGCTGGTGTTTTGACGGCCCTGGATGGTGGCGACCAGGCCGGTTTTGCCGATGCCCGTGTGGACGGCATCGACTCCACACTGCTCCAAAGCCTGCTTGACCCGGGAGGCGGTATAGACCTCTTCAAAGCCCAGCTCCGGGTGGGCATGCAAATCACGCCGGAACGCGGTGAGTTCCGGGTGGAAGGCGCTGATCTGTGCGAAAGCGCGGCCGCCGACCTTGAGTTTGGATGTGTTATGGGTTCCCGGCATCAAGGCCCTCCGATGCCACCGACGCGCAGGCGCGGGTCGACGACGAAATACAACAAATCAACCACCAGGTTGATCACGACAGAAATCAGCACCACCATGCGCAGACAGGCGGCCATCACCGGTATGTCAGCAAAGGTGACCGCCTGGATGAACAACAAGCCGAATTCACCTTGCGCCGCGTTTACCAAAAAATGCGAACATCAATCAGTATTTACGTTGTAGCGCCATGCTAGCAGAGCTGAATACGCGCCGCGCAACACAGTGCGGGCCGTCAAATTAACAGGCGCCGCAAACGGTTCTGTTACGTTTGCTTGCGTTTGACGTCTTGACTGCGGCAAGGGGTGCAAAATGCCGGGTCTAGAATCTGCCAACTTCTCCAAACACCATGTTGTCGCTATTTCGACCCAAAAAACAACCGGTAGACGTTCCCGTTGAGGCACCGCAGGCACAGGTTCGGCGCATGGATCTGGAGGAACGCAAGGCTTTCCGGCGAGAAATGCTGTACCAGTCGATCCGCGAGACATTCCTGTCCATGGAGGTCATTGGCAGCATGTACAAGTTCAAGGTCATGCCGGTGGATCTGCGCCACCACCGCTTCATCGCCATGATTGACGTCGCCAAGAACTTTGTGACCGGTCGCGATGCCCGCACCAAGAGTTTTGCCGCCATCGAAAAACAGATGCGCTCCAACACCTACAAACGCTTCGGCATTTTGATTGAGGGCACCTACTGGCGGGTCAGTGAGTCGGAAGACCGTTTCGAACAGTACGCGCGAGCGGCCGATGCTGACCGCATACACGGCATCGAAAATCCCAAACATTTGCGTACGCACCCATCCATGGCAGCCGTTCGACTAGCGGAAAACGCAGCCACCGAGCCTCCGCTGGCCCGCCATGCCTACCAGCCGGTCTCTGAAGACGAGGCCCAGGCCTTTATGGATGCCTTGCGCAATGGTCTGACGCCGCCCGTCATGCGTGTGGGAGACGTGGAATACCAATCCGACCTGGCACCGCTGGACAGCGGCATCATGATTGGTGGCACCCAGTACGGCAAGTTGTGAACGCCGCCCTGCCCCCCGCACCGTCTCGCCGCCCCATCCGTGAACTGCCCGACGAGCTGATCAGCCAGATCGCTGCGGGTGAGGTCGTCGAGCGCCCGGCCTCCGTTGTCCGAGAACTGGTGGACAACGCGCTCGATGCCGGTGCCACCCAAATCGCCGTGCGGCTGCTGGCCGGTGGTGTGCGCCTGATCAGTGTCGAGGACGATGGCATGGGCATATTGGCAGAGGAACTGCCCTTGGCATTCCGGCGCCACGCCACCAGCAAGATCGGCAACCTGCGGGATTTGGAGTCGGTGGCCACCATGGGTTTTCGTGGCGAAGCCCTGGCCGCTATAAATTCAATAGCTGACTGTTCAATATTGTCGAGGGCTAGCGGCCAATCTGCCGCACACCTTCTGGTTGGTAGCACCGGTGAACTGAAACCGGTGGGGCGCAACCAGGGCACCACCGTCGAAGTGAAAGAGCTGTTCTACAGCACACCAGCACGGCGCAAGTTCCTGAAGACCGACGCTACCGAGCTGGCCCATTGCATCGAATCCGTGCGCCGCCACGCTTTGGCCCGACCCGATGTGGGTTTTGCTATTTGGCACGAAGGCAAACTGGTGGAACAGTGGCGCCGTGTGGTGGACATGGCTGATGGCCGGGCAAACCCCGCGACGGCGTTGGATAAGCGCCTGGCCGATGTGCTGGGCGCGGACTTCATGGCGCAGTCCATTGCGGTCGACTGGCGTTCTGCGAGTGCCGCACGCGCAGTCGCAGAGGCGATAGCCCCGGCGAGCATGGATGTTGCGTCCACCCCGCAAACCCTGCGCGTCTGGGGTCGGGTCGGCATACCCGACGCCGCCCGTTCACGCGCCGACCAGCAGTTCTGCTACGTCAACGGCCGCTTTGTCCGCGACAAGGTGCTGACCCACGCGGCCCGCAGCGCGTATGAAGACGTATTGCACGGCCACCGCCAGCCCATCTACGCGCTGTACCTGGCGATGGACCCGGCGCGGGTGGATGTCAACGTACATCCCACCAAAATCGAGGTGCGTTTTCGCGACAGCCGCGAGGTGCACCAGGGCGTGCGCCATGCGGTTGAAGACACCCTGGCCAAGCCACGGGTGGGCCAAGCCAGTGGTACGACCGACACGGACCAGCAGAGCAGCGGCGCGAACACACCCGGCTCAGCAGACACACCCGCCAGAACAATCGGCCTGCAAGCGCCATGGCCAGATGTTTACAAGCAAAATCGGGCTTCAGCCCCCATGTACTCTGCGCAACCAGCTATCAATTTCGGAGCGCGCAACGAACTGGTTGGCCACCGCGTCAGCGACCTCGGTGCCCTGTGGCAACCCAGCGCCAACCCTCAGGGAGGCTGGACGGCAGAGGGTTCTGCGCAGGTCAAGGAGGAGCCCGCGCAGCGGGCGGGGGACACGAAGCAGAACCCTCTGCCGTCCAGCCTCCCAGCGCGCGAAGAAGAAGCCGCGCAAACCTGGCCCTTAGGCCGAGCCATAGCGCAGTTGCAAGGCATCTACATCCTGGCCGAAAACACCCAAGGCCTGGTGATCGTGGACATGCACGCCGCCCACGAACGCATCGTCTACGAACGACTCAAGAACCAACTAGCCCAACAAACCGCAGACGGTGCCAATACCACCGTAGCCCAGTTGTCCAGCCAGCCCTTGCTGATACCCGCCACCTTTGCCGCCACACCCAGCGAGGTCGCCACCGCCGAGGCGCACTTCAGCACGCTGCAAACCCTGGGCCTGGAGATCAGCCCGTTTTCGCCAAAAACACTGGCCGTGCGTGCCGTGCCCACCAGCCTGGCGCAGGGCGACGCCGTGGAACTGGCCCGCAGCGTGCTGGCCGAACTGGCCCAACATGAAGCCAGCACCGTGATTCAGCGGGCGCAAAACGAACTGCTGGCCACCATGGCCTGCCACGGCGCGGTGCGCGCCAATCGCAAACTCACACTGGAAGAGATGAACGCCCTGCTGCGCCAGATGGAGGCTACCGAGCGCAGCGACCAATGCAACCACGGCCGACCGACCTGGCGCCAGCTCACACTGCGCGAGCTTGATGCCCTCTTTCTGCGGGGGCGTTAGCCCCAGCAGTCAGACGCTCTGGTGACTGGCCGTTAGCGTGCTAGACCGCACAATCGTGTCTCTGTGAAAACCAAACACTTCGCGCAACTGGTGGCGCTGTCCGCTTTGTGGGGCGCCTCCTTCATGCTGATCCGCTTGGCCAGCCCGGTGCTGGGCCCCAATGTGCTGGCGGCCCTACGCATAGCAACCGCTACCGCCACGCTGGCTGTGCTGATGCACACCATGCACCACAACTGGCCCAGAGGACACTGGCGCGAACTGGCCCTGATCGGCTTGTTGTCGGTGGCCCTGCCCTTCTCGCTGTTTGCCTGGGCCGCCTTGCATTTACCGGCAGGGTATAGCGCGCTGCTCAACTCGACGGCCGTGGTGTTTGGCATGTTTGCCTCGGCCTGGTTGAAAGAAGACACCCTGACCGTGCGCAAAATTCTGGGTTGTGTCTGTGGTTTTGGAGGCGTCGCCCTGATTGTCGGACTCGGCCCGGTCGAACCCTCGCTGCGCGTTGTTTTGGCCGCACTGGGCTGTATCGCGGCGTCGGCCTGTTATGGCATATCCACCCCCTTGATGAAGCGGGCGCTGAGCCGCATGAAACCCCTGCAGATTGCGGCCGGCTTGCACGCGGTGTCCTTAGTGATGCTGCTACCCGGTGCGGCCTGGAGCTGGCCAGCCGCACACTTCACACCCGTGGCCCTGATGGCGGTGCTGATCATGGGTGTGCTGACATCCGGAATTGCCTATTGGTTGCACATTCGGATCTTGGCCCATGTCACCCCGGTGGCAGCCATGAGCCCTACCTTCATGATTCCGGTGTTTGGGGTGACCTGGGGCCATGTGTTTCTGGGTGAACCACTGAGCGCGGGCATCTTTGTCGGCGGCGCCCTGGTGCTGTTGGCGAGTGCACTGATTACCGGGTTTAACCCCTGGCAAAAGTGGTGGGATACGGCAAACGCCAAATCTTAGTGCCATGTGACCAGGCAACAGCCTGCGCCCGTCGAACAGCCGTACCCTCGCCCGTAAAATGGCCGGCCCATGACCGTGACCAACCTTCCTCTGCCCCCGCTCCAGCAAGCCTTGGTCCCCCGTGTCAAAACTGAAATCGCCGCCTTGTGGCAACTGGCATGGCCCATTTTGATAGGCCAGCTCGCCAATGTGGGTATGGCCGTGGCCGATGTGGCGATGGCGGGCCATGCCTCGGCCCAGGACCTGGCGGGCGTGGCGCTCGGCTCGTCGGTATGGATGATTGTGGTGGTCACGTTGATGGGCATCATGATGTCGGTAAACCCCACCGTTGCCCATTACGTCGGTGCGGGTCAGTTTGACCGGGTGCCCCATGTCGTGCGGCAGGCCCTGTGGAAGGCTCTTGGCGTGGGTGTGGTGGCCATGGTGTTGGCCAACCTGTCGGGGCTGGTGTTTGACCACATGGAACTCGAACCGGTAGTGCGCGACATAGCGGTGCGTTTTGTGCAGATCACCAGCCTGGGCCTGCCGGCCTTTGCCTGTTACCGCGTGTTGTATGGCTACAGCGCCAGCCTGGACCAGACCAAGCCCATCATGGCGATTTCGATACTGGCCCTGGTCTTGAACTGTGGGTTGAACTGGTTACTGATTTTTGGCAATCTGGGTTTTCCCAAACTGGGTGGTGTGGGTTGTGCCTGGGCCACCATGCTGTGTCTGTGGTTCAACCTGGGGGCCTTGTTGTGGTGGATGCGGCGCGCACCTGCGTACCGCAGCACCTGGCCGTTTGACCGTTTCGAGGGCCCCAACCGCGAAAAAATGCAAAGCCTGCTCAAGCTGGGCCTGCCCATAGGCGTGACCTATTTTGCCGAAAGCAGCGCGTTCAGCTTGATTGCCTTGCTGGTGGCGCGTTTTGGCAGCACCCAGGTGGCGGCGCATCAGATTGCGCTTAATTTTTCATCCCTGGTGTTTATGCTGCCGCTCAGCCTGGGCATTGCCCTGCTGACCCGGGTAGGGCAAGCCCTGGGTGCGGGTGACCCGCAGGCCGCACGTTTTCGATCCAATGTGGGGGTGGCAACCTCGGTCGGCCTGGCCGCCGTCTCGGCCCTGTTGATGGCGGTTTTCAACGAGCAGATTGCGTCGGCCTACACCACGGATACGGCGGTGGCCGGCGTGGCAGCAAGCCTGTTGTTTCTGGCCGCGTTATTCCAGGTGTCGGACGCGGCGCAGGTATCCACCAGTTGCGCCATCCGGGGCTACAAGGTCAGTCGCTCGCCCATGGTGATCCATTTGACGGCGTTCTGGGTGTTTTCATTGCCCCTGGGTTGTGTGTTGGGCCTGGCGCCCGAATGGCTGCCCTGGCGTCCAGCCCAACCCATGCAGGCCGAAGGTTTCTGGATTGCGCTGGTAGTGGGCCTGACGGTGGCCGCCATCGGTTTGCTGGTCTTGCTGCACAACGTGGCCCGTCGCCATGTGCTAGCGACTGCTACAGAGACAGCCTGACGCCATGCCCTCCCGCAGCCCCCACTCCACCATGCCACCCGCATTGATTGTGCTGACCTTGGCGTTGTTGCTGGGAATCCAGCCCATCACCACCGACCTGTACCTGCCCGCGCTGCCCGGCCTGACGCAGGAACTGGGCGCCACCATGGCGCAGGCGCAATTGACGCTGACGGCCCTGCTGCTGGCGTTCGGCATATCCCAGTTGTTCTGGGGGCCACTGTCGGACCGTTTTGGCCGCCGTCCTGTGTTGTTGGTCGGCATGGCGGCCTATGTGGTGGCCTCAACCGGTAGTGCGTTTTCGACCACCATGGACCTGCTGATTGTGTGGCGCATCTTGCAGGGCGCGGCCATGGGTGCCGCAGTCATGTGTGCCCGCGCCATTGTGCGTGACCTGTACACACCGGTGCAAGGTGCCAGCGTGATGTCCAAGGGCCTGAGCGGCCTGGGTGTCATTGCCTGCCTGAGTGCCCCGCTCGGTGGTTTTTTGACCGCCTGGTTCAACTGGCATGTGGCGATGCTGGCGCTATCGGTGTTTGGTGCGGCCACCCTGACGCTGATTGCCTTGCGGTTTGAGGAAACCGTGCCGCGCAAAAACCCCCAGGCCCTGAAATTGGGTATCCTGGCGCGCACCTGGTTTGACATCGTGCGCAACCCGACCTTTCTGGCATTCACGGCGCTCACGGTGGCGGCCTACAGCGGGCTATTTACCTTTCTGGCAGCCTCATCGTTTGTATTTATCCGGGTGCTGGGGTTTAGCACCACCCAGTATGGTTTGGTTATGTTCAGCAACTCGCTGGTCTATGTACTGGGCACCTTTTTGTGCCGCCGCTTGTTGCTGCGTTTTGGCGTGCGCCGCGCTGTGGCCATAGCCGGTGCTTTGACGCTGACCGGTGGCACGACGATGGGTCTGCTGGCGTTGGCCGGCGTGCAGTCGGCGTGGGCCATCATGCTGCCGTTTGGCCTGTTCATTCTGGCGCATGGCATCCATAACCCCTGTGGTCAGAGCGGTGCCGTGGGGCCGTTCCCAGAAGCCGCCGGTGCGGCCTCGGCATTGAATGGCTTCATCGCCATGCTC
>Ga0075163_10007973_pt1 | contig 13988 bp, 15 predicted proteins | sample JI1023141ADNA_FD_71478 | JGI IMG/M metagenome (GOLD analysis project Ga0075163, IMG submission 71478) | Wastewater effluent complex algal communities from Wisconsin, to seasonally profile nutrient transformation and Carbon sequestration -... | ecosystem: Engineered > WWTP > Effluent > Algae...
CAAGGTGCTGGCGCTCATCGGCGCCGACGATCCGCTCATCCCGCCCGAGGCTCGACTCGCTTTCGAGAAAGAGATGAGCGAAGCCAAGGTGGACTGGCAGATGAACGTGTACGCCAACACCGGCCACAGCTTCACGAACCCCGGCGCCGACGCGTTCAATCGCCCGGGTTTCTTCTACCAGCGCGACACCGATGCGCGCTCCTGGGCGGAGATGCGTCGCTTCTTCGACGAGATCTTCGCATGAGCGTCCGGCGTGCGCGCCGCATCGCGTGCTCGGTGATGGCGCTGTTCTCGATCGCTTGCCATCATGACGCGGCCCCCTCGCGAAGCGCCCGCAGCGGGGATCGTTCCGCACCAGCTCCCGCAACCGCGGCGCCACTGGGCAGTGTGCCGCCTGCCGTGTCTGCAACGCCGTCGTCGGTCGCGTCGCCGCCTCCGGCGATTGCCCCGCGGATTTCCCTCGGAGAGGCCGGTAGCGACCTCCTCATGTGGGACCTGCAGGTGACCGGCCTGCCGGTCGCGACCGAGGATGGGTTCATCGTGGCCGACCTATCGCACGGGTACATCGCGCGCTCGCTGGGCCTCACGCTGCGCTGGCTGCCCTTCGGGAGCGCGAAGGGCTCGACCTTCACGGTGCTCGACGAGAAGGAAGTCTCCACGCTGGTCGACGACGAGCTCCCGCCCTCCGCCGTCGGGCCGCGCGCGGCAGCTCTGGCGGAGCGCACGCGCCGCAGGGTCGCCGAGGCGAACGAGCGGGTCATGGGCAAGCCGTTCCACCCGGTCGTCGTGTGCGCGACCTCGATGACGGAACGCGACGCCTTCTGCGAGGAGCCACAGACGATACGGTGCCGGACCCTAACCGCGACCCTGCAGGGCGACACCCTCGCGTGGCACGGCGAAGACGGAGAGGGGAAGCGTACCCTCGGCATCGCGAAGAAGCCGATGCAGATCACCGAAGGGCCGAAGACGCCCATCCTCAGCTGCGTCCGCAGCGCGTACTACGATCCGAGCGCGAAGAGCCTGGCGCTGAAGATCGAGTACGGCTGCAAAGGGGGCGGCGGCGACGCCTGCAGCATGGACGGCCCCTGGCGCGTCGTGCCCCTCCGATAGTCTGCGCTACTCCGCGGCGGCGTCGAGGGCGTCCTCGGCGTCGACCTCGGCGCCGGGTTGCACCAGCTCGCCGTGACTATCGAGCTCCCGCAGCGGCTTGAGCGTGATGATGCCGACCATGTTCAAGACGCGCATCACCTGGTAGGCCGGGTCGATCTCGAACCAGCGCACCGCGAAGTTGGAGCGCATGGCGTACTTGTGGTGGTTGTTCTGGAACAGCTCGCCCATGGTCAGGAAATCGAAGGGCAGGGAGTTGCGCGAGACGTCGCTGCTCTGGAAGTTCCGGTAGCCGTAGCGGTGACCGCACCAGTTGACGATGGCCCCGTGAATCGGGCCCATGACGAAGTGCAGCGGCAAGAGGAGCCACAGGTACCAGTGGGTGGCGAAGGCCACGTAGAACGCGGTGTACCCGAGCAGCCAGCCGATGCGCGCGAGCCAGCTCTGGCTCAGGCGATCGAGCGCCGGCCAGTCCGGCACGTCCTTCTCGAAGCGGGGCTCCGGCGCTTCGCGTCGGTACGCGAAGGCGTCGTAGCGGTGCTTGGTGGCGAGCATCATCGACGCCGCGTTGGAGAAGTTCTCCGGCGAGTGGGGATCTTTCGGCGTGTCGCTGTACGCGTGGTGCATCCGATGCAAAATCGCGTAGCCGCGGGCGCTCAGAAAGCTGGCCCCCATGGTCACGTAGGCGAACAGGTGGAAGAAGCGCTCCCATCCCTTGGACATGGCGAACTGCTTGTGCGCGCCGTAGCGGTGCAAGAAGAAGGTCTGGGAGAAGATCGACGTCACCCAGTGCAGCCCGAAGAAGATGAGGATTGCCATCGCCCCCGGACTGTACGGCGGGGCCACGGTCGCGCTTGCCACAGTTGTGTCACGTGACAGTGTTTACTGTCACGGTTCGCGCCGGGAAAGGATTGCCCAAGAGGCCTACCGGTGCGAGGGTCGGCGCGCATGAAGCTGCGCCGCCCCGATCTCGCCGCCGTGGCCCACGCCCGCCGGGGCGTACCGCCGGACGTTCTGCGCTGGGCCATGCTCGCGGCGGTGGCGCTCTGCCTGTACGTGTGGATGACCGCTGGACAGTACCGCGCCCTGCCGGCGCTCGGCGTGGGCGTGGTGCTCGGTGGGCTTCGCATGTGGCGCATCCACGTCGAGACGCGCCTCCTCGCGGAGATGGAAGCCGCGCAAGGGGCGCGCGATCGCAAGACGGTGCTGGCACGGGCGACGTCGATTCTCTCGTCGCTGCAGCGGAGGCCACGCATCGAGGCGGCCGCCTGGGCCTCGCTCGCGGAGCTCGCATTCCGCGAGGGTGACGTCGACGACGCGGCGACGCTGGCGGATCACGTGGCCGCTTCGTTTCCTGCGAGCATCATGGGGCGTTTTCAGGCGCTCTGTCTCTCCGCGCTCCTCCATGGGCTTCGGGAGGACGCGACCGCGGCCCAGGCCAGCCTCGATGCGGCCGAGCTCCTCGCGGCGCGCATGCGCCTGACCGCCATCGGGACGGCGCAACTCTCGCTGGCGCGCGTAGCGGCCCACGTCGTCGCCGGGCGGGTGGACGAGGCGCGGACCCTCTCCGAAGGCGCGTGGACCAAGGACCTCGACGCGCCCCGGCGTCGCGCCCACGCGGATCTCCTGGCGTTGCCCGTTCCTGTGCCGGCGTCCGAGACCCGGTAGCGAGGCGCTGCGCGGCGCGGGGGCAGTCCGGGCGCACATTGTATCCGGAAGGCCGCAGAAAGGCCGGCGTCGGGGGCCGGTCGAAGCCACAGAAATGCGCGAAAGTGCAAGTCATCTTGCGTTGCGAGGAGCTGCCGCCTAGAGGTAGCCCGTGAGCGAAGCACATCGATGGTTGGCGACGGCACTCAAGAAGGCCGAAGCCCTGGTCACGGATCTGCGGGAGACCGGAGATGTGGAAGACGATTGGCTCGACGAGCGCCGTGATCTGCTGCGCGACGTCTTCCGCGATCTGGCGGTGGCGCTGCGGCTTTCTTCCCGCTCGGTGGACTGGGAAGGGCGCAACGAGAAGGATCCGCTCGACTGCATCCGCGCCGCCAAGCCCATCCCCAAGGCCACCACCGCCGCCATCATCACCGCCCTGGCCACCCACCGGAAGCACTTCGTGGACCCCGAGCGTCCCGACAAGTCCTTCGTGATGGTGCGCGAGTCGAGCGAGGCCATCCGCCGGGTGCGCATCATCCTGCGCACCCTCCTCCGGGCGAAGAAGTCCGGCAGCGTCGACGACGCCAAAGAGAAGCTCGAAGAGCTGCTGGAGCCCCAGGAATAATCGTCAGCGCCAGTCGGCGAGCACCTGCTGCGGGTGCATGGGCACGTCGTAGGGCTGCTCGCGGACGCGCCGAAGGCTGGTGGCGCCCGCGCTCACCACCGGGATGTGGCGGAACGAGAGCGCCGCGTAGAACATCCGGTAGTGGAAGAAGTTCTTCTGCACGATGATGTCGGCGCGTCGCGGCTCGAGGCCCACCGCGCGCCAGAAGCTCGGGTGAATCGGGAGCGGTGCGCGCTCGCAGGCCACCAGGCGTAGGCCGTGCTTCTCGCTGCCCGCGTCGAGCCGCACGGTGCGCCCGAAGTCGCCTTCGGTGCGTGCCGTCACCGTGACCTCGAGTGGAACCTCGGGCATGTCATAGTCCGGCGTTCCGCGCACCGTCACCGCGTGCCTGGTGCCCAGAGGCGCGCTCCACAAGGCCTCCACCAGAGCCGGATCGTGCACCGGCACGTAGGCCAGTAGATCGCCGGCCGAGGCCGCGAGCGCCTTCACGATGTGGGTGTTGCCGCCGGGCGCGCCGGCACCGACGATGTCGTCCACGTCCACCAGCGTCACCGGCCCCAGGCGCCGCCACGCGCCCCCGCGCACCTCGCCGATGGCCTCCGCCGGCGAACGCATCGCCGGTAGATCCACCTTCCGCATCTCCCAGGCGCGGTCCGCCAGCTCGTCGGCGAGCTTCTCGGCGAGCGCGAGGTCGCCGTCGGTGCATACGTGCGCCGCCCACCCCAGCCGCTCGGCGCTGGTGTAGGGGTGCACCATGAAGAGGCTGGCGGAGACCACCGCGCGGTCCTTCTCCATGCGCTTCATCGCGCGGAACACCCGGTTCATGGGCGCGACGAAGTCGATGGTGGTGCCGCCGCCCAGCACCATGGGAAGCTTGCGGAATACATGCACCGGGCGAATCTCGCCGCGAATGGCGCGGACCAGCCGCTTGCCGGCGCGGTAGCCGGTGGGCGCGAGGTCCCAGTGGGGATTGGTGCGGTACGCCACCAGGACGTCGACCGGGTCCACCAGGCCCGGCGAGAGGTTGGCATGCAGATCGTAGCTCACCGCGACCTTCACCGAGCTCCCCACCAGCGCCCGCACCCGCCGCAGCAGGTTCGCCTCGGGCGCCTCGGCGAGGCATTGCACTTGCATCGACCCGTGGAGCGCCAGGTACACGCCGTCCAGCGGAAGTGCAGCCTCGATGCCGTCGAGGAGGCGCGCCGTGAGGAGATCGAAGCATTCGCGGGTGACCGGCCCGCTGGGCACCGCCAGCGCCGAGGTGAGCGGCACCGTGGTGATCTCGCCGCGCGCGAGGTTCATGGCCTGCTGGAAACCGGTGAGCTCGGCGTGCGGCATGAACGACTTCAGCTCTTCGCCCCGGAGCGTCACCGCGCGGGCCAGGGCGTCGCCCTCCAGAAGATGCATTCGCTCGAAGTCCTCGACGGTCGTCACCGAGGGCGAGAACGCGTTGGCCTCGTGAAAGAGGCGTCCGTAGGCGATGCGGAGCGGGCGGTGCTTCATGATTGGACCTTTCGTCGCGTCGTAGGCTTCGGAGGCGTTCGTTTGAGCGGCAGGAGAAGGCGCTCCCAGAGGAGCGCGTGCATGGGGGTGACCGAGTCTTGCGAAGTGACGCTCTGGATGGTCACGCCGTCGATGATCGCGCGCACCAGGCCGACCAGCGCCTGCGCGTCGCACGGGTGCACGATGCCCTCGGCGATGCCGCGCTCGACCCGCGTCACCATGTCGCGCCGGCTCTCGTCGAAGAACGCACTCGCGGTGCGGAGCAGCGCACCCACCTCGGTCCCGGCGGTGGCCGCCACCGCTTGCGTGAGAAAGAGCAGACGGGCCTCGGCGCCCGCGTGAAACGCGTGGATGGCGCGGACCCGGGCGTAGATGCGATCGATCGGATGCGCGATGGGCGCGACCCGCGCCTCGATGAAACGCGCTTGCTCCGCCAGCAGATCGCCCAGCACCGTGGCCACCAGATCGCGGTAGGTGGGGAAGTGATAGAGCAGCGTGGGCCGCTTGATGCCCAGCTCGCGCGCCAGTTGCTCGGCCGGCAGCGTGAGGCCTCGCCGCTCCAGAATGGCCACCGCGCGGTGCGCCAGCTCGCGCGCCTTCTCGGTCTCCCGGGGCCGCGCCATCAGAGGCTTGCTTGGTGAGCCGCGGGCTCGGCCTTGGCTGCCACGGCCGCGTCCACCGCGCGCTCGCTGTAGTCCCAGAGCCGTGCGGCCAGGCCCGTGTCGAGCGCCAGTGGGTTCTCCGGCGTCGCCACCTTCTTGTCGAAGTAGAGCGGCGCGCCTTCGCCCAGGGGCACGTCCACCGCGTGCACGATGGTGTCGCCGCCGAAGGCCACCGGCCGCATGCAAAGGGCGGCCACCACCAGCGGACGCGCGAAGCCCGGGACGGAACGCCAGATGTCGCTGGCGATGCGGCCGGGGTTCAGGCTCACCACGCCGAGCGAAGGATGGCGCCTTCGGAGCTCGGCCGCGAAGAGCACGTTGGCGAGCTTCGATACGCCGTACTCGGCGAGCCCGGTGGTGCTGGCGGTGGGCCGGCGGAGCGCGCTCCAGGGAATGCTCTTCGCCTTCTTGTGGTTGCCGCTCGAAACCACCACGACGCGGCCGCGCGCGGCGTCGAGCAGCGGGAGGAGCGGACGGGTGAAGGCCACGTGCCCCAGGTGATTGACGCCGAAGGCGAGCTCGAAGCCGTCCTTGGTGAGCCCGCGCTGCCCCGCGAGGCCGGCGTTGTTCACCAGCACGTCGAGCGTGTCGTGGGCGCGCGCGAAGGCCCGACCGGCGGCTTCGGCCGCCGCGAGATCGGCGAGATCGAGCTCGAGGAAGCTGGCCTCGGCGCCCTTGGCCCGAAGACGCGCGAGCACCGGCTCGGTCTTCGCCCGGGAGCGACAGGCGAGCACCAGGCGAACCCCCGGGGCGGCGAGGGCTTCGGCGGCTGCGGCTCCGATGCCGGTGTTGGCGCCGGTGACGAGAATGGTTCGAGAGGGAGTGGACATGAATTACCTGACGTATTGTCAGATAACATTCCCTGACGGATCGTCAAGGCACGCGGTGCACTTTGTCGGAGCGTCTATTTCTTCGGAAGAAGCTGGGCCTCGAAGAAGGCCAGCGTGTGGCCGATCTCCAGCACCTTGTTCTCGCGCTTCTGCGTGCCGTGCCCTTCGTCCGGGAACACGATGAGCTTGGTGGGGACGCCGCGGCGCTCGAGCCCGGCGTGCATCTGGATGGCCTCGCCCACCGGCACCCGGGGATCGCTCGCTCCCTGGATGAGCAGGAGCGGCGCCTTCAGCTTGTCGATGTGGGTGATCGGCGAGAGCTCCACCAGCGCCGCGTGATCGCGAACGGGATCGCCGTACTCGCTGGCCCGGAGCGCGCGCCGGTAGGGCGCGGTGTTGCGCAGGAACGTCACCAGGTTGCTCATGCCCACGTTGGCCACGCCCGCGTCGTAGGCCCCGGCGAAGCGGGTCATGCCCATGAGCGTGGAGTAGCCACCGTAGCTGCCGCCCATGATGCCCACCTTGGGGGCCACGCCGTCCTTGGCCCACGCGGTCTTCACGAAGCGCGCCGCGTCCTCGATGTCGGTGATGACGGCGAGGCGCTTGGGGCCGTCGTCGGCGTGCAGCCATGCCTTGCCGTAGCCGTCGCTGCCGCGCACGTTGGGCTCCACGAACACGAAGCCCGCGTCCACGAAGATTTGCCCGTAGATGCCGAAGCCCGGGAGCGCCTGCCCCTCGGGGCCGCCGTGAAAGGCCACCAGCACCGGGCAGGGGGTCTTGGCCTTCTCGCAGGCCGCCGGGCGCCGCACGAACATGGGAATCTTGGTGCCGTCTCGGGCCGGGTAGGTCTCGGCGGTGGCCACGGCGAAGTGCGAGGTGTCGATCTCCGGCGCGCTGGCGGTGACCCACGGGGTCAGCTTCTGGCTCTGCCAGTCGTAGACGTACGAGGTGGTCGGCGCCCGCGACGTGCCCACGTTCATCACCACGTAGCGGCCGTCCCAGGTGGGGGCGCCGAAGGTCACGTGGGTCGCGTCGTCGATGCGCGGCAGGGCCTCGTCCTTGAAGGAGCGGGCGTCCAAGGCGTGGGCGCGGGTGAAGCCGCCTTCGTTGGTGGTGTAATATACATGCTTGCGCGCATGGTCCACGGAGAACGAGGCCACGTCGTGCTTCGCGTCCGGGGTGATGGCGGTCACGTCGGCGGCCTCCAGCGGCGCGCCCTTGCGGGCCGAGGTCTTGATCCGGTAGAGCCGGCGAAAGTCGCCGAACTTGGGCGTTTGCACCAGGATCTCTCCGGTGTTGCCGGAGTAGGCGAGCTCGTACTCTTCCTTCTCGTTCTGGCCGAACAGCGGCGTCGCCTTGGCAGCGCCCTCTTCGTACTCCCACACCTCGGAGGTGAGCTCGCCGGTTTGCCGCGTGAGCAGGAGCTTGCTCCCGGCGTGATCGGCCACGCTCCACAGGCCCGGCTCGCCGAACACCAGCTCGCGCTTGCCGCTCTTCACGTTCCAGCGGTGAATGCGGTAGCTATCCGGCTTCTCGTCGTTGGCGCGAAAATACACCCATGCGCCGTCGTCGCTGACGAACTGCAGCTGGGTCTGCACCTTGGCGAGGTGCTGGATCTCTCGGAGCGCGCCGCCTTCTGCCGGGAGCAGGTAGAGCCCCGGGTTCTCTTCGCCCTTGCGGTCGCGCGAGACCACCAGCCCCTTGCCGTCCGGCAGCATGCCGGCGACGCGGGTGACGTCCTCCCCGCCGGTGAGCTGCACCGGAAACTTCCGCGGACCGTCGGTCTTCCACACCTGCATGGTGCCGGAGACGTTCCATGCAAAATACAGCGAGCTGGCGCCCGGCGCGATGCGAGCGCCGAGCGGGGCGCGGATGTCGAGCATGGCCTGGATGCGGCGGCTGACCTCTGCGGGCAGCGGCGTGGGCGCGAAACGGGCCAAGGTCTCCCGGCTCACGCTCTCGGCGCCGAGACCGGCGTACGCGCCCGCGCGAGGTCGCGTGGCGGCGCCGGGCGTGCGCAGCCGCCCCTGATGCGACTTGCCATGGCGTGCGGCGCGCGGGCTCTCCTCGTCTTCTTCGAAGGCGCCGGGCGGGGGAACCGCGGTGGTGGGCGGAGGCACCTGCAAGGGCAGGGGATGCGTGCAAGCGCCCAGCATTGCGAGCGAGAGGGAACAGAACGCGGGTGCGGAGAAGCGACCGAGCATACGGCCCTTCTACCACCTCCGCGCCCCGCATTCCCGCGTCAATGGCCCGAGTACATGCCGTACCACTCGCAGGCGGTGGGCTTGCGTTGGGCCCGGCGATCGCGCACGAATTCGTCCTTCTTGGCGTTGGAGAGGCCCACCTGACTCCAGTCGAAGGCTCGCGGATCGCCGTGCCCGCTGGCGCCCACCACCTCGCAGTGACCCATCACGTGCGACTCGTCGAAGGGCACCGAGGTGCGCCCGGCGATGGCGAAGAGCAAGTTGCGCAGCGACTTGTACTGGGCCTCGGTGGGCGCGCAAGCCGCCATCACGCGCTCGCGGTTCACCGGCTTGGGGATGTCGTTGCAGGAGTAGCCGATCTTGGCGACGTTGAGCTCGATACCGATGGCCTCTTCGTTCACCGCGCCGGCGTGCCACACCACGCGCTCCTCGCCGGCGTGCTGCACGATGCGGCCGTCGCGGGCGATGCTGTAGTGCGAGGCGGCGGGGCGGCACTGCCACGTATCCTTGTTGCCCTCCGGCGTGTAGCCGCCGTTGTGCACGATGACCTTGGTGATGGACGAGAGCGGCCGGATGGCGCCGGTGCGGCAGTCGTCCTCGCCGAAGAGCGTGTAGTCTACCGGGTTGCCGCTGGCATCACGGACGTACTTGTTCATCTTCTCGTTCACGCAACGGTTGGAGCGGAGCGAGAGCGGGTTCTTGGTGTCGTAGGCCGGGCAGAGCGATACCTCGTCGCCGGCCTTGATGGCGCTGGCGCAGCTCTGCTCGTTGCCACCGGAGGGCTTCGGCGCGAGCGCCGGGCAGCTCTCGGCTTCCTTGGCGGCGCCCTTGGCCAGAGCGCGAAACGGCGCCACCAGATCGATGGTGGGCGCAGTGGGCGCGGTGGGCTGTGCTGCCACCGGACCCCCGATGGCCAGCAGCGGAACCAGGAGCGCGAGGGGAAGGGCGATACGCTTCATTTCGAGTCCTTCTTGGCTTGCTCGAAGTAGTGACGGTAGGCGTTGATGCGCACGCGGTAGCGCGGCGAGAACGTTGCCTTGAAGCGCGCGGCACACACGGTGAGCGCAGGTGCTGCGGCGCTGGCCTGGGCCTCGGTGAGCTCCTTGCCCACCAGCTTGCGGCGTGCCGCCTCGGCGTCGGCGATGAGCTTCGGTGCGTCGGCCTTGCTGGTGCTGGCGGCGCAGTAGTGGAGGGCGGCCTTGGAGTTGTAGGCGCCGGTGTTGAGCGCGGCCCGGGTGAAGGGGGCCACGTCGGCCCACTTGTTCTTGTCGCCGGCTGCGGCCGCGTACTTGATGGCGAAGTGCACCGTCACTTGCCCGGCGTTGTAGGCCGCCAGGATGGCGTCGAGCTTGGCGTCGGGGCTCAGCGTGTCGAGGTCGATGCCCTCGCCCTTGAGCCGGATGCGCAAGGCTTTCTCCTTGTCCTTGAGGTTCGAAGCACCGGATTGGATGCTCTTCTCGCCGTCGAGGTCGGCGTCGTTGCGTGTAGATTGCATGAGGCCCTTGTAGCCGGAGGGCGACACCTCTTTCTCGTCGCCTCCCGACTCGGCGGCGATGACCCCGCGGATGAGGTTGGCGTCGAGATCTTTCTCCTTGGCGACGCGCTCGATGACCGCGTCCCACTTGCGAATGCGGTCCACCACGCAGCCGTCGATGCGCTGCCCGTCGACGGTGCCGCGCGGCCCGCACGCTTCCGTGGCTTTCGAGGCACGGAGGACCACCCGCGGGTTCTCCGCGAGCTCCTTGGCGTCGGCGTCGCCCTGGAAGATGACTGCCTCCGACTCGGTGTCGCCCACCTTCTTCACCTCGAAGCGAATCTTCTCCTCGCCGTCGGCCATGAAGGCCTTGGTCTGGCCCACGTAGATGAGCCCGGTGGAGCCCTCGAAGACGCGCTGGTTCTTCCCGACGTCGAGGATGAGCTTTTGCGCCGCACCGGAGCCCTCCACCCGGCGGATCTTCGCCTCCAGGTAGGTGAAGCTGACTTGTGCGGGGGCGGCCACCGCGCTTGCTGCGGTGCAGAGCGGGGCCGTCGCGAGGACGAGGGTGGTGGCGAGCAGAAGGGCATTTCGCATGCCCCTCTTCGTGCAGTCGTCGTGCCGCCGTGCGCGCCGGGTCGTCCTGAGCGATTCCGAGGACCTGGCGCCGAACGCGCGGGACGATCATGGGGCGCGCCCGGCGCGCGCCCGGTCAGAAGGGGGTCTTCAGGTCGTGCTTGGGGCGGGGCTTCCGCGGCGCGCTGCCGGTTGCCGCTGGCGTCGGCGGTGTGCTGGCAGACGCGCTGGGCGCCGGTGTGCTGGGGAGCGGCGCGGTGGGCGGCGTGCTTGCGGCGGCGGAGGCGTTCGGCGCTGCACTGGCGGGCGGCGCAGGCTCCGCGCGGGGCACGACCCGGGCGAAGTGCAAGACCGTGGTCTCGAAGCTGCCGTTCGGCTGCTTGTAGATCTCGGTCTTGTCCATGGTGTCGCCATGCCACTCGAACACCAGGCGATCCAGCACGGCCTGCTCCTTCTGGAAGTTCGTCACCTCCACCAGGCGGAAGGCTACCTTGTGCTCGGTCACCTCGGTGGCCGTGAGCCGGGCCTGGTTGCCCTGCGCGCAGTAGTGCATGAGCATGAGCGTGTCGTGGTCCGGGTACACCACGGTGATCGTCTCGTGGTTCGAGCCGACGCCGAACGACTCCGCCAGGGCGGTGTCGGAAGACAGGCTGCGGTAGGCCACTGCGAGCGGTGGGCGGCCGTCGTCCACCCGGGTCCAGCTGCCGCGGATCCCCTGGGTGAGCCGCGCCAGTGCGTTCTTCGCGCCGGTGCCATTGCCCACCGGCGGCCCTTTGGGCGGCGCGCCCTCGCAGGCGATCAGCGTGACCGTCGCCAGTGTTGCCATGAGCCAGTTGCGCGCGCGCATCACTTCGCCCTCCGGGCTTTGGGCTTGGCCTTGGCCGGCGCCCGGTAGTCGTCGAGGATCTTCGCGAGCGTGGCGTCGCTGCGCATGAGCTCGCCCAGCCGCAGCATCTCGGCCATGTGCGGTGCGGTGCCGGCGAGCCGCCGCAGCATCATGCGGAGGTAGTCCGAGGCGTTGAGGCCCTCGCGCTCCGCCAGCATGTGGAGGAGGGAGAGCTCGTCGTCGGAGAGCATGAGGTGGAAGCTGTTCTTCCGGGCGATGGGCATGGCCATAGTATGGATACGTCATGGCCATCGGGCAACCACCAAGTGGTCGTGGACCCCACGCCATCCCACGGATGCGACCGTCGCCCCGTCGTGGTCCTACGCGAACCGCGCGCCGCGCGGTACGATGAACGATCATGCAGACCCGGGAAGTGTTCAGCCGTTCGTGCCTCTCCGTCGGGTCGCTCGTCGCCGCGCTCGGCTGGGCTGCCGGTTGCGGCATCCAGATCAACGGCACGTCGGCTTCAGCGGTCGCCGACGCCGGCACCGACGCTCCTTCGAACGTCGCCCTGGCGGACGCCGAGGCGAGCGACGGGGCCACCGAGGACGCACCCACGTCCACGCCGGAGCTCGATGCCACGGTGGCGCCGCTCGCTTCCTGCAAGGCCATCAAGGCCGCCGACCCCGCGGCCAAGGACGGCCTCTACCGCATCGACCCCGATGGATCGGGGATCGGCGCGCCGTTCACGGTGCGCTGTGAGATGACCACCGCGGGCGGCGGATGGACCCTGGTGGGCCGCGAGCTCCCGGGGAGCGGGAGCGCCACCAAGGCCGGGCCGCTGCAGTTCCTCGACGTCGACACCAAGAACCCCGACGCCCTGGCGGGCGGTACCGAGAGCGGCATCTTGGGCGTGCGAATGAATGGACTCTACACGGATGTCTGGCTTGCCTGGGACACCGCGAAGTTCATCCGCTTCACCCGTGATCCGGGCTTCGATATCTTCGGCGGCAAGGTCGACACGAGCTCGCCGGTGACCAACTACACGAGCAGCGAAGCGCTGCTCAACGGCTTCGTGGCGGCGTCCGCCAACAAGGCCGCCTTCTGCCTCGCCGCCAAGAGCCCGGACGTTCGCCCCGGCGACACCAGCTGGGCGGTGAAGCCGGACAACGACGCCAACGACGACTGCGGCTGCAACTCCATGGGATGGGCCGGCAAGGGAGCGTTCTACGGGGGCGCGTCCACCGGCGACCAGACCTCGTGCGGCGCGCAAGGCGGCGCCTGGGCCGGGCCCAAAGACAACGGCGCTGTCAAGGGTGGCATCACCGCCGTCACCGAGCTGCGACTCTGGGTGCGCTGACGCCTCTTTCAGGGCGAGTGTGGCTCGGCCTCGGCTTCGGCTTCCGCCCGCTCCAGCTTGGCCTTCACTTCCTCGACGTGCGCCTTGTCGAGCTTGACCACCATCTCGCCGAGGGCTCGGCGCGCTTCTTTGGTGGTCAGGCGCCCCTTCTCGAAGTCCACGCAGATGATGCACATGCGAGGATCGTAGCACCGGGCTCGCCGCTGCGCTCAGGCCGCGGCGCCGATGGCCTTCCACAGGGCGGCGGCGAAGGCATCGGGCGCTTCGATGGGGGCGCAGTGGCCTACTCCCTCGAGCTCCACGCGCTCGGCGGCGAGCACCTTGGCCACGCGGACCGGCGTCTCGGCGCCTACCAGCAGATCGCGCGAGCCGCAGATGACGGTGGCGGGAACCGGTAGGCCCGAGAGCGCGTCGCCCGGGGCCCACTCGGTGAGCGCCTCCAGGTTGGCCACCGCCGCTTCGAGGCGCTGGGCGTGCCCTTCGTCGACCAGGCGATCCCAGAACGGACCGAACGGACCCTGGGGCGCCAGCGGCCGCAGCGCGCGCGCGAGCAGATCACGGTTCGCCTTCAGCGCCTCTTGCTGCGCCGGTACCCGGAACTTTGCGGGCATGCCGTCGATCCACGAAGGCGAAACGGCGGTGAGCGAGAGCACGCGCTCGGGCGCCTCGCGGGCGAACTCCATGGCGATGGCGCTCCCCAGCGAGTGCCCCACCAGGTGGAACTTCTCGAGCCCCAGGGCGTCGGCGAAGCGGCCCAGATCCTGGGCGAGCGAAGGAATGCTGTAGCTCGAGTCGGGCCCGACGGTGCCGCCGCGGCCCCGCAGATCGTAGGCGATGGCGCGGGTGCCGGCGGGCGTACGATCGAGCGTCGGCTCCCACCAAGCGCAGGTCGACCAGTTGCCGTGGATGAGGATGACGGGGGTTCCGGTTCCTCGTTCCTCGAAGTGGACTTGCAAGTCTCCCGCTTGGGCCATCGGCATCACGATTTGTACTCCTGCCGCAGCGTAGCCCGAAGGGGCCACCTTAGCCGTAGCTTCGCCGCAACGCAGGCTTGTCTACCTTACCTGCGGCCGTTCGCGGAAGGGAGTTGAGCACGTGGACGTCCTTGGGCACCTTGTAGCGGGCCAGGTGCTCGCGGCAGAAGACGAGCAGCGCCTCGGGATCGAGCGAT
>Ga0075163_10007974_pt1 | contig 13988 bp, 12 predicted proteins | sample JI1023141ADNA_FD_71478 | JGI IMG/M metagenome (GOLD analysis project Ga0075163, IMG submission 71478) | Wastewater effluent complex algal communities from Wisconsin, to seasonally profile nutrient transformation and Carbon sequestration -... | ecosystem: Engineered > WWTP > Effluent > Algae...
AAGATCTGGCGTTCGCTCATTCCGGCACGTTCACACATCTCGTTCATCGGCACAAAACCACCGCTGATGAACTGCACCACCTCCAAGGGATTGATCTGCACCTGAACCTGTGGCTGTCCCAGTCATTCTTCCCTAGGCATCTCTGAAAGTTGTCTTGCTCCCTGATATGCTGGTGGTTGTCGTAGATTTGCCCTTCTCATCTCTCAGGCTGGCATTTTTAGCACGCTTTTCCGGTTGGTTTCGCTCGATTAAAAAAGAACAATGCAAGCAGAGTACATTCTGTATTGCCCTACCACTTTTGTGAGCTGTAGCACCTTGCGTTTTTGCTGAACATTATGTCACTTAATGGCAGGACGCTTAGAACTTCAAGTTAGTCATCACATACAGGAAGTTGGCATCGCTGCCAGCGCCGGTGTTGGCGAGGTAATCGCCAGCGAAGAGGTGGCTGTAGCCGAGGGTGAAGCTGAGGTGGGTGTTGTGCGCGTAGCTCATGAGCAGGTCGAGTTCGCTGCCGACGAAGCTGCCTGCATTCGGTGAGATGGGACGCACGGCGGTGGTGGCGTTCGCACGGCGGAGGGCGTCGCTGGTGGTGGCGAGCCAGAGGAGGTGGTAATCGAGGCTGCTGGTGATTTTGGCGGTGGGTTTGGCGCTGAGATGGAGGGCCACGTTGTGGAGGTTGCTCCATGAGAAGACATCCATGTAGCCGTAGTGGAGGTGATTGGTGGGGAAGAGGTTCTGAAAGGCTCCCAGCTTGTTGTCGGCGGCGTTTCCATCACCGCTGCCGTAGCTGTATTCGAGGCCGAGACGCGGCTTCCACGGCGCGGAGAAGGTGTAACCGCCCTCGACATAGCTGGCGAAGGCGCTCAAATCACGCCCGCCAGCCTTTCCACTCTGCACGGCAAATTCGGCCTCGTAGTCCCACGGGCCAAATTTGCCGGGGAGTGATTTGATGTGCGTGCCGATGGTGATGAAGTGGTCGTTGCGGTTGCTGTCGTCAGAGTAGAGCGCGTAAAGCTCGGTGTTCTGGATGCCGAGCGTGGGGATGTTTGCATAAATGCCGCTGAGCGTGCTGTCCCAGTCGCTGGCGTCCATGCCTTTGCCATCGACGACGACGAGCGAGGAGGTGAAGAGATCGACCCACAGGCCGTCTTTGCCGGCGTAGCGCAGTTTCACGGCGTCAAAGGTGCGCGTGATGTTGTTCCACTCCAGCGGGCCGATGAGGCGCTGGTCTCCGTAAAGCAGCACTTGGCGGCCGATTTTGGCGCTGAAGGGCGAGCGTTTCTCGTCACCGATCTCGACGTAGAGCTGGCGGAGATCGAATGGATTGTCCCCCTCCGCGCCGAGCACGCCGGGCACATCGGAACGGCGGCTGCCGATCTCGCGCGAGTCCTGGCCCTGGATGTAAAAGGTGAGCCAGTCTGCGGGCTTCACCTGCATACTGATGCGTGCCCGCTGGAGGAACCACGCGTCGTCATTGATGTGCGTGGCGGCGCTGTTGAAGTCGTAGTTGTTGTCGCGGCATTCGTAGCGGAGTTGGTCCTCGATGCCGAAAACGACGCGGCCATCAGCAAAAGAGAGCGGATTGGCCGCAGGCGCGGCAGCGGGCGTTGTTTGCGCTTGGGAGATGCCGGCGAGTGCGGTGAAGAGAAGCGGAAGCAGTGTTTTCATGGCTGAAGGAGTTTTTTCAGCGCCGCAATGCTGGGTGCGATGTCCGCGCCGAGCGATTCTTCGCGGTGGACGACTTTTCCGTCGGCATCGAGCACGGCGATGAGGTTCGAGTGGGTGAGAAAGCCTTCGACGGTGGCAAATTTGAATTGAAGGGTGACGGCGAGCTGGCGAATTGTTTCGTCATCCGAGATGGCAAAGGTCCAGCGCCCTAGATCGAGCTGCTGCTCAGCGGCGGCCTTCTTCATCTGCGCGGGATTGTCCGCCGCGGTGTCGAAGGAAAAGAATACGAAGCCTGCTTTTTCCGCGTCCGCGCCGAGCGCGGCCTCAATGCGCTTCATGTCGCCGATGATGCGCGGGCAGGCGAATTTGCATAATGTAAAGCCCATGGTGACGACACGTGGCCTGCCGCGCAATTGGTCGAGCGTGAGCGGTTTGTCGTCCTGAGTGCGCCAAGTGCCGGGCAGGTCGTAGATGGTGGTGAAAGCGGCGGCGGCAGGCGCGGGCGGTGCTTCCTTCACCGACTTCGCTCCGCGAAAGCCGAGGCTGCGCACGCAGTAGTCGCCCTTTAGGCTGCTGCGAAAGGCGTAGCGCATGAAAGCGGCGTAGTTGCTCACATCAGCAGCGAGCAGCGAGCCTGCGCCGCAAAAGAGCTTCCGCTCCAGCGAGCCGTCACCTCGCGAGTCGCCGACGACCATGGTGCTGTTGAAGTCATGCACCCATTCCCAGATGACGCCATGCTGGCCGCGCACGCCATGCACATTCAGCACGCCATCCGCTGCGGCAGGCAGTGGGCCGCTGGCGGGCCTTGAATACCATTCCAAGAGCTGGCGCAGGAAGGCCTGATCGCTGCTGGCATCCAGGCGTGTTGCATCGGCGCGGGCGACGAATTCCCATTCGTCCTGCGTGGGAAGGCGGCGGCCCAACGATTCACAGTAAGCCTTCGCGGCGAACCATGAGACGTTCACCACAGGCGCGGCGAGTGTTTTTTCATCGCCAGGATCGAGATCACCACGCCAGTGTGCGAGGTAGTTTTTATCCGCGAGCGTGCTTTTGACCTGCGAGCGCCTCCAGGTGGGGTTTTTAGCCACGAAGGCGAGAAATTGCGCGTTCGTGATCTGCGTGGCGTCCATGAAAAAAGGCTCCGCACGGCGCTGCTTGGCCTTTTTGGCATAGACTGGTTTGTACAAGCCGCCGGGGATGTGAACCATGCCCGGAGGTGGCGCGGGGACTTCAGCCGCTGGCAGCATTGCGACTGCCAGCAGCAGGTATGTGAGTGCTTGACGCATGAGGTTTGTGGAATCAATGGCCGGGCTGGGCGGGAGCCGGAGCGGTCGCGCGGACCTCCTTCACCATGGCGGGCAGCACTTCGGTGCCGTTGTTCCCCCAACTGCTATACACATAGGTAAGCACATTGGACACCTGCTCATCATTGAGGCCTAGCTGCGGCATGATGCTGGCATAGACCTCGCCATTTACGGTCACATTGCCTTGCAGGCCGTGGAGCACGGTTCCGATGCTGCGCTTCACATCCGCATTGAGGTAGTCGGACTTGGCGAGCGGTGGGAATGCCTTCGGGATGCCCTGCCCCTCCGCCTGATGGCAGGCCATGCAGATGGATGTGTAGAGGAGTTTGCCACGAGCGATGCGCTCGTCTTTGTTTGCCGCGGGCGGCTGCTGTGTGGATGCCTGAGGGATGTTTTGCACCGCGCCGCCTTCGAGCTGGTAGATGCGGTCATCCTGCTTTCCGGAGTACACGAGTTTGTTTTCCTCGCCAGTGACCTTGATCATGCCCACGGCACCTTTGTTGAAGGCGCGGAAGATGCTGTGATCGACCAGAATATAGGTGCCTGGCACTTCGAGGCCGAAATCCACGATGGCAGAGCCGCCGGCGGGAATCATCGTGGTCTGCACCTGATGCTGTGCGGGCTTCACACCGCCCTCCAGATACACGTTGTCAAAAATCTCGCCGATGACGTGGAAGGAGGACGTGAGGTTCGGGCCGCCATTGCCGACGAAGAGGCGCACTTTTTCGCCCACCTTGGCATGCACGGCATTGTCGCCCGCCATCGCGCCGACGCTGCCGTTGAAGACGACGTAGTCAGGTGTCTCGGTGAGCGCCTTGTCCATGTTGAAGGGTTGCAGGCCGGCCTCGCCATACGGTCCTTTGGTGTAGAACTCGGATTGGAAGACATAGAACTCCTTGTCCACTTTTGGCAGGCCGCCGATTGGCTCGATGAGGATGAGACCATACATGCCGTTCGCCACATGCATGCCGACGGGTGCTGTGGCGCAGTGATAGACGTAGAGGCCCGGATTCAGCGCCTTGAAGGAAAAGACGGACACATGCCCTGGTGCCGTGAAGGACGAGGCCGCGCCGCCGCCTGGTCCGGTGACAGCGTGAAGGTCGATGTTATGCGGCATCTTGCTGTCCGGCCGGTTCATGAGGTGAAACTCCACCTCGTCATTCTGGCGGATGCGGATGAATTTGCCCGGCACGCTGCCACCGAAGGTCCAAAACGTGTAATCCACGCCGTCGGCCATGCGCTTCACCACTTCGACGACTTCGAGTTTGATCGTCACCTTCGTCGGATGATCGCGCGTGATGGGTGGTGGCACGTTCGGCGCATCGGTCAAAACGGCGTTCTCTGTGCCTGAGACAGGTTTGTCCTGCTGCTTCGTGGGGTTTGCCATCGCGTCATCCGAAGCCGGAGCAGCAGCAACAGCGGGCGAACGTAATTCCAGCATGGCCTTCATGAAGGTTTCCTGGGACTGCTTTTCGTTTGGACTCAGCTCGCGGTCGCATTGCGTGAGAAAAGCGGCCGAGGCGGCCGCCAGGAGGAGTGTGGTTTTCGTTTTCATGGTTCAGGCAGGTTGGGAGGATTGCTTGTAGCGGGCATACCGTTCACGCTGCTCGGGCGTGAGGTTCGCAGGGTCGAATCTCGGATCAGGCACCTGATTGATGCGTGAGAAGATGACGTTCGCCATGTCGGCGGCGCAGCTCTTGATGTGCTCGGCATGCTCGCCGGCGAAGAGATCATCCACCGTGGAGCGGAAGAGCAGGAGCCAATGGTCAAATTTGTCCCGTCCCATGTCCGTGAGCGGCACCAGCTTCGCGTGCGCGGCGAGCGGATTCCCGGTGAAGCCGCCACTGCGAAACAGGACCGTCTCCCAGAAAGCATACATCTTCGGCAGATGCGTGCTCCAGTTCGTCTGCGCTACCTTGTCGAAAATGTGACCGAGCACCTCGTCGGCACGGACGCGGTCGTAGAAAGTGTTCACGAGAATTTCGATCTCCGGCCGTCCGGCGAGATCGGGTTTGCTGGCGGCTTTTTCCTCATTCATGCATCTTAGAGTAGCCGCTCCAAGAATGACCGCTCTGCACTCTCTGGCAAGGTTTGGGCGGTAATTGCGGAACTGGCCTTCTGCAATTGTGCCTGCGTTAGATTCTGCCTATCTCCTCCCATGAAAAATCAACGCCACGACGACATGAGCACAGCCTGCCAGGACCGCTCGGACTCATGGGAACCGCCGGGTGGCCTGCTCATCTGGCTGCTCGTGATGCTGGAGGTGGTGACCTTTGGCGCGGGCATTTTGGCATTTGTCTGGCAGGAGCGCGGGAATGCGGCGGAGTATGAGCAGGGACGCCTGCTGCTAAATCAGAACCTAGCCTTTGCGAACACACTCGTTCTGCTCACTGGCGGCTGGTTCATGGCCTGCGGGCTGGGGGCCTTGCGAAAGGGAGAAAAACTGTGCGCCAGAAGCTGGACGATGGCTGCGCTGCTAACTGGCGTGCTCTTCTTGGCGCTAAAGATCATCGAATACCGCCAGAAGGCCGCGCATGGCATCCAGTTTGGCGAGGATACGTTCTTCACGCTTTATTACCTGCTCACGGGCTTCCACTTCGTGCATGTGCTAGTCGCCGTGGTGCTGCTGGGGGTGCTCGCTCGCTCAGTCCGCCTCGGGCACAGCCATGCGGGCGATCATCAAAACTTCGAGGCAGGTGCGGTCTTCTGGCACATGTGCGATCTCATCTGGCTGCTGCTCTATCCCGTCATCTACCTGCTATGAACCGCGCTCTCACCTTTATCTGGCTATTTCTCATCACGCTCACCACGGCGAGCTGGCTGCTGGCGGAGCGCCATGTGCTGCCATCGCTGCTACTGGGGCTGGCAGCGGTGAAGTTCACGCTGGTCGCAGGCTGGTTCATGGAACTTCGCCGGGCACATCGCTTCTGGCAGGTGGCGCTGGGAGGCTTGCTGATGATCATCATCACTGGTGTGGTGTGGCTGGCTTGAAGCGCTAATCCTGCTTGTGTTCAGCTTTCAGGTGGATCGCCGCCTTTCCAAGCTCATCGCCCGCAGCACGACTGCTAGCCCAGCCTTGCAGACGGGTTTTCCACCACCTCACCAGCAAGGCCCAGGCTGCCGAGCTGCAGCGCATCATGCACGGCTCCGCAGCTCGCTTTTATGGCCATCAAAACGCCACGTTCACCGTCTCAGCGCATTGATCAGCTCATCCACCTCGTTGATCAGGCCCTGCATCTGACTCGGGTTGTAGCTGCCATCAGCTCCTTGGCCGAGCTGGTTCACGCCGTTGCTATTGGCGCTCGTGCCGTTGATGGAGGTGTTGAGTTGTGCTTGGCTGGTTTCGCCGGGCACGCATTGGGAGCCGTGTCAAACGCCGCACATTAATCCGTGCGTGCGCATTTCTGTATTCTAGCCCGGCAGAGCAGGCGTATTGCGAGTCACTGCCAAATCCCGCCGGGCATGAATGGCTCATTCTTGCGCAAGATCGGTGTATTGATGCACGACGGGTGCATCTTTAAATAGGCACGCCGTCCAACCCGCTGCTTTTTCACGACCAACCATGAAACTCATCCTCTCCTCGCTCGCCACCATCACCGCCGTGATGACTCTGCTCGTCAGTGCCGCCCTAGGCGCTGACTCAGCCGCTGTCGCCACGGAAACGGTCACCAATACCGTCTGCCCGGTCACGGGGAAACCGGTGGATCCCGCCATCACCGCCGAATACGAGGGCCGGAAGTGGTCCTTCGCCAAAGAGGCATGCAAAACGAAGTGGCTCAAAGCCCGAGAGGACAGCCTGTATCACAAGCTCGGGGGCTGGAAGGCCATTGATGCTGCTGTGGACGCCTTCTATGTCAAAGTGCTGGCCGACAAGCGGGTGAAGCATTTCTTTGATGACGTGAGCATGCCCAAGCAGCATCGGAAGCAGAAAGAGTTCTTGTCGTTCGCCTTTGGAGGCCCGTTGCCGTGGACCGGCAAGGATATGCGCAAGGCACACGAAGGCATGGGCCTGACCGAGGAGCACTTCAACGCCATCGCTGAAAACCTCGTCAACACGCTGAAGGATCTGAAAATCAGCCAGGATCTCATCGACCAGGTCGTCGCCGTCGCCCTCACGACGAAGGATGATGTGCTTGGCCGACCGAAGAAGGCCAACTAAGGTCCGTCCATAACCGAGTTGGTGCTGGGCCGCCGTGTGCGCTGGGAGTGCATACGGCGGCTTTTGATTGCCCCGTGTGAGACCGGTCCGCCCGCGCCGTAGTGGCTGGAGATCAGTCAGTCACACCCGTTTTCCAACCACACCTACCCTTTCATGATTCTGCCCTTATTGCGCCGCTGGTCCGGCGTCGAACTCATCGAGGTGAGCCACACGGAGAAAATCGTCTCCGCACTGGGCGGTGGCGTGGCTCTGTTGGTGCTCGTGGGGCTCTCCAGCCTGCTGCTTCCGTCCTCTGGCAGCACGGCTGTCGTCGCCTCGATGGGTGCTTCTGCCGTGCTGCTCTTTGCGGTGCCTCATGCGGCGCTCTCCCAGCCCTGGCCGGTGCTCGGCGGGCATCTGCTCTCCGCCCTAGCCGGGGTCATCTGTGCGCAGACCTTGGGAGATACTGCCCTGGCGGCTGGATGCGCGGTGGGGGCTGCCATCGCCGCCATGCTCGTGTTTCGCTGCATTCATCCTCCGGGCGGGGCCACCGCCCTCACCGCCGTGCTGGGTGGCAGCGCCATACATGACCTCGGCTTTCATTACGTCATCATGCCGGTACTGGTGAACACGCTGGCCTTGCTGCTGCTGGCTGTGTTCATCAATTTCTTCTTCCCCTGGCGGCGCTACCCTGCGGCCTTCAACCGGCCTGCATCACCACCATCGGCCCCGTCCTCTTGCACGCCGGGTGAACCGACCCACGAGGAGGTCATCGCCGCGCTGCGGTCACTCGATTCCTTTGTGGATGTCACCGAGGAGGATCTGCTGCGGCTGCTGGCCCTGCTGCGTCTGCGACCGGCTCCTGACGTCTCCACCACAGGCTCTTCATGAGGCCCCAGTTCATCTCCACGCGGCGATGCTCACAGAAACCTGCCTTTTTCAAAAATGGCTCCGGCGGCGTGAGCGACCGCGCGGAGAGACCGGTCGCCAGCCGGAAAAAGACGTGCATCAGCGCCAGGATGCACCGGCTGCGCAGACGCTGCCAGCCGTGCGCTGCCATTTGAAAATCAGCCAGCAACCAGGAAGCCCCCGGAGCCGCCGCTCTGGCGATGCGCGGCATCAGGAGTGCGAGTTCGTCAGGGCGGAAGCAATCGAGGAAAAAGTGCGTCACGATGAGGTCATAGGCCCCGCTTTGCGGCTCCCAGGTGAAAACGTCCGCCTTGACGAAGCGAATGCCAACTTCCTCCAGCCGCCCACGAGCCAGTTCCTGCCGGGCCTGGCGCAGCATGCCCGCGCTGGCATCCACACAGGTGATCTCTGCGGCGGGAAAACGCTCGCGGCAGGCGCGGAGGAAGCGCCCGTGCCCCTCGCCCAGCATCAGCACCCGCCTCGGTGGCGGGATCACCTCCAGAAAGGCCGTGCGGCAGCGCTGCATGCCACCGCCCGCCGCCACACGCTCCAGCAGCGCATACACAGGAGCCAAGGTGTCAAAGCTCATCGGGCAGTCTTGAGCTTTCGCCATCTCCACAAGCCAAAGCCCGCACCACCGAGCAGCAGCGCCGCCACGCCGACTTGTGACCATGCGGAGGTGAGCAGGATCTTCGAGAGCAGGGCATCGTGCTCGGTGCTGCTCTTGGGGATCTGGCCGGTGACGGCGGCGACGTGGTGGAGGAGGCTGACGGCGAGGTCTTTTTCCGGCAAAGTTTGATGGCAGGCTTGGCAGGCTCCCTGGCGGCTCATTTTGACGCGTTCGGCGTTGTTGAGCGGGCGGGAGAGTTTGAAGTGGTGGCCGACGGTTTGCACCTGCACGCCGTCTTCGGTGACGATGCGGCTCCAGTCGTGCTCCAGGCCTTCGATGGCCTCCATCTGCACTTTGGCGTTGCGGCTGAGGATGGTTTTGTCTTTGGCGGTTTCGAGATCGACGATGTGTTTTTCATTCCACGGGCGCGTGAGTTTGCCGCCGCCGATGCCGTAGCCGAGGGCTTTTTCGCTGGTGTGGCAGGATTCGCAACTGCGGGCGTTTTTTGTCGTCGTATGCGGCTGGGTGGGGCTCATGTCGATGCTGAGCTGGCCTTTGTCGCCGCTGCCCTCGGTGCCTGCGGGGGTGCGGAAGATGTGATTGGTGATGATGGGTTTGCCATCGGGGCCGATGATGGTGGCGCTGACTTGGCAACCGGGCGCGAGCGGGCTGATGCGGCCTTCGCCATTCACACCGAGGATGATGTCTTCAAAGCGGGTGTAGCTGCGCTGCTCGCTGATTTTGCCGGGAATGATGGTGGGGTAGCCGCTTTCGCCGCGATCGGTGCGGTGCGCGGGCTCGGCGTGTTTGCGACCGGCGGCGACCCAGTCGAAGGCTTCTTTGCCGCCGTTGCCGGGGCCGGGGGCCTTCAATGCGGCGGCGAGCGAGTAGTAGTCGTGCGGATTGGGCTGGGTGTAGTCAATGGTGACGTGGCAGCCGTAGCACTGCGGCGTCCAGCTTGAGTGGCAGGTGTAGCACTCCATGCGGTCGAGGTGGCCTTTGACCTGGCACATGGCGGTCTTGGCGGCGGGGCTGAGCAGATTTTGCTCCAGGAGGAATTTCAGCGGTTTGATGCGCAGGTCTTTGCCGCCGGCGGTGTGGATGATGACTTCATTGCCATCACGCACGACGTTTTCATACGGATTGCCACGCACGGTGAGGAGGTAGCCGTCTTTTTTGTCGAACACGGTGCCCTGGCGTGTGTGTTTGAGCTGCTCCTGCGCCACGCCGCGCCCAGGGCCGGTGGCGGGCTTTTCAGCGAACTCATCCATGAAGCCGAGTGGCAGCTCCCACGGGTATTTGTCCGGCGTGCCGTGGCAGTCGGCACACTCGATTTGGACGGCGGCGAGGTTAGACGCGGCGAGGAAGTTGTCCCCATGCACATCGCTGCTGACGTGGCAGTCCTGGCAGCTCATGCCTTTCTGGTAATGCACGTCCTGCTGCATGGCGATGTAGTGCTTCGTGTGCAACGCGGGCTGGCCTTTGCCATCGGCGCTGGCGGGCGACTCGTAGGCGCTTTCCATGAGTCCCTGGAACGAAACGCCGATGCGCTTGCCGCGATCATGGCAGGTGGTGCAGGTCTCCACCGGCACGCCGGAGTAGCAGACGTTGTTCGCGGTGACTTTTGCCTCGCGGGTGCCCTGGATGCTGTGCACGAGCATGTGGCCCGGCTTGTCCTTCGCGATGCTGGGGTCCGCGCCTTCGTAGAGGCCCTCATTGCCATACGGGATGTGGCAGGAGGAGCAGCCCATGCCGCGGAAGTCGCCCCGCACCTCGCGGCCTTTCACTGCATGATGACAGCGCTGGCACTCGGTGCGGATGTAGGTGAAGGCGGCCAGCTCAGGCTTGTCTTTGAGCTTGGCGAGGTCTTGAAAACCGAGCGCCTCGGGCAGAGGCTCGTGTTTGTCCACGAAGACGCCGGGTTCGAGCCTTTTGAGCAGCTCCATGTATTGCCGATAGGTGTCCGTGCCGTGCCGGGCGTGCGGATCGCTGGGATTTTTCACGGCGTAGTTCGCCCAAACGTGCTCATAGCCGGAAAGTCCGCCGAAAGCCCACGCGGTGCCCTGGATTTTCCCCGCCTCGGTCATCATGAGGCTGCGCCACTGCGCATCGCACTGCTCGCTGTGGCATTGAGCGCAGGTTTTGTCATTCACCCAAGGCGAGCCGGGATCGCGATAGAACTCCGGCCCTGCGTGCGCGGCCTCTTTCGTCAGCGCCTCGGAGTCGCCGCCATGGCAAACGATGCAACCCGCCGGATCACCGAGCTTCGCGCCCTTCTCCATGATTTGCTCCAGCATCTTCGATCCCGGCTCGCGAATCATCTCAATCTGCCCGTGACAAGTCATGCAGCCGGATTGAGCGGCCTGCGGGTAGTGTTTCACCAGCAGCTCGGCAGCGTGGGCGCTGAGGCTGAGGAGGATGAAGGCGACGAAGCGGAGTGGCATGCCGTGATGCTACCACGGCGCCCCAAATCCTCGAAACTACTTTTCACACCGCTAGCCGCAGCCGCGCGAAAGCACCGCACATGCTGGCGACGAGGGCGCGAGGGTTTGGCACGATGTCGTAGTGCTGGCGGGCGAACATGCGGGGGAAGTGCTCTCTCGCACGCTTCTCGATGGCGAAGGCGTGGGTGGTGATGCCGTGCTTCACGCCTGTTTCGATGGCTTTGCGCACATCGCGCAGGCCGTATTCGCCTTCGTAGCGGTCGTAATCACAAGGGCGGCCATCGGTGAGAAGGAAGATGACTTTTTTCTCCGCGCTTTGCCGCATGAGCAGCTCCTGAGCATGCCGCAGCGCGGGACCTATGCGCGTGTAGCCCTGCGCCTGCACGCTACCGAGCCGGGTGCGGGCCGCGGGCCATGGATCGCGGAAGTCTTTGATGAGATGAAAAGCGCACTCGCGCCGCGTGTCGGAGCTGAAACCGGCCACGGCGAAGGTCTCGATGAATTCGTCGAGCACCTCGCCCACGCAGAGCAGCGTCTCGCGGATGGTGTCGAGCACGCGAGCATCATCCACCCATGAGTCCGTGGAAAAGCTCTGGTCCATGAGGATCAAGGCCGCCACGTCATGCAGGCGGCGCTGGCGCTGGATGTAGATCCGCTCGTCCGGCCCGTGACCGCTGCGGGCGGCGACTTGTGCGGCGATGACGGCGTCGATGTCGAGCTCAGGGCCGTGCGGCTGGCGTTTCGCACGTTGCGTCTGCGTGGCGAGCGCAGCGAGTTTTTTGCGAAGGTCGAGAATGACGGCGCGGTGCTTCGCTGCGGCGGTTTTGGCCCATGCGGGATCGGTTGCGGTGACGCGTTGCGGCTGCACATGACACCAGGCCGGCTTGTGACGCTGTTTTTGGTAATCCCACTCGGGATACGGGATGCCGCCTGCGGGCGGTTCGTCGTTTTCGGAGCCAATTTCGAGTGAGAGGCCCTCCATGACGATGTCACTGCGATAAATCGAACGCGGTCGCTCGCGGGTGCGCACGACGTGTTTCATGTCGAGCTTGTTCAGCGCCTCGGCGTGGTCTTCGAGTTCGTCCTCGTCGTCGGTTTTGCGGTCGAGGCCGCTGTATTCTTCGAGAGTCTCCGCTTTCTCGAAAGTGTGAATCGGCATCTCGGATTCGACGGGCTGATCGTCGTCGCCGAGCTTCACTTTCACGTTCGTCTGGCCTTTGCCTTCGATCTCCGTGACTTGATCCGGCTGTTCGAGGGCGGTTTGCGAGTTGAGGAGCGTTTTGGAGGCCTGCGGGCTGTTTTCGCGAGAAAATTCCGCGCGGCCGATGAGGCTCCAAAAGTCCGTTTCGCCCAAAAATGGCCCCAATTCGGCGATCCGGGCCTTCAGCGCCGGAATTTCGCCCAAAAGCTGTTTCGGCTCCGAAATCCGATGCCGGATGGCGAGCGCGGCAAAGATCGTTTTGAGCTGAAAAAGCACCTGATTGGCCTCTGTGGCACTCGCGATCGAAAACTCCGGCGGGAGAAAAACACGCTCATGATCGCACAGGACGCGATTGGGTGTTTCGAGTACGCTCACCGGTTTTTCAGCGATCATGTTGGCGAGCAAAAACAGCCGCTGCCGGTGCGGAGCCAGATCCGCGCGCACCGCGGCCGCAGCCCGCTCACGCGGCGATTCGACCAGGCGCTTGTAGAGCGCCTTGAGGCCCAGGAAGAGATTTTCCTCCCATTCAAACATATCAGAGCGTCAGTTCGATGACCTGGGTGATAGCGGCGAGCGCGTCGGGATCGTCGGTGAGAGGTTCGGCGACGGCGACGGTGGCGGCGTAACGCGGTGGGAGGCCGGTGCGGATGAGTTTCGCGGCATCGACAAGCAGGCGCGTGGACACGCTTTCGAGCAGCGAGAGCTCGGTGAGGGCGCGGACCTTTTTGGCGATGGCGACGAGGCTGCGGGCGTTTTTTTCGTCGATGCCGGTCTCACCAGTGAGGATACGCGTTTCGATGTCTGTGCTCGGATATCCGAAGCCGAGACCGATGAAGCGCTGGCGTGTGGAGGGTTTCAGCTCACGCATGCTGCGCTGGTAGCCTGGATTGTAACTGATGACGAGCATGAACTCCGGCGGCGCGTGCAGCGTCTCACCGGTGCGGTCGAGAAACAGTTCGCGGCGGTGATCGGTGAGCGAGTGAATGACGACAATGGCATCGGCGCGGGCTTCAGCGACTTCATCGAGGTAGAGGATGGCCCCTTCACGCACGGCGCGTGTCACCGGTCCATCGGTCCAGCGGGTGTCACCGCCGATGAGGAGGTGGCGTCCGAGCAGGTCGGTGGCGGTGGTGTCCTCGTTGCATGAGACGGTGACGAGCGGGCGGCCGAGTTTGGCGGCCATGTGCTCGACGAAGCGCGTCTTGCCGCAGCCGGTGGGGCCTTTGAGCATGAGAGGCAGGCGTGCCTCCCATGCTTTGGCGAAGAGCTCGCTCTCGCGTCCGGTTTCGAGGTAGAAAACTTCGCGCGTGCTCATCAGGCGGCGGATTCAGCGGACGCGGGCAGTTCCTCCTCACGACGCACGTCGGAGTGCGCGGCCTCGTTGGTTGGCAGGCCGAAGCGCCAGAAGTTGTAGAGGTAGAAGCAGATGCCGAGGAAGAAGAGGCAGGCGGCGAGGATCATGCCGACGAAGTGTATCTCGATCTCTTTTTGCACGGCGAGGAAGTCCATGCCCATGCGGCGCTCCAGATTCACCTGCGTGATACCGGCGACGGCGAGCGCACCGGTCATGGCGGTCATACCGATGTTGCTGAGCCAAAAGGCGTAGGCGGAGGCGGCGTTGTCCCAGAGCTTGCGGCCAGTGAGCACGGGCAGGACATAGGCGATCATGGCGAGATTGATCATGGCATACGCGCCCCAGAAGGCCATGTGGCCG
>Ga0075163_10007975_pt1 | contig 13988 bp, 8 predicted proteins | sample JI1023141ADNA_FD_71478 | JGI IMG/M metagenome (GOLD analysis project Ga0075163, IMG submission 71478) | Wastewater effluent complex algal communities from Wisconsin, to seasonally profile nutrient transformation and Carbon sequestration -... | ecosystem: Engineered > WWTP > Effluent > Algae...
GCCGGTGCCGAAGTCGTCGATCGCGATCTCGACGCCGATCTCGTTGAGGCGATGCAGCGCCGGGATGACGTTCTGCAGGTCCTTCATGAGGTTGTCTTCGGTGATCTCGAGCATGATCACCCGGTGCGGCACGCCGTGCATGGTGACGCACTGGTGCAGGTGCTCGATCAGGTCGCTGCGCTCGAACAGCCGGCTGGGCAGGTTGACGGCGATCGAATCGGCGAAGCCGAAAGTCTGCTGCCAGATGCGCGCCTGGCGTGCGGCCTCGGACATCGCCCACTCCGACAGCGGCACGATCAGGCCGGATTCCTCGGCCATCGGGATGAACTCGCCCGGCGGCACCAGGCGGCCGCCCCGCTGCCAGCGCATCAGCGCTTCGACGCCGACCATGCGCGCACTGCGCACGTCGATCTTGGGCTGGTAGTGCAGCACCAGTTCGTTGCGCTCGATGGCCCGGTTCAGCGCCATCTCGAGCTCGAGCTTCTCCAGGCTGCGGCCGGCGAGCTGCGGGCTGTAGATGGCCGACGCGTTGCGGCCCTGCGCCTTCGCCGAGTACATCGCGACGTCGGAATTGCGCATCAGGTCGGCCACCGAGGTGCCGTCGCGCGGGAACATCGCGACGCCGACGCTGGCGGTGACGAAACACTCCTGCCCGCCGACGAAGATCGGCTCGCGCATGACCTCGAGGATGCGGTTGGCCACGCTGTCGGCGTCCTGATCGTCACGCACCTCGGGCAGCAGGGCCACGAACTCGTCGCCGCCCAGCCGGCCGACGGCCTCGAGCGAGCGGTGAGATCGCGTGCCGGCAGCCTCCAGCGCGCCCTCCAGCACCTGGTCGCTGTGGCGCACGCAGGCTCGCAGCCGCCGCGCCACTTCCATCAGCATCTCGTCGCCGGCGCCGTGCCCCAGCGTGTCGTTGATGACCTTGAAGCGGTCGAGGTCGATCAGCAGCAGCGCGCAGTGGTGGTCCATGCGGCGGGCCTGTTCGAGCGCACGTTCGGCCCGCCAGATCAGCTGGCGGCGGTTCGGCAGGCCGGTGAGCGAGTCGAAGTTGGCCAGGTGGCGGATCTTGTCCTCGGCGACCCGGCGGTCGGTCACGTCCTGAACGATGCCGGTGTAGCCGACACACTGCCCCTGCTCGTTGAACTCGGGCTCGGCCTCGACATGGATGATGCGCTGGCGGTCGTCCAGCGGCTGGATCGGCACGTCGGTGGTGAGCACCGAACTCGCCCGCTGGGTGTCGCGCAGCAGGCGCATCAGCACCACCCGGTCATCGGGCGGCACCATGCGAAGCAGCATGCGCAGGCTCAGCGGGTCGTTGGGCGAGCGGCCGAAGACGCGCAGGCCTTCGGTGGACATCGCCAGGCCGCCACCATGGCGGCGCCACTCGAAGCTGCCCATGCGGGCCAGGTCCTGCGCGCGGGCCAGCTTGGCCTTGCTGCGCTCCAGTTCGAGCCGGGTGCGCGACGCACGCAGCAGGTAGCGCAGCCGGCCGTCGAGCAGGCTCCACTGGTTGGACTTGACGAAGAAATCGGTGGCACCGACCTGGTAGGCGCGCGTGATCGACGCATCGTCGTCCAGGCCGGTGAGCATGAGCACCGGCACGTTCTCCAGGCCGGGCATGGTGCGCAGCGTGCGGCAGGTCTCGAAACCGTCGAGACCGGGCATGCGGGCATCGAGCACCACGATGTCGTAGGTCGAACTGGGCAACATCGACAGCGCCAATTCACCGCTGGCGGCCTCGGTCACCTGGAAGCCACGCTCCCGCAAGGCGAGCGCCGTGACGAGCAGCGTGACCTCGTCGTCCTCGACCAGCAGGACCTTCGGTTGCTCGCGTGCGCTGTCTTCGGCGTAGGAGGTCGCTGGGTTCATCGATGTGACGGTTCAGGAATGGAGCATAGCCCGAACCGCCACCAGGGCACGGTCACCTTCGTGCAGTAGTGAATCCAATTCGGCGTCCCATCGGCCCTCGTCGGCGCTGCGCAGGACCTTCTCGGCCTCGGCACAACGCCGCGACAGGGCCAGCGCGCCGACGCTGGCCGACGATGACTTCAGCGTGTGGGCGATGCGGGCGATGGTGTCGAGGTTGCGCACCGGGCGCGCCGCGCGCAGCTCGCCGAGCATTCGCTCGAGCGACTGCTCGTAGGCATTCAGCACCCGCTGCACGACCTGCTGCTTGCCCGTGGGGTCGAGCTCGCGCAGCTTGTCGATCGCCGCCGGGTCCAGCGAGGGCGGTGGGTCGGTGGCGTCAGGGGGCAGGCTCATCGGGGGCTTCCAGGCAGGAGCAAATCATCGTCGAAGTCTCGGCCGTCTGCGCCGGCTCCCGTGACGACACAGCGTGACCAACGGCCGTGGACGTCCGGACAGACCGCCGACCCCGGCCCTGTGGACGGATTTTCGGCTGCATCGGTGGCGACTTGAGCGGCCGGGCGCCCCCAGGGGCTCCTTACAATCCCGGGCATGCTCGAATCGTTCGCGCGGCTGCGGTCCGTCCCGGCCGCCACGGCGCTGGTCTTGGCGGTGCCAGACGCCCGGGCCGCCGACGGCGCTGCTGCGGGTTGGGGCCCCTGGCTGTTCGCCTCGGTGGCGCTGGTGCTGGTGGCGGCCGCCAGCTTTGCCGCCGGCGCCTGGCGGTCGCGGCGCGAGTCCGCACTGCCTTCCCCGCCTTCGACGCTTCCCCTGGCCGACGCTCCGGCCTTGCCGCCCGTCTCGCCCGCTGCACTGTCCGCATGGGCCGAGGCCCTGGCCGAGGACCCTCGGCCGGTGGTGCTGCTCGCGCCGGCCGGCGCCGGCGGCCCGCCCTGCCTGCATCGGGCCAATGCCGGCGCCCTGCGCCGCCTCGGGCTGCAGGCCAGCGACCTCGGCCGGCCGTGGAACGACGTCGCCCGCTCGGTGCCCGGAGCCCTGCGCGAGATGCTGTCGTCACCACCGGCCGCGCCGATCCTGGTCGAGGGCTGGTGGCTGCTGCACGATGCCGCCGGCGGCTGCACGCTGGCATTGGGCAGCGACGATGCCGGCCGGACCGAGGACAACGCGTCGCTGACCTACACCATCGCCCACGACCTGCGCGCGCCGATCCGCGTGGTGGACGGCTTTGCACGGATCGTCAAGGAGGACTACGGCTCGGGCCTGGACCGCATGGCCAATGACCACCTCGACCGGGTGCTGGCGGCTGCAGCGCGCATGAACCAGATGATCGACGCGATGCTGAAGATGGCCCAGCTGTCGTCGCAGCCACTGGTGCGCCAGCGTGTCGACCTGACCCAGCTGGCGAACTTCGTCGTCGACGACCTGAAGCGGGCCAGCCCGCAGCGCCAGGCCCAGGTCGACATCGAACCCGACCTGATCGCCCATGGCGACCCGACGCTGCTGCGCCTGGTGCTCGAGAACCTGCTCGGCAATGCCTGGAAGTACAGCGAGCGCTGCGAACAGGCGCACATCGAGTTTCGCGGCGTCGACGACCATGGGCAACACAGCTTCGTCGTGCGCGACAACGGCGCCGGCTTCGACATGCGAACGGCCGACCGCCTGTTCGGGCTGTTCCAGCGCCTGCACAGCGCCAAGGACTTCCCGGGCACCGGCCTCGGGCTGGCATCGGTCAAGCGCATCGTCCAGCGCCATGGCGGCCAGGTCTGGGCCGACGCCACGCCGGGCAAGGGCGCGAGCTTCCACTTCACGTTGAGGGAATAGACCCCCCGGAGCGCCTTCGAACCGTCAGTCGGCGGTGCGGGCGAGTTCTTCGACGGCGAGCACCACGCGTTCGGCCTGGGTTGCGAGGCTGAGGCCCTGCTCGTCGGCCAGGCGCTGCAGCCGCTGGCGGGCCTTGTCGCGCGATACCGAGTAGCGGTGCATCACGATGCCGACCGCCATCGCGACCAGGTCCTGCGTCACCGCGAGCGGGGCGGGGGCAGGGGCGACGGCCGGCGGGTGAAGTGCCGGCGGGGTCGCCGGACCGGCCACCGGCGTCAGGTCACCGGCGCGCAGGCGCTCGAAGGCAGCATCGACGGTGGGCACGATCTGCCCGACGTCCAGCGGCTTGACCAGGTAGGCCACCGCCCCCAGCGCACGCACCTGCGCCACCGTGGCGTCGTCGGAGAAGGCCGACAGGAACATGAAAGGGATGTGGCACACCTCGCGCAGGTAGGCTGCGACGTCGAAGCCGGACTTGCCTTCCATGCGGATGTCCAGCAGCGCCAGCTCGGGCTTGTGCTGGCGTGCGAGCAGGATCGCGTCGTCGCCGTTGTCGGCGTCGATGACCTCGTAGCCGGCCTGGGCCAGGCCATGGACGACCGTCGCCAGCACCAGCCGGTCGTCGTCCACCACCAGGATCCGTCCCTTGCCTGTCATTCACGCTCTCCGATGGCGCTCGTCGTGGCTCGCATTGTGATTGATCGCCGACACCAGCTCGCCATCGTCAGGGCGGAGCGAGCAGCACGCTCGGCGGGTGCAGCTCGATGCGCGCAACCACGTCCTCACCCTGCTGCTCGATGCGCAGCGAGGCGCTGCGGCGCGGCAACAGCGCACGCACCAGGCCCAGCCCGGACACACCGCCGGGGATGCGCGCCAGCTCGAACCCCGGCGGCAGCACACCCAGGCTGGTGACGCTGATCGCGATGCCGTCGTCGAGCAGTTCGGCGCTGCAGCGCACCAGGCCCGGGCCGCCGTGCTTGATGGCGTTGGTCAGCAGCTCGTTGACGGTCAGCGCGATCGGGATCGACTCGGCCTCCGGCAGGAGCTGCCGCCCGACGGCCTCGGGCGCCGAAACCTCGATCGCGCGGCCGAAGGTGCGCTGCACCGACGCCGCAATGGCTTCGAGCACGCGGATCACGCGCAGCGGGCCGGCGGGACCGACCTGCAGGCCGTAGACCTGCGCGATGGCCTGCACCTGGCCGACGGCCTCGGTCAGCATCGACGCCACCTCGGGATGGCGCGAGGCGTTCTGCTGCAGCAGGCCGGCCACGCCCTGCAGGTTGTTCTTGATGCGGTGGTGCACTTCACGCACCAGCGCCTCACGCTGCGAGATGGCGGCCTGCAGCCGGGCCTGCTCGGCGGCGCGCTGCTCGGTGACGTCGCTGGCCACCAGCAGCACCTGCGGCGAGATGCCGCCCTGGGCGTCCAGCGGCACCAGGCGAACGTCCCACACGCGCCCGAGCTCGGGCTGGTCGGGCATCGGGTCGCGCCATTCGTGGTGCTGCGCATCGGGCGAGGCCGCGCTGGCCTGCAGCCAGCCGCTCAATGCCGTTGCCAGCGCCGGCTCGCAGCAGGCCGCCGGCACCTGCCCCATGGTCTCTTCGAGCGGCCGGCCGAAGAACAGCGAGGCCATCTGGTTGATCTGCAGCACCCGGGTGCTGCGCGCGTCGAACAGCGCGATGGCCAGCGGTGCGGTCTCGATGACCCGCTGCAGCGACGCCTGCGCCTGTGCGATGCTGACCTCGGCCTGGCGCCGGCGCTCGATGTCGAGCAGCGCGAAGGTCAGCTGCCGGGCGTTGGAGCCGCGGCCGGTGACGACGGCATTGCCGACGACCCAGAACTCGCGCCCGTCACGAGCCTTCAGGCGGCACTCGAAGGTCTCGGCCTGGCCTTCGGTCAGGCGCTCGAAATAGTCGGTGCGGCGCAACGGGTGGTCGGCTTCGGGCGTGGCGACGATGCTGATCGCCTCGCCGACGAAATCGGCCAGCTCGCCGCCGAACATGCGCCGGGCCGAACGGTTCATCCATTCGATGCCCTGCTCCGACACCGTGACGATGCCGACCAGCACCGAATCGAGGATCGCGCGGGTTCGCTCGGCCTGCAGCGCCAGCGATTCGCGGGCCCGGTAGCGTTCGTCGACGTCGACGTAGGAGCAGATCACGCCGGCCTCGATGTCGTCCGGGTCGACCGGCCGCCCGGCCACCTGCACCCACAGCAGGCTGCCGTCACGGCGGCGCAGGCGCCGTTCACCGGCGTAGCGGCCCTGCTGGCGCAGCGAACGCGCCAGCTCGGTCTCGAACTCGACCGCCTCGCGCGCATCGGCATGCAGCTCGCTGCCGTCGAGCAACGTCAGCTCGGGTGCGGCGTACCCGGTCAGGCGGGCCATCGCCAGGTTGGCACGCTCGATGCGGCGGCCACGCAGATAGACGATGCCGACGTCCGACAGGCTGAACATCAGCTCGCGTTCGCGCAGCACGCCTTCCAGCTCTTCCTGCTGCGTCTTCAGGCGCGAGATGTCGGTCAACACCGCCACCGCCTCGGGCTGCCCGCGCGACTCCTCGGCGCGGCGCAGCGAGATCGAATACCACAGCGCGTGGCCGGCATGGCGGCCGGCCGGGAGCTCGATCTCGAAGCGGCGGCCCTCGGCCATCGCCTGCGCCGCCTGCGTGATCATCGGCATCGCCTCGGGCAGCCCGGCAAACAGCTGCTCCAGCGTGGAGCCGGCAGCACCGCCCGGCGGCAGACCGAGCATGCGCTCGAAGCGCAGGTTGCAGCGCACCAGCAGCGTGCCGCGCAGGTAGGCGATGCCGGCGGTGGAACCGTCGAGGATGGTCGACAGCTCGCGCAGCAGCTCCTCGTTGCGGCGGCGCGCAGTCTCCTGCTCGGTGACGTCGAGCGTGACCACCGAGGTGGTCTGGCGGCCGCCGGTCAGCAGCCCGGGCTCGACCCGGGTCAGCAGCCATCGCCGACCCAGCTCGGGGTGGCGCACCGCGAAGCGCACCTCGGTGCGCTCACCGTGGCGCAGCGCGAGCTGCAGCCGCTCGTACTCGGGCCGCGACTCGGGTTCGACCAGCTCGCGGTTGATGCCCAGCAGCCCGGCTCCGGCAGGCGCCTGATCGCTGCCGCCACCCGACCCGGTGCGCATCGGCATCAGCCAGCCGCGGCTGGCGTCGAAGGTGGCGACGCCGACGCTGGCGGTGTGCATCAGCGCACCCATCTCGAGCTGCGCCAGGTCGCGTTCCTCCTCGGCACTGCGGTCCTCGACGACGGCCATGTAGCGCCGCTCGCCACGCTCGGTGGCAAAGGCGCACAGCCGCGCCACCAGGCTGCGCAGCGGCCCGCCGGGCAGTTGCACCGAGACCTGCGTCTCGAACGGCGCCGCCCCCGGCACCAGCTCGCGCCGCGGTCCGCCCGGCTCCCAGCCCAGCAGACCCTGAAGGTCGGCATCGGCGTCGCCGAGCATCACCGGCACATGCGCCACCAGCGCCTCGAAGGCCGGGTTCGAGCGAACGATCAGGCCGTCGTGGTCGAACACCAGCATGCCGGAGGGGCTGAGGTCGAACCACTGCGTCAGTTCGTTGAGCGAACGCTCGGCCTGCATGCGCGCCACATGTTCGCCGGTGGAATCCTGCAGCACCTCCAGCCAGCGGCGCTGGCCGCTGCGGCTTTCCAGCCCGTGCGCCGCCGAGCGGAACCAGCGCTCGGCACCGTGGCGATCGCGCAAGCGCCGCTCCGGCAGCGCCGCCACGCCGTCGGCCGCCAGGCTTTCGACCAGCGACAGCCGCGTCGCGACGAACAGCGCCCGGTCCTCGTCGGGCACCAGCTCGGCCAGGTCGCGGCCGATCAGTTCGTCGGGCGGCAGCCCGACGAAGGCCGCGAAGGCGTCGTTGACGTCGACCAGCCGGAAATGGGCGTCCTGCAGCATCGCCGGGTAGGGGCCGGCCCAGAGCATGCGCAGCAGTTGCTGCGCCGGTGCCGCCACGTCGACCGCGCGCGCAGCGTCGAGGCCGTGCGCCAGCAGGGGCGCGCCGACGACCTGCAGGCGCAGCGCCCGCCCTCCGGGCAACGCCCAGCTCTCCAGCCGCAACAAGGCGCCGTCGGCCAACGTGACACGCATCGCGGCACGTGCGTCGTGCGGCCTGAGCCGGGTGAACCAGTCGACCACTGCCGCGCCCGCAGGGGCCAGCACGGTGCTGGCCGGCGAGCGGGGGTGCATCTCGAGAAGCCGCGCCGCGGCCTGGTTGAAGCCCTGCAGCCGCCCGCCCGCGTCGAACCAGAGCAGGCCATCGGCCAGCTCGTCGAGCAGTTGGGCCGGCACCGCGCCGGAGGCATGAAGGGGCGCGGCGCTCAACCTCTCACTCGAGTTGGGCGGCCGCCGCCAGCGCAGCCAGCAGGGCGCGGTTGATCTCGGCCGGGCCGATCATCAGCTTGTCGGCACATTCGCGCATGTCGATCACCGATTCGTTCTCGATCGCCTGCACCAGCTCCAGGTAGGGCTGGAACGGCCCCTCCTGCGAGCCCAGCGCCTGGCGCACCCGCTCGGGCACCGGCACCGAGCGCAGCAGCTCGGCAAAACTCTGGCGCAGCAGGCGGTCGAGCAAGGAGAACACGCCGCAGATGAACATCTCGCCGCGCATGTCCTTGTCGTCGGACGACTTCACCAGCTCTTCCATCAGCAGGCCGCGGCGCACCGCGGCAAACATCACCGGCTTCATGCTGGCATCCTTGCTGGCCGAGGCCAGCAGCAGCGCCAGCCAGCGCTTCAGGCGCTGGTAGCCGAGGATCATCAACGCATGGCGGAACGAGCTGACCTCGACCGACAGCCCGAAGGCCGGCGAGTTGATGTAGCGAAGCAGCCGGAAGGCCAGCGTCGGGTCGTTCTTCAGCAGCGCCTCGAGCCGGTCCACCGGCTCCTCGGCATCGACCCGGTTGATCAGTTCCAGGATGGTCTTGATCTCGGGCGCCACCGTCGTCTTGGCCGGCCCGACCGGCGGGTCGCCGAAGGGCCAGCCGACCGCCGCGACGGCATTCTTCGCGAAGGCGCCGTCGAGTTCGCCCAGGCGCGTGATGCCGGCGCGCAGGCGCGGCAGCCCTGCCCCCCCGGTGCCCACGTCGTCGTCGACGACACTCGCCGCGAAGGCCGACGCCACCGCAGGCGGCAAAGGTGAACGCAGCGGCCCCTTGAGCGCCAGCGGCGCCGCCAGCGCGGCCGCGGCCAGCAGCGCCGAGTGGGCCGGGTCGCTGGCGATGAACGACGGCACCTCGATCATGAAGCGCGGCACCGGCGGCGCCGCCAGCACCGACAGCAGCAGCGACTCGCCGGCCAGGTTCAGCACCAGCGTCACCGCGTGCTTGGGCGGCACGCGCAGCAACTGGCTGCGCCCGTCAGGAAAGGACTCCTGCAGCGCCTGCAGCAGCGCGGCGCCGTCGATCTGGGCATCGGGGCGGGAGGGAAAGACCGTCAGGCGGGTCGCCAGCACCGAGCGCTGGCGATCGATCACGGGGCTGTAGCCCAGGGCCACGTGGCCGAGGATGGGGTGCGCTTGCATGGAGTGGGTCCGGCCGGGGATTCAGCCGGAGATGTAGTTGAACAACGACATCCGCTGCACGACCGAATAGGCCCTCAAGGCCGCATCGTAGCCGGTTTGCTGATTCTCAAAGTTCGAGATCGCCTGCACCATGTCGAGGTCCTCGGCGTTCGATCGTTCGACCTGCGCGCCGAGCTTGGACTCGGAGATGCGGAGCTCCAGCGAGTCGGCCTGGTTCAGCGTTTCGCCGGTACGGGCGCGCCAGACCAGCAGGTGGTTGCTGACGGCGTCGACGTCGCGCAGCCCGTCGTGCACGGTCTGTGCCACGGCCACGTCACCGCGGCCCGGCGTGGCCAGTTCATTGATCACGCGGTCGAGCACGTCGAAGGTCGACAGCACGGGGCCGCCGGCCACCGGGTTGTCGGCCTCCAGGAAGGCGTTGCGGCCGTCCACCGACAAGGGCATGTCCTGGCTGGCCGAAACCTGGGTCTGGCCGGGGGAACCCTCGTACTGCACGCCGGTGGCGCCGTCGACGAAAGGTGGCGTGGCCGAGCCCTGGCCGCCGAACAGGTAGGTGCCGACGCCGTCGGCGCGGTTGGCCACGGTCAGCAGCTGATCGCGCACGTTGCGCAGCGACAGCACCAGCATCTCGCGCTCGGCGTCGGTGTAGCTGGGGTTGCCGGCCTTCATGATGGTCTCGCGCGCCGTCTGCAGCAGGTCGCCGGCCTCACCCAACGCCGATTCGGACTGCTGCATCGCGCTGCGGCTGGCGTCCAGCGCGCGCTGGTTGGCATCGCTGCGCGACATCGCCGCCAGCGCGCGCTCGGCGCGCGCCGCGGCCGCCGGGTCGTCGCTGACGCGCGACACGCGTTTGCCGCTGGTCATCTGCTCCTGGCTGGTGGCGAGATCGCGCTGGCGCTGCTGCAGGTTGTTGATGCTGTTCTGATAGACGCTGAAGGTGGTGATTCTCATGACTCGCTCTGTCCGACTTTCTCAGTGAACACCGACGCCGAAGCGCCGCACCTGTCCCGGCAATACCCAGCGCCGAGCAGACGCCGCGGAACCGGCTCTGCCGGGCCGCTGGCGTCGCCCCCCGGGGGGAGGCGCCGAAGGCGCTTCGGGCGGAGCCATTTCACCCGGTGGCCGTCTGCAGCAGGGTGTCGAAGACCGATTGCGCGATCTGCAGCACCTTGGCGGCCGCCTGGTAGCTCTGCTGGAACTGCATCAGGCGTGCGGCCTCCTCGTCGAGGTTGACGCCAGACTGGTCGGCACGCGCCGACTCGGCCTGCTGCGCCAGGGCGTTCGAGATGGCCGCGGCCGAGTCGCCGCCTTGCACCCGGACGCCGATGTCGGCCAGCGACGCCACATAGCTCTCGTTGGCCGTCAGGCCGCTGGCCCAGCTGCCGTCGGCCTGCAGCTCCCGGCCGACGAATTTCAGGTCGCGCAGCGAAGCCAGGGCCAGCGCATTGCCGTTGTTCGACACCGGGTACTGGGTCGGTTCGGCGACCAGCACATCGCCGACGTCGGGCACGCCGTTGATGGTCAGCTGGAAACCGTTGATGTCCGGGTCCGGTGGCTGCGGGATCGGCTGGCCGGGCAGCCACAACCCGTCGTCCGCCGCGATCGTCGACGCCGAGGCATCGACCACCGTCCACTCGTAGCGCCGGCTGCCCGGGGGGTCGCCGGGCTGGCTGGCAACGAAGGTGATCGTCGAGGTGGCGCCGGTGTCCAGCGGCGTGCCGGTCATCGTCAGCGCCGACACCTGGGTCGTGCCGGTGTTGGTCGAGGGTGTCGAACCCGTCAGCGGTGACGCCGCGGCGAGGTCGAGCGGGTCCTTCAGCAGCACCTGCATCGTGTTCGGCGCACGCGTCACGGGCTGCAGCAGGAACTGGTCGCCCGGCTCGAGGTCGGGCGGGCCGACGTCGACCTGCATGCCATCGACGACGTCGCCGCTGGCGATGACGCTGACCTTGCCGTCGGACAAGCGCGTCAGCTGGTAGCCGCCGCTGCCGGCCGGGTCGCGCTCGAGCAGGTACTCGCTGGCCTTGGCCTGCGTGCCGTCGACCAGGGTGGCCTTGGCGGTGGCGATGAACTCGCCGTTGACGTCGCGGGCATTGCCGTCGGCGGCATAGGCCCGCGCCTCGCCGATCTTGAACAGCGCGCTGGACGGCACGCTGCCGACCGGCTCGTGCAGGTTCAGGCCCAGCTGCTGCTGGTCATTGATGGCCTGGGCGATGGCCGCGCTCATCTGGCCGATCATGTTCTGCGCGTCGACCAGGTCGTTGTTCTGGAAGCGCAGCAGCCCGGCGATGCGACCGGCGCCGAGCGAGCTGTCGGCCATGCGCCGTGTCGCCGCCCCGCCCTCGCTGATGCCCACGCTCGAGCGCGAACCGTCGAAGGGGTCTCGCATCACTTCGAGCCTCTCGGCGGTGTCGCCGAGCACCAGGCGTTGGCCGCCGCCGATGAACACGCCCACGGTGCCGTCGTCGGCAGCGATGGTGCTGACCTGCACATGCTCGCTAAGCTGGGAGATCAGCCGGTCACGTTCGTCGAGCAGGTCGTTCGGCGGCTGGCCCAGACCGCGGGCCGCGGCGATCGCGCCATTGGCCTTGGCGATCTGGTCGGCCAGCTGGTTGACCGACTCGACCGATGCCTTCAGCTCGGAATTGACACTCTGCTGGATGGTGTCGAGCTGCGAGCCGGCCTGTGCGAAGCGCCGCGCCAGGTCGTCGGCCCGTGCCAGCACCACGGCACGCGTGGCGCCGTCGGCCGGGCGCGCGGCCAGGTCGGACATCGCGTTGAGAAACTCGCTGGTGGCATTGCCCAGTCCCTGCTCGCCGGTCTTGAAGATGGTCTCCAGCTGGCGCAGCTGGTCGAGCCGGGCGGCGTCGAGCGAAAAGATCGACTTGGCCGTCGCGGCCTCGCGGGTCAGGAAGGCGTTGTGCGTGCGCTCGACGGTCTTCACGTCGACACCGCGCCCGAAGAAGCCGGCGCCGGTGTACTGCCCCTGCGCGGTGGCCAGCAGTGCGCGCTGGCGTGAATAGCCCTCGACACTGGCGTTGGCGATGTTGTGGCTGGTGGTCTGCAGTGCGGCGTACGACGCGGCCATCGCGCGCACGCCCACGGTCATCAGTGCCGAGCCGCCCATGGCGTCTCCTTCGAGCAGGTGCAGGTCATCGGGGGCCTCTCGTCCATGTCATCAGGCCAGGGAGCGCTGCAGGCGCAGCGTCGTGTTGATCACGCGGGTGAGCTTGTCGGCATACGCCGGGTCGGTGGCGTAGCCGGCGCGCTGCAGCCCCTGCGCGAAGCCGCTGGCCGTGTCGGCCTTGGCCACCACCTGCTGGTAGCGCGGGCTGTCCTTCATCAGCTTCGCGTAGTCGGCGAACGACTCGGCGTAGCTGCTGTAGGCGCGGAACCTGGCCACCACCTTGCGGGCCTGGCCATTGACGTACTCGGTGGTCGTCACCTCGGCGACCGGCCCCTTCCAGTGGGCGCCGGCCTTGATGCCGAACAGGTTGTGCGCCGAGCTGCCGTCGCTGTGGCGGATCTCCTTGCGGCCCCAGCCTGTTTCGTGCGCCGCCTGGGCCACCATGAAGGTCGCCGGGATGCCGGTCTGCGCCTCGGCGGCCTTGGCGGCCTCGGTGTGCTGCTGCACGAAACCGGCAGCGCCCTTCTCGGGAATGCGCGTCGGCTTGTCCAGGCGGTCCAGCGGCATCAGCGTGGTGTTCGCCGAAGCGACCTTCGGAATCGGCCCGGGCGACAGGCCCATCTGCCGCTCCAGCTGCTTCATGATCGCGTCGGACAGCCCACCCGGCAGGCCGGTCATCTTGCCGGCGAACTGCGTGTCGAGCATCTCGGTGCCGAGCTGCGTGCCCTGGTTCTCGAGCATGCCCGAGCTCAGCGTCGTCGAGCGCATGCTCTTCAGCAGCTCCTGCATGAACAGCGCCTCGAATTGCTTGGCCGCCTCGCGCACGGTGCCCTTGGGGTCCTTGGCGGCACTGCTGCGCAGCGCGCCCAGCGACTGCACATCCATGTTCAGGCCATTGGTCGGCAAGGCTGCCATCAGATCACCTCAATCTCGGCGTTCAGGGCACCGGCGCTGCGGATGGCCTGCAGGATCGCCAGCAGGTCCTGCGGCGTCGCGCCGAGCGCGTTCAGCGCCTTGACCACCTCGCTGAGCTTGGCGCCGGCCGGCAGCTGCACGATCGGGCCGCCCTGCTGGGTGATCGAGATGTCGGTCTTCTCGCCGGCCACCGTGGTGCCTTGCGACAGCGGCGCCGGCTGGCTGACCGCCGGGGTCGAGCTGATCGTCACCGACAGGCTGCCGTGCGCCACCGCGCAGGGGCCGAGCGTGACCGCGTCGTTCAGCACCACCGAGCCGGTGCGTGCATTGAGCACGATGCGCGCACCACGCTGCGCTTGTTCGATCGAGAGGTTCTCGATGTCGGCCAGGAAGCCGACGCGGTCGTTGCTGTCCGCCGGCACCTTCACGCGCACCACGCGGCCGTCCAGCGCCGAGGCCGTGCCCTCGCCCTTGGCCTCGTTGATGGCCTTGGCCACCGCACGCGCCAGGCTGTAGTCGCTGGCGTTGAGGTCCAGGCGGATCGCGTCGCCCTGGTTCAGCGGTGTCGGCACCGCGCGCTCCACGGTCGCACCTTCGGGGATGCGTCCGGCCGAAAGATGATTGATCTGCACCTTCGAGCCGCCGGCCGCGGCGCCCGCGCCGCCGACGATCAGGTTGCCCTGCGCCAGCGCGTAGATCTGCCCGTC
>Ga0075163_10007976_pt1 | contig 13988 bp, 14 predicted proteins | sample JI1023141ADNA_FD_71478 | JGI IMG/M metagenome (GOLD analysis project Ga0075163, IMG submission 71478) | Wastewater effluent complex algal communities from Wisconsin, to seasonally profile nutrient transformation and Carbon sequestration -... | ecosystem: Engineered > WWTP > Effluent > Algae...
ACATCCTGAGCGAGATGCTGCGCACGGGCGCGGCTTACGAGACGGTGCTGGCTGAGGCGCAGCGGCTTGGCTATGCCGAGAGCGATCCGTTCCTCGACGTGTCGGGCGGGGACGCGGCGCACAAGGTGCTGATCCTCGCGTCGATCGCGTTCGGCGCGCAACCGGACTTTTCGCAGGTTCAGGTCGAGGGTATCGACAGGATCGAGGCGATGGATATCGCGCTCGCCAACAAGTTCGACTACCGCATCAAGCTGGTTGCCGAGGCTTTCCGGTCGAATGGCGGCGTGAAGTGCCGCGTCGCGCCGGTGCTGGTGCAGAAGGAACATCCGCTGGCGCAGATCAACGGGCCGCTCAATGCGGTGCTGGTTGAGGGCGAGCCAGTGGGGCGTCTGACGTTCACCGGACCGGGCGCTGGCTCGGGTCCGACAGCTGCAGCTGTGATGGGCGACCTTGCGCGCCTGTTCGAGGGGCCGGCGACGCCGCCTCTGGGCAAGCCGTCGCGTGAGTTGCTGCCGCTGATAACGGCGGCGAATGGTGCGGCGGATCAGGGCTCGTTCTTCATCGGCGCCCAACTGGCCGACAAGCCTGGCGTGTTCGCCGCGCTGACAGAGCAGCTGGGCGATGCCGGCATCTCGATCGACAAGCTGATCCAGGAATCGGCAGGCGATACCGGCGTGGCGCCGATCGCGATCCTGACGCATCCTTGCCCACGCGCTTCCGTCGAGACCGCGCTGGCCAAGATCGCGGAGCTGAAGATCACGGCAGATGTGCCGCGCCTGCTGCGGATCGAGACGCGGGCCTGATTGATCCCTGACGGCAGGACTTTGCTGAATCAGTCACAAGTGACGTGCGGCGCTTCTGTGCTGCGGGTGCAGCCGTGCGTCAGGCCATCACCTCAGGCTTGCCAGCCTGACGTTTCCATAATACTGGAAACATCAAATGAAAAATCAGGACGCAGTTACAGCTCTAGCGGCATTGGCTCAGGAACATCGCCTGGCAGTGTTTCGGATGCTTGTGAGGGCAGGGCCAGAGGGCATGTCGGCGGGCGCGATAGCGGACAAGCTCAGCCTGCCTGCGTCGTCCATGTCGTTCCATCTTTCGCATCTCAATCGCTCGGGCCTGATCACCCAGCGCCGTGAGGGACGCTCGCTGATCTACGCGGCTGATTTCGACCGAATGAATGCGTTGCTGGCCTATCTCGTCGAAGACTGCTGCCAAGGCAAACCAGAAGTATGCGCGCCCATGGCGGAAGCTGTCAGCCGCGCCGCTTGCTGCACCCCCGCCACGGCCAAACGAAAGAAAGAGCGAGCATGAAGCGCCTTCACCTACACGTCGCCGTTGAGGACATGACCAAGTCGGTCTCGTTCTACTCAACGCTGTTTGGAGCCGAACCCACTGTGTTGAAGGACGATTACGCCAAGTGGATGCTTGATGATCCGCGGGTCAACTTCGCGATTTCCAACCACATGGCCGTGCCCGGGCTTGACCATCTTGGCATTCAGACTGAGAGCGGCGAGGAACTCGCGGAGTTGGCGGGCAGGCTCAAGGCCGCAGGCGAGACGACACGCGATCAGGAAAGCGCGACCTGCTGCTACGCCAAGTCCGACAAGTCATGGGTCAACGATCCGAACGGCTTGCGCTGGGAAACCTTCCATACGTTTGGCGAGGCCGTGACCTACGGCGAAAACGAGCGGCCTGACGCCGATAAGCCGCTTGCGGCGTGTTGTGCGCCTGCGGCCGTGGTTGAGCCGGCCAAAGCCGCAGCCTGCTGCTAACCTTCACAACAGGGGACGGATACATGTTCAACGTGCTGTTTCTTTGCACGGGCAATTCAGCGCGGAGCATCCTCGCGGAAGCGATCCTGAATCGCGCGGGTGCGGGCAAATTCAAGGCTTACAGCGCCGGGTCGCATCCTAATGGAACGGTCAATCCACACGCGCTCGCGCTGTTGTCGCGGCTCAACTACCCGACCGACGGATTGCGTTCAAAGTCGTGGGACGAGTTTGCCGGCGCGGATGCACCGAAGATGGATTTCGTGTTCACGGTGTGCGGTGATGCTGCTGATGAGGTTTGTCCGCTCTGGCCGGGGCATCCCATGACAGCGCATTGGGGTGTGCCCGATCCGGCGCGCGTGGAAGGCGCGGACGCAGTCAAAGCCGCAGCCTTCGCTGATACGTACAGAATGCTGAACGGTCGGGTCATGGCTTTCATCAACCTGCCGCTCGCGTCGCTCAGCAAGCTGAGCCTGCAACAGCGCCTCAACGACATTGGCGCCCAATGACGCCCGCGCTTTGGAGGCGGCTTGCTGCGGAAGCGCTCGGCACGTTGCTGCTTGTCGGCACGGTGATCGGGTCGGGCATTCTTGCGGACAATGTATCCGCCGATGATGGCGTGTCCCTGTTGGGCAACACGATCGCCACGGCCGGTATGTTGGCCGTGCTGATCCTGGCCTTGGGGCCCGTATCCGGCGCGCACTTCAATCCCGCCGTCACGCTGGTGATGGCGCTGCGCCGCGAACTGCCTGCCGTCGATGCCGCGGCCTACATGCTGGCGCAGTGTGCTGGCGCGGTGGCGGGAGCCGTGCTCGCACATGCCATGTTTGCGCTGCCGCTGATTCAGGTCGCGACGCATGACCGCTCGGGCCTGCCGACGGCTTTTTCGGACGGCGTCGCCACGTTCGCTCTGGTGTTCGCCATACTTGCCGTTCGCCGTTCACGGCCGGAGGCCATTCCTTATGCTGTCGCGCTGGTTATCACGGCTGGCTACTGGTGGACGGCATCGACGTCGTTCGCAAACCCTGCCGTCACGCTGGCGCGCGCACTTACCGACACATTCTCCGGGATACGCCCGGCGGACGCGCCGGGTTTCGTGCTGGCGCAGATCATCGGCGCGCTGGTTGGAATGGGGGCTTACCAGCTGCTGTTCGGCCCGGATAAGCGGCAGACCTAGGCGGCGCTTATTTCTCCTGTCCCCAGATGCGACGAGCCGAGGCGACGCCGGCATCCTTCGTCTTGTTTTCGAGGGCGGTGAAGTCTGTCGTGCTGGCGTCTGCATTGAGGTGCATGTAGCGCGACGAGGTGCTTGTGACTGGCTCCCACGCCGGTGCGCCGGGGCTGTTCGGATTGCCGGTCTTGGCGAAGTTGAACCAGTAGTCGCCCATCAGCTTTGACGTCTTCTCGTCAGCGGCGTCCCATTTTTCGGCGTTGAGGCGCGTGCCGAAGAGGTAGCTGAGTTCGCCGCCGTGTTCGGCGCCGGGCTTGGTGGTGCGTTCGCTCTCGGGTTGCTGGGTGAAGTAGTAGGTAAAGGCAGGCTGGCCGAGCGCCGCCTGGCGCTCTGCGAGATAGCGCGAGGGCTGGATGGCGACGGCCTGAATGGACAGGTCTGCTTCGGCGCCGGCGCGCGTGGGCTTCGCCTTGTACTCTTCAAGCAGACCCGAATAAGCCGTGCCCAGGATGGGGCGGGCGGCCATGTCGAGGCCGGGGAGACTGGCTTCCCATGAATTGCCGCCGAGGATCATCGGGATGGCGGCCTGCTCCTTCAGGATGAAGGTTTTGGTCGGGCTGTCTTTCACCGTCTTGCCGTCGACCATCGGGCCGCCTGCATCGAGGCTGGGGATCTTGTCGGTGGGGATGGCGCGGAGCTGTTCAGCGGTGGCGTTCGCCAAGCCCTGCTTGGCGGCCCAGCTTTCGCCCTGGGCTTCGGAGGCTTTCAGCGTGGGGGCGAGCGTGAAGCCGCCGCCGGATTGCGAGATTGCTTTCGCGACGAGGCCCTTGGCTTCGGGCGAGGCGACGAGCGCTTGCACAGAAACCGCGCCAGCGCTTTCGCCGAAGATGGTGACGTTGGCCGGGTCGCCGCCGAACTGCGTGATGTTGCGCTTCACCCAGCGCAGCGCCTCGACCTGGTCCATGATGCCGTAATTGCCGAGATAGCCGTCTGTGTTTTCCTTCGTCAGCGCCGGGTGCGCGAAGAAGCCGAGGCGGCCGAGGCGATAGTTGATGGTGACGATGACGGCGCCGCGCTTGGCGAGGGCTGTTCCGTCGTAGAGCGGCACGCCGCCTGCGCCCGCGCGGAAGGAGCCGCCATGGATGAAGAACATGACGGGGAGTTTTGCGGAGGATGCTTGCGAGGGCGTCCAGATGTTGAGGAAGAGGCAGTCTTCGCTTTGCGCGCCGACGCGGGCCCATGGTTCGGTGCTGGTGGTCGCCTGCGGGCAGGCAGCGCCGACTTCTGTTGCGGGGCGAACGCCGGTCCATTTCGCGAGCGGTTGCGGCGCGCGCCAGCGGAGGTTGCCGACGGGGGCGGCGGCGTAGGGGATGCCGCGGAAGACGGAGAGGTTGCCTTCGGATGCGCCTTGCACTGCGCCGGTGTCGAGCGTGGCCGTGGGGCCGGATGAACTGGCGCCGGGGGCGGAACTGCATGCGGCGAGGCCGAGAATAGCTGCGGCGGCGAGACCTGCTTTGAGCGCCATGTTGCTTTTCCTGCCCTGAAGACTTTTATCTGGCGGCACGGTGATGGAAGCAGCAGCCAAACACAAGGCTGCCGTGGCGCGAGTGGATCGATGACGAGGCCGAAATGATACGCGGAGCGCTGTTGGCTCTGGTGCTGGCGGGTTGCGCGCATGCACAGGCGCCGGTTGATCAATCGCTGGATCGCTCGGGCTTTGTCGATGCGGCTTCGGTGGCACCGGGGCTGGTGGTCGATATGCGCTATTACGGTTCGGACAATTTCATCGGGCGGCGGATTGCCGGGTATGAAGCACCGGTGTGCCTGCTGACGCGGGAAGCGGCTGCGGCGTTGGGGCGTGTGCAGACGAAGCTGGCGGCGTTCGGGCTAGGGCTGAAAATGTTCGACTGTTATCGGCCGCAGCGGGCTGTCGCGGACTTTGTCGAGTGGGCGAAGGACCTCGACGATCAGAAGCGCAAGGCTGCGCAATATCCGAATGTCGACAAGTCGCGATTGTTCGAGCTGGGATACATCGCAGAGAAGTCGGGGCATTCTCGTGGGTCGACGGTGGACCTGACGCTGGTCGATCTGGCGACGCGGGTCGAGATCGATATGGGGTCTGGCTATGACCTGTTCGATACGAAGTCGTGGCCCTCGGATCAGACTGTGGGCGGGCAGGCGCGGGCGAACAGGCTGGCGCTGCAGGCGGCGATGACGGTGGAGGGCTTCCGGCCGCTGAAGGAAGAGTGGTGGCACTTCACGTTGAACAACGAGCCGTATCCAGAGACGTATTTCAATTTTGTGGTGAAGTAGGGGGCGTTGCTGTTGTGGCGGCGGCCCGCGCAAGTATTGGCAGGCCCGAATAGGTCGGCTTTGCGGCGTTGATCCTCGCTTCCAGTGCGGCGCGTTCTGCTTCCGGCTTGGCGTTCCACCACGGTGCGACGTCGTTCGCCGGAATGGCGACGACTGCGCCATTGTACTTTGCAAGCTCCTTCGCCGGGTAGTCGCTTGACTGGCCGCGGAGGTGCTTGTCCAGGAAGCCGCGAATGAGGTCGTTCTGCGCCCCGATCATGTTGGCGGCTGAAGCGTCGCCGAAAATGACGGATTTCACGGTGTCTCCGACAAAGAGCGACGAATCCGACATGCCGAGATGCTGCATATCCTTGATGGAGAGCCGATAGACGTCTGGTCGCGAACCAGCGGTGGCGATGCGTTCATACGAGAACTCGTTGAAGCTGCGCGGGCCGGTTGCGGGAACCGGGCGCTCCATCTCCCTGTAGAGATACGCTGGATCGGAATGGAGCATCAGGAAGGGTACGGGCTCATCGGCATCAGCGGCCGAGAACGGGAAGTTGCCGCCGTCCATGTTGACGCCGGCGCCGCAGCGCGTGTCGCGCATGCAAGCTTCGCCGGCAATCGCGCCGCCGAATGACATGCCGAGTTCGCCGACCTTTGCGAGATTGCCCGCGCGCGCGATGTCGGCGATGGATTGCGGTGGAGCGTTCTGCAGCGTGTCGTGCAGGAATTTGCGGTCGGCCATCCAGACTTTCGTGCTCTGGGTGGCGATGCGGGATCCGCTTTTCAACGCGAATTCCTGGAAGGCGAGCATGCTCTCGAAGCGCTTGTCGAGCGTGTCGCCCCCAAATGCATCGGCTTGCGAGGGGCGTCCCGGCTCGTCGGCCGTGGCCTGCGTGAGGTTGATGTCCATGGGCGCGACATCGTCGTTAGGGAAGGCGGTGTCAGTCGAGTCGTAGGTGTGCTGGATCGAGTAGGCGATGTAACCATGGCTCGCCAGTTCTTCCATCAGGACGGTGTTCTGGTTGAGGTGCGACGTGTAGCCGTGGCTGTAGATCACCACCGGCAGGTTCGCGGCGCCGGGCAGGAGCGGAACATCGGTGTACGAGTTGGTCCGTACGTGACGGATGTAGGTGAAGAAGGGCTCGAAGCCGACGAGAGAGCCAATCGAGCGCGCCGTGCTCTTTGCTTCGGCATCCGTGAAATAGGTAGCGGGCTGGCGGCCTGCGACGTGGCCCGCCGGATACCACACGCGAACGAGGAGGCGGCGCGGTTCGTCGGGTTTGGCCTGGAAGACGCCTTTCCGGCTCGCGTCGTCGATCTCGAATGTGCGGACGCCGACGGCGTACTGGCCTGAAGGTTTGGGCAGCGGGTTGATCGGGAATTCGTGGATCAGGGCGATCGTGGCGACAAGGCCGATGGCGATGAATACGCCGGAGAGCCAGGGGATGCCGCCGGTGCGGTCCGTGCGGGTGATCCGGTTCTTCAGGACAACGCCGCCGAGGCCGAGCAGGAAGACTGCGCCGACGAAGGCGCCGCCGGCATCCTGCCAACGGTCATCAAGATAGCCCACGACGCCTGTCACGATGGCGAGCGCAGCAGAGGCGATCAGCACAATGCGGCGCGCGGGCGTGCGGCGTATCCACCAGGCGAGCACGAACACGGCGAGCGCCGCGATCACCAGGATATCGGTGAGTATCATGGAAGTGTCCCCCGGCTATTCGAGTTGCTGCAGCACGTCGCGAATGGTTTCGACGATCCGGTCGATCTGCGCCTTATTGATGACGAGAGGCGGGGACAGGGCGATGATATCGCCTGTGACGCGGATCAGTACGCCTTTCTCGAAGCAGGCGCGGAAGGTTTCGAGGGCGCGTTGCGTTGGCTTGCCGGGGCGGGGTTCGAGTTCGACGCCGCCGATCAGGCCAAGATTGCGGATATCGATGACGTGACGGGCGTCGCGCAGGGAGTGCAGCGCTTCTTCCCAATAGGGCGCGAGTTCGGCAGTGCGTTCGAACAGCTTCTGCTCTCGGAAAACTTCCAGCGTGGCGAGGCCGGCGGCGCAGGCGAGCGGGTGGCCACTCATCGTGTAGCCGTGGAAAAGTTCGATGGGCGTTTCGGAATTGTTGACGATGGTATCGTGGATTTCACGGCTGGCGGCGACAGCGCCCATGGGGACGGTCGCGTTGTTGATCGCCTTGGCCATGGTGAGGATGTCGGGGCGCACATCGAAGTATTGCGCCGCGAATGGCGCGCCGAGGCGGCCGAATCCGGTAATGACTTCGTCGAAGATCAGCAGGATGTCGTGCTTCGTGCAGAGTTCGCGCAAGCGCTGGAGATAGCCCTGCGGCGGCACGAGTACGCCAGCGGAGCCGGAGACGGGTTCGACGATGACGGCGGCAATGGTCGAGGGATCGTGAAGCGCAACGAGGCGTTCAAGTGCGTCGGCGTATTCGATGCCATATTTCGGCTGGCCGCGTGAGAAGGCGTTGCGGGTAATGTCATGCGTGTGCGGCAGGTGATCGACGCCGCCAACCATCGGGCCGAAGTTCACCCGGTTCTTCGTGATGCCGCCGACCGTCATGCCGCCGAAGTTGACGCCGTGATACGCGCGCTCGCGACCGATCAGGCGATACTTGTTCGGCTTGCCGCGCGCCCGCTGATACGCAAGCGCGATCTTGAGGGCGGTATCGGCGCTTTCCGAGCCCGAGTTGGTGAAGACGATGCGGTCGAGCCCGTCAGGCAAAAGACCGCCGAGCTGGTTCGCAAACTCGAACGCCGCCGGATGGCCCATGTTGAAGACGGGGGCGTAGTCGAGTTCGGCGGCCGCGCGCTGGATCGCCTCGACGATCTTCGGCTGGGCGTGGCCGGCGGCGACGCACCAGAGGCCGGATGTGCCATCGAGCACCTCCCGACCATCGGGCGTGTAATAGTGCATGCCCTCGGCGCGCGCGAGCATACGGGGATCAGCCTTGAATGCTCGGTTCGGCGTGAACGGCATCCAGAAGGCGTCTAGCGAGTTTGGGCGCAGGGTGTTCGACATGACTTCAGTTTTGTCGGGTGCGGCGTCGCCTGCAACAGGAATCAAGCGCTGATAGCGACTATCGCAGGAAGTGGCCGACGTTAGCCAGCCTCAAACGCAATGTGAGGGCTTTCCGGCGACCGCAGGATGGCTCTGTCATGAACCAAGGTGTAGATGTTTACCCAGAGGTCATCGTCGGAGATATCTCCCGAGGGACCCACAAGGGGAGTGAAGCTCTATGAGAACATCCTGGCTTGTTTCGATTGCTGTCGCTGGCGCGTTTGCCAGCGGATGCTCGACGATGGATTCGGCGCCGAAGACGCCGACCTATGCCGCTACGTTGGCACCGGGCGCCGGCATCACGTCGACCGGCAAGGGCGCTGGCTCGTTCACGTATGATCCGGCCACGCATGTGCTGACCTATAACGTCACGTATGAAGGCCTGTCGGGCCCGGCTGTCGCCGCGCACATCCATGGTCCGGCCGCTCCGGGCGCGAACGGCCCACCGGTTGTGCCCTTCGCCAACGCTGCCAGCCCGATCACCGGCACGGCGACGCTGACCGATGCGCAGGCCGCCGATCTGGCTGCGGGCAAGTGGTACGTGAACGTCCACACCGCGGCGAACAAGGGCGGCGAAATCCGCGGCCAGATTACCGCGAAATAAGCTGCGCTGATCCGCTTTTCGCGAGACAGGCGTGCTGCGCCGCACAGGAGTGCGGCGCAGCATCGTTTGTTGTCGGCGCGGTGGGCGAATTTGCTTTTGCCTGTTCAGGCGCAGGCGTATGCCTTCAGCAATGATTCGCTATGCCGCGGGCGCGGAGCGGCGAAGGGTACGGGGCAGGAGTGAACATGGCAGACGGCGCTAAGCTGGTGGTGTCCTGTTCAACGCTTGGTTACGCTGTGGCTGGCGCAACAGTCGCGGCGGCTATTGCGGCGGAAGGCTGGGTCGGGCGCGGCGATGAGCAGGCGGCCGAGGAAGCCGCAGCGAACGCGATGCGCGATGCCTTGAACGCCATCGATTTCACCGGGCATGTGATCGTTGGCGAAGTTGATATTCCAATCCTGAACGTCGGCGAGACAGTGGGCACCGGAAACGGGCCCGAACTGGATATCGCGCTTGAAGCGCTTGAGGGCGTGACGCTGACGGCGAAGGCGATGCCGAACGCGCTGGCCGTCATCGCGGCGGCGCCAAAGGGCGGGCTGTTGCAGGTGCCTGATCTCTACATGGAGAAACTGGCGATTGGGTCGGGCTATGAGCGCGGCGTTGTCGATCTCGATGCAAGCGCGGGCGAGAATGCGATCCGTCTGGCGAAAGCCAAGGGCGTGAATGTGCGCGAGATCACCGCGTGCGTGCTCGACCGGCCGCGCCATGAGAAGATCATCGCCGACCTGCGCAAGGCGGGCGCGCGCATCAATCTCATTCCCGATGGCGATGTTGCCGGCGCGATCAACACGGCGATGCCGGAGACGGCGATCGACATGTATATCGGGCAGGGCAAGGCCCCCGAAGGCGTTCTGGCTGCGGCGGCTCTGCGGTGCGCGGGCGGGCAGATGCAGGCGCGGTTCGTGTTCCGCAACGACGCGGAGAAATACCAGGCGCAGCGCATGGGCCTGAAGGATGCGGGCCGCCGCTTCGAGCTTGAGGATCTGGTGTCGGGCGATGTGATCTTCGCCGCGACGGGCGTGACCAAGGGCACGCTTCTGGATGGCGCAGTGCGGGGGCGCAGGGGTGTTGAAACGCATACGATGCTGATGTCGTCGGGCGATGGCGTGGTGCGCAAGATCAGGTCGGTGACGCCGGTGGGGCGTTAGGCTCACTATTTCCCGGTAATCGGGCGATGTGGTTGCTGCCGGCGCGACGCTGACGAGGGTTGAACCGAATCCATCGGCGCCACACCTTCCAGCCATGTCCGACAAGTCACCCGTTCCAGCCTATCTCGGCGTCGTCCAGTCGCTTTCCGGCAAGGTCTGGCGGCAGCGGCCGACGGACGATGCGTTGGCGGCGGAGCATTCGCGCAGGCTGCAGGCGCCGGATGTTGTCGGGCGGATGCTGGCGGCGCGGGGCGTTCAGCCGGATGAAGCGGACCTCTTTCTCAATCCGACGCTGAAGGACCTGTTTCCCGATCCATCGACATTCGCGGACATGGACAAGGCTTCCGAAGTGATCCTCGACGCCATTGTGTCGGGCAAGAAGGTGGCGGTGTTTGCGGACTATGATGTGGATGGCGGCACGTCGTCGGCGATCCTGTCGCGCTATTTCCGGGCGTGGGGGCGGGAGCTGATCCTCTATGTGCCGGATAGGCTGACAGAGGGCTTTGGGCCCACGCCGTTTGCGTTCCGTGCGCTGAAGGACATGGGAGCGGAGCTGGTCGTGACCGTTGATTGCGGCGCAGCGGCGATTGAAGCGCTGAAGACGGCGAACGAGATCGGGCTCGATGTGGTGGTGATGGATCACCATCTGATGCACGATGAACATACGCCGCCCACGCTGGCGCTGGTGAATCCGAACAGGCCGGATGACAAGTCGGGGCACGGTTTTCTGGCCGCTGCGGGCGTGGTGTTCGTGCTTGTTGCTTCGTTGAACCGGTTGGCGCGCAAACGCGGGCAGGCGCCGGAAGGCGGGCTGCCCGATCCGATGAAGTGGCTCGATCTCGCGGCGCTCGGCACACTGTGCGACATGGCGCCGTTGAAAGGCGTGAACCGCGCGTTTGTTACACGTGGTCTTGCGTGCCTCGAGCGGCTGGAGAATGCCGGGCTCAAGGCGTTGTCCGAAGTCGCAGGGATCGAGGCGCCGAAGTCTGTCTATCACGCGACCTTCGTGCTGGGGCCGCGCCTGAATGCGGGCGGCCGTATTGGCGATCCGTGGACGGCGGCGAAGTTGCTGGCGACTGATGATCGCGCGGAAGCGATCCAGCTGGCGGAGAAGTTGAACTTCCAGAACCAGGAGCGGAAGGAAGTCGAGGCCGGAATCCAGAAAGCGGCAATGGAGCAGGTCGAGCGGCGGCTGGCCCTGAAACCGGATGCTGGCATTCTGGTTGTCGGCGGTGAAGGCTGGCACCCCGGCGTAATCGGCATCGTCGCAGGGCGGCTGAAGGAGAAGTATCACCGGCCGGCAATCGTGGTTGGTTGGGGCGAGGGCTTGGGGCCTGTCGCGCGGGGATCTGGTCGGTCGGTTCCGGGCGTAAATCTTGGTGAGCTGGTTTCGGGTGCGGCGAAATCCGGGTTGCTGCTGTCGGGCGGCGGGCACGCGATGGCGGCGGGGCTGAGCATGGACCCGGCGCGGCTGGACGAGCTGCTGGCCTATCTCGAGGAGCGCACCAAGGGCGCGACCTCCGAGCTGGCTGAAGCGCGGGTACTGGAAATCGATGGCGCACTGGCCCCGGGCGCTGCCGATGGTGCGCTGCTGGAGCTGATCGAGCGGATCGGGCCGTTCGGGTCGAATGCGCCGGAGCCGCTGTTTGCCATCCCCAACGTCCGCGCCGCCGGCGCGCGGCGGGTGGGCGAGAATCACATGGCTTTCGACATGATCGGCGAGGACGGTTCGCGGGTGCGGGCGATCGCTTTCCGGGTCGCGGACGGGCCGGAGGGGCAGGCGATTGCGAAGGGGGCCGCAATGCACGTTGCCGGGCGTTTGCGGCCAGATACCTGGCGGGGAGCCGGAAAAGTGCAGGTCGAGGTGGCGGATATCGCCCTTGCGTAAGGCTTTGGCCGGGTGAGACGCCACGTCGCGACCGGGGTCAAATGAAACGCCGCTTCTCGCTTGCAGGGCTGGGGCGATGCGGTTATATCGCCCGCTCCGCCGAGCGGTCCCTTCGTCTATCGGTTAGGACGTCAGGTTTTCAACCTGAAAAGAGGGGTTCGACTCCCCTAGGGACTGCCAGCGGATTGTAACGGCTCTGGATTTTGCCCTGCGGTGGGCGCCTGCCGGTTAGTTAATCACAAGTGGATAATCGCCCCGCGGGCTATGTTCGCGGGATAAAGTGTCATGCTACAGTCGCCCCGCTGGGGAGCGCGTGGGTGATGCAACCGCAACAGAATCAGACTTCGCCGCAAGAGGAAGCCGAGCCGGCCATCACGATCGAAGGCCGCGTGAAGTGGTTCGATCCGGCGAAAGGCTATGGCTTCGTGGTTCCCGATGGCGGACCTGCGGGCGGCGGGCTGAAGCGCGACGTGCTGCTGCACATCTCGGTCATGCGGAAGTTCGGGCAGGATACGGCGCCGGAAGGCGCTCGGATCGTCTGTAATGTCGCGACGCGTGACCGGGGCTATCAGGTCAACGAGGTTCTGGAGCTTTCGGCCAACGAGAACGACGCGGCGCCCGAAGAGGGCGGGGAGATCGAGATCGTGCTGGTGAAATGGTTCAACCGCACCAAGGGCTATGGTTTCGTCCAGCTGCTGGACGACCCCGAGGATATCTTCATTCATATGGTCGTGGTCCGGAAAGCCGGGATCGAGGACCTGCAGCCGGGCCAGAAGCTGGTCGCTTCGGTCGGCAAGGGCCAGAAGGGCCGCCATATCGTGAGCGCGAAGCTGCACACGGAGGCCTAGTCTCGCTGGTGCATGCCCTTGGCTTCGGCCCAGCGGCGCCTTATTGCCGTGAGCCATGAAACGCACCCTCCTTGTCGCGGCGTTCGCCGCCGCCTTTTCCGCCAGCGCAATGGCGCAAACGCCCACTGAGGCGCTGAGCATTGTTTCGGCTGGCAAGACCCACGCCTTCCAGGTCGAGGTGGCGGATACGCTGCCTGAGATTTCGACGGGTCTTTCGGGCCGCGCCTCGCTGGCCAAGGACCATGGCCTGCTGATGGATTTCCGGCAGGTGCGTGACCAGTTCAACCTGAACATGAAGGGCGTGCAGGTCGAACTCGACATGCTGTTCATCGACGGCAATGGCATGGTGCGGGCGATCGCGACGAGCGCGCGGCCGGGCAGCCTGCGCACTGTCGCGCCGGGCCTTGGTTCGGCTGCCGTGCTGCAGATTGCCGGCGGGCAGGCGATGGCGCTGGGCATCAAGCCGGGCGACACGGTGAAGAACAAGATCTTCGGCAATGGCGGCTGATCAGCGGCCAGCTTCGCCTGCGCCGCCGCATGGATTCATCCAGGTCCTGCGTGCGCCTTTCGTCAATCATGTCGGGCCGTTGCTCCAGCGCGAAGTGAACGCGCCGGGCGTGATGACGCTCGGCCTTTGGGTCGAGACGGTTCACACCAACACGATGGGCTTCATGCATGGCGGCATGATCGCGACCGTGTGTGACAGCGCGATGGCGCGCGCGACATTCATGACGCTGCAGCGGCGCACGGTGACGCTGCGCATGGGGATGGAGTATTTCGACCCCGTGAAGAATGGCGACTGGCTCGAAGCGCATGGCCGGCTGGTCGATCATGATGAAGACGTGGCGCATACGGAGTGCCTGATCGTCATCGATGGCCAGACGCGGGCGCGAAGCACGGGCGTGTTCCGGTTGCTGCGGAAGGTTTGAGGGCCGCGTCGGCGATGTAGGGTGCATCTTGATGCACCGAGGTCGTGGCATGGTGCATCAAGATGCACCCTACGAGCGCACTCTCTCATTCGCACGGGCGCGACCCTGCGTGATGCTGCAGCTCGTCTCCCCATTGAGGGAGCGGGGCGCGGTGTGAAGCGCCGTGGGTAGTCCTGTTGCCTGTCTTGCGACAGGCGCTGCGCGTCGCAACGCGCCCCGTATCGGTCGTTCCTTCCCGGTATGGCAGCGCCGGA
>Ga0075163_10007977_pt1 | contig 13986 bp, 9 predicted proteins | sample JI1023141ADNA_FD_71478 | JGI IMG/M metagenome (GOLD analysis project Ga0075163, IMG submission 71478) | Wastewater effluent complex algal communities from Wisconsin, to seasonally profile nutrient transformation and Carbon sequestration -... | ecosystem: Engineered > WWTP > Effluent > Algae...
CCACTCGCGACACCACCCGCAGCTCCACCACCGGCGTTCACCATCGTACGCGTGACGTTGGCGAGCGCGGCGTCACTGCGGCACTGCCCGGCCGAGAGCTGCACTTCGAACGCGAGCGACGACGGAAACTCCACCACCGGAACGCGCAGCGCGAAGCGCCCATCGCGGCAGGCGGCGCGTTGACTGCCCTGCTCGGTGTGGCCCGAGCCGGTGACGCTCCACTCGAGTTCGTGTCCCTCGACTGTGCCCGAACAGGAGCCGGTCGCCGTCAGCACCGCCGCGCCCTCCGGCAACGTCCATGCGGGCGCATCGAAGGCGACCGCGAGCGCTTCACACTCGGTGACCGAGAGCTTCGCATTGCCACCACACCCGAGGAGCAGCAGCAGGCCCGTCGTCGCCAGAGTTCGCATGCGGCGCCTGCAGAGCACCGGCAGTGCCAGCCGACCCCATGGCACGCAGACCACCGACATTGCTGGAGCGCGACGGCGAAGTGGGTGAGATCAGTCGTGGTCGACCACCGCGGCACGCATGCTCCACCCGCGCCGGTCGGTGTTGACAGTTCCGCTCAGGGAACGCGGAGCCGCACGCCACCGGTCGCGGTGAACGTGGTGGCATCGCCGCGCATCGTGTTGACGAACAGGTGCTGGCCGCCAATCTGCGCAAACGCTCCGAGCCAGGGCAGGAAGAGGAACTCGCCGCCGCCCGCACCACCAATGCCGAACCCGACGCCGCCGTTCCGGAAGAGCAACGGCAGATGGGCCTCGATGAAGACGTTGAAGCGCGGCAGCACCGGCACCACGAACGCGCCGCGCGGCACCACGCCGAAGTAGGCGGGGAAGCGCGCGTACAGGCCCAGGCGCAGGTAGCCCCACTCGAAGCCACCACCGAGCTCCATCGCACCCGTCGGCGGAATGCCCGCTTGAGCCGAGACGTCGAGCACACCGCGCACATCGCCGTAGCCGCGCAGCGCCTTCTGGTCGGGCTGAATTGGCACCAGCACTGGCGGCGGGGCCTGGCCCTGCACGAACTCGAAGCGAATCTCCTTCTTCGGTTTGATGACGAGCTCGACTGGCGTCATCGGCCCATCACCCCAGCGCGCCTCGAGGCGGTGTTTCCCGATGGGCGCCTGCACCGTCTGCGGCGTCACGCCGGCGTTCTTCGAGTCGAGGAACAGGCTCGCGCCGGGCGGCGTGGAGTTGACGATGAGCGTCGCGGTGAGCCGCGTTCGAACGGCGTCGAGCAGCTTCACCACCGTCGGGTCGACGCGCGCGGGGTCGAGTGAGGCGTCGGGGTTCGACTCGAGCGCCAGCGCGAAGGCGTCTTCCGCGCGAATGAAATCCTGGCGGGCCGAGAAGCACTGCCCGCGAAGCAGGTGCACCTTCTCGAGCACTGCAGGCTCCCGCTCGTCCTGCGCGGCACCGTCGAGCTGCTTGAGCGCGCCTTCGAAGTCACCCTGGTTGAACAGCTTCTGACCCTGCTCGAAGCGCGTGCCCTTCCCAGACGAGGCGGGGGGAGCAGCGAGCGCGAGGGAGAGCAGAAAGACGCCGAGCGACATGGGCGCGGTGGAATGCGCCACATTTTCGCCGCCCAGTCACCAGAAAGGTCACTCGATGCCCTTCACGACGGGCTGCGCACGGCACAACTCCGAGTCGGGCGTGGCGACCATCTGCCCACCTGCGCGCACCTCGAGCCGGCCGACCCCTTCGACGTTGCGGACGAAGAGCGAGCCGTCGAACGCGGAGTCTCCCACCAGCTCGAGGTCGCTCTGCGGTGCGTACAACGAGCCGACGACGCGCTGCCCGCCGACGAACGACAGCTTGCGCTCGCCTGCGACGTACACGCGCACCGAGCCCGGCGAAGCGCCTTCGCCGAACGAGGAGTCGCCGACGAGGTCGAGGTCACCATCGACGTACAGGTCGAGCGTGCTGCCGGGCGTGAGCTTCAGCGCCGTCTTGCCCACCGACTCGAAGTCGCCCTTCACGTACATCGCGACGGCGCCGTCGATGGTGACCGTGTGGGCGCCGACGGTTTGCACGCGGTCGAAGACGTAGCTGCCACTGCCGAGGGTGACTTCGTGCGCTCCGACGCTCTCGTGCAGCGACAGGCCCGCAGCGGCGTTGTCGTTGCGCTCGATGGCGGTGGCCATGATGGTCGCGAGGTCGAGACGCTGCGCTGCACCGCAGGCACAGGGAGGACCGCTCAGTGGAGTGACCGCGCCCTTCGCGCCGACGTTCGCCTTGCCAGTCCATGTTTCTGCTTCGGGTGTGCGGAGCGTGCCCTTCACCGTCAGCTGACCGACCCCCGAGACACCGCTGACGGCAGCGAGGTCGCCGTTCACCGTCACGTCGCCGACACCATCGACGCGGCCGTTGGTGGAGAGGTTGCCGCCGACGTCGAGCGCTCCGACGCCACTGACGCCGCTGTACGCGATGACGTCACCCGAGAACTGGTGCGTGCCGACGACGTCGAGGCTGCCGTTGAGCTGCGCCGCTCCGCCTTCGACCCACGCGCCTTCACCGACTGCGAGGTAGTCGCCACACAGGCACATGGCCGCGCCGAAGACCTGCTTCGCGGGAGAGGCCGGACACGAGAGCACCGCTGCGCGAGCCGTCATCGGGTTCTGCGGCCACTCACTCTTCGGCGCGCCACAGCCCACCAGCACCAGCATCGTCAGAAGGCTCGTCCGCATGTCTGCTCCTCGTTGGGGTTCGAGGAGTGAGTTCGCACGCGGCATGCCCGCTGGAACCGTGCGTGACGATTGGTGCTCCCAGTGTCGATGGAGCCCGATGGCGCTGGCGTGTTCCGGGCCAGTGTCCTGTCGACCGGTCACTCGCGGCGGCGGAGTCGAGCCATCAGCAGCAGCGCGAGAAGAGGAAGCACACCACCACCGCCGCTGTTGCAGCCGAAGGATGCGAGGGGACCCGTCTGAGTCCCAGCTGCAGGAAGCCGCGTTGCGCTCCCGCCATCGAAGCCTCCATCCGCCACAAGGACAGAGGCATCAGGAGCGCCAGCGTCAGTGATGCCTGAGTCGTTTGGTCCGCCGTCAACGCCCGCGTCGACAGAGCCTGCATCGAGCGAAGTTCCGGCATCTACGCCGCCAGCATCGACCTGGGCGCCAGCATCGACCTGGGCGCCAGCATCGACCTGGGCGCCTGCATCGACCTGGGCCCCTGCGTCGACCTGGGCCCCTGCGTCGCCGGTTCCTGCATCGTCGACCGAAATTCCGCCGTCTTCAGCACCACCATCGAGGGTCGAGCCCGCGTCTTCGAAGAAGCCTGCGTCAGTGAGAAAGCCTCCGTCACTTCCGAGGGTGCAGAAGCCAGCTCGACAGATACCGCCATCACACGCCGAACCCTCTGATGCAGGAGCAAAGACGCAGCCAGTCGCCGCCGCACAGGCAATCGCAACCTGACAGTCAGCTGCAGGGCAGACCGGGCCTGAAACGCAGTACCCGCTCTGGCAGGAGTCCACGCTGCAGCGCGACCCCGCATCGCAGCTACCCGTTCGTGGAGTGCCCGTGCAAAGCCCGATGATGAGCCCCGGGCAAACATCATTGATGGTGCATTCGTTCTGGTCGTCGCATGGTGTTCCTTGAGCTGATGCGAGATCTGGAGGGCACGCTGCGGAAAGTCCATCGCACACCTCAGGCTCGTCGCACGGAGCCCTCACTGGGCGGCACACGACGCCCGCAGTGTGAATTCGATCGGGTGGACATACGCGCGAGACACCGTCGCAGGCCTCGGGCGCGTCGCAGAAGTCATCCTCCCAACGGCACCCCGTGCCAGCGACCGCCGTTCCGCAAACGCCGTCTGGTGCGGACGAACCTCGGCTCACGGTGCACGCCTGACAATCGACGGCGCCACCTCCGCATTCGGTGTCGCAGCACACCGAGTCGACGCAGTGATTCGATTGGCAGTCAGAGTCGATGAAGCAGGCTCGCCCCAGAAGCAGCGCTTCGTTGCGAATGATACTGCCGCGGCCCCGGGAGATCGTTCGCCCCTGCATCGAATCCCATTCGCTCTCCACGAATGTATGAAGCGTGAGGCCTCTGCCATCTGTGGCGATCGAGGACCCGGAGAAAAAGGGTACGGAGTTGGTGTCGACGACAGTGCCCCCGGTGATTCGCGATGGCCCGGAGTAAATCTGAAACTCGATGCCGTTCCACAGCGCTTGTCCCGTCCGCGCCGGGCCGACGACCGGGCTGATTCCCCCATCGTGCTGGCGAAGCAGAAAGCCCTGGTCGGTCTCGAGGAGCATTGAGTCGGGCGACGTGGCAACCGCGAAGCCGGGACCAGGCCCGCGCCAGAGCCCACCGTCAGGCGAGATTCGAATGAGGTCGACAGAGCCTGGTTGCTGCACCGTCAACCAGAACTCGCCAGGCGGCGTGCCGGCGACCACCCGGGTTGGATCAGGAAATGACTGGGCAGGCACCACGATGCGCCCCGCCGAATCGAGCAGCATGAAACCGGTACCCCACATCACCAGGAAGCTGCCTTCATGCGCGACCACGCGCGGGGAGATCCACGTTGCGGCTCCCGTTTGAAGTGGCGTGAGCGGGCCTGCCACGACCCCACCGTCGACTTCGGTCAGCAGCTGAAAAACGAGGCCGTCGGTGTGGAGCGCCGGGCCAGACGACAAGCCTGCCACTGCGGACATGATGGGAAGCGGCGCGACGTCCTGAACCCCACCAGCGTCAGGGTTCAACACGGTCAGGCGGTCCCGACCCGGTATTGAAAACAGAGTCGATTCCTCGAGCGCGACCCAGAGCCGACCATTCCAGAGAAACGGTGTGGGGCGCTGATCGGGAACGACCCTGAGAACCGGCTGGGCGCGACTCGAGGTCGAGCCCGGTTCGAAGAGGTGCGCCGTGCCCCTGCAAAGCGCGATGCAACCCGGCCCGTCACACGAGAGGTTCGTGAGCTCGCGGCAGGGGAGCTGCGTCGGCTGCCCACCTTGCCCACCAATCGAGACCTGTTGCCCCTGATCCCAGGCAAGGAGCACGCCGCCATCCGAGAGCCGCCCGTGAAGCAACAACCGCGAAACCGGCCCAGGGGCGAAGGGCATGGCGGGACCGACCCAGTTGCCAGATCGATCGAGGGCGCGCGACGAGATGGCTCCGTTCGAGATCCAGACAACCAGAAAGCCGGAGGGGGTCGGCGCGATGGTGAGCCCTAGGTTCTGTGGTGCGACGACACTCGCCTGCAGAGCCCCAGTCGTGCGGTCGACGATCACGATGTCGTTGTAATTCGTGGCGAGCGCGCCTCCTGAGAGCGCCATCCCCCGACTTGGAGTGCGAAACGAAACCGTTGGACCGAAAGCGAGCCCCCCATCGCCCAGTCGAATTTCGTCCAACGAACCGCCACCATCACGCAGCAAGAGGCCGAGAAAGTGCCGAGAATCCGATGACAGCAATTGAGGGTCATTGCCATCTCTCGAGACTGGCAGACGCGCGACCTCACGGCCTCTTTCGTCGAAACGGATCAGTGAATTCGAGGAGAGGATGATGACTCCGCCATCGAAGGGTCGGGAGTCGAAGAACTCGACCCGGGCACCTGCGTCGTCAGGCATTTCGATCTCGGTCAACCCGCCGTCGATCGGAATCCGGACCCAGTAGTGACCCAGCGAGAGGCCTGGCACCGCGGCGACGTAGTCAGAGCCATCCCAGAAGATCGTCCCGCCCGAAAAGTTGATTGGAAAGTCCGCTTTCGCGGGAACCAGCTCGAAAGGCTGGCCGGCGACGACCGCCAGCGGCTGGGCCTTGGTCGAATGCGCCGGCGCGGACTTCGAGGAAACCGAACATGCGCTCGATAGCACGGTGAACCCGAGAGCAATGATCCGGCAAGAAGTCCCCACGGGGCGAATCTGCCATGAATGTATGAAGCAATGAGAAGCCTCGACTTCGGAGCGCGCTCTGCGTGAGCTGTCGGCATGCGCGTGCTGGTCGCGGCGTTTGGAACCCGGGGAGACGTTCAGCCGGCGATGGTCGCGGCGCGAGCGCTCCAGGCCGCGGGCCACACCTGCGACATCTTCGTTCCTCCGAGCAGCATCGAGTGGGTGCGCAGCCTCGGCTTGAACGCGACGGCCATTGGCATCGACTACGCGGCCGTTTCACGCGCAGCCGCCGAGGGACGATTCATCGATCTGCTCCGCACGCTGCCGATGCTCAGGAGCGAGATCGACACGCAGGTCGACGCGATGCACGAGGTGGTGAAGCAGTGCGACCTGGTGCTCGGCTGCTCAGTGTTCGCAGGCGGGCGGCTGTTGTCCGAGCTGCGTGGCGTGCCGTACCGCTTTCTCGCGCTCTCGCCATTCATCATTCCGTCACCGCAACACCCTGCCCCGTTTCTGCGTTCTCAAACGCTGCCGACGTGGGTGAACCGGCTCAGCTGGCGCTTCAACGAGCACCTGTGGGCCGCGTTCATCAAAGGGCCGCTCAATCGACGTCGTCTCGCGATGGGGCTCGCGAAGGTGCCAACCGTGTGGCCGCAGCTGCTCGCCGACGTCACGTATCTCGCGGCCGAACCGACGGTGTTTCCTGCGCCCCCGCAGCTCGCTCCGACGCGCGAGCTTCACCAGCTCGGAGCCCTCTTCCTCGACGAGCCGAACGCCGCACTGTCACCGAAGGTCGAGGCGTTTCTGAGCGCGGGCCCGCCGCCCATCTTCCTCGGCTTCGGGAGCATGTCGGATCCGAACCCGAAGAAGACGGCTGCGGCGATCGCCGAGGGAGCGAAGCTGGCTGCCACCCGCGTCATCGTCTCGCGCGGCTGGGCGGGCTTCGAGCTGGCCGATGACGACCATGTCTGTGTCGTCGGCGATGAGCCGCATCACCTGCTGTTCCCACGCTGCGCGGCGGTGGTGCATCACGGAGGCATCGGCACCACTCACGCGGCTGCACGTGCAGGCGTTCCGCAAGCGGTGATGCCGCACCTGCTCGACCAGTTCTACACGGCGCATCGGGTGTCGCTCGCGGGTGTTGGCTTTGGTGTGCCGCGCTACCGGCTCAGTGGGCGACGCTTCGCCGACCTCTTCACTCGATTGCGTGAGTCGCAGTTCATCGACCGTGCGCGAGCGCTGGCTCCAGCAGTCGTGACTGATGCGGCACAGCGGCTGGTCGCGATGGTGGCTCCAACGCAGTGAGCGGAACCGGATAGAGCACGCGAGCTCGATGCCTGAAGAGCCGCTCCTCGTGTTCGAGCACGCCCGCGCGCCGCACCTCACGCCACAGCTCGTTCTCGCGAAACACGTCGTTGCCCTCGCGCACGAACCGATGATTCCGCTCGAAGACGTGGAACTTCTCGGGCCACTTCCGGCTGCTGCGCAGCTCGCCCTCGAGCAGCTTGTCGGTCAACCAGAGCCGCACCTGAAACGTCGTGTCGGTGTCGTTGCGAAAGCGAAAGTCGAGGTAGTTGTAGAAGAGCGTCGCGCCGCTCCCGAAGGGCACCACTCGGCCGGAATCGGGGAATGGATCGAGGCTGTGATGGTGGCGCTCCACGACGGTGAGCGGGCTGTGCAGCACCAGCCAGTGGAGCATGTTCGCGAGCTGACACAGGCCTCCGCCGACGCCGGGCTGCGGAACGCCATCACGCAGCTCGACGCCTTCGACGAAGCCGCGCGCGCGCGTCGGCTCACCGACGAGGTCGTAGAACGAGAACGTCTCGCCCGGCCGCACGACGACGCCTGAGAGGAATGGAATCGCCGTGCGCAGGTTCTGAACCTTGCCGTGCTGCAACGCGAGGTCGACGCCGGGCGCGACGCGAATCAACTTCGACGTGTGTTTGAAGACACGGAACTCGAGCGGCTCCTGCCTCGTTCTCGCCGCGGCGTGGCCACCGAGCCGCTGCTTCACGTGGCGGAGCAGCCGCAACCGCGCGACCGACAACCGATACAGCACCGGATGCCAACGGGATGGAGACATCGGCCTGCACAGTGCAAGCCCTTCGCCGTCAGTTCTCGTACGCGCCGAGGTCGATGACGCCGTTCGCGCGCGGGTTGCCGGCGAAGTCCGCCGTGCCCTGCAGGTCAGCGCCCCACACCGAGGGACACGTCCAACCCGCCGGGCAGGTGAGCAACGCCGTGCCGCGATTCACGACACTCGCTGCGAGCGAAGCGACGGTGTGCAAGTCGACAGCGACGGCTCCGTTTCGCGGAGTGCCTGGCGTCACGAACGTCGTCGCCGCCGCGCCCGTGCGCTCGAGGTTGGTGGTGAACGTCACGCCGCTCGAGGTGCCTCCGCGGTAGTTCCCGCCCAGGTTGTGCACGACGTTGTTCTGGTAGACGGTGGTCGTGATGTGGAACTGCAGCTGAAACTCCACCTCGTTCTCGTACAGCGTGTTGTTGATGATGATGGTGTGGTCGGTGTTGCCGACGGCGTTCGAGTACCCGCCCACCGACACGCCGGCCTGCGGTGAGTAATAGACGAGGTTGTCGCGCACGAGCACGTACGACGACGACTTGCCCGAGTGCTCGCTGGCGATCTCGATGCCGAGGTCGGCGTTGTGAATCACGTTGCGCTCGATGAGCACGTTCTTCCCACCGTCGACGTAGATGCCGTCGGCCGCCTGTTGGCCCATGTACGCCGGGTTGTTGAGCGACGTGATGTTCCACACCTGGTTGAGCCGCACGACGCCGTTGCGTGCCTGGTCGGCTGCTCCCGTCGCGGTGCCCTCGAAGCCGATGATGTCGATGCCGATGTTGTCGTTGTCGTGAACGCGGTTGTTCTCGACGAGGAACCCGTCGACGTTGCCGTTGAGCGTGAGCGATTCGCTGCAGCCGGTCCTCAGGTTGTCGACCTCGTTTCCGATGAGCGTGAGGTTGCTGATGCTGGTGGTGGAGTTGTCTCCATAGACGGCGATGCCCAGCGCGTTGCCGTTGTTGCCGCTGCACGTCTCGATGGTGGTGACGATGTGGTGCACGTGATTTCCGCTGAGCGTCACGTTCGTCATGCCGCCCGTGAGCTGAATGCCGACCGGCACGTTGCTGTTCGAGGTGCGGAAGTTGCGAACCTCGAGGCCTTCGATGCGCACATTGCTGCGGTTGGCGATGTCGATGAGGCCTTCCTGGCCTGAGGCGTTGAGTCCGGTGCCGTCGATGATGGCCTGTTCTCCCGGGAAGCTGCGGAGCACCACGAGCGCAGCGGTCGGCGACGAGTTGCCGGTGAAGTGCACCTTCTCGGTCCAGGTGCCCGCGCGCAGCGAGATGGTCGTCGACATCGTGGAGCCCGCGACCATCACCGCCTTGCCGATGGTGCGGAACGGCTGCGCCATCGTGCCGGGGTTCATGTCGTCACCTGTCGTCGCGACGAAGAGTTCACGGCTCGTCGAGACGGGTCCGCCTGCCGTTCCGCCCGCAGTCGAGCCGCCCGCAGTCGAGCCACCTGCCGTCGAGCCACCTGCCGTCGAGCCACCTGCCGTCGAGCCACCTGCACTCGAGCCACCTGCGGTCGAGCCGCCAGCCGTCGCTCCACCAGCCGTCGAGCCACCTGCACTCGAGCCACCCGCGGAGCCGCCTCCGTTGACGCCACCCGCGGAGCCGCCTCCGTTGACGCCACCCGCGGAGCCACCACCCGACGCTCCGCCCGCGATGGATCCGCCGCCCACGGAGGCCGAGCCGCCTCCAGCGCCTGCGTCCTGCTGACTGACCGGAGCTCCACACCCGACGACGCACACGACAGCCACGAGCAGAGGAGTCTTCATCGGGCGCGGACTCTGGGCCCTCCGCCACACGCGATTCAAGCGCAGCAGAAGAAGCCACGCGGCTCCGGTGCGCGTCGCCCACGTCGGCGTCATGGTGGTTATGTGGACGCGCCGTTCGGGTTGAGGACGTTCGGCCGAACCGCGCAGCAAGCAGCAGAAGACAACAAAGTGCTCTCGGCGAATCAGGGCCTGTACAGCGGGCTGCTCGCGAGTCTCATGGCGAGAGATCGATCTTCACCACCACCGGCTTGCCACCCGCAGCGACGAGCACTCGACGCTCCTGAATTCGGAAGCCCGGCCGCTCGACGCGCACCTGATATCGGCCTGCGGGCAAGTCGAGCAGCAGCGGCGTTCGTCCACGCGGCACACCATCGATGCTCACCTGCGCCCAGTACGGCTCGCCCGCGTGCATCGTGATGACGTTCAGCTTTCCTTTTCGTTTCGGCGCCGCGACGTACGTTGGCCGTCCACCATCGCTCACAGCCTCGACCAGCACGCCCGCATCGGCGTCATCATCCTCGCCACCATCGAGCACTGCTTCGACCAGCGCGCTGCCGGCATCTTCATCTCCGGCATCGACCACCGCGACCACGACCGACGGAACGCCCGCGTCGACGACGGCGACCGGATCCTTCGTGTCGACCTTCGTCTCCCAGGGCCGCCACAACGCGATGCCCACCGCCACGATGGAGATGATGGACAACACCACCATCGGCAGCCGGCTCGGACGAACGCCGTTCGCGACGACCTCTCCCGTCATCGGACCAACAGGAACAGGCTCAGGCACGACGACAGGCTGCAGTCGCGGAGAGCTCGTGCCCGGCGACAAGCTCTCGAGCACCTTGAGCCCCGAGCCGGTGATGGTCGCGACGGCAGGCGGCAGACTCTTCGGCGCCGCCTGGTGCCCACCTGAGTCGCGGTACGCGCGCTCGAGCGCCTTCACCAGGTCTTGCCCCGAGTAGTAGCGGTCGTCGGGCTTCTTCGAGAGCGCCTTCTTCACCACGTCGGCGACGGCCTTCGGAATCCACGGAGCGCGGTCGAGGATCTCTGGCGGCGGCGAGTGCGCCTGCATCTGAATCAGCCGCAGCTCACTGTCGGCCTCGAACGGCAACGTGCCCGTCAGACACTCGAACAACACGACCGCGAGCGCGTAGAGGTCGACGCGGTGGTCGACGTCTTTGAGGCCCATCGCCTGCTCGGGCGCCATGTAGTGCGGCGTACCCATCACCATGCCGGTGCGGGTGAGGCTCGCGTTCGCCTTGCGACTGCGCAGAATGCCGAAGTCGAGAATCGTCGCGTGCCCCTCGGCCGAGAGGAAGATGTTGCCCGCTTTGATGTCGCGGTGGATGAACCCCCGCTGGTGGATGTAGTCGAGCCCCGCCGCGAGCTGCTTCATCAGCTTGAGCGTCTCGTCGCTCGTGAAGCCGCCCTTCTGCCGCAGCACGCCCGCGAGCGTGTCTCCCTGCAACAGCTTCATCACGATGAAGGGCCGCGTCTCGCTGCGGCCGACGTCGTAGATGGGCACGATGTTCGGGTGGTCGAGGCTGGCCGTCAGCTTGGCCTCGCGCTCGAACCGCTCGACGACCTCGGCGTCGTTCACCAGCGTCGACGCCAGCATCTTCACCGCGACTTCACGGTCGAGCTCGCTGTCGTGCGCGATGAAGACGGTGCCCATGCCGCCTTCGCCAATCTTCTGTCGAAGCTGGTAGCGGCCCGCGAGCTTCTCGGCGCTCGCGATGGGCAGCAGGGCACGCGTGTCTTCCACCTGCGGCAGGTTGCGCGCCGAGTTCCGCTGACTGACGGCGGTGCTGGGGCCCGAGAGGTGAAGCTTCGGCTCGGGGGTCGCCTGCGCGGGCACAGCAGCAGCAGCCACTGGCGTTCCGCACGCAGGGCAGGCCTGTGCATCAGGTGGGAGCGGAGTTCCGCAGGTGAGACACGTCACACAAGGCTCGAGTCGAGAAAACGAGTGTACCCCTAACCTCCACGCAGAAACCCGTGAAAGGCGCGCGCGCCCATGGCTACACTCCGCGCGCGTTTCTTCCATGGCTGGCTCGCCCGTTCAGGCCGTCGAGGTGCCCAGCCGGCGCTTCGGCCGCTACATCATCCGCTCGCGCCTGGGCCAGGGGGGTATGGCTGAGGTGTTTCTGGCCGAGGCGGTCGACGACAAGGGCGATCAGCTGAACGTCGCGCTGAAGCTGATGCGCAAGGGCATGCCCGAAGACAAGTTCGCCGACGAGGCCGACTTGATGGGCCTGCTCTCGCACCCGAACCTCGTGCGCATGATGGAGGTCGGCAACGCGTTCGGCCGCCCGTACATCGCCATGGAGTTCCTCATCGGCGGCGATCTGCGCGAGGTGATGGACGCGCACCAGCGCCAGACGAAGGGCTTCCCGCTCGGCATCGGCGTGCACCTGTGCATCGAGGTGCTGCGCGCGCTCGCGTACTTTCACACCGCCACGACGCGCACCGGCACGCCGCTGAGCCTCGTGCACTCCGACGTGAACCCGGCGAACGTCTTCTTCTCGGGCGCGGGCGACGTGAAGCTCGGAGACTTCGGCGTCGCGAGCTCGGGCCACATCGACATCGGGCCCGGTGACGGCATCGCGGCGGGCAAGCTGTCGTACCTGTCTCCCGAGCAGACGCGCGGTGAGCCGCTGGGGCCGGCGAGCGACCTGTGGGCGGTCGGCGTGATGCTCCACGAGCTCATCGTCGGCTACCACCCGTTCCAGAAAGAGGGCGCGAGCGAGCAGGAGATGATGCAGCTCATCCGCCAGGCGAAGCTGAACATTCCCGACTACGTCGACAAGCCGCTCGCGCAGGTGCTGCAGAAAGCGCTCGCTCCCGATTTGCGGCAGCGCTACCGCTCGGCGGGAGAGTTCGCAGGCCCGCTGTTCGCGTGGGCGCTCGACCGCAATCAGCTGCCGACGAACAAGCAGGTGCAGGAGTGGCTCGAGTCGGTGCTCGGTCTGCTGGTCTGAGTTCATCGTCGTGAGAGTGGAGACCCCCGTGCGTCGAGCGCTCGTCGTCGTCGCTGCCAGTGTCTGGTGTTGTGGTGCTCCCGTGATGGAGGCTGACGCGGGCGCGTTCGGCGGTGGTCTGACGGGAACCGGCGGAGGCGTCGCAGGAACGGCAGGCGGCATCGCGGGAACTGGCGGTGGCGTGACAGCCGGTGGCACAGCGAGCGTCGACGCGAGTGTGGAAGTCGACGCGGGTACGCCCGACTCCGGAGTCACGCCTGACGCGGGCCGAATGGACGCGGGCGTGACGATGGTGGACGCCGGCGCTCCTCGCGTCGACCGCACCGCGCCGCAGCTCTTCCAGTTTCAGTTTCGTCCTTCGGCGGCCGACCCCGACGCAGGCCGGGTCGACGCCACGCAGCTCGCCGCGCTCGACACCCGCGTCACCCCGCGTGGCCAGCTCGTCGTGTACCTGCACGGCGCCGGCGTCCCCACGACCTGCGGCTCGACGACGCACAACGCGCTGCTCGCCTCGTGGGGCTACCACGTCGTCAGTCCCTGCTACCTCTCGGACTACGGCGTGGGAAATTGCGGCAACGACATCGGCGGCTGCCGGCTCGAGGCCTTCGACGGCGTCGACCGCACCACCGTCATCGACGTGAAGCCCTCCGAGAGCATCGAGGTGCGGGTCGTGCGAATGCTCGAGCGCCTCGCCACGCTGAACCCGCAAGGCGACTGGCGCTGGTTCATCGTGAACGGCAAGCCGCGATGGGACGCCATCGTCATCTCTGGCATCTCGCACGGCGCCAGCAGCGCCGGCCTCATCGGACTCAACCGCAGCGTCGCGCGCGTCGTCATGTTGTCGGGCCCGCTCGACACGAACCAGGCGTGGCTCGCGCAGCCGTCGCTCACGCCGCGAGACCGCTTCTGGGGTTTCACGCATCAACGCGACCCGCAGCACCCGGGCCACCTCGCGGCCTTCACGACGATGATGGTGCCGGGCACTCCCGCGAACGTGGACGTGACGACGCCTCCGTATGGAGCGTCACACCGGCTCTTCACCAACGCCGACGCGGGAGATCCGCACGGCTCGACGCAGGCCGGTGGTGGAAGTCCGCGCCTGCCCGATGGTGGCGCACGCTTCCTGCCCGTGTGGGAGACGCTGTACCGCGATTGAGCCACGGCGACAGGGCGCGACGAAACGCGTCTCCCCAGAGGGACTGCGTCAAGACGCTCAGGACTGCGTCAAGACGCTCAGGACGAACACCATCGCCACACCGCAGAGGAAGAGCGCGAGCCGCTTCATGACCTGATGTGTGTCACGACCCGAACGAGCT
>Ga0075163_10007978_pt1 | contig 13985 bp, 10 predicted proteins | sample JI1023141ADNA_FD_71478 | JGI IMG/M metagenome (GOLD analysis project Ga0075163, IMG submission 71478) | Wastewater effluent complex algal communities from Wisconsin, to seasonally profile nutrient transformation and Carbon sequestration -... | ecosystem: Engineered > WWTP > Effluent > Algae...
CCCACGACCTTGGGCGGGTCGCGCCGCGCCGCGGCTACCAGCCTGTTACCCACCACCAACAAACGAAAGTCGTTGCCCGGCATATACCGTTCAACCAGGATGTTGTCACGGAACTCGGTGGCAGTGGCATAGGCCCGGGCCAGATGTTCTTTGGTCGTGATGTTGACCGTAACGCCCTTGCCCTGATTGCCATCTTTGGGTTTGACAACGACCGGCAGGCCGATCTCACAGGCCGCCAACCAGGCGTCTTCTGCATCGCTGACAGCACGTCCTGCTGGAACCGGTACGCCCGCCGCTGCCAGCAGTTTCTTGGTCAGATCCTTGTCCTGCGCTATGGATTCCGCGATGGCGCTGGTAATGTCCATTTCGGCGGCCTGAATACGCCGTTGTTTGCTGCCCCAGCCAAAGCGCACCATGCTGCCTTCGGTCATGCGACTGAACGGGATGTTGCGGGCCACGGCGGCATCAACAATGCAACCGGTGCTGGGACCCAGTCGAACGTCTTCATCCAGGCCCCGCAGTTGTGCCAAGGCGTCTGCCAGATCGAAGGGCGTGTCGTCCAGTGCCGATTGGCATAAGACTTGCGCCAGTTCCATTGCCAGCCGCCCAACGGCTTCTTCGCTGTACTCCACCACCAACTGGTAGACGTTCTCGTCGATCGTCGGTGTGCTGCAACTGAAGGTGACGGGGCATCCGGCTTGGGCCTGTAAGCCCAAAGCAGCCAGTTCCAGCACATGCACCATGGGGATCGAATCATCGTGGCCGGTTGGCTGAAACGGCCCGATTTCGGGAAAACGGGCGCGCAAACGCACCTCAAAACCTTCAATCTGCCCCACCGAGCGCTCGACGCCGTGGCACGAGACAATCGACTGTATGGCGGTGTGGTGGCTCCACAGGTTGGGTCCACGCAGGGCTCGAATACGGGTTACTTCCATGATAGATCTCGTTCTTTTCAGGTGCGCAGGCTTGCAGACTCAAGCGACCGGTCAGTAGGGTGTTTTTCGCGGATTGGATTCAAAGGTGCGCAAGCCCGCGCCGATCAGTTCCGGCGGTATGCCCAGCGCCCAGGCAGCAGCGACAGCCGCCATCACCATCTCAGGCTGTGATGCTTTCGCGGGTTTGAGCGAGGCCAGCGGCAACAAAGCGATTTCGGTGATGCCGTGGGCCAAAACGATCTGGTCGTTGCGTACAAACACGACTTTTTCACCGGCTTGCTGGTGCTCTGCCATGGCCGCCTGGTTGGCGTCCATGCCGTAAAAAATGACCTTGCCGTCACACAGTTCTGCCAACTCAACCACCTGAGGGTCTGCAGCATTCAGCACCGCAGTGCCGGTTGGCAAAATCACATCCACCTGGGTCCGAGCCACCTTGAATGTCTGTTCGGCATCCAGGATGTCAAATGGCAGCAACGACTCCTGCCAACCTACGTCGGTCACCACACCCACCGAGCATTTGTCATAAGCTAGACCTTCCGTCAGAATGGTTAGACTGCCATTCTCAAATACTGCAGCTTGCACGGAGCGGTTGATCAGAAGGCGCTGGCCGGCATCCCAATGTGCGCAATCCTTGGACTCAACCTGGCGGCCATCCAGATAGAGGCCTTCGCTGCAGGCGAGGCCCACGTGTTTGCCGCTGATGTGCGCCAGCCAGGCGACCAGGCGGGCAATCCGGCCGGTTTTTTGTGTCCCGGTGATGCCCACAATCGGAATACGTCCGTCGCGATCCGCTTTGAACAGGTGTTCGATGATGGCTTTGCCGACCGGCCGACCTTCGCCATCAGCGGGTTTGATATGGGCCAGCAAGCCAGGGCTGGCGTTCACCTCAATGACCGCTGCGCGTTGCTGATGCATGGGTTTGCGCACATCCTCAAGCACCATGTCCACACCGGCAATGTCCAGGCCGACGACCCGTGCGGCCAGGGCGGCAGCCGCCGCGACACTGGGGTGCACGAGGTCGGTGACGTCAAAGGCGACATTGCCATTGCGCTGAATCAGCACCCGCTGGTCTTTGGCCGGAATGGACTCTGGCGTCAGCCCGGCACGCTCCAGTTCCAGAATGATTTCGCCGGATTGGCTGGGCAACAGCGCATTGAGCGGAAACTCTTCGCCAGTGCCGCGGCGGGGATCTGAGTTGATCTGCTCATCGGTCAACTGGTCGATGTTGGACAGGCCATCGCCGGTGACCCAGATGGCTTCGCCACGCGCCGCCGCCACCATGTGTTTGCCAACGACCAGCATGCGGTGCTCATTGCCGGAAATGAATTTTTCCACGATCACGCTGCTGCCGCCACCCTTGCGATGGGCCAGGGCGTAAGCTGCTTCTACATCGCTTTGGGTCCGCAGGTCCAGCGAAACACCGCGTCCGTGGTTCCCGTCATAGGGCTTGAGTACCACCGGTACGCCAATATCCTGCGCCGCCTGCCATGCCTGCTCGGCCGATTTGACCAATTCACCTTCTGGAACTGGAACGCCGCAAGACTTCAGCAGTGATTTGGTCAAATCTTTGTCGCTGGCAATTTCTTCGGCAATGGCCGACGTCTGGTCGGTTTCGGCCGTCCAGATGCGCCGTTGGTTGATGCCGTAACCGAGCTGAACCAGGTTACCTTCTGTCAACCGAATGGATGGAATTCGGCGTTCGGTGGCGGCGTCCACAATATGTGCCGTACTGGGGCCCAGGCACAAGTCATCCACCTGGTCTCGCAAATGGCTGACCATGCTGGCGACGTCGCAGGGCGTGCCATTGATAGCTGCCACCACCAAGTCGCGGGCGGCGACCAAGGCTTCGCGGCCCACCTGTTCCTGTCGGGTGCGAAAGGCGATTTTGTAAACACCGTGTTTGGAGGTTTGTCGTGCCTTGCCAAAGCCCGTGCGCATGCCCGCCAAGTTTTGCAGTTCGAGTGTCACATGCTCCACGATGTGTGCCGCGTAGGTGCCGTCTTTCACGCGCTGCAAAAATCCGCCTCGGACCCCGGGACTACAGTGGTGTTCGATCAAGCTGGGCAACAATCCGATGAGGCGCTCGTAGAACCCGTCCAGGGTATTGGAAGGATGGTCTTCCAGGCTGCCAATGTCCAACCACGCTTCGATGACTGGTCGGTAGGTCCAAATGTTGGGGCCACGCAGGTAGGTCACCCGGAGAATGTCTATTTTTTTCTGGTCCGTCATGGCTGCTTTTCAGTTGTGCAGTCCACCAATGTGGCTCTGGCCGCGTTATGTATTCTCTCCTACCCGAGACGCCTCGACACGGGGTACAGGTGTTCCAAGCTTACTATCGTAAAGTATGGCGCGCTCTCCAAGTAGTTTGGTCCCGGCTCTCGTGCCAACGTAATTCGGAAATTTGTTGTTTCACATGACCTCTGTTGTTTTGGCTGCGAGCCCTTTGCCCAGCGAGTTGTCGGCCTTTTGGCGTGACACCTTGTTAAATCAACTCCACCCACAGGAAAACGTTTCTTCGACGCTGGAGGTTGACCTGGACCGCCATTTGCATTTTGTCCCCGGCTTGTTGGTGGTGACTGACCGGCGCTTGCTGAGCCGCGAAAGTACTGCAGACCAATGGCAGGCTTGGCCTTACCAGGATGGCTTGGACCTGCTGCACCACGACCATGCAGGTGTTGGTCACCTGGATTTGGTCAACGCCAGCGGTTTGCTTGCAACCTGGCGGTTTACGCTGGGGCAGAACCTGCAGGCGATTCGCTTGGTGGATCAGTTTCACGCCCAACTTCAAAGTCACGTCAGCGGCAAACCGCTGGTGCAGGCTTTGCACAACGTGTGTCCGAGTTGCAAGGCGCCGTTGGAGCCGGACCAGGAGGAGTGCCCCATCTGTACCAAGGTGATGCACACCCCGCCATCGACCTGGACTTTGTTTAGATTGTGGCGCTTCGCAAAACCCTACCGCGGGCAATTGCTGCTGGGTTTTGTGCTCATGTTGCTGGGAACGGCCGCCAGCCAGGTGCCCCCCTACCTGACCATTCCGCTGGTCGATGAGGTTCTGATTCCCTTCCAAAACGGGCAACACATTCCACTTTCGACCGTAGCGTTTTACCTGGCGGGTCTTTTGGGTTCGGCGCTGCTGGCCTGGGGTTTGAGCTGGGGCAAGACCTATGTACTGGCACTGGTGTCAGAGCGCATAGCCGCAGATTTGCGCACCGTGACCTACGAACACCTGCTGCGCCTGTCGCTGGAATATTTTGGCGGCAAACGCACGGGTGACCTGCTGTCACGCGTCGGCAGCGGGAGCGACCGTATCGCGGTTTATCTTTCGCTGCACCTGACCGACTTCGCCAGCGACATGGTGATGATCGTCATGACCGCGGTGATTCTTTTTTCACTCAATCCGTGGCTGGCGCTGATTACGCTGGTGCCGCTGCCCTTTATTGGCTGGATGATCCATTTTGTGCGTTTCCGTCTGCGCACAGGGTTCGAAAAAATCGACCGCGTGTGGGGCGAGGTGACCAATGTGCTGGCCGACACCATTCCCGGCATTCGGGTCGTCAAGGCGTTTGCGCAGGAACAGCGCGAGGCCAAGCGTTTCCGCGAGGCCAACCGCCACAACCTGCTGGTGAACGACCGCATCAACAAAATATGGGCCCTGTTTTCCCCCAGTGTCTCCTTGCTGACCGAGGTGGGCCTGCTGGTGGTGTGGGGCTTTGGTATCTGGCAGGTCTCCAAGGGCGAAATTACGGTGGGCATGTTGCTGGCTGCGGTGGCCTATATTGGTCGTTTTTACGGCCGGTTGGATGCCATGAGCCGCATCGTCTCGGACACCCAAAAGACCGCCTCGGCGGCCAAGCGGATCTTTGACATCCTGGACCACGTCTCCAGCGTGCCCGAGCCCGCACAGCCTGTGCACGTGGGCAAGGTGGAAGGGCGTATCGAAGTGCGCGATGTGGGCTTTCGTTATGGCAACCGCGAAGTGAATCGCGGCATCAACTTGTCCATCGCACCGGGCGAGATGATTGGCCTGGTGGGGCATAGCGGCTCCGGCAAAAGCACCCTGGTCAATTTGATCTGTCGTTTCTACGATGTGTCCGAGGGCTCCATCAAGGTCGACGGGGTGGACATCCGGTCTTATGCGATATCGGATTACCGTCAGAATATTGGCCTGGTCTTGCAAGAACCGTTCTTGTTCTTTGGCACGATTGCCGAAAACATCGCCTATGGCAAGCCCGACGCCACGCGTGACGAAATCATTGCTGCCGCGCGTGCGGCACACGCCCATGAATTCATTTTGCGGCTGCCCCAGGGCTATGACTCCATGGTGGGTGAGCGCGGCCAGGGCCTGTCGGGTGGCGAGCGCCAACGCATTTCGATTGCCCGTGCCTTGCTGATTGATCCGCGTATTCTGATCCTTGACGAGGCCACGTCCTCGGTGGACTCGGAAACCGAGAAGGAAATCCAGAAGGCGCTGGAAAACCTGGTGAAGGGCCGTACCACCATTGCCATCGCGCACCGGCTGTCCACTCTGCACCGGGCTGATCGCCTGGTCGTGCTGGACCGCGGCAAAGTGGTGGAGGAAGGCACGCACGATGTGCTGATGGCCGCCCAGGGCGCCTACTTCAATCTGTACCAGGCGCAGGCCCGTAACAATGTTCTGGATGATGTGAAGGAGGCATCATGACCAAGATCGACCCTACAACGCCAACGCAAGCAGGCGCCTCCGACACTGGTTTTGTATTGGCTACCCTGGCCTGGACCCTGCAGCGCGACCCGTTTGGAAAACTTGTGCTGACCAACAGCCAGGGCGAGCGTTTTGAAGGGGTGGTACCGGTGCGGGCGTTTCCAGTGCAATCTCCCCAGGACGGTATTGCACTCGTGAGTACCGATGGCAAAGAAGCGGCCTGGATAGCCCATCTGGCGGCGCTGCCCAGCGCCTACCGCAACTTGATCGAAGAGGAACTGGCCGGACGCGAGTTCATGCCGGTGATCCAACACATTGCGTCCGTCACCAGTTTTTCCACCCCCTGTACCTGGACTGTTGCAACCGACCGGGGCGACACGCAGTTTGTATTGCGCGGTGACGAGGATATCCGCCGCATAGGTACCGATGGTGCCTTGCTGGTGGCCGATATCCATGGCATTCAGTACTTGATCCGCAACCAGTACGCATTGGATGCGACGAGCAAGAAGATACTGGACCGATTTCTATGAGTCGGCCAACCTGAGCCGGGTTGATCCTTTTTCGGCATTGCGCGCGGTTGTTTTGGTCCAGTTGTGTAAAGTGTGGCTTTTTTCAAGCGGAGAAGAAACCTTTGAGTACCAATCCAATCATTGCCGCTGCATTGGTGGCAGCCCTAAGCGGGTGCAGTTCCACAGAAGTGGTACGCGCCCCCCTGGAAGTCTCCATCGGGCAGCAGCTTATTGACCTAAAAAAAGCCCGGGACAATGGCGTTCTCAGTGCTAGCGAATACGACAGCCAGCGTCGCCGCCTGATTGATAACGTCCAGTAGGGAGCTGACCATGACATCTATCCGAACCCTCTCCACGGCTATTGCTGTGTCTTTCGTTCTGCATAGTCTGGGAGGCTGCGTCAGCAGCAGCCGAAGCAATGTCACCGTGCAGGAATCCGTCAAATTCTCCAAAGGCCAGGAACTCAATGACTTGATGCGCGCAAGGCAGGCAGGAGCCGTGACTGACGCGGAGTACGAGTCCTTGCGCCAAACCATCATGAAACGCCCCAACTGATTGGGCTGCTCGCGTTCGTTTCACCGCCAGCGCTAGCCCTTCAACACCCAGCCGGAGGAGCGGGTCTGGAAAATGGCCATGGGAATAACTGTGAACGCAGCGATACACCACGTTTTATAGCGGCATATCCTTGGCCGAAAACGGCATGATCCAGTTGGGTAACAATGACGTGATGCGCCACTTTTTCGTCATTTTTTGCTTTGCCCTGCTGGGTGCAAGCGTGTTTGCGCAGACAGCCGCAGACACCGGTGTTGAAGCTACCCGCTCCATCGTTGCACCAACAGCCTCCCCCGTCGGCAAGCTTGTTTTGTTCAGTCGGCAGATTTTTGGTTTTCGGGGCTCATTGCTGGGTGTGTCGGCCATTGACCGGTCCAAGCGCGCCTTTGCCCGCATCCAAGCCCAGCTCGAATTGCCCGGTCCCCACGCGGTCAGTGTCAAAGCCGGTACTGTGGGTCTGGAAGTCCAGATCAATGGAGCCACGAGTTTTGTGGTGACGACCGGCGACCTAGACCCTGCACGGGAAGAGACCCTGGAACAGGCCGCACAGCGGGCAGCGGCGGCCCTGACCATTGCAATCCGCGAAAGTGCGGAGAGCCGCAGCCTGGAGACACTGACCCGCGCACTGGCGCTGGCAGTGGCGGGAACCGCTTTGTATGGTGCGCTGATCTGGCTGGCGGCACGCGCCCGGGCCGCGCTGGTGCGCCAGTTGGTGGATCTAACCCACCGCCACACCCCCAAATTGCGCGTGGGTGGCGTGGCCTTGTTGCAACGCGATCGAATGACCCGGCTCGTTCAACTGGCACTTACGCTGGTGTACCGATTGCTGCTGTTGCTGCTCACCCTGGAGTGGGTCACCTTTGTGCTGCTTGGGTTTCCCTATACGCGTCCCTGGGGCGAGTCGCTCAACAGCTATTTGTTGAACTTGGCCATTCCAGTCTTGACGGCGGCTATTGCATCAGTCCCCGAGCTGTTGACTGCGCTGCTGATCTTTTACCTGGCCTACCTGACCATTCAGGCGCTCGGGCAATTCTTCGCCAGAGTGCAGAGCGGGGCATTGCAATTGCCTTGGCTTGATTCGGATGTCGTCGTTCCCACCCAGCGTATTTCGAAAGTGGTGGTGTGGTTGTTTGCGCTGGCCATGGCGTATCCTTACTTGCCGGGCTCCGACACAGAAGCCTTTAAGGGCCTGTCCGTTCTGGTGGGTTTGATGCTTTCTCTGGGGGCCTCCAGCCTGGTCGGGCAAGCGGCCAGCGGTTTTATCCTGACCTATGGCCGCGTTTTTCGCAAAGGCGACTATGTGCGCCTGGCCGACCACGAAGGTTCGGTCACCGAGATGGGCATCTTCACGACCCGCATCCGCACCGGGATGGGGGAGGAGCTCACCATCTCTAACGCCAGCATACTGGGTGCAACCACCAAGAACTACTCCCGCTCTATGCCGGGCGCGGGCTTTGTGCTGGACACGACGGTCACCATCGGCTACGACACGCCGTGGCGCCAGGTGCACGCCATGCTGATTGAGGCGGCGAGTCTCACAGAGGGCATCGCCCGGGATCCTGCTCCCCAGGTGTTTCAGACTGCACTGAATGACTGGTACCCGGTGTACCGCCTGGTGTGCCATGCCACACCAAGTGAACCCCGCCCGAGGGCCTTGCTGCTCAGTGCGCTGCACGCCAGCATTCAGGACGTCTTCAGCACGTATGGGGTGCAGATCATGTCGCCGCAGTATGTTGAAGACCCCAAGGAAGCCAAGCTGGTGCCACCCGAGAAATGGTACGCCACGCCTGCCGCCAAGCCCCACGTATGAGTCTCCACTAAAAAAAGGCTGTGCACATGACCCCCTTTGAGCTGGTTTGCGCCCTGCTGTTTGTGCTCGCAATCGTCCACACGTTCTCGACCAAATATTTTGAACACCTGGCGCACTTACAACCTCGCCACGCCGGCCTGTGGCACTGGCTTGGCGAGGTGGAGGTTGTGTTCGGCTTTTGGGCCTTGGTGCTGGCCCTTGCCATGATGGTCATGCTCGGTACGCAAGCAGCCGTTGACTACATCGACAACCGCAACTACACCGAGCCGATGTTTGTGTTTGCGGTGATGGTGATAGCCGCCACGCGGCCTATTCTGCAGGCGGCCACGGCCCTGGTGCAATGGCTGGCGCGCGCCGTGCCGCTGGGCGGCAGCCTGGGCTACTACCTGGTGGTGATGGTACTGGTGCCGCTGATGGGGTCTTTCATCACCGAGCCCGCGGCCATGACGCTGGCGGCGTTGATTCTGGGTAATCGCTTTTTCGCCAGAAACCTCTCGACACGCCTCAAATATGCAACGCTAGGCGCACTGTTTGTCAACATCTCGATTGGCGGCACGCTCACCTCGTTTGCTGCTCCGCCGGTGCTGATGGTGGCCGCACAGTGGGGCTGGGACACACCCTTTATGGCAGCCACCTTCGGCTGGAAGGCCGCCATTGCGGTGGTGGTGAATGCGGTTGGCGTGTCTGTGATGTTTCGCAAGGAACTGGCGGCCTTACCCTTGCAAAACGCCGCTGAAAATGCCGCGCCGCCGGTTCCTCTTTTGTTGGTGGCTGTGCACCTGGCGTTTTTGGTGGGGGTGGTTGTGTTTGCGCACCATCCGCCCATTTTCATGGGGCTGTTTCTGTTCTTCCTGGGCATTACCCATGCCTATGAACACCACCAGGACCGGCTGATTTTGAAAGAAGGCTTGTTGGTGGCGTTTTTCCTGGCCGGCCTGGTGGTGCTGGGCGGCCAGCAGCAGTGGTGGCTGCAGCCGCTATTGATGCGCATGAGCAGTGATGTAGTGTTTGTGGGGGCGATTGCGCTGACCGCATTCACTGACAACGCGGCCCTGACTTATCTGGGGTCGCTGGTGGAAGGCTTGAGTGACAGTTTCAAATACGCGCTAGTGGCCGGCGCGGTGACGGGTGGCGGCCTGACCATCATCGCCAATGCGCCCAACCCTGCCGGCATCGCCATCCTGCGCCAGCACTTTGACGAGGGTGCGGTTCACCCGCTGGGTTTGCTGCTGGCGGCCTTACCGCCCACACTGGTGGCTGCAGCCGCTTTCTGGATCTTCCGATAGCGCGGTTGAGCACGTTGCGGGCGTTATCCCTTAGACAGGCCCAACCGTGTTTGACACCAAACCCAATGCCTTTTTGCACGCCGTAGCGCCGCGTTTGCCCTTCGGGCGCGCGCTGTGTTTGGGGGCGGGTGAGGGACACAACCCCGTGTTCCTGGCGGCGCGCGGCTTGGCGGTCACTGCCGTGGATGCGTCTGCATTGGCGCTGCAAAAGACGCAGCGCTTGGCGGCTGCACGCGGCGTGTCAATCACCACCGTGGTAGCCGACCTGTGTGACTACTTCGTAGCCCCCGGCCAATGGGATGCCATCGTGCTGTTGTTCGTGCACCTGCCCGCCGCGCAGCGCCGCGACCTGCACACCCGGGCCCTGCAAGGCCTGCGCACGGGGGGCGCGCTGGTACTGGAGGGCTTTGCCCTGGTGCCAGGAGAACTGAGCGGCACCGAACCCCTAATGCACCTTGGCGATTTGCAGCATGGGTTTTCCGCCTTGGACCAAGCACTGGCGAACAGCTGCTGGCGCGAGCTGGATGAAGGCCCTTTGCACATGGGACGACGCTATGTCACCCAGATACTGGCGTACCGGCGCGTCTGTGAGGCAGACCCGTCGGCGCAAGTTGCCCTGTTGCGCCAGCAGGCGGCGCAATACATGCACGACCCCGGTGCGGCGCTGGAAGCACTCAACGCAGCGGTGGCACTGCAGCCGCAGGACGCCAGCCTGCATTACAACCGGGCCGTGGTCCTGCGCCAGTTGGAGCGCTTGCCGGAGGCGCTGGCAGGTTATGACGATGCACTGGCTTTGCGCCCAGAGTACCCGCAGGCGCTGGCCAACCGCGCCAATGTTTTGCAGGATATGTTGCGCCTGGATGCTGCGCTGCAGGCCTATGCCGCCGCGCTGGCGGTGCGGCCCGAAGCGGCGCATGTGCGACTGAACCAGGCGTTGTGCGTGTTGCGATCCGGGAATCTGACGCAGGGCTGGCCGCTGTTTGAGGCGCGCCACCAGGTGGCCGGTTATCAACGCAGCCATTACACCGGCACGGCCGCCTTGTGGCTGGGGCAGACCGACCTGCTCGGTCATACCCTGCTGCTGTACGCCGAGCAGGGCTTGGGCGACACGCTGCAGATGCTGCGCTACGTGCCCCTGTTGGCAGCGCGCGGAGCGCGGGTGTTGCTGCATCTGCCTGCCACGCTGCTGCCCTTGGTGCGCGGCATGACAGGCGTTTCTGGCTGCACGGCGCTGGGCCAAGTCTTGCCCGAACATGATCTGCAGTGCCCCATGCTGTCGCTGCCGTTGGCATTTAAAACCACACTGAACTCGATTCCGGCAGCCACCGGTTACCTGCAGGTCGATGCAGCGCGCCGCACCCACTGGCAGCAGGTGCTGGGCGCAGCCAGCGGTTTGCGTGTGGGCTTGATCGCCAGCGGCGACCCGCGCCATGCTCGTGATGCGCAACGCAGCCTTGGTCTTGCGGCATTGGTGGCCGCACTGCCCGCAGACTTACAAACGTTTTGCCTGCAACGCGAACTGCGCGCGGCCGACCGCCAAACCTTACAAGAACAGCCGCAGGTGCGCGCCTTTGGTGCGCAGTTGCGCGATATGGCCGATACCGCAGCCCTGTGCAGCCTGATGGACGTCGTGATCAGCGTGGACACCGCCGTTGCGCACCTGAGCGCAGCGCTAGGCTGCCCCACCTGGGTCTTGCTGGCGCACGTGCCCGACTGGCGCTGGCTGTTGGCGCGTGAAGACAGCCCCTGGTACACCAGCGTACGCCTGCTGCGCCAATCGCAGGCCGGACAGTGGGGCGACGTGCTGCAGAGGGTGGCTGAAGAAATCAGGAAATAAACCGCTTTTGCAGGCTTTTGCGGGCGCAGCAGCGGTCTCCCTTGACCAACACAGCTGTTGGTGCCAAAGAACTTGCATAGACTCAGAGATTTAAGCCAAATCGGCCTCCAGCCCTCGTGAATATAGCGTCAGTAGCTATATAAACGATAGCGGTTCACACTTCCAGGTTGTCAATCAGCCGCGTCGCGCCCAGGCGTGCTGCGGCCAGTACCACCATAGCGTCACCGCTGCGGGGTGGCTGCAGATCAGCCTGGCGGCGCACCGCCACATAGTCGGGGCGCCAGCCGGCGTTGCTGAGGGTTTGCATGGCCTGGGATTCCAGACGGCTGATGCCGGCAGCGTCAAGAGCCGTATCGGCACGCAGCGCGGCAGCCACGGTTTTCAGGGTGGTCGACAACTGGACGGCTTGCGCGCGTTCGACAGGACTCAGGTAACCGTTGCGCGATGACAAGGCCAGCCCGGTTTCGCTGCGCTGGGTTTCACCACCCACAATATTCACCGGCATGGCAAATTGCTTGACCATGTTGCGGATCACCATGAGCTGCTGGTAGTCCTTCTTGCCAAACAGTGCGGTGCGGGCCTGCGTGCAGGACAGCAGCTTGAGCACCACGGTGCAGACGCCAATGAAGAAGCCGGGCCGGAAGTGGCCCTCCAGAATGTCAGCCAGCTCGCCGGGAGGGTGTACCTTGAAGGTCTGCGGCTGCGGGTACATCTCGGCTTCCTTAGGCGCAAACACCAGGTCGCAACCCGCTGCCTCCAGCTGTTGGCAATCGGCGTCCAGCGTGCGCGGGTAGGTATCAAAGTCCTCGTGCGGAGCGAACTGCAGGCGATTGACAAAAATGGTCGAGACGGTGATGTCACCCAGCGGCTTGGCCTGGCGCACCAGGGCCAAATGCCCGGTGTGCAAATTGCCCATGGTGGGCACCACGGCAGGGTGGCGAAACCCACTCAGGTGGTCGCGCAGTTCAGCAAGGGTGTGTACGAGTTTCATAGACGTGTGGGTGGAGTGTTTTCTACCAGGGACACCGTAGAACCGGCTTTGCCGGGCTACTGGTGTCGCCCCCTTGAGGGGGGAGGCGCCGCAGGCGCTTCGGGGGGAGCCATGTCACCAGGCGTGCAGGGTGTCGTCCGGGAATGTGCCGCCTTTGACCGCAGCCACGTAGGCTTCAAAGGCACCGCGTATGCTGGTGGCGTCGTCCATGAAGTTGCGAACAAACTTGGGGTTCTTGCCCAGGTTGAGCCCCAGCATGTCATGCATCACCAGTACCTGACCGGCCGTGCCTTTGCCAGCACCGATGCCGATCGTGGCGCAGTGCACCAGTTCATCCGTTAGTTCTTTGGACAATGGTGCGGGCACCATTTCCAGTACCAGCATGCTGGCGCCCGCGTCTTGCAATTCGTGGGCCTGGCGCTTGAGCAGGTCAGCGCTAATCTGGGTTTTGCCTTGCACGCGGTAGCCGCCTAGCGAGTGAACCGTTTGCGGCGTCAGTCCCAAATGGGCGCACACCGGAATACCGCGCTCGACAAGGAAGCGCACGGTTTCGGTGGTCCAGCCACCGCCTTCCAGCTTCACCATGTGGGCACCGGCCTGCATGATGATTCCGGCGCTGCGAATGGCCTGTTCTTTGGACTCCTGGTAAGCGCCAAACGGCAGATCACCAATTAGCCATGCAGTTCCCTGTGCGCGGCGCAGGCCGCGTGCCACCATTTCGGTGTGGTAACGCATGTGCTCCAGTGACACGCCCACCGTGGTGTGCAAACCCTGGCAAACCATACCCAGAGAGTCACCGACCAGGATGGCGTCAATGCCGGCGGCGTCAGCCACGGCGGCAAAAGTGGCGTCGTAGGCCGTGATCATCGTGATCTTTTCACCCCGGGTCCGCATTTCCAGAATACGCGGCAGGCTGATGGGCTTGCGACTCGGCATGGGGGACGCGGGCGGCAGCGTGCCGTAGGGGGTGGCGTGCAGCGCTGCTGCGTTGCTGTCGGGTGCTTGTGTCATGGTTTCAAGTCCTGTGACGGAGTTTTGGGCGAGATCGGGCGAATACTAACTGGGGGAGTAGGCCAGGCGCACATAAATCGGCGCAAAAGCCTCAGCCTGGGTGATGTCGATCAGCGTTTCTTTGCCCAGTTCCAGCAGTGCAATAAAGGTGACTACCAGGACGGCGGACCCGCTAGCGGGATCAAACAATTCTTCAAACGGCACAAAGCGCCGGCCCTGCAGGCGCCTGAGCACCATGCCCATGTGTTCCCGCACCGACAGCTCTTCGCGGGTGATCTTGTGGTGCTGTACCAGCCGTGCACGTTTGAGAATGTCGCGCCAGGCGTCCTGCAGGTCGCTGATGTTGACTTCGGGAAAACGTGGCACCAGGGAT
>Ga0075163_10007979_pt1 | contig 13984 bp, 19 predicted proteins | sample JI1023141ADNA_FD_71478 | JGI IMG/M metagenome (GOLD analysis project Ga0075163, IMG submission 71478) | Wastewater effluent complex algal communities from Wisconsin, to seasonally profile nutrient transformation and Carbon sequestration -... | ecosystem: Engineered > WWTP > Effluent > Algae...
TGATACTTCATTAGCGCCTGCTTCTAACATCATAATTCCGCCGTCACCGCCTGCAACAAATAAGTCTAGATCACCGGCTGCTAACTGGTCGCGGGTTGGAAAAGCAACAAGCTTTCCGTCTTCTGTACCAACACGGATACCAGCCACAGGGCCGTCATATGGCGCGCCTGCAATCATAAATGCTGTACTGACAGCAATCATAGCAATAGCATCAGGGCGGAATGTTGGATCCATGCTAAGTACGGTAGCTATTCCCTGTACTTCGTGCCTAAAGCCCTTTGGCCACAATGGACGAATTGGTCGGTCAATTAAACGACCGATTAAAATAGCTTCTTCACTTGGACGACCTTCGCGCTTAATAAAGCGGCTGCCGCTTATTTTACCTGCTGCATAAAAGCGTTCTTCGTATTCGATGCTAAGAGGAAAATAGTCAAAGCCCTTTAGTGGGTTTTTACCAATCATAGCCGTGCCCAAAATAACTGTTTCGCCGTAACGAACAATAACGCTGGCGCTGGTCCTAAAACCAACACGGTTAACTTCTAGCGACAATTCACGACCACAAAAATCAGTCTTAACACTGACAATATCTTTACCTAGTGGATTAATAGTTGGCATGAAGTAATCCTTTCTTTTTTAAGCAAGGTGCGGGATTTTTTTGCAGGAAACAAATTTCAAATATACACCGATTATCGTGTGGTATATCTGTTGTTGGTTCCTGCAGTTCAAACCCGTCCCTTTATTTACTTCATGCCCTGTCTAAATCTGTAGACAAAATGAGAAATAAATAACACTACCTGCGCGCTGGTTTAGCGGCGAAGGCCGAGTTTTTTGATGAGTGCTAAATAGCTAACTGCATCGTTTTCTGCGATATATTTCAATAGTTTTTTGCGCTTACCAACCATTTGCATCAAGCCACGACGTGTTGCGTGATCTTTTTTGTTAACCTTTAGGTGTTCGGTTAATTCAATGATGCGTGCTGTTAGTACGGCTACCTGTACTTCGGGTGACCCGACGTCAGTTTTGCTCGCACCAAAGGTTGCTGTTAGTTCTGCTTTTTTCTCTGTTGAAATCATATCTTAGATACTACTTTAACACAGTCGTATCTGTTATGCAAGCAACTTTTGAGCAATTGTCTCTGAAGAAATATTTTCTGGGCTTATAGCATTAGCTATATCGTAACTAGCAATAGTAGTGCGTCTTAAGGCAGAAAGGTATGCACCAGTCTTTAGTAGACTACCTACATCCCTAGCCAAACTACGTATATACGTGCCACTCCCAACTGATATCAGACAATAGATGTTCGGATATGAATATTTTATATCGCTTATGCTATAAATTGTTACGCTTCTTGGCTCTAAATTCACTACCTTGCCGCTTCTTGCTGCATTGTATGATCTAACGCCTGCAATTTTTATTGCACTAAACTGTGGGGGTATCTGCTGCAACTCGCCTACAAATTTTTGAAGCGCTTCTTCTACTTTTTCTTTGCTTGGGCAGTCGTCGCTTACGGCAGTTAATTCACCTTCACCGTCGTCTGTATTACTTGTGCTGCCCAAAGTAATGGTCGCTTCATAAACTTTATCTTGCTTGGTAAGTTCGGGTACTTTTTTGGTGAAACTACCTATAGCAAGCACCAAAAGGCCTGTTGCTAATGGGTCTAGCGTGCCTGTATGGCCTACCTTAATTTTGGTTGTTATGCCTCTGCTTTTTGCTTCTGCCCGCAAAACTCCACGCACCTTTGCGACAACATCAAAGCTCGTCCAACCTGTTGGCTTGTCTATAAGAAGCAGTCCATTCATAAACTACAGGGTATAGGGTTTAGAGCTGCAGGTAAACCCCTGCCCGCCTACATCTGCGTCAAATCAGGAGTAGGATTTGTGGACGCCTGGTCTTGTGGACTTAAGTATGCGTGAGTGCTTTGAGGATTATAGTACTGAGGCATCATAGGAGGTGGCACGGGCGGCGGAGACATTGGGTCGATAACTGTCGTTGGCTCGATTATTGCTGAAGCTGTCTGTTGCGGTGTATCATTTACTGCCCCAAATGCAGGCTGCGCAAGGTTTGGCTGCGCAACTTCTGGTGCCGATGTTGCACCTAGGTCCATAATTTGTGCACCAACTGATTGTGATGCTTGTGGCCTTGGTACACTATCAAGACCTGCTGTGCTGACCGCTTGGCGCGCATCGTCAACAGCTGGAGTCTCGAAAGCACCTTCAGCAGCACCAACATGAGGACTGTGTACGTCCTGTTCTAGCTGTGCAAGCGAATCCGACACAGGACCGTTCGATACGCTCACTGGGCTAGGTATGCTAGCTACGGGTGTTAGCTCGAAAGGAGTGTCGTTTACTAGTGGTGGCACTACAGCTGTATCGGGTGCAACAACTGGTGGAAGTTGCATCGAAGGTTCGCTTGATGCATCAGTTTGCTGTGCTTCTTCGGCGGCCGGTGGAGCAAAAGCCGCAAGCGGGTCATATTTTTCGGTCGATAGCGGCGATATTATTTTATGGCTGTCCCCTGCAATGTAGCTCGAATCATCTGCTTTTTGGTCTGTCGGCTTAATCTCATCATCTGATGCAGCCTGCTTAGCAGCCTCTTCGGCATCATGTTTTTGCTTTTCTGCTTCTTCTGCAGCACGACGCATTTCTTCTTGCAACTTCAAGTTGCCCTGGTCGTCGATATGTATTTCATTCTCGTCAACTGGCTCTTTGGGGTCTTCTTCGTGCTGAATTTCAATTTCGCCGTCAGGCTTAGGTTCTTCGACCTTCGGTTCCTCTTGTTTTTGCTCTTCAGATTGTTCGTTTGGTGGCGTATACGGTGTTGCCTGTTGCGATTCAAATGCAGCAACCGGCGCGATCTGTTGCACTGGTTCAGGTGTTAGTTTTGTAGCGATAAGTTGCTGGTTGGCACCCGCGGCCATAAGCTGTGCGCTCATCGTCATAACTTTTGGCGTTGTTTTACCGTTGCTAAATCTTTCAGTTTCGGCAACTATACCTGTTAAGAACGCCGTTGCCATTTGACCGTCTAATAGTCCACTTTGGAACGACTCACTTATACTAACAAGCATTTCGCTCAGTGAACTAGCAGCTGCGTCGTGCCAGTTAATCGTACCGACATCACTTTGCGCATCACCATCAGTAACACTTAAGACAACTGCATCGTGTAAAATTCTTCCGTGTGCAACAATTGCTTGGTCTATATCGTCCTTATTTGTCACACCAAGAGCAACAACAACATCAACGTTAAAGTCACCCTGACTAAACACAAGATCCTTTTCGCTAATACTTGTCCTGTACGGTGTAATAAATATACGGACAACTTCGTCTTCTACTTTGTAGCGGAGCTTATCTGCTTTTGACTTGTCTAAAGCAATAATAAAATCACGCAAACTATCGGTATTTTGTTCTAAAGTTTTTTCAGGTTGTAAAAATTCTAGAGTCGATGGCACCATACCACTAAACACTGCGGTCGCGTGCTTACCTAGCTTATTCAGCAGCAGCGTAAAACCAATACATGCCGACAATTGGTCGACTGTTGGATTTTTACTTACGGTCACCAATATATTGGTCGCATCCTTAATGCGTTCGACTGCCTGTTGCTTGGGGTTTGGATCCATTTTATTGCCTGCTCTTTTTGTTTTTTATTACAGTATTCACCTCCGACCATACCATAACCTTAAGCGGTGCGCAATAGGTAATCTTTACAATAAAAGCATAATCAGATATAGTCTTAAGCATCGAAAGATATAAAATAAATTAAAGGATAAAAAGTAATGCCAATTATTAAATCAGCAAAAAAGCGTGTTCGCACCGCCAAAAAAGCAACCGTACGTAATGCAAAGACCAAAAAAGGTCTACGCGGCGCACTAAAGGCTTTTCACGGTAAGATTACAGGCAACAGTCATTCGTCTGCACAAAGTGCAATAGACAAAGCTGCAAAAAAAGGCGTCATAAGTAAGAACAAAGCATCACGCCGTAAAAGCCAGTTGGCTAAAAAAGCTAAAGCAGCAGGCGCAAAGCCAGCCGCAAGTACTAAAAAGGCAGCTCCAGCTAAAAAAGCTACCGTTAAAAAAGTAGCAGCTAAAAAGCCTGTTACTAAAAAAGCAGCTGTCAAAAAGGCTCCAGTAAAAAAAGTAGCAGCAAAGAAAAAATAACTAAAACTTTTACTTTTAGTGAACGGAGGTCCATAAAGACCTCCGTTTTTTTGTATATCCTAAGCGCCTAGTAGTACTATGTAGTTCTTCATAGCATCATCGCTGTCTATAGTAATAGACTTCATGTCATACTCAGTTTGCGCTAATTTAATGACATAGTTTTTCAATTGCAAAAAAGAACGCCTATTAGCAAGTCCCACACTTTTTTTGGCGACGTAAGGGCTAATACCCGAATCGGCAGCAACAGCGTCTGGGCTCTTTTGCCCTGCCGCCTTTAGTAATACTAATATATGTAATTGCCAAACAAATAGCGCCTCGATTGCAAGTGGTTCAACATTTTGGGCACGCTGATCGTCGTACAAAGCTAAAGCTCTTTTAATATCACCGCTAAATGCTGCTTCGATAAGATCAAATATGCTACTTAACGGAGCCTGTTCTGTCAGCAGGTCAATTGTTTTACGACTTACTACTTCGTCGTACAAAAGTAACTTAGTAAGCTCGCTTGATAACAGCTGCTGTCCTGGACCTACCCTTGCAACTAAATACGCTGCGTCGCCCATAGATATACTACCGCCAAGCAACTTTGCCTCACCGACAAGCCACTTTGGTGCATCACGCGGATCCAGTTCGGTAAATTCAATAAGTTCTGTTTGTTTTTTTAAGGTCTTATATAGCACGCTACGTTTATCCATTTTTGGCTCTACAACATATAAATCAGTACTATCCGATACAGCATCAATAATCTTCTGAACCGCCTCACCTGCTGGCTTGTTTGCCGCTAAACCCTCAAATATAACCATACGTCTCGCACTTAAGAACGGCAGTGCAGATGCAATATCAAGTATCTTACCTAGTTCAGCCTCGGACACATCAACCGTTTCTAAACTAAAGTCGCCGTATTCTGCCAAAAACTCTTGTTTTGCCTTTTTTAAGGCAGACCCAAGCAAAAAACTATTTTGACCAATAAAACTCTTTACCATACTGCAATTATGATACCACTTATCTGTTAACGTTGACTAAGGACTTGTATAAACATCCTATCTATTTGGTGGTCTGTATCATTTATGGCAGACCGGTGTAGATGTGACATATCTAGACCTACAACATCGCCGACCAAAGGCCTGTAAACATAATCAGCCTCGTACTGTGCAAATTGTGATGAATTAAAATACGCAGAAGTGTCTGCACTGTGTTTTTTAGGTACTTGTGGTGCGCCGACCAAAAATTCTGTTGGCAGCACATTGGACACAACGTAGCGCCTACTGTCACGGTGCCAAGCACTTGCAACGGTAACTGTTACTTCACCAACAGGTACAATAGTACGAAACGGAACAATGGTAAGCATAGATGCGCCGGTGTCGACACCCTCGTATGAAGCGACTAGTTCGACAATCATTTTTGTAAACGCAACAAATATGTCTGTCTTACGCCGATAGTCTATTCCTTCCCTGGTTATACTAGCGAGAGGGTTACGATTATTTTTTTGCGAAAATTCTAAAGAATGATGCATGCGCTGCAGCAGACCAATATCAATGGCTCCAATTACTGGCGGTTTATCTAGATGAGCAGTTATCATAGGCAATAACTATGACACTAATATGCCGTAAAACCAAATACTACGTTTGGCAGGTCGGACATATGTGTGTGCCCCTACCCGCTACACGCGTTTTTTCTATGATCGTACCGCAACGTGGGCATGGCAGTTTTTCGCGTCTAAAAACACGCGCAAAGTCCATGTAACTACCCCTTTTTCCTTCGGCATTTACATAGTTTTTATCGGTACTACCACCTTTTTCGATCGCCAGTCTTAGCACAAATTGAAGTTCGGTATGCAGTATCTTTAACCTTGTCATAGATACATCACACACTTTCGTTGCAGGATGAACACGCGCTCCCCATAAAGATTCGTCAGCATATATATTGCCGACACCTGCCAAGACCGTTTGATCTAGTAGTACTGCTTTTATCGAACTGTTTTTACGCCTTTGGATACGTTGCGCAAATATCTCGGCAGTAAAGCTGTCGTCTAATGGCTCGGGGCCTACTCGCTTAAAAAAATCTAATTCCGGCACCTGAATGGTCGGCAATAAACGTATCCAGCCAAACTTACGAAAGTCATTAAAATATAAGTGCGAACCGTCGGTAAATTCTATTACTACACGAGTAGATTTATCTGGTAAATCACCAATAAGACTATCGTTGGGATGTCCGGCACCAAAACTTTTAGTTCCTCTGTAAACAAATTGTCCTGTCATTTTAAGATGACAAACTAATGTGTAATTAGTAGAAAGATCTATAAGCAATACTTTTGCCCGTCGCCGTACACTAAGTATTTGCGCGCCCACTAAAAAAGCATCGACATCGCTTAAAGAGTTCGGAAATCCTTTAGGCCAATCAAAGATAACAGACTTTACTGTTTTTTTTGGCAATAAACGCTGCAGTCCGCTGCGTACTGTTTCTACTTCGGGGAGCTCTGGCATATGTACAGTTTAGCAGCACCTATGCGGCAATTTTACTGCGACTACCATCAAAAATTAAATGGAACGAATCAGGTGTTTTTTGATTATTAGCTAGCGCATGCACAGCGTGCCCCACCTCGTCGTCGACATTTATCGCTGCATGGGCAAGACCCGTCACGGAATCATGTATATACACGACAAGGTTTGGGCCTCTCATAGATTCGCTCCAATTTTCTGGGACTAAGCCATCATTATGGTTAAAGATTATTGTAAACTTTTTATCCGGGTGTTTTAACATTAGTTCGTTATAGCGCCCATGCACCTTACCTGACGCAAGTCGTAGCACCTGGTTACCAATAACAAGCGGTCTGTGCCAGTATTCGCCTACCGCACTAGCCACGTAGCGAAATGCGTCTTTTGGATATTTTTTGGTTAAAACTGTCGCCTCACGCCCCATGTTATATACGTCTTTTATCCCATAAGCTAAGTGACTGCCTGTCATTGCAGGATCGGATTGCACGACCATATCAGTCGACGCTGCAAATGCCTCGTCTTCCATCGCCAATAAAACGGCGAGTGTTCCCATCGAATGCCCAATGGCAGTAAAATGCTCTAGCTCAAGTTCGTGAACGCCGGCAACAATATCTGCGGCATTTGCTCTGATCGGCCACTTGTGGTGATGGTGGTCATGGCCAAATACAACCAGCCTGTCGTGATCGCTCATAAGTACTTGCCCAAGACGCAAATACTGTTCGGGTCTTGCAAGTAAGCCAATGGCGGCAACAAAGTCTTTAGACCCGTCATCAGAAGAGTAGTCATTTGGTGTACATACCCATACAGGAGCGCTGTCGGGACCAATATGGCCTACTGCCACCGTACCCTCAGGGTAATAAGTAACCCGCTCTGGTTCAAAAGATCCAAGCGATACATTCATAAGCACTACAATACACCGCTCTTGCCCGCTATACTAGGGGGTATGGATATAAAAGATATTTTAAAGGGTCGCAATATTCCCAAAGAACCTGAAGAAAGTCGGCTTTTAAAAGACTACGTGAACGACAAGTATAAGGTTATGCCGCAAATTGTCATCAGTCCGCATCACTTAACACTTATTGTCCCAAATGCCGCACTGGCGAGCACTTTGCGCATGGAACTACCCACTATGATTGCCGCGTGTCGTATCACAAAAAAACTACATATCCGTATTAGCTGATGGCTAGTAGCAACTTTTCGTATGTTGCAGCTACGCTACCCTGTTCAGAATGTATAGTATGCATATTAGGCCTCTTTGCACAGACGTCAGAGGATACTTTATGCATTAGTGCAAGTTTGGACTCACGACCTTCAGATTCTAGTATTCCTCCCGGCCTAAAACCCGACGGATATCCACTAACCCTACCCCTTTCCTTGCAGCGTTCGATTGCTTCCTGAAGCGGGGCGATTAGCAGAACCTCATACATTGTTGCGCCACACGCACGAGCGATGGATTCAAACACTTTGTAGTAAGATAAGTTATCTAGATGCTGTGCAACGATGACATCGTACCCATCCTGTAAGTGCATTCCTGCCATCACGTATGCAAGTTTCATTTTTTGCATGTTAGATGCAGGCCTACTTGACTGCCACTGCCCTAGCATAAACCACAGTTCATCAATATCTAGCTTTAAAGCCATCGGATGATTATCGACATATTTTTGTGCAATAGTAGACTTACCAATTGCTGGCGGTCCATTTATTATAATTAATTTTGGTTTCATATATTCCTTTATATGGTTATTTATATATGCTATGAAAAACAGCATATGCATTTTAGAAGTTTCTTTTTTAGTAAAAGAAGACTATTAAGAGCTTTTAGTTAATTAGTTTGTGCCAAAAGCGATTCTAACTCTTCTTTTAATTGGTCGACATTTTTATACCTGATACCATGCATCCCAATGTCTTTTGCGCCTGTGACGTAGCGCTCAATGTCATCGATGAACACCGCTTCACTAGGAGCTATGCCAAGTTTTTCGCAAATTGTATGGTAGGCAATCGGGTGTGGTTTAACATGCCCAATTTCAAAGCTAAGTACTGTTTCGTCAAACATAGCAACCTGTTCTTGGCTGAACAAATCTTCTAGCCAGTTTGCGCCAGCATTACTAAGCATTCCAATTTTATAAGTTTTTTTGAGCTCTGCTATATAGTCAAACAGGGATTGGTTGGCGATGTTATTTTCGATATCTTTATACGCAAGCGCTACGTCGATTGCAGCTAGTTTGGCAACGCCGTGCACAAATTCGTCATAGCTTAAGAAACCAGAGTCAACTTGTTTGTTCAGGTCATGGGCCTCACGCTTTAAATCAGGATCGTCACCAAAGTACTTATTTGCAAAAGGCAACCAGCCATCACTTGTAAGCACACCAAAACAGTCAAATACTATTGCTTTTATCATCTACCCTATTGTACCAAGTGGCGACAACTAACGCAGAATACTTAGCGGACCAACTAAAATCGTACGGTGATCAGGAGTCTGAGCTTTAAACAGTGATCTTACTGCCGAGCCTGTACCTGTCATAGTCCCTTGTTTAGCCGAACACGACGTATTCCATAATCGACTTACTTCTTCTGATTCGTCGCTAACATAATATATAAACCGACGACCTGTTGCACACGCCGCTGTTTCGTCGTCACTCGCACCTGCTACTCTTGTGACATAGCCTGCCCTATCTAATGCTCGTAAAAACGTTCTATACGCCTCGACATTATTGTCGTAGCGCTTTTCGCTAGTAATAATATTTTCGTACCCTTTATAGGTAGTTATTTTACGAAAGTTCTGTGAAACTTCTATTTCATAACTAACGAACTGTTCATTAGCAACAATAGGTCCTTCGACACGTAATTTTACGGCAGTACTTGCTCTCGCAAAGTCGGCAAGATCAACCTTTTGTACTTTTGCAGTGTCAGATTTATCTGATGTACCAAAAACATTACGTGCGATAGCAATGATTCCCCATGCTGAAAGTATCAAAAATAGTACACCTAAAAGTGTGAATAATACAAAGCGTATCCGTGACCCATATTCCATAGTGCTTATATTATAGCATAATTAGGCTTATGCTGCAAGTTATAATTGCTTACTTACTTTTGTACTACAGCATAATAAAAAGATGCCCGAGATATCGGGCATCTTTTAGCTACTGATATTTATTTATTAGTCTTCGATATTTAGTTCGATACCGCCCGAGCTTGCAGCTACGGCGTTAAATAGCCAACCGTGTAGGTAACCAATAACCCAGCCAATACCAAAATAGATAAGTGGCAATACAATAATCGTCACAATCCCTGTCGCTAAACCAAATGACAAACCTTTTAATGTGCTGTTAGTTGCCTCGGCGATGTTAATCGTTGTATTTAGGCTATACATTACTGCGATAACAAAGCCAATAGCAGACGCTAGTGTGCCTTCAAACATTGCAATAGAACTCGCCTTTACCGCTGTGACTTTTTTCATAGATTGCTTAGCCATATATATCTCCTTAGTGGTTTCTTATAAAGAATTATTATCTTTTACTTTTTGGTGCTGTGTACTGATATGTGTCAGCTACAAAGTCTAGTACTGCCGTGCGCACTTGTGCACGCATTGTAATAATAGAACCTGCAAGCCATACAAACAGCCACAAGAACGACTGATCGACTACGCTAACGACTGTTCTGATGACACCATCATTATTAAGTTGCTGCAATGTTACATCGCCTGCAATCAAAAAGATTCCAGCTAGTATAAATGCCACTCCCGCCATAGATGTTACTGTCATAACTAAACTTGCGCTCATTGTGCCAGATCCGGCTGCAATTAGCCCTATAATAAAGCCTGCTACGGCAAGCAAGAACACAACAAAACCGTCTTTATCTAGGCCTAGAGCAACACCTAAATACGACAGTGCTGATGCGCCAATTATTGCCGCCAAAACCGTGACTGCAATTTCAAAATATACAAATGACAATAGTGCCATAACAAGGCCTACTGTAATTGCTACAAATACTGCTACCGTTGTGCTTACAGCACCTTTACCAAATACTCCCTGAAAGCCTGCAAAGCCAACAAGTGTTCCACTTACTAAGCCAACAAGTGGTAATAAGACCTTAAATAGCTTAAAGCCTAGTAAACTGGCTAAAAGTCCCACCGCCATTAATGCTAATGCTACGAGAACCATGCGCTCCTCCTTAAATGTTACCTACTACAAGTAATACACTCTTTTTTGTACGAGCGCAAATTGGCACAGGCTCCGTATCTTATACGTCTGTACTTTTTACAGCATGTTTATCGGCAATTTTTGTTAAAACAATTGTTCCTGTTACCAAAAGCACCATGCCCAAAATAGCATTTACTGTCTTACCGCTTAGTACGTCAAACCGCACTAGTAGTGAAATTATGCCAAAAGTTAGCATCCCCAACCCCAAACCCGTACGTCTGTTTTTTTCGTTGCTGCTGCTAAATAGACTAAAGCCCCCGATAATTAACACTATAGGCAATGTTGTTTGGTATATTGATACACTATTGATCCAGTTAACGAGCGATGCAAGTAACAACACCCCCAGCACCACAAAAGAACCACCAACGACATAGTTAACTGCGGTTTTACTATCTTTCATATGTATATCTCCTTACTGTTCTATAACCGAAGTATACGCTCTACTTAGTTTGGTATAAACCCCTAGTCTTCGCACTGCTTATACATGTCGCTGTTTATACTTTCACCCGTATCTTTTCGTGAATCTAGACTAGCCTTGCACTGTTCCTCGTTTGATTGCTGCATAGATGATGACTCTGTGCTTGTCGATCTGTCACTGTGCGATTCACTATCTTCTTCGGAATCATCGTGGTCTTCGGTGCTATCATTATGTTGCTCTGCATCTGAACCGGCATTATCATCCCTACTCTTAAGACGTTTTTCGATTTCCTGCTTTTCTTTATTGACGATATCTAGCTTATCGTCGTCACCACCTTTCTTGTTCAGGTCTTCGATTTCATCATTGCGCTTTTGTAGTAGTTTTTCGTTATAAGATGGTTGCACGACACTACGTACATCTTCTATTCCCCTCTTTACGCCATACAATGCATCACCTGGCTGACTTGCAAACGATAAACTGCCGATAAGTAAAATGCCTGTTAAGAATGCTGCCGAAAAAGCCGGTGCCATACGTAGCAATAATGGCCGGCGAGGTAAAATAGATTTTAACATTATCTTTTTCTGACTACGACTTAAAGAAGGCCTACTACCCTCCTTATGGATAGCCTGTGCAAATTCCTTTAATTCTTGTTCTGTGAACTTATCGTCTTTTTTCATACCATAGCCTTAATTTCTTTAGTGCTCTAAACTGCATGACTCGCACGTTTGCCGCACTTAGCCCTGTTCGTTCAGCCGTTTCTTGCACGCTGGCTCTTTCTATAAAACGCCAATGTACAATTTCTCGCAAGTCGTCAGACAAAGAATTTAGTGCAACACCTAGTGTTTTAGCATCAATTTCCTTATCGATATTATCTGCTGTCGTGTCGGTAACAATAATTTCTTGATCTTCATCAAGCCTTTCGTCGGTCTTTTTACGGTATCCGTCAATTATTGTGTTCCTAGCAATCATAAACAGCCATGCTTGGGCATGCTTACCGTCAAAGCTGTCTCGCTTTTCCCATGCTTTTGCAAACACCGTCGCTACTACATCGTAAGCTTCCTCGCTGTCACTTACACGCCAATATGCGAACCGATACAGCGCATCTGCATGCTTATGGAACAGTTTTGTAAACTCGCGCTTATTCATGTGCTTGTCACTATCTCATATAACGGATACGTCCGGCAATTGTTACAAAAAGACTATTATTGCAAAATATATTTTTGTAACAAATTTACCACTACTCCGTTATAGATTGCGTAATACAAAATTAATTAGTAAGGAACTTCCCTTTATGAATAAACAAGTAATTATTGGTTCGGCATTTGTTATGAGTATGGTTTTACTGCCAGTTGCCGTTCAAGCACGACGCGGTGCAGATGACGCAGTAGGACATATTCGTCAAGAAGATAGACAGACAAGCCGACAAGAAGATAAGGTAAACAGAGGCGCCGTTCAAGGAGTAAATACAGTAAGTACCCAAAACAGTAGCAGCACGACACAACCTAAACAAAGCACCACAAACACTGTCCAGGTTAGCGAAGTTCAAACAACTAAAGAACAGGCAATTTCACTTGCTAAAAGTAAGTTCCCGGGCAAGACATACGAAAAAACAGAACAAGAAACTGAAGAAGGCGTACTTGTATGGAGTGTTCGCTTTACTGACGGTAGTCGTATAGATGTATCCGTAGAAACCGGTGATATTACTCGCATTAAAGATAGGTCGGCAGATTCAGATTCTGAAGAAGATGACGACGATGACAGAAGCAATAATTCGGGTCGCGATCACAGTGAAGATAACTAGTATCTAGCTATCTACAGATAAAACTAAAAAAAGGCGCAGCTAGTCCTGCGCTTTTTACTTTTACAACTCAACAGCAATGCATTGTGCATTGCCAAGTTCGGATGGAGAATCCATAAGTTCAGGTATTGTAACCCCTTTTGCGGCTTGTAGTAGGTAAAATCCGGATACAGCATGCCCTACAACCACTACAGGACCATTAAGCTTCGCCATAATCAGTTCTATACCATTAATGCAGCGGTACATGCGCTCTAAGACGTCTAGTCTTGGCTCCACGCCGTGCGTATTGTCAGCCTCAAAGTACCAATTACTTGGTTCATCTTTTGGTCCACCCTCTTTATCGCCAAGTCCACGTTCACGCAGCTCGTCTATGACTATGATATGGCCTGCTGTTAGACCTATTTGGTCGGCGATAATCTGTGCTGTTTGACGTGCGCGTAAATACGGCGAGCATACCACAGCTTTTATGCCCTTATCTTGTAGGTCCGTACCCACCTTGCGAGCTTGTTCAATGCCCTCAATGGCTAATGCTGGCGTTTCGTCAGCAATAACGCCCGCCTCATTAGCTTCGCTTTTACCATGTCTTACAAAATAAAAAGTACTCATCTAAACTATAGTACTATGACTGTTCCCACAATTTAAGATAAAACCTTGCTTGTTCTACACGCCAAGGCAGTTCGTTCTTTATATATGTATTTTGATACACTATGGCCATCTCATAAATAGTCGCAAAAAGCTTTACGTCTTGTGTGCGAACATTACTAGCCAAGTCACCTAGCTCACTAATAATTTGCGACACTACTTCGTCGCCAAATCGTATCACTGTTCGCAGTTCAGAATATATGCTCGTATACCTTACTTCCGCAAAATCTATGATTCCTACTAAGGTATTCTTGTCGTTAAATAACATGTTATCTTCATGTAAAT
>Ga0075163_10007980_pt1 | contig 13983 bp, 8 predicted proteins | sample JI1023141ADNA_FD_71478 | JGI IMG/M metagenome (GOLD analysis project Ga0075163, IMG submission 71478) | Wastewater effluent complex algal communities from Wisconsin, to seasonally profile nutrient transformation and Carbon sequestration -... | ecosystem: Engineered > WWTP > Effluent > Algae...
CAGTTCGATGGGCACTGCCGAGAGGGCTTTGCTGACCGGGCAGCCGTTTTTGGCGGCGGCGGCCAGTTCGGCGAATTTATCGGCGGAGATGCCCGGCACGCTGGCTTCGAGCCGGAGCGTGATTTTCTGGAATGCCCAGCCGCCACTACTGTTGTCCATTTCGATGGAGGCGGAGCAGCGCAGTTCGGTGGGGGGGAAGCCTTCGCCGCTGAGCCTGAAACTGAGCGCCATGATGTAGCAACCGGCGTGGGCTGCTGCGATGAGTTCTTCCGGGTTGGTGCCGGCTTTGCCGTCTTCGTTCTGAAAACGTTTGGCGGCAGAGTAGGGGGTGCCGGAAAGGACGCCCGAAGGGCCGTCAAGTGAGCCGGAGCCGTCAGCGCCGGTGCCGTGCCAAACGGCAGAAGCTGTGCGTAGGAAGTGAGCCATGAGTAGGTTGAAAAAGCGGTAAACGTTGTAAGATGTTGAGGTGATTTGTTGCGGAGTCGACAAAACGTTGTCGGGCTCAAAAGGTTTTGCGTTTAGTTCTTTACCTCTTTTTCATGCAGCCGTTCACTCAGTATCCGTTCGAGGCTGTCCACCTGCATGGTGTATATCGGGTCCTGAAAAGGTGTGGTGTACCCCGGCGTTTTGTTTTTTCCGAATACTTTCAGTTTCACGGTGGTGTAACGTTTCGGATTGAGCCTCAAATCCTGGAGCAGCAGTTGGGTGTGGCGCAGGGTGCGTTCGAAATCCTCGGCCATGACGTCGTCGGTCAGCAATTTGCCGGCCACGCCCTTGCCTTTGAGCAGATTTTGCGCCAGGGTGTCCACCGTTGCAATGGTTTTTTCGGTGGTGACGAGCGTGCGGCGCAGGTCGCTGAGGCGCTGGGTGAGCGAGTCGAGCGTCTTTCCGGCTTTGTAGGCGCTCTGGTCGAGGCCCGCACCCTTCAACTGGCGGCTCAGGGTGTCGAGGTTGCCCAGGATGTTGCTGATTTCGTCGCGGTTGTCTTTGAGCGAGCCGGTCAGGGCGGCGGCATTGTCGACCGTAAGGGTGAGGCCGCGGGCGCTGGCGGCGAGCAGGCGGTCGAGTTTGTGGGTCAGCGACTCTATGTTTTTGAGCGAGTTGTCCAGTGCCTCGAAGGTGCCTGCAAAACTTTCCGGGTTGGCTTTGGCCAGCGAGTCGATGTTGATGGTCAGACCTTTGCGAAGCCGTTCGGTGTAGGCGTCGAGTTCGCCGGGGGCGATCATGCCGGCCAGAAAAGAGCGGGAACTGCCCTTCAGGTAATCGCCGTCTTCGGCACAATCATCGCCGCATGGGTGGTCGAACACGAGTTCGATGGCCCGCCCGCCCATAAAAGTCGGGCTGGTGATGGTCGCGACGGCATCTTTGGGCACATCAAAACCGCTTTCGATGTTGAGTACCACGACGATGGTCTGGTCGTCGGTCGGGTCGATGAATATCTTTTTAACGCTGCCGACCTGCAATCCCCGGATAAAAATCGGTGCGGAGACGCGCAAATCCTGTACGTTGTCGTAGCGGACGCTGAAATTTTTGGAAAGGGTGAGCACATTCTGCCCTTTCAGGAATTTGAATCCCCAGATACCGAGTGCGATGGCTGCAATGGCAAGCAGGGCAATTTTTATTTCGTTGCTGATTTTGAGCATTTTGATAGGAAATTGCTGAATTGGGTGCGGATGGAGCGGGGTTGACTTTGAAAGGTTTGACAGGAAAATGGAAAGAATGGGTCGGTTCCATCGTCCCGATGCTGTGGATTTTGTTCAATGCTATCGGGTGGAGACAATAGACGCCGTCCGGAAGCCAAGGTTTCTGAATTCGGGCAACATTTTCTCCGCCTCGGCAAATGTGGTGTATTTGCCAGTGAAGTAGCAGTAATTGCCGTCAATTTTTTCCTCCGTCACATCGCTGAGCAATGCCAGTTGGCCTGTGCTTTTGTCCATGCGCATCGGCCAGGAGAGCAGCAGGATGCGGAAGGGGCCGACGGGTTCGGCGGTAGTATTGGTTGCGCCCGACGACTTGTTGGGTTGGGTTTTGGTCTGTGTCTGGGTTTTGGCCGGCACGGATGCGGGTGGTTTGGAGGTGGTAGCGGCGGTCTTGTTCGGCTGCTGGGCCGTTGTGCCGGTGGCCGGGGCTGATTTGGGCGGCGAGCTCACGGCCATCGGGCCTCCGCTGCTTTTTTGCGGCGTAGTGGCCGGCTTGACATTGGCGGCCGGTTTGGTTTTGTTGCCGGTATTTTGCTCGGCGACTGCGCCTTCCACTTGTTGCTTGTATGATTCAAAGGCTTCGAAAATGGCTTGGGCCAACTGGTACTGGCCTTCTTCGGAAGCCACAAATTCTTCTTCCGTTCGGTTGGTCAGGAAGCCCGTTTCTACCAGCACAGCGGGCATGCTCGTTTCGCGCAACACCAGGAAGCCCGCCTGTTTTACACCTTTGTCGGCGCGGGAAGCCGTGGATTTGGCAAATTGCTGCACTAAGCTGGCAAACAGGATGCTTTGTTCGAGGTAGGCACTTTGCCACACGCTGCCGATGATGTGCGCTTCGGGGCTGTTGGGGTCGTAACCTTCGTAATTTTTCTGGTAGTCGTCCTCGTAAAAAATGGCGGCGTTTTCGCGCTTGGCCACTTCAAGGTTGTGGTCGGCGGTGTGCAGGCCCATCACGTAGGTTTCAGCGCCCGCGATGTGCGGCGCTTTCACGGCGTTGCAATGGACGCTGATAAAAAGGTCGGCCTTGTTGCGGTTGGCGATGGCCGCGCGTTCGTTCAATTCGATAAATTCGTCGGTGCTGCGGGTATAAATCACCTCCACTTCCGGGAAAGCGGCATTGATCATTTCGCCCAGTTTGAGCACGATGGCCAGTGCATTATCTTTTTCTTTGGAGATGGCGCCCTTGCAGCCGGGATCTTTCCCGCCATGTCCTGCATCCAGCACCACCTTCTTGATTTTGTAAGCCCCGGCAGCCCCGACAGGAAGCGCGGCGCTTAAAGGGTGGCGCATGAAAGGAGATTTCATACTTTTGCCGCCGGAGACCACAGTGGCTTCCGCATTCAACCTGCCGCCTTCCGTTGTTTTCAGAAGGTTAAAATTTTGCAAAACAAGCCACGTTGCAAGCAGCAGGCACGTTCGTAGGGTGATTTTCAAGTTCATAACCCAGTTCTTGGTTTCAAAACGAGTGGTTGAAGGCGGCTGATGAATGATTAAACAGGGCCGTTTGAGACGTTCAAAAACACCCGTGTAAAATGAATGGTAAACGTTCAAACAACACATTTTCGGGTTGATACCCGTTAAAATTTCAATATTTTACATTTTACCCGGCATGACCCGGGTCGCTTGAATTCAAAAATCCAGTTATCCCGAATCCTCTTTCCGTGAGAAAATTGTTGGGCAAATATCGGTTTTTCTTCCAAATCGCCGCGCTGCTTGCGTGTACGGGGGCCACCGCACAGGTTCCGTTGGACAGTATTCCGAAAATCGGCCCCGCCCCGCAACCCGGAACGCAGGACTCCGTGCCCGCCGCCCCGCGCGATTCGGCAGTGGTGGATTTGAGCGGGATCAAAATTTCGGACGAAGGCGTGGACGACGAAGTGGTGTACAACGCGCAGGATTCCATGTGGTTTGACGTGCAAAACCGGCAGGTGCACCTCTACGGCAACGCTTCCGTCAAATACACCTCCCTCAATATCAAGGCCGGATACATTCTGCTCGACTGGGAACACAACGAAATCAGCGCCGCGCCGCTGGCCGACTCCTCGGGACGCATGGCGGGCTTTCCGGATTTTCAGGACGGCGAGCAAAATTTTACGGCCAACCGGCTGCGTTACAATTTTAAAACGCGGAAAGGGGTGATTTACGAAGCGCGCACCAAACAGGAAGACCTGTACGTGCTGGGTGAAAAAGCCAAATTCATCGGCGCTCCCGACAACAGCGACACCACCCAGCGCTCGCGCAACACGATATACAACCAGGATGCCATCATTACCTCCTGCGACCATCCCGAGCCACACTTCGGTATCCACACCAAAAAACTGAAGGTGATACCGGACAAACTGGTGGTGACCGGTTTTTCGGTGGTGGAGATCAGCGGCATTCCCACGCCCCTGGTGTTGCCTTTTGGATTTTTCCCCATCACCAAAACCCGCAAGGCAGGACTCATCATCCCCAAGGATTTTGAATTTGCCGACGCCGAAGGTTTTGGCTTGCGGGATTTCGGCTGGTATCAGCCCATTTCGGATCACATGGATTTGTCGGTGCTGTTCAATGCCTACACCAGCGGCACCTGGGGTATATCCGGCTCGTCGCGCTACAATAAAAAATATGCCTACAACGGCAATTTCCTGATGAGTTTCAACAACCGGGTTCGGGAGGACAAGTTTGCCAACAAACTGGCAGCCAAGTCGTTCCGCATCACCTGGCAGCACAACCAGGACTCCAAGGCGCACCCCACCAAACGTTTTGGCGGCACGGTCAACATCGAAACGAACAAGGACCAGAACCGCAACTTCAACGATTTTCAGAGCGTTTACCGCAATACCCTGACCTCGAACCTCACCTATTCGCAGTCGTTTCCCGGCAAACCCTTCCAACTGGCGGCCAGCCTCAACCACTCCCAGAATACGCAGACGCGCATCATGGACATCACCCTGCCCAACGTGAATTTCACGATGCAGCGGATTTTCCCCCTGAAACGCAAGGAGGCCCTGGGCAAGGAGCGCTGGTACGAAAAAATATCGCTCACCTATTCCTCCAAATTCCAGAACAAATTCAGCACAGTGGACACCCTGCTGTTCACGCGCAAAACCCTCGAAGGCGCCCGGCTGGGCATGACGCACAACGCCAGCACGGATTTTACCTTCAAAATATTCAAGTACATCAACGTGGCGCCGCGGCTCGATTACGAGGAAAACTGGTACCCCTACGTGATCGAAAAACAACTGATCGACACCATCCGCTACGTGTACGACACCATCCGCGACGGCGATTCCTATTACTTAGCGGTGGACAGCGCCAAAACCCAGTTCGGGGTGGATACTACGGTGCGCGACTGGGGTTTCCATCGCTACAACCGCTATACGGCGGGCATTTCGATGAATACCGCCCTGTTTTTTACCAAACAATTCAAAAGGGGCTGGTTCCGCGGTTTCCGCCACACCATGAAACCCACGGCGAGCATCGGGCTTGGACCGGATTTCTCGAAAGCGCCTTACAGCACTTATTACCGCCAGGTAGAGACGGATATCCGACCGGAATACAGGGATACGCTGACCTACAATATTTTTGACGACGCCATTTTTGGCCGGCCGCCGAGTTCAACTTCCCGGCGCGACATCATCCTGAATTACAGTCTGATCAATATCCTGGAATTCAAACATTATTCGGCCAAAAAGGACACCGTCCTGAAAAAACGGATCTTCGACGGGTTGGCGTTCAACGGGAACTACAACTTTACGGCGGACTCCCTCAACTGGAGCGAAATCAGCACCGGCGGTCTGTTCCGTTTTTTCAAAGGACTGGTCAACCTGACCTGGAACGCCCGCTTCGACCCCTACGTGGCCGATGCCAAAGGCAAGCGGGTCAATACTTTCGTACTGGACCAGCGCAACAAACTCTTCCGCACCACCGCTTTCGGCATACAACTCAACACCAATTTCAGTGTCAAGCAGTTGCGCGATGTTTTTGCAGGCAAGGACAACGATGCCACGGCGACCACGCCACAGCAGGGGCAACAGACACCCCGGCCGACGGTGAAGGACGACCTGTTCGGCTGGTTCAATGATTTTCGGATCAGTTACAGTGTTGCCGTCGACCGGCGACTCATACCCACCGGTTTCGGCACGGAGCGGGACACCTTTGTGCTGGGGCGGCACAACATCAGTTTGTCGGGCAGCATTCCGCTCACCTCCAAGTGGTCAATCCTGATCGGTCACATTTCCTACGACCTGCAGAGCAAACAACTCGTTTATCCGGACCTGGGCTTCGCCCGCGACCTGCACTGCTGGCAACTCAGCCTCAACTGGCAGCCCGTTCGCGGCACCTACCTTTTCTCCATCAACGTGAAACCGGGCTCGTTCGATTTCCTGAAAATCCCGTACAGGAAAAACAACTACGACGCGGGGCTGTAAACCGGCCCGGCGGATTTTGCTCCTTTTTCGGACCTGCAACCTGGGGTTCCGCGCGATGTCTCCCATCGCGCCGGTATTGGGCGCGCGTACCAAAAACTTCAAAATCAAAACTTTAGGAAGGCTTGCAAAAGGCCAATTCAGACATAATGTGAAAAAAAGGTTAATTTTTCACAGCAGTGTCCACTTTAAATTTTTTACCTTTGGTCTCAGAAATTTTTTTATTGTGGTTTAATCGCTTACCAACCATATCAAATTTTCGGAGGTCGCTCATGTGCAGGATGTCTTCTTTGGAAGGCTTCGGTTTCATGCGCGGCTTTTTGCTTTCCCGGCGGACGATTTCCGGTTCCGCCCACAGCGGTGAAGTTTAGCACTAATCGCGTTTCTACCATTTCATTTTTTCGGAAGTCGTTGACAGACAGGTTACTCCCTGTCGGATAGTGGCGTTTGCTCCGCTTTTGTATTGGTTATGCTCTGGCGAATGGAATGCCTGACGTCGTCGGCTTTTTTTAGTGAAGTCTGCGCTCCCTGCGGTGGCATGGGGCGGTTCCGGTTTTTAAAACTCAACCATATTCTTCACTAAAATTTTCCAAATTATGAAGCGATTACTGTTAACAACCCTTCTGATGTGCTTTGTAGCAGGGCTTGCCCTTGCCCAGCGCACAGTGACGGGGACTGTTACCGGCGACGACGGGGAAACCCTCATCGGCGCATCCATCAGGGTGCAGGGCACCAATGCCGGGGCCGTTACCGACGTATCCGGCAAGTACACCCTCAACGTTCCGGCCGGGGCCACTACCCTGACATTTGCCTACACCGGCTACACCACCCAGGACATTGTGCTGGGCGCGTCGAACGTATTGGACGTGACGCTGGTGTCGGGCCAGGTGCTGAGCGAAGCGGTGGTCACCGCTCTTGGCATCACCCGCTCGGAAAAATCGGTCGGCTATTCGGTTTCCAAGGTGGAAGGCTCTACCGTGGCCGGCTCCGGCGAGATCAACGCCATTCAGGGCCTGGCTGCCAAAACTTCCGGCGTGCAGGTCATCGGTTCCGGCGGCACACCCGGCGCATCATCCAAAATCCTTATCCGCGGCAACTCGTCCTTTCAACTGGACAACCAGCCATTGATCGTGATCGACAACGTGCCCTACGACAACCAGGTCAACACGGTGATCGGCGGGGATTATCCGTTCAACCCGAATCTCCAGGGCGTGAACGAATCAAACCGCGCGGTGGACATCAACCCCGACGACATTGAGAACATTTCGGTGCTCAAAGGCCCGTCGGCCAGTGCCCTGTACGGCTCGCGCGCCGGCAACGGTGTGATCTTTATCACCACCAAAAAAGGCGCAAAAGGCCGGGTGAAAGTGGGCTACGGCCTCACTTACAGCTTTGATGAAGTCAACAAACTGCCCGAATTGCAGCGCCAGTACGGACAGGGCAACGGCGGCGGTCAGGCGATCGAAGACGGCAGCGGCACCGTAACGGGCAGCGACCCCGAAGGCTCGGCAGCCACCGAAACCCCCAACAGCTGGGGACCGTCGATCAATCAGTCGTTCGACAACCTCGACACCTACTTCCAGCGCGGCACCGCCATCACCAACAACTTTTCGGTGTCGGGCGGCAACGAAAACACCACCTTCCGATTTGCCTACGGCAATTCGAACCAGACCGGCATTGTGCCCAACACCGAGTTGAAGCGCAACACCTTCCGCCTGACGGCCACTACCGGGGTTGCCAAATTCAAAATTTCGGTGAGCGGCGCCTACACCACCATCCAGGACCGCAAGGCGCAAAACGGCAGCAACCTGTCCGGTGTCATGTTGTCGCTGACTCGTATGCCGGCCGATTTTGATATCCTCGGCGGCAACGGGCCCAACGGTTTCGACAACCTCGACGGCTCGCAGCATGTCTATTTCTCTGCTTACGACAATCCACTCTGGTCTGCTTACCACAACCCGAACAACACCGACCTGAATCGTATTTCGGGGGCTATCGGGATGGACTATTTGCCGACCGACTGGCTGACGCTGACCATGCGGATCGGTACCGACATGTACGGCGACCAGCGCAAACAGATTTGGGACATTGGCAGCCAGAACTTTGACCCCCGCGGTGAAATCTGGGAGGCCACCGTACGCCATGAAGAGATCAACACGGATTTTCTGGCGCGCATCGACAAACGTTTCGGTAATTTTTCCACCAACGTGCTGATCGGCACCCAGTTGAACCACCGCACCGACCAGACCAATTTTGCCCGTGGCCAGGTGCTGGCGGCTGCCAACTACTACAACCTCAAGAACGCGTCCATTTTTTATGCTGACAACGACGACAAAACGCGCCGCATTGCCGGGGCTTTCGCCTCGGTCGATCTGGGTTACAAGGATTTTCTGTACCTGACACTGGGCGGTCGCAACGACTGGGCCTCCTCCTTCGGGCCGAGGGCCAAAAACAGTTTCTTCTACCCGAACGCATCCCTGTCGTTTGTCCCGACCGAAATGCTGGAAGCCAGCCAGGTGTTGTCGTACCTGAAATTCCGCGTTTCGTATGCCGAAGCCGGCCGCGAACCGACACCGTACACCTCGCGCACCTATTTCGGACGGCCCACTTTCACCGACGGCTTCACCAACGGTATCGGTTTTCCGTACCTGGGTCAGAACGGTTTTATCACCGGCCTGAGCAACCCCAACGTACTGGGCAACGAACTGCTCAGCCCGGAAATCAACAAGTCGTGGGAAGGTGGATTTGACATTCGCCTTTGGAAAAACCGCCTGCGTGCCGCGTTCACCTACTACTATTCCAAGTCCACCGACCTGCTGATGCAGCGCCCGATTGCGGCCACTTCCGGCTATTCGTTCTACACCAGCAACGTGGGTGAAATGGTCAACAAAGGCGTGGAAATCGAACTCGACTACGACCTGATCCGCAACAACAACTTCACCTGGACGCTGGGTGGCAACTTCAGTAAAAACGAAAATGAAGTGGTCAAACTGGCGCCGGGTGTGGACCGGTTCAGCATCGAAACGGCCTTTACGGGCATCGGCTCGTTTGCCATTGAAGGTCAGCCCTACGGCGCCATTTTTGGTACCAAATGGGTGCGCGACGACCAGGGCCGCCTCGTCATCGGCGAAAACGGCCTCCCGCTCGTGAGCGACGAGGACGACTTCCTCGGCAATCCGTACCCGGACTTCACGGCCGCCGTGCGCAATACCTTCAAATTCAAAAGATTCAGTCTGACGGCCTTGCTCGACATCCGCGAGGGTGGCGCGTTGTGGAACGGTACCTATGCGCGCCTCAGCCGCATCGGCCGCACCCAGGAATCGGCCGACGGCCGCTCCAATTACTACGTGATTGACGGTGTGCGGGAAGACGGCTCGCCCAACAACGTCCGGATCAGCGCATTCGACTATTTCCGCACGTTCAAGGGCGACGGCGGCGCTTATGCCGTGGAAAATGCCATCCAGGATGGCTCCTGGCTGCGTCTGCGCGAACTGACCCTGAGTTACGACCTGCCGCACATTGCCAATTTTGTGGAAGGTGTTTCCGTGTACGTCACGGGCCGCAACCTTTGGCTGAAAACGGATTACGAAGGCGTTGATCCCGAAACCAGCCTCACCGGCGCCGGCTCGAACGTAGGCGGATTCGACTACTTCAACATGCCGGGAACCCGCTCGTACATCGTCGGATTGCGGGCCAATTTCTAAATCGTTCACAAAAAAATCATTGCGATGAAAAAATCAATTTCAATATTAACCCTGCTTGCGCTGGCCTTTTTCTACAGCAGCTGCGAGAAATATGTGGAGGGCTACGACATATCGCCCAACGACCCGCTCGACGTGAACGTGGAAGTGCTGCTCACCGGCACCCAGGTAGCCACCTTCAGCAATTTCACCGGCAACCTGGCCCGCACCTCGGCTGTACTGGTGAATCAGATGACCGGCCGCCAGTTCCAGTACGAAGATTTGCAGGAATATGTGATCCGCGAATCGGCCATTGACAACGACTTTCAGCAATTGTACAACGGCGGCATGATCAATGCCAAACTGCTGATCGACAAGGCGGGCGACGACAATAAATACTACCGCGGCATCGGCCGGGTGCTCAAGGTGTTGAACATTGGACTGGCCACCGATTGCTGGGGCGATGTGCCCTATTCAAAGGCGCTCAACGGCGTCGAAGGCGAGGAGCAATTCAATCCGGCTTACGATACCCAGGAAAACATACTGCGCGACATGCAGGCCGAACTCGACCTGGCCATCGCCGATTTCAACAGCGACGAAGCCGACAACATCAAGTTGCCGGGTGAGGACGACCTGATCTTTGGCGGTGATCCGGTGCAGTGGCGCAATGCAGCCCGCATCCTGAAAGCGCGGTACTACAACCGCCTCAGCAAGCGGGACCCGCAGGCTTCGGCCACCCAGGCTTTGGCCGCCCTCGATGCGGCCTATGCAGACGGACTCAGCGGTACCGACGGCGATATGATGGCCGTTTTCGGCCTGGCTGCCAACGAATGGAACCAGTGGTACGCTTTCGAGCAGCAACGCTCGGGTTACATCACCCTCAACCAGTTTTTTCTCGACCTGCTGGCCAACGACCCGCGCCTGCCGCTGTACGTAACGGCTGACGGCGACGGCAATTTCACCGACCAGCAGCCGATTGGCACTTACTACGGCGACCTCGACTCGCCCTTGCCGCTGGCGACGTATTATGAAGCGAAATTTATCGAGGCGGAAGCAGCTCTGCGTAGTGGCGACAACGCCCGCGCAGCAGCAGCCTACAACGCTGCCGTGACAAGCAACATGACAAAACTTGGCGTGGCGGACCCGGCCTGGCTGTTGCTCAACGCCAGCGAGACGGCGCTGACCATTTCGCTCGAAAAAATCATGACCCAGAAATACATCGCCATGTTTACCCAGCCGGAAGTGTGGGCCGACTGGCGGCGCACCAACCTGCCCGCGCTGACGCCCAATCCTGATGCCAACATCGCCGGAATTCCGCGCCGGCTGACCACTGCTCAAAGCGAAAGGCTCTACAACAGCAGCGCCATTGTAGTAGCCAATCTGCTTGAACCCGTATGGTGGGACCAATAAGGCTTGTTGGACAAAGACAGCCCTAAGGATTGCAAATGAGGCGATTAATGTGTTGAAAGAACGCGGCTGCTCCGTTTTTACGGGGCAGCCGTTTTTTTATTTCAACATAATGCCTGTGCAATCCGCCATTTCTCCCGAATTTAGCATCTGAAAAAATGGGTTACGGTTTGCAGTTGACGGGTTTTCGCCGCACCCGGCACTGCGCCAGATTCCCGTTTGACAGCAACCTGTTAACTTGCCAACGTTTACTTTTATGTCTACCGACGACCGCATCCGCAACCGGCGCAGCCTGCGTACCCCGCTCATCATTTTGGGCGCTGCCATGGCCATTTTCTTTGTCTGTTTCGGCGCATACCTCCTCATCAACAAAAGTTTTCTACCCCACATACCGATCGAATTCCGCAATGTTTTTGCCGTCATGGTCCTGATATACGGCGTTTTCAGGGGCTGGCGCGTTTATTCGGAATATTTTTGACAGTGTGGCAAGGATCAAAGCGAGCATTATGAAACAAACCATTCAAATACTGGCCATTTTACTGGTATTCGCCGCGTGCGAACAACCCAAAGACAAAAGCGGGAAAGTCCTCGATACGCCCACTACCGGCGAAATCACCATCATGGTGGACGAGGGCTACCGCCCCATTGTGGAATCGTCCATCGACGTGTTCGACAGCATTTACAAACAAGCGAAGATCAATGCCTTGTACGTTTCGGAAGGCGAAGCGGTATCGGCCTTGCTGCGCGACTCTGTGGATGTGATCGTTATCACCCGCCAACTGGCTGCCGACGAGATGAAATTTTTTGAATCCCGCGGTTTCAAGCCGAAAATCACGCCGGTTGCCTACGACGCCCTGGCGTTTATATTGCACCCCGACAACCCCAACCTGGTGTTTACGAAACAGCAGATGAACGACCTGCTCACCGGCAAAATCACCAAGTGGAACCAGTTGGACCCCAAATCGCCGCTGGGTGAAATCCGGCTGGTGTTTGACCACCCGCTGTCGGGTACCGTGCGCTACGTGAAGGACTCGGTCATCGCGGGCGCAGCACTCACCCCCAATGCCACGGCGCTGAAAACCAACGAGGAGGTAATCAACTATGTGGCAAAAAACAAAAGTGCACTGGGCGTCATCAGCGCCAACTGGATATCGGACACCGACGACGGCGGAGTGCAACAATTTCTGAAGGATATCAAACTGGCCGACATCGCCGAAGCACCCGGTAAGGAGGGCTACGGCCCCTATCAGGCATACCTGGCCAAGAACTGGTATCCGTACAAACGCACCGTTTACATCATCAATGCGCAGGCGCGCAACGGCCTCGGTTTGGGTTTCGCATCCTACCTGGCAGCCGATGGCCAGCGCATCGTACTCAAGGACGGCCTGCTGCCCGCCAACGGTGTGACACGGCTGATTCAGGTGACGCGGTAAAATTAACTCACACACTCAAACCGGGGTTTCAGCCTCAAATCAGACCGGTCTGCACACTAAAGGCCATGCAGGACACCTTTTTCAGTTAAATTTGTTTTAAGAATGCTGCTTTTTTCAAAACGCCGTGTGGATTTTTTTGAAATAAAGCGTCTGAAAAGCGGAACTTCGCGCCTTCAAGAAAACGAACACGAAAGAAGTTTTTAACAACAACGTATTCCGAACAATGACAAATCTCTTGCGAAAAGCGCTGCTGCTAGCAGCATTTGTGTACACTCAAACCGCAGGCGCTCAAACCCGCGCCGACGGTCTGGCTGCCATGCAATTGGAAAATTGGGATAAAGCCATCAGCACTTACTCGGCGCTTGTCAAGGCCGACCCCACCGACCAGGATGCAATTCTTTATCTCTCCAATGCCTACCTCGCCAAAGGCGACAATGCCAAAGCACTGGAAGTGGCAAAAACGGCTTTTGCCGCCAAGCCCGACGCACCGCTTGCTTTCGTGGCCAATGCAAGGGTATTGTTGCTCGAAGGCAAATCTGCCGAAGCCAGCGAACAATTCAAAAGAGCGACCGCCAAGGCTAAAAAGGACATCAATGCCCACCGCCAGATCGGTGAGTCCTACACCTATTACATCCCGCAAGGCAGTACCCGGCCCGACCTGACCCGTGCCGTGGAATTGCTCACGGCCGCTACCAATGTCAATTCCAAAGACATTGCCACCCTCATGGCCGTTGGTTATGCCTACAAAGAGCAGGGCAACGGCGGTATGGCTGCGCAGCAGTACGAACTGGCTGAACAACTGGAGCCAAAAAACCCGCTGCCCAAACTCATGCTGGCCAAGGTGTACAAGACCGCAAAACTTCCGGCCAAGTTTGAAATCTACATCGACAAGGCCATCGCTGTCGCTCCCAACTATACGCCCGCGCTGCGTGCCAAGGCTGAGCACTACTATTTCAGCCGCAAATGGGAACTGGCTACCCAGGCTTACAAAGACCTGGTGAACAATGGCACTGAAGTCATCATTGAAGACGAAATGCAGTTGGCCAACTGCCTTTTTATCACCAAAGACTGCAAAGGTTGCAGCGACCTGGTGGATAAAATCCTGGCCAAAGACCCGTCCAAAAACTACCTCCGCCGCCTGAAAGCCTACTGCGATTACGAAAACGGCGAATACCAGAAGGGTCTGGAAATTTTGAACGATTACTTCAAAACGGCGTCGCAGGACAAGATCATTGCCCGCGACCTAGAATACCTCGGACGTTTTCAGATGAAAACCAAAGGGGATACCCTGGTGGCACTGGGCAACATGAAAAAATCCATCGAGATGGATTCCATGACCTGGCCGCTCTGGAAG
>Ga0075163_10007981_pt1 | contig 13983 bp, 18 predicted proteins | sample JI1023141ADNA_FD_71478 | JGI IMG/M metagenome (GOLD analysis project Ga0075163, IMG submission 71478) | Wastewater effluent complex algal communities from Wisconsin, to seasonally profile nutrient transformation and Carbon sequestration -... | ecosystem: Engineered > WWTP > Effluent > Algae...
AGGCCAGGACATGGACGAGCTAGCCGCGATCGTGGCCAACCTAGACCTTGTAATCAGCGTGCAGCAAAGCGTCGTGGACCTGTGCGGTGCGCTGGGCGTGCCGTGCTGGGCGCTGACCGACGCTGCGCCGCAATGGCGCTACACCGGCTTCTTCGGCGACGACACCATGGGCTTTTACGAGAGCGTGAAGGTCTATCGGCAGAAGGAATGGGGCGAGTGGGCGCCGGTCGTGAACCAGGTCGCGCGCGATCTCAAGGCGCTTACCGACGCCAAGCAGCCCAAGGGTTACGTGAATGGCGCGCACCAAGTCGAGAACGACGCGTGGCAGAGTTGCTGACCGTCTCGACGTGTCTGTGGGACGCAAACGAGCACAGCCACAACTTCTCGCGCTGCTATGACGAAAGCTGGGCCAACAAACTCTATGCGGGGTTTCGGCGTAATCTGACATTGCCGTTCCGGTTCGTGGTTTACACGGACCGTAAGCGCCGCTTCGCCAAGGGCATCGAGCAGCGCCGGATCGGCATGGCGGAGCCGCACTATGGCGCCTGCATTGAGCCGTTCGCCTCCGATGAGGCGCAAATCTTCTGCGGCCTCGATACGGTCGTGGTGGCGAATATAGATCATTTAGCCAGCTACGCCCTAACTTGCGCCAAGCCGGCTGTGCCGAAAGACCCGTTTTTTCCCGAGACAACGACCAATAGCGTCGTCATCGCACCGAAGGGCTGCAAGGCCATGTTGTTCGACGGTTGGACCGGTCAGAACGACATGGACTGGATCAGATCGCGCGATTGCGATCTTCTGGACACGCTCTTTCCCAAGCAAATCGCTTCCTACAAAGGCCGCGTGCAGTGGATCGGCGTCGAGGACGCCACGCGCATGGTGTTCTTCCACGGCTCGCGCAAACCGCACGAACTGGATCGTATCGATTTCATCCGCGAACATTGGCATGCGGATGATCTGGTGGAGCAGCCTGCTTGACCATCTCCACAATAGCCACGCTGCAAGCGGCAGCCGAAAGCTGGGCTGAGCGCGAGTTCACGGACGCGCTTTTTCTGGAATGGGCGAACGCTGTCTCGCGCAAACTGATGCACGGCGTCATGGGGCCTGATGGTCGCACGTGGATTGTGCCGCCGCTGCGGTATCGCGGCATGGAGGCGACAACCACGCGGACGACGAGCGGCGCAAGCGTGGCCGTGCCGGCGGATTGGCTGGAGTTCAAGCGCATCTGGATCGATGCGAACGACGGCAAGGATTTGATTTACACGCCGCTATCACAATTCAAGACCGACGCCGATAGCCAAAGCACAGGCACACCAACGAAGTACACGATCGATGGTGGAACGCTCTACGTGGCGCCCACGTCCGATGCTGAGCTTGAAGTGACGTACTACCAGACGCTTGGCGCGTTCACTGGAGATGCGTCCACCGATGCGGTGCTGACCAATAACCCGGAGGTGTATCTCTCTGGCGTGCTGGCGGAAGCATATCGCTGGATTCGAGACACGGACGGCGTGGCGTTGGAGCAGGCGGAGTTCGCGGCCAAGGTGCGCGGGCTCAATGCCGAAGACAAACGCGCGCAAACGAGCGGTTCGATCCTCGTGGCACGTCCGCAGATGGTGTCATGACCGCCCCGGTCTTCACGATCATCGAAACGTCCCGCGGCAAGCTTGTGCAGTGCGAATTAGACGGCGAAATCGGCACAGCGCGTGTGTTCAGCGCTGGCGAGAACGAGGCCAAGCAGCGCGCGCAAGCGCAGGCGCAGAGCTTGGTAGAGGCAAAGCGTGGGTCTGCTCAGCAGAGCAGCTAAGGCCTTCGGCCGCCGCAGTTTGCGCTCTTTGATCCAGAGAACGCAGTGAGGTCGCCCTTTGCCGGCACGTGATTTCGGCGATTGGCTGCCGGACCTCGACAGCATGAACCCCGTTGCGCATCTCCGCGACGCACAGGGCTGCTTGCCGGGGCTGAACAGCTATCGCCCGCTGAAGTCGCTGAACGCCGTCACAGACGCCATGACGGCGCGCTGCCGGGGTATTACGGCGGTGCGTGACATCGACAACGCGGCACACATGTACGCGGGCGATGCGACAAAGCTCTATGAGCTGGAAGCGACAGGCTGGACCGATCGCAGCAAGGTTGGCGGCTACACGACGGCGACGACCACGACGCGCTGGCGATTTGCAACGTTCGGTGACCGTGTGCTGGCGACGAACGGGCTGGATGCGATCCAGTATATCGATGCAAGCACGGCAGCGACGGCGTTTGCCGATCTGGCTGGCTCGCCAGGCACGGCGAAGTTCGTTTCGACCTATGGTGAGTTCGTTTTCCTGGCCGCTCTTGGGTCGTCGGGCATGGCGATCAAGTGGAGCGCTATCGGCAATAGCGAGGGCTGGACGGCGGGCGTGGGGCTTTCCGACGAACAGGAGTTCGCGGACGGCGGCAATATCACCGGCATGGCAACGACGCGGGCAGCGCTTTACGTCTTCCAAGAGAAGTGCATTCGCCGCGTCTATTTTGTCGGCGGCGATGTGATTATGCAGATCGATAAGCTGGTGGAGAACATCGGCTGTATCGAGCCCAACAGCCTCGTGCAGTACGGCCAGCGCGGCTTCTTCCTTGCCGAAGACGGCTGGTATATGTGGGACTTCGAGAGCCAGCCGCAGCCGATTGGCCTGGAGAAGTTCGACAAGTGGTTCCTGGGCGATAGCGCGCGGGATTACTGGTATTCCATGTCAACCGCGATCGATCCGAAAAACCGGGTCTTCGCGTGCGGCTATGCAGCGGCGGGCGCGGGCTCGGATACGCCGAGCCACGTGCTGTTCTACAATTACGAACTTGGCAAAGCGACTTGGGCGCCGATCACGCATGAAGTGCTGGCGCCGTCGATCGCGCTGGGCGTCTCGCTCGATGATTTGACCGGCAATCTCGACACGGATTACTCGATCAGTTTCGATGATCCCTACTATCAGGGCGGGTCGTTCTACTTCGGCGCCGTGAACACAGATCACAAGCTGGCGAGCTTTGCTGGCGACAACGTGGCTGCATCGTTCGAGATGAGCCCGGCTGCATTGTTTGACGGCATGCGTGCGTCGATTGAATGGGCCAAGCCTGTCGCGGATACTACGGCCGCAACGGTGGTCGCGGCGGCGAAGGTGCGGCCTGGCGATACGATCAGCTTTGGAACGCAGGTGGCGCAGCAGGCAAGCGGCCGCTGCCCGCAACGTGGGGCGAATGGGTTTTATCACGCAGCGCAGGTGCAGATTCCGGCGGCGGCGGCGTGGACGTTTGCGCGCGGCGTTGAGTTCAAGGCCGGCGCTGGAAGGGGTGTGCGATGACAGCACGCCCGCGCAAATCGCCAAAGGTCACGCCGAACTACACGCGCGAAGACGTGAAGGACGCAATCGCAATTCTCGAAGACATGCCGCGCATCCCGGAGAAGACGCCCGCGAGTTCGAGCGCGGACGGCTACGAAGGCGAAGTGTGCGCTGACGGATCGTACATCTACAATTACAGGAACGGCAGTTGGAAAAGAGCAGCGCTGAACAGCTTCTAAGCGAACCCGCGTCCGCGCCGTTTCTCGTGCACATCGAACCGCAAATGATGCCGCAGGCGTGGCCTGTGATTGAGCCGATCCTGGCGAAAGCCTGCGCCGAGAGCGCGGGCGAGTTCACGCTGAACCGCATTCTGCAAAGCCTGGAGCACTGGCCGATCCTCGCGATCGTGCGCGGTGATCGCGTGCAGGCGGTCATGGTGACGTGCCTGACGCGCGAAGAGGACCGCATGGTGCTGGATTGCCTGCTCGCTGGCGGCGACGGCGCATCCGATTGGCCGCTGGTTGACAGCGAGTTCGACACCTTCGCGCGCGGCTTTGGTTGCGCTGCGGTGCGGATTCCGTTTGCGCGCAAGGGCTGGCTGAAAGTGCTGCCGCATTGGCGGCTCGTGGCGACTGGGTATCGTTTGGAGCGTGAAATCTAATGGGACTGCTATCGCGTTTGACGCGCGGCCCTCTTGGCAACAGCGCCATAGGCGCACTTGCAGGCGGAGCTGCTGGAGGCGTCGCAAGCGGGGGTGATCCTCGCGCAATGGCGACCGGGGCTGTGCTTGGTGGTGGTTTGGGTTTTGGCGTCGGAGGCTTCGGACAAGCAGCGCGCGAGCTAGGGCAATCGGCCCTTAGCCGGCAGGCGCGACTGAACCAGATTGAAGACGCGATCATGGCGCTCCCTGAACATGAACGGCCTGTGGCTGACTTAATCTTGCGAGAGCAAGGCGCTGAGGCGGCGATGCGCTGGATTCGCCAAACGATGGGTGGCCTCTAATGGGCGGCTCATCCGGCGCACAGCAAAGCTCGACTGTTCGCAACGTAACGGAAGTCGATCCGGTCACGCAGGCGTGGCGTTCGAACATCATGAACGCTGGCGCCGGGCTCTACAATCAGGGCGCGCCTGCATACTATCCAGGCCAGACGGTGGTCCCGTTCTCGCAGCAAACGCAGAGCGGTTTGGACTACCTGCAGCAATACGCCATGAACGGCGCGCCAAACATGCAGGCGGCGAACGATGCAAGCGGGCGGGCGCTCTCTGGCTGGAATCCGGCAATGCCGTATGCCGCCAATGCGGCGGCGGGCGGGCTGGATAACCAGAACCTCGGCGGGCTCTCGCAATTCGGCGGCGCGTCGAACCCCTATCTCGACTCGATGTTCAGCCGCGGCGCTGAGCAAGTGTCGAATGCGGTCAACGCGAACTTCGCGCAGGCTGGCCGCTTCGGCGCGAATGCCGCGCACTCAGGCGCGCTGACGCAAGGTATCCGCGATCTCTACACTTCGATCTACGCGCCGGCCTACGAGACGGAGCGCAATCGCGGGCTTCAGGCGCAGACAGCGCTCGCAGGCTACGGCGACGCCAATGCGAACCGCCAGCTTCAAGGCGCGGATCTGTTCGGCGGCATGTTCAGCCAAGGCAATCAGGACGCAGCGCGCGCGCAAGCGTTGCTTCCCAGCCTCTACAGCTACGGCATGATGCCGGGGCAAAGCATGCTCGATGTTGGCGGCATGTATGAGGGCCAAGCGGGCAATTATCTCAACGCCGATCAGGCGCGCTACAACTACAACGCCAATGCGCCCTGGCAGATGCTGCAGCAATACGCGCAGATGATGAGCGGGCTGCCTGACTTCAGTGGCTCGACACAAACGCAAACGACGACTGGGCCAGCGCCGAACCGGCTCATGCAAGGGCTTGGTATGGCCGGCGCGATCGGCGGACTGTTCAGCGGCGGCTTGTTCTCTGGAAGCATGTTCTCCGACGCGCGCGTGAAGCGCGACATCGAATACCGCGCCACCGATGCGAAGGGCCATCGCTGGTACACGTTCAACTACACCTGGGACGATGCGGACGAACCGCAGCGCTTCGGCGTCATGGCCCAGGAAGTCGCAGAGATCGCACCGCATGCGGTGCACGCGCATCCATCAGGCGTGCTGATGGTCGATTACGGAGCACTTTAAGATGGGACTGCTGAGCAGTGCGGCGCGTGGCCTGTCGCGGCGCGCAATCAAAACGGGCAACAACCTGAACGCCCTGGCGAATTACCTCATGGTGACGGGCGCACTGGGCGGCGCTGCGGGCGGGCTGATGGGCGCGAACATGGAGCAGTCGGCCGGCGGCGATCCGAACGAGGGTGCGATCGGCGGCGCGCGTGCTGGCGCTATGATGGGGCCAGGCATGGGTCTCAACGCTCTTGCTGGCCCGTTTGCACCGATCTCGGGCGCGATGAGCGTCGTTCCGTATGTGTTGAACGTCGGCACGGCGTCGTCAGAGAAGCGCCGCGAGCGCGAACGCAAGCGCATGGAAGAAGAAGCCGCACAGCGCGCAATGGAAATGCGTCTCTTGGGGATCCACCAATAATGGGCCTGCTCTCCGCCGCGATGAACCCGCAAGTGCTCCCGCAGCCGCAAAGCGGCGGCCGGCCGCCGCTTACTCCGCAAATGCCGCCACAAGGCCAAGGCATGATGGGCGCGTGGAACGGCAACCCGCAATTCCAACAATACCTGCAATCGATCATGCAGGGCCAAGGACCGGGCATGCAGATGCCGCAACACATGACGCCGCAAATGCCGATGGGCGGCGCGCCCATGCAGCAGCAGCGCGGCGGCTTTGGCGCACCGGGCGGCGCTCCGCTCATGCAGCCACGTCTCTTCTGAACGGATAGCCGATGGGCCTTCTCTCGCTTCTTCAGTTCGGCCAACAGGCATCGCCGCTTGCCGCGCTCACGCAACCGCAGGCAACGCCGCAGCTGGGCTTTGAGTGGCAGAACCGCGCGATGCTGCCTCAGGCGCCGCAAATCCCACAGGGCGCGGTTGCGATGACCCCGAACAAGCAAGCGGCGCAAGGCAATGGCACGCCACCGGGCGGATGGATGTCGCGCCTAAACGATGGGCTCAATTCGCCGTTGTTCAACGTTGGCATGGCGTTGCTCGCTGGCAGTCAGAACGGCGGCGACTGGGGCGTGGTGTCGGACAATCTTCGCCAGTACGGGCAGGACCGGCGCGAGCAGCAGCAACAGGACAACGAAGACCGCCGGCTCAAAGCGCAGCAGAACATGCAAAACACGCAGTTCGGCTGGGCGCAGGACGACCGCACGCGCGCGGCGGAGCAGCGCCAGCGCTACACGGATTGGGCAGCGGGTCAGGGTGCGGAAGCGGCAGTGAATCCGGAAGCAGCGTATGGCGCGGCGATGGAGCAGCGTGCGGCGGCGAATGCCCCGATAACGCCGTACCAGCAAGCGCAGCTTGATCAGCAGTCGAGGCAGTTTGGCGCGGACCTCGCTTTGCGCCGGCGCGGCCTGGAGCTTGATGCTATGCGTATCGGTCGCAGCCTTGAAAGCCTTTCCACAACCGACACGCGAACTTTGAACGAGATCACAAACGCCTCAGATCAAGCCAATGCATTCAATAGTGAAATCACGCGCTTTATGAATTTAAACAGAGTGCAGCCAACTGGCCCTTATACTCAGTTCAATCCCGGGAGCTGGTTTGGTGACTCTCGCGCACGCCGTGACGAGATGCAGGGCATTACATCGCGACTTATTTCGTCGGTGCGCGCCATGTCTGGCGAAGGTGGCATAATGACCGACGCTGATGCGCTGCGCTTTGAGCGCGGTTTGCCGAGCACTGAGCGCTACGGCGTCACCAACACCAACATTTCGGCGGCGTCGCGTGAAGTGGCGAGAAACGCGCAAGACCGTGTGGCATTTTATGAAATGTACGGGCGCGCAACCGGCAATTTGCTGGGGGCCCGTTCACAATGGAACGAGTACCTCCAGCGCAACCCGATTTACGACGCTGACGGCAACATTCGCGCCAATCGCCCCGATTTTGAGCAGTGGATGCGATCTGGCGCACCAGATGCGCGGACACAAACGAGAACAACCGCGACTACCCAACGGGCAGCGCCAGCACCGGCATCGCAATCCGGCATCACGCCTGAGCAAGCGCGCGCTGAATTGCTGCGCCGTGACGCGCTACGCCGCCGCAATGGTGTTAGCGGACAGCAGCCCGGCGGATACACCGGACGATGACCGACGTTTCGCGGCTCTCCGACCACGAGCTTCGCCGCCTTGCGGGCCAGGGCGGCGGCGCCCAACGCTCAAGCGAAATCCGCTATGTGTCCGATGCGGACTTGGAGAACATCGCGGGCATCGATCGCGGAACCGCGTTTGCGCGTGGGTTGGGGGATAGCGTCAGCTTTGGCCTTGGTGATGAGCTGATGGGGCTCGGTGCGGGTGCTAATGCGCTGTTCTCGGGCGGTGACGCGCGCGCGGCATATGATCGGCAGGTCGCTCAGTCGCGCGCCAATCTGCATGAAGCAGAGAACACGCATCCGTGGTCAACGGGCGCAGGCGAGCTGGCAGGATTTCTCGCGCCAGGCGCGCTGATCGGAAAAGTGGGGCGCGGCGCGAGCGCGCTTGGTCGCCTGGGCGCGGCTACTGGCGTTGGCGCTGGTATCGGCGGCCTCAGCGGCTTCGGCTCAGGCGAGACGATGGATGAGCGCTTGCAGGGCCTCGCATGGGGCGGTGCGATCGGCGGCGCACTGGGTGGTGGTACGCAGGCCATTCTCGGCGAAGCGCTGCCGGCTCTCGCAACGCGCGGGCGCCAGTGGTTCTCTGGCGTCACTGGCTATCCAACCAATCCCGGGCGCATGGGCATTGCCGAGACGGCGCGTCAAGACCTCATGGCCACGGCGCGGCAGAACCAAAACCTCGGCGTGCGGGATGAGGCTGACCTTGTCGCGCGCATGCAGGAAGCGGCACGCACCGATCCCACGCTCACCGTGGCCGAGGTCATGGGCCAGTCAGGCCAAGGCCGGCTTGCCGCGCTCGCGCGTGCTCCAGGCCAAACGGGACAGCGGGCAGAGGATTACTTCACGCAGCGCGCCGCGGGCCAGGCCGACGAAGTGACTGGCGCCGTGCTGGGCCGTGCGCCCGCTTCGGGCGATGCGCTGGAGCAGGAACTACAGCAGGCGTGGCGCACACGCGGACCGGAGCTTTATCAGCCGATCTTGGCGCAACCGTTGGGCCAAGAATCCGCCGCGGCTGCCCGCGCTCTCCAAGAATCGCCGCTCATGCAGCACCGCGCCGTGCAAGCCGCGTGGGAGCGCGCCGGCGCCATGATCGCTGACGACGTGTCGCTGGGGCGCATCCCGGCGAACGCGGCACAGAGCCTTTCGCATCGCCTGCATTACACGAAGGTGGCGATGGACGACATGATCGCGGACCCGACGCGGCTAGAGCCCGGCATCCGCAATATGAACAACGCCAGCATCGTCGCCGCGCGCGATCAGTTGCTGGGCCGCATCGAGCGCATCATTCCCGGCTACAACAGCGCACGTGCGCAGATGGCCGATATTGGCGCCGCGCGCCGGGCCGTGGAGATGGGTCGGCAAGCGTTCACCCGTCAGCGGTTCCAGACACCCGAGGCATTGGCGCGCCACGTCGCACGCTTGCCGGAAGCCGAGCGGCCTTTCTTCATCGCTGGGGCGGAAGACGCGCTCTCTAACATGATCGGCGCTGCGGGCCGCGATGGTCGGCGCAACGTCGCCATGTCGCTCCTGGGCGACAACACGCAGGCGCGGATGCGCGCGCTCTATGGGCAGGAAGCGGACGGCATGATCTCGCGCTTGCGCCAGATCAGCGGCAAGTTTGAGTTCGGCCAGCGCGTGCGCCCGTCGCAAGGCAGCATCACCAGCAACGTGCTTATGCAGCTTAGCCCCGGCATTGCCGGCGCAGGGCTCGGCGCAGCGAACGCGCAAGACGATCCGATCATGGGCGCATTGACGGGCGGGGCGCTGGGTTTCGGCATGACCGCAGTCGGTCGCCAAGCCTTCCGCCGCGCCGTCCTCGAAAACATCGAACGCGGCGCCCAGCGCCAGCGCGACGTGCTGGGCCGTATCTATCTGACGCCGGCCAGCGAATTTCAGCGTGAGAGCCGCGGCCTGCTTTCGCGGGCGCAACGTGAGGCGCAGCGACGGGCTTCAAGGACTCGACTCCAGCGCACACGTGGCGCTTATCTGTCGGGCTTTGGGGCAATGGGCGTGTACAACGCGAGGGAGGATCGCTGATGGACGCGCCACCGGTATGGGTGTTTCGCGGGGTTGGCCTGCTGATCGGATTCGTCATCGCGTACTTTTTCATCTTCAAGCCAAAGAAGACGGAGGAGAACGACTAAGTGGGGGAGTGGATACGAAAGCCACGTGTTTGCGAGCATTGCTCCGCGCAATTCCTCGCGCGTGGCGCCAAGAAGTTCTGCTCCCTTGATTGCACGCTGCGCGGTTCTGTGAAGATCGCAGACAGCGGATGCTGGGAATGGCAGGGCTCGCTCGTGCACGGTTACGGGCAAGTTCGAACCGATGCGACATTCAGGTATCGGCGCGCTCACCGCGTGGCCCACGAGTTGTGGGTGGGCAATCTCGCTGACGGAATGTGCGCATGCCATCGTTGCGATAACCCAAGGTGCATAAACCCCGATCATCTGTTTGCGGCGACAAACCAGGAGAACACCAAAGACAAGGTGATGAAGGGCCGGCAGAACCGCGGCGAGAGTCATGGCATGACTAAGATACCCGTTGCGGCGCTCACGGAAATTATGGGGACCGCGGGGCAGCGTGGTAGCGGCGCTCATCTGGCTCGGAAGTACGGAGTTACGCCGGCCGCCATATGCGCGATCCGAAAACGAAAGAACTGGAAGCATGCTGTTTAAGCAGGGCCCTTCGGGGCCCTTTTTCTTTGGGGATTGGCGTTGGTAACTGGTGTTCAAAAGGCGTGGTCGATCACGGCGAGCAGCAATGCCAATGCCGATTCCGCGATCAATTGGGCCGAGGGCATGACGCCCGCCGCCGTCAACAACTCCGCCCGCGCCGAAATGGCGGCGATCAAAGCGTTCGCCAATCAGATCCTCGGCGCGAATACGAGCGGCGGCTCTGCGAACGCACAGACATTCACGTCCGACGCGCCTGGCGCCATCTCGACAGCCTACGCCGCAGGCATGGGATTTGTGTTCAAGGCGGGCTACTCCAACAGCGGAGCCTGCACGTTCAACGCTGACGGCGTTGGCGCAAAATCGATCAAGAAGGGCGGCGCACAGGCAGCGCTCGCGGCAAACGATATTGTCGCGGGCGGCATTTACTTCGTGGTGTACGAAGCGAGCGGCGATTGCTTCCTGCTGCTCAATCCCGAAAGCGGGCAGATCGCCGCCCAACCACTCGACGCCGACCTCACCGCGATCGCCGCTCTCGGCTACACGTCCGGCTCATACCTGCCGAAGAAAACGGCGGCTGACACGTGGTCGCTTGTGGACGAGGCGAGCTACGCGCACTTGGCGGGGACGGAGACATTCAGCGCGCGTAAGACATTCGCAGGCGGATGGTCCCTGACAGGCGGCGCGCAGGGGATCATCGTCGGATCAAGCGGCGACCAAATCCGGCATTATTCCGACGCGACCAATCTTGTGTGGAATCGTCACGACAGCGGTGGTGCTTACCAAAGCACGCCCATGTTCCTAGTGCTAGCCAGTGATGTTTTGAAATTGTCTCAGGTCCCGCAGGTCGCGAACGCCGATGTGCGCGTGGCAGGGAAGACAGCAGTGCCCATTCCTGCGTCCGCGATGGTGCCGAACACCACGAACGGCGCGGCGGCGGGCCTTACCGAAACCACCACCAACAAGGTGATGTTGCGGACGCTGGATTTCGACACAACGACGCAAGAGTCGGTGCAGTTTCTTATCCCTATGCCAAAGGGCTGGAATGAGGGCACGGTGACGTTCCAGCCGATCTGGACGGCCGCGTCTGGCTCTGGCGGCGTTGTATGGGATTGCGCGGGCGTCGCGCTTTCTGACGATGACGCGAGCGACACAGCATTCGGCACAGCGCAGACATCGACGGACACACTGCTTGCTGCCGGCGATGTTCACATTGGCCCGGAATCGTCGGCGATCACTATTGCGGGTTCGCCGGCTGAAAATGACCTTGTGGTCTTCCGCGTTCGTCGTGTGCCGGCGGACGCAAGCGACACGCTCGGCGTAGATGCCAAGCTAATCAGCATTCGTCTTTTCATCACCACGAACGCGAAGAACGACGCGTAAGGAGCGACAATGGCCATCGAAGTACGAAAGATCGTCGGCATCTTGGAAAACGGCGCCGTTGTGCGAGGCTACGTGACCCAGCACGAGCTAGACGAGAGCGGGCAGGAAATGCGCACTCCGCGCGACGTGGAGCTGACGGACGAGCAGATCGCGGCCTTCAACGCCGCCGGCATCTTCAGCGCCTAATGTTTCAGTTCGCATTCGCCGGCATCGCTGCGGGCGGGGATAACGTCTCCGTCTCGTCCGGTTGGGCAGGTATCAGCGGGACGAGCGAGGCCGTGAATGCCGATAAAACCATTGTCGGCTCTGGAACGCTGTTCGCGACAATCAGCGGCTACAGCGTCAGCGGCGGCAATACCGGCGCTCTGCGCGTGTACGTCAACGGCGCGCTTGCGGGCTCCGTGAACGCGGCCAACGGCGAGACGCTCTCGGCGTCAGTGAGCAACGGTGACAGCGTGCATTTTGGCGCAACCAAAGGGCCGGTGGGCTCGGGCAGCTCCGCCACTTGGACTGTCACAACCAACGCGGGCTCATCTTTTTCGGTTGCTGTGGATTCTGTTCCGTGAGGTTGGCGTGATGTTTTTTTGGCGGGAGACTTTCGAGAGGCGAGCCACCGGCGATGCCTATGTGACGGCGGGGCAAAACATTCATTTTGAAGCTCGCAAAGGCGGAGCGGGTACGGTGAAGGAATGATGGAACGAGACGAAAGCGCAGCGCTGGCGAGCGCGATCCTGGAAGGCGCGGGCTGGCGCGCTATCAACAGCAACGTCATGGCGGGGCGCTATGTTGTGGGCGATCTTGTCGGCGGTACGGACCCCAAGGGCGAAAGCCACATCAAGAACGTGAGCGCGATCAAGCCGGGTGACCCGCGCTATGGACCGGACACGCCAGACGAGCCGCACGAAGCGGCGCAATGGCTCGTGGACCGCTTCAAAGCGCAGCAAGCGGCCAACGCGCTGCACACAGAAACGGTGCTTGCGCCGCCGCGCATTGTGCTGGACGAGCCGGAAGAACTGGCGGAGGATTCCGGGGATGAAGCACACACGCAAGATGCTCCGAGCGACCCGGTTACGGCGGATGAAGATTGTGCCGATGAATCGCCGACCGATGAATCCGCCGCCAGTGGACATTCCATTCTGGCCGGTGGATTTGATGAGACGTGGGGACCCGCCGAAACCGAAGACGGCGGACGAGATAATGCGCCTGAAGGGCCGATAGACGCCGACTTCTCCGAACCCGCCCCCGAACTTGGACAAGAGCTAGCCGAAGAGCACCCGGAAGAGTTCGGCGGCGCGGCGTTCATCTTCGGCGACAATCTCGATCAGCGCCGCACAGCCGCAATCGGCATGGTCATGCAAGCGGCCCTGCGTCGCCTCCCAGCCGCCATCGACTACGCCCAGCTCTCAGAGCTTCGCAACTTCACGATGGGCGTCAGTGAGGGCCGCTTTGCCGATAGCCCGGCAAAGCGTGACGAACTGGACGCGTTGGAAGAGATCGAGCGCACGCGCCGCAAGATTGAAAAGCACCGCGACAACAAGGTGGCGGGCCTCATGTCAGCGACCCGCGAAGAGATCGAAGCCTTCGACCCGGAAGCGGGCTGGCCGCAATGACACGCCCGGAAGGCTGGATGCACCGCGCGCCGCGCCCGATGATCCTATGGGCCGGCGCCGTTTGCGCGCTGCTGGGCGTCATCGGCTTTGCGTTCTTCCTCTTCCGCGTCGGGACAGCCATTGCCGACGCTTACGAGCGCGCCGCTCAGACGGGCCAGAACGTCCCCGACATGGGCGGCGGCATTGGCCCGCTGCTGACCGCGGTAGGCGGCTTCATCGCCTGCCTGTGGCCCATCGTGCAGGCCATGAGCCAGCGCCACGCCGAACGCATGGACCAGCAGGCCAGGGGGACTGCTCCCAGCATCCCTTTCGACCCTTCGCCGCCCTCTATAGGGCCGTCGCCAGACGGTCCGCGCCCAGGAGACAGTCCTTGACCCTACGCCCCGCTCTGGCCCGCCTAGAGCGGGGTTTTAAGCGCCTGTGGGGCCGGTCTGTGGCCCTCGCCACCGGAGCGCGACCCTATCGCTACGAAGGCGAGCAGGAGGCCCACGCCGACCAGCTGCGCGAAACCCGCGTCAGCCTCGCCATGATGGCCAGCGCCGACGCCGGCAACCCCGATCAGGTGCGGATGGCGTCTGACATCGAAGACGGCGCCGAACAGCGCCTGGTCGTGCTCCTGGGCAAGCCGCGCCTGTCTCGCGCTGAGAAGCACGAGCGCGACGCGATCCAAGCGGCGATCAGCGCGCGCCGGCAGGGCTTTGCCGCGCCGGCCGCGCCGCGCCGCTTCTTTGCAGATCCCGCGGTGCTCGCCCT
>Ga0075163_10007982_pt1 | contig 13981 bp, 7 predicted proteins | sample JI1023141ADNA_FD_71478 | JGI IMG/M metagenome (GOLD analysis project Ga0075163, IMG submission 71478) | Wastewater effluent complex algal communities from Wisconsin, to seasonally profile nutrient transformation and Carbon sequestration -... | ecosystem: Engineered > WWTP > Effluent > Algae...
ATCAGCTTACCGGAGGAAGAGACCCAGACGAGTCGGCTCCACGCGATCGTGGAGCCGACGCTTCGGCGCGGCCGGCCGATGGTGCAGTTCCGCGACTGCTCGTCAGCCAACAGCAGCTTCGTGGGCGACCTGCAGGCCCACGAGTTCTCGCTGAAGGATGGGCTCCGCGTCCGCCTCGGCGAGCACCACCTCCGCACCGAGATCATCTTTCACAAGGTCGCCGTGATCGAGACGCCGACCTCGGATCTGTGGGAGGGAAACGGCTACGGCCTCCTGGACGGCAAGAGCCCCGCCCGGTGCGAGCTGTTCATGAAGATCCACCGCCGGCTGAAGGACCTCTCCCCCGCGACGCCGCTGGTCCTCCAGGGCAGCCGGGGGACCGGGAAGAAGCAGGTCGCGTGTGAGATCGCCCGCCGACTCCGGCGTGGCATCGTGATTCTCGACTGCAGCGCCCTGTCGCGGGCCGCGGTTCGCGCTCCGACGTACCTCAGCGAGCAGACCCTGCCGAGCGTCCTCCGTCAGCAGCGCGGCAAGGTCGTCTACATCGAGGGGATCGCCGACGCCTCGCGGGACCGGCAAGAGGAACTGTACGAGATCCTCCGGGCTAAGCGCGCCGGCACCAACGACGACAACACGATCCTGATCGTCGCCGTCCATCAGGAGCTCTGGGCTCTGCTCGACACCGACCGGGCGTCCCGCGACCTGTACGGCGAATTGACCCGCTCGGACACCCTGGTGGTCCCGACGCTGATCGAATGTGGCGCCGACGAGGTCGAGTTCCTGGCGGGCCTGTTCCTGAAGTCTTACGAATCGCTGATGCCGCGCGCAGGACCCACGGCTAAGTTCAAGGGGTGCACATTCCACGAGTCCGCAATCGCCCTGCTGCGCGGCGAGCCGCTCCCGCGCAATATTCAGCAGCTCCAGGCCATCATCGAGGGCAGCGCGCTGAGGGTGGCGATCGACAAACGAGAGGGCCCGCAGATCTACGCCTCGGACGTGCAATTGCAGGAGCAGCGGCTGGAGCCCAGGATCCCCAGGATCCTCGAACTCTCTTGGCTGGGAGCCGGCGGCTCGCTCAGCGCGAGGGACGAATTCTACCGATTCTACATCGAATCCCTGCTGGTCCAGACCCGCGGCGTCATGCTCCGCGCCGCCAAACAGGTCGGCCTCACCCCCTTCCAATTCCGTCAGAACCTCATCGCGCTCGGCCTCTACGACGATGTGACCAAGTCGCTCGAACTCAAGCCCAACGTTTTGCCGGTCGTGCCGCTGGAGCGTGCCCCACGCGACAAAGAAGAAGACGACGACGCTACTTGAGCACGCGCCGTGGGACACCGAACGCGATGAACACGCGGAAGGTCGGTCGTGCCGCGCTGTGGCCAAACGGCTCGTTCGACCCCTGGAGCACCGCGCACACTGTCTCGTGGAGGAGACAGACACGGAGATTACCCCCGACGACGAACCCGAAGATGTACGCGTCGGGCATTCCGAGGTACTTATTAAATCGTAACCCGAGGATCGGCTCGACATACAGGCTCAACGCGCGGGCCTTCGAGAAGGTGACCCCGACCCCAAGCCGCGCCGCCACGGTGTGCGCCGCCACGATCATGTGCCGCGCCTCGCCCTCGTCGTTCCCGAAGTAACTCAGGAATTCATACGAGGGGCCCATGCTGAGCGTGCCGAACGCCGCCTTCTTCGCACGCTTGTGACGAAAGTCGTACGACGCCCGCACGTAAACGTCGAAGCCGACGCCGTCGTACCGCGAGCTCCCCTCGGCGCGATCGAGACTGGCAGAGCCGTACCCGAACCCGACTAGGGGGACCAGCCGCCCTATCAGCCCCTCGCGCTGCGGCACAAGATCGGGGGTCGACTGCGCGACGACGATCGGCCCGGTCTCGACCTTCGGCTTGGCGCTCTTCTTCTCGCGGTAGATTTGGGAGACGTGATCGACCGTGGCGATGCAGGTCTTCAGTCGGCTGTCCACTTCGAGCACCACGCCCCTGTCACCCTTGCTAACTTCCGTGATGACCTGTGCCAGCCGCGTTCTACCGTTCTCGAGCACCGTTCGCGCCGCCGACAGGTGGTTCTCTTTCTGTTTATCGACGTCGTGCGCATACATCCCGAGAAGGGCCGAGGCATGCAAGCTGTACATGAAGAACAGATCCTCATCAAGCTTGCCTTTGACGACCGGAGTCAAAGATTCTACACGGGTGCTGTATTTGATCGTTCGTTTGAGCAACTGCGCGGTGATCGCCGAGTCTTCCTCAGCGTCTTTCAATTCTCGATGCAATTCTACGCTTGTGATCCGGCAATCGATCGCTCCCGGGGGCATCGTCTCCGGGGTGAGGCTGGAGAGCAGGAGCGCCGTATATGCTAGCATGCGTCCTTATAGTCGTTACGGCGCAGGCACGTACTCTTGGCATCGTCGTTGCTTTCCTCGTTGCAGTACCTGAGGATCTGTGCCTTGTCACCGGAGCAGGGCCGAGTCACCGTCCCGGGCTTCGGCGCGGCCGTTGCGTTCGATGCTTCTGTTTGTGGCGTCGGGACACCGGGCTGACCACCCGCCGATCCTGCACCGACGTGTGCTGGTGGTGGCGTTGTGCCATCAGGGGGTGGGGCGGGCGCCGCGCTCTCGCCCGCGGACGTCGCGGGCGGCGATTCGTTGGTCCCTGCGGGGCGTTTCGTAGCATTGGAGGAGTCTTCCTTCGGCTTACTAGAACCTCGCAACACCCCATTCCCTTTCTGAGGCGGGATAGACGCGCTCAATTCGGATTGACTCAGTGGCTTCGCACCCTGCAGCGTGAGGTACTCACGTTCCGAGTCGAGTCCCAGCACGACGGCGATAACGGTGATCAGCACGCTGTACCCGACCAGCGCCACCGGGCGGCGCGAACGCGGCGGCGGTGCCGCGGGGACGGGCTCGACCGGCTCGACCGGCTCGACAACCAGGGAAGTGACGACCTCGACCACCGGAGCCGTGGTCTCGACCACCGGAGTTGTATGCATTGGGGCGACGAGCTCGACCGCCAGGATCGAGGTTCGAATGATTTCGAGGCAGTCCGTGAGCACCTTGGCCAGATCCTGCGCGTGGGGTCGGTCCGCGGGAATGTCACTCATGCAGCGCTGCAGGAACTGCATGGTGCGCTCGACGGCCTCTACGCCTACCCTGGTGAGGTCCGACTTGCGAACGTGTGTCCAGTACGAATCGAGGGCCTGGTGAATGATCTTCGCGGCGGAGCACATGTCCGAGCAGCGCGTCGGTGTTTGTCCGCTGAGAACCTCGGCTGCGGCGTATTTTCTGGTGCCGACCTGACCACCGCGGCGATCGCTGTCGTAGCCGAAGGCGAGCCCGAGATCGATGATGCGGACCCGCGGGCTGCCAGCGGTCACGAGCACATTGCTCGGACTGTAGTCTCCGTGCACGATCGCTACGTTGCTAAGGGCCGTGACGCCCCTGGCGAAGTCGGCGAAGACGGCGAGCGCCTCGACGAGGCACTCCAGAGAATCAGAGTGTTTGGTGTTCTCGACGAGCCACTCCTCGAGCGTCGCGCCCTGCACCTCGTCCATCAAGAAGCAAGGGCGACCTTCGTATTTCCCCTCACCATAAACACGGGGCACATACATAGACACGACGAGTTCCTCGGACAGGCTGCTCATCCGTGCATATTCCTTGGACATGGCTTCGATGAGCTTCTGGTCGCTCGCGTGCTTGCTATGCAGGATCTTCGCGGCCACCACGGAGGGTTGTCCCGGCTTCGGATTGTTGATGTGTGCCCGCACGACCTGTGCGAACGAACCCTCCCCGATCTTCTCGCCCAGGCGAAAATTCATGCTCGTCGAGCAGATTACCGACCCGGTCCGCTGGTTCGCAGCCGGGGGCTGGGCGATGTGCTTGTTCGGGTTCGTGCCAGACATCCCATCAGCAGTGTACCGAGCGGTGTCAAAAATTGAAACGCATGCGACCAACACCAGCGGATGTCGAAAACCGCAGGCCGTCAGGATTTTTGACGGGCGTCGGCGGACCGACGCGTAAAGCCTCTGGGGTTGTGACGCGGCTCGGCCTGCTGGTGCTGCGGGGGATGCTGCGGTACGAGGTCGAGGCGCTGTACGGGGTGCGGTACGAGGTCGAGGCGCTGTGCGGCCCGCGGTACGGGCGTGGGCAGGGAGATCGCCTTGCGCGAAGCGGCACGACGCCGGGAGCCTCGCCCTCGGCGGGCGCCGGGTCGGCGTCTAGCGCCCACGCGTTCGGCACAACGGGCGCGAGGTCCCACCCTCATCGAGGATGCGGGGGTCGCAGCGCCCGGGCCTTCGGGCTTGTGCCCGGCGCTCAGCTCGAGCACGCGTTGCTGGCCGGTGGCGACCTCGGTAATGACGGGGACGCTGTCGGGGCAGGCAGGTCGCCGGTGGGGCGTCGGGCCTCACGCTAGAACCGGTGCGGCGAAGCGCCTATTTGGGTCGATGGGGGGCTGCCATACCACGGACGACGGAGCGCACCTCGATGTCCGAAGTTGTCAAGCAGCAACCCAGCCCTGACCCTCTTGAGCGCACAAACGTGGGTTCCATCACGGATTCTCCTGGGCCGACACCACCTTCGCGGAAGGCTGGCATGGAGTCGTCGACCACTTCCCCCCCGCCGGCCCCGTTCAACCTCAGCGCCTTCTCGGTCGTCGTCGGCATCCACCTCGCCGCGGCCTGGACGTTGTGGGTGTACGACCTCACGGTGGTCTCGCTGGCGTTGGCGCTGATCAGCTACGCCGTTCGTTTCCTCGCGGTAGCGATCGGGTACCACCGCCTGATCGTCCACCGGTCGTACGAGCCGACGCCCTGCTTCTTCAACGTCATCGTCTTCTTGGCGGTGACGACGTGCCAGGGAAGCCCGCTCGACTGGCGTCGTCATCACCTCGACCACCATCAGTACGCCGACCGACCCGGCGACCCGCACACGGGACGCTTCCGCGGGTTCTTCTGGGCGCACCTCCTCTGGCTGTTCTTCCAGCCGTCACGAAAGTCCAACATCGCCGACGCGCCGCCGTGGCTGCAGCGACCCCTCGTCCGCTTCCTCGAGTCGACCCGGTTTGCCGCCCTGGCCCCCGCGGCGATCCTCATCATCCTGCTCGCCGGCATCGGCTACGTCCTCGAGGCCAACGGCCTCGACTTCGGACCCGGCCGCTGCGTGGGCTACGGCTTCGCCATCCCTTCAGTTATGGCGTTTCACGCAATCTTCGCCGTGAATAGCATGGCCCACGGGTACTTCGGGGTCCGTCGCTTCTGCACGGACGACGAGTCGCGCAACCTGTGGTTCCTCGCCCTCTTTAATTTCGGTGAATTCTTGCACAACAACCATCACAAGTTTCCGTCGTCCGCCTCGAATGAGCACGGGCCTGGCGAGATCGACCTGGGATACCGGTTTCTCCGGTTGTTCCAGCGACTCGGCTGGATTCACCGCATCCGGACCCGCTCTGAGAGCCGGCGCGACGGGGAACAGAACGGAGACAACTCGTGAAAATGACGAGCCTCGTGCGTCTCATCCTCACCGGCGTCGGCTTCTCACCGGCGTCATTGTACTTCGACCATGCGCGACTCCCGCGACTGGCGACCCACTTCTACGATGGTTCACGGTGGTACCAGGATCACCTGTCCCGCAGGACAGGTCTGACACGCGCTGACCTCTACAACATCCGCTTGCAGGACCTGCCCATACTCGACCGCCATGACCTGCACGAGTCGTTCGACGAGGCGGTAACAGACCCTCGGCTCTCAGGTGCTCTCGTCGGTGCGAACCTGGAAGGACAGGCAGAACTTCCGGAGGGGATCCGGGTGCTAGCCACCTCAGGGTCCACGGACAGGAAATTTGTGGTGCCGTTCTACGAGCGCGACCTCGACGAGGCCGCCGGGCGCATGGCCGTGGAACTGAGGCCCAGGCTCTCGTCGCTGCTCAAGAAGCGACGGACGGTGGTGATCCTCGCTACACACGGCCCCTTCACGGGTCGGCGCTTCTCGGAACGCCTCCCTCGCAGCCGCTTCGACGCCCTGACCGTGTCTGTAAAAGACCCTGTGGATGCCATCGCCCGGCAGGCCCTCGACTTCAAGGCCACCCAACTGATCGGCTACCCCAGCCAGATCGCAGAACTCGCCCGACACATCGTGGACACCGGGCTCCGCCACACCATCGAGAGCGTGGTCCTCAGCGGTGAGGTGGTCACACCGAGCGCGCGGGCCGCCATCGAGTGCATCTGCGACCCCGAGCGCATCTCCAACCTCTACATGTGCACAGAGGGCGGCTTGCTGGGGATCCAGGAGGGACGCCGCCCGATGAGGCTCACGACGACGCTCAGCGTCGTCGAACTCCTCGACGAGGCGGACCGCCCCGTACCTGCAGGCGTCGTCGGTAGGGTGGTGATCACCAATTTCTTCGCCAAGATCCTCCCGATCATCCGCTACGAGATGGGCGATCGCGCGACCTGGATCCCAGACAGCAACGGCCAGCCAGCGCTTCACCAGATCCATGGGCGCTCCGGTGAAATGGTGAATCTCCGACTCGACAACGGGAAAAACGTCTCCCTTCACGCCTTTGTCTTCTGGGACCTTGAGTCGCTCGGCATCAAGAAAATGCAGGTGCAAAACCGGGATAGGGATGACCTCGTGATCATCTACACCGCTCCCCAAGATCTCGACGTGTCCATCCGGGTGAGGCTCAGAGAGCTGCTCGCCCGGCACAGAATCACACACATCCACCCAAAGCTCGTCCGTGTTGAGAGCATCCCCGTTGACGGTGCGACCGGTAAACACCGCTTCATCACTCGGTAGTCAGCGCGAGAGGTAAGCGATCCGATGCCCATGCAGCAGCCTGCGACGAAAGACTGCAGCGAATGCGCTCCAGAACCGCCAGCGCGCCGTGAGTCGCAACCGCGCGCGCTTGGCCAGGCGCACGAGGGAATCATCCAGGAGCACATGCGCCAAGTGATCAGTCGCTAGATCCGTCGCACGATCTGCCTGCCACCTGAACCTGACCTCCAGACCTCGACTAGAGAAGGCTCTATTCTGCCATAGCGCAATGTTCGGGTCGGCGTAGTCGAACAGGAGCGCCGACGCTTGCAACTCGCCAGAAATGCGCCCTATCAACTCCCGGACGTCACTCGGGTCGAGGTACATCAGCAGGCCCTCGGCCACAACGAGAACCGCCTCACCCTGAGTCAGTTCGCGTGAGCGCTTTATCCACACGCGGTCGAGCACGGAGCATGCAAGCATCTCACGTCGCGGGGATCTATCCACCAACGTCTCGCGCAGCCGGACCATCGCGGGTAGATCTACCTCTATCCAGCGCGCGACCCCGTTATCAAGCCGTTCATAGCGGGTGTTGAGGCCGCACCCGAGTTCGACGATCGTCGCGCCAGGATGTTGTGTCAGGAACTGGCGCACGGTGCGGTCGAGCAGCGCCGTCCGGATCGTTGACCAATAGGCGCTCATGGACTCTGGCCCGTCGAGACAGCCCAGCCTCTCTGCGAGGCGGACAGCCATGACATCGTGGAGGAGCGACCCCGGGCGGAGACAATCTTTAGCCCGACCGGAAAGCGGTGCCAGCGCCGTCGAAGATACGGAAAAGACTCCATTCAACGAGCCCAATATCCGCCTCTTATGATTTGCCTCCATCAGTGCCCACCCTTCGCCTTGACCGTTCGTCTGTTCGAACACTGTCGAGCCTCTTCTGCACCCTTCCTCAAAGCGTTCATCAGACCGGACGAACTGGCGTCATATCGTCGGTCCAATTTATCCCAAAGGTAGGTGGATCTCATGAACCACTCCGCCGTATTAGGTGTGTGCCCCGCTGCCTTGAGTCTGATAAATCGAAGGTTGACACGGAAAGGCTCCGGCCAGGTCATCTTGCCCTTCTTCGCTTCAGCCTGCCACACATAGATATTGCGATCGCTGGCAGCGAGAAGGACGGGTTTCTCGCCATAATAAGCCACAGATACGGCCTCTTCAGGATCCCCCGGATCCTCGCCCTCTGAGGGCTTCACGAGTAACAGTCTATCTCGCGTCGTGCAATCAGAGTTGAGTATATGCACGCTCCCGTTTGACAGCGCCACCACAATCGCCGGCGGGTCAACCGTCTTGTGATACGGGAACGAGAGGTTCACGACATTCGACCCGAAATCGCGCGTGCAGACCTTGAGCCCGCCCTCGATCAGTCGTACCTCCGTCTCCGATACAATTGCAAGTTTGTCATCGGCTGCCGCGAAAGATGTGATGTCGTCAGTTGTCGATTCGAAGACGACCTTAGCGTCAGCGTCCATTCTCTCTAGATCGTTGGCCAGCACTCGACGTCGATCTTTGGACAGGGCGAGGATCTTACTTCCGGTTGTCCCGCTGGTGGCCATAATCGGGACTGCGCGTTCACCGAGGTCCTTGACCTCGGCACGCGTGTCCGACGTAATCAGAACGCGCAGCAACCTGTTCTCTGCAGTAATGAGGAACGCTTCATTCGCGTTCGGATGAAAGGCGCTGCCCACCACGCCGTTAGACAAGGCCTCCGAGAACTGGCCCAAATTCACACGCCGTCGTTTTTTTGTGTGTTCGCAGTACGCGCTCCCATTGGTGATATCATATATCTCGACTTCGCCATTGCGTCGGGACGCGATCGCAAGAGTTGCCCTGCGGTTCATGGCTGTGAAGTCGTACGAAGCCGAGGTTAGATCAAACAACGGAGGGCTTTCTACCAAACCGAGGAGTAGCGGTGTAAACGATGACGCGTAGGTTCGGAAGAAGGTTTCTTCGTCGAGAATCTTGTTCAACTCTGGCTCGTGCTTCTCAGCTACGCGAATACGTCGCTTCTCCCGAGAAAGATCCAGACTTCTCATCCCACGTAATATCTGACCCGCGACCAAGAGTGCGCGGAGTGCACGATCCGCTCCCCTCTCGGTCTCGGCCTTCCTCGTCTCGGCCATGGCCTTCTCCGTCCTGGCGAGGGCGAGATCCATCTCGGTCTCGGCCTTCCTCGTCTCGGCCATGGCCGTCTCCGTCCTGGCGAGGGCGAGAGCCTTCTCGGTCTCGGCCTTCTCGGCCTCGGCCCTGGCCTTCGCCGCCTCAGTGAGGGCGAGAGCCTTCTCGGTTTCGGCCTTCCCGGCCTCGGCCTTGGCCTTCTCGGTCTCGGCGAGAGCGAGAGCCTTCTCGGTCTCGGCCTTCCCGGTCTCGGCCTTGGCCTTCCTCGTCTCGGCGAGGGCGAGAGCCTTCTCGGTCTTGGCCTTCTCGGCCTCGGCCTTGGCGATCTCTGTCTCTGCCTTCTCCGTCTCGGCCTCGGCGAGAGCGAGAGCCTTCTCCGCCTCGGCCTTGGCCCTTTTCGCTTCGGCGACGGCGAGAGCGTTCTCCCTCTCCGCGAGTTCGAGAGCGAAGAAAATTCCCAGGACAAGGCACAAGCTAATGAATAGAGAAATCGAAAGCCAGGTACGGAGCCAGATTGGGTCTCGACTGACCATATTCCAGAAACGGCCGAGAGGAGTACTTGCGAGCAATTTTTTCGCGGCCCATCGCGGGGAGAGTTTCTCAGCAATCAATCGATTCGATACACGGAACACACGATCGCCACGATCGGTTACGATTCCAGACAAGAGGAGTTCTCGGTGCTCGTCCTTCAAGGGGTCGATGGGGACATCTACTCCGCGCGCGATCTGCCGATAACGGTAGAGGAGGCTGGCGGTGCTCACCGCGGCGAGAGGGGCCAGCAACCTCTTGACGATGGTGTCAAAGAAAATGTCCCCGTTACTGCTGAAGAACACCTCTTTAATAGCCTGGTCCACTCCGGCTGAGTTCCATGAATTCGGCCGGATGTACACGTGGGCGCACAGCCGCACGGTCAAATATGGATGACCGCCCGTCCAGAACAAGACCCTCTCTAGTATCTCGCGCTTCACGCTCTCTGGACAAACCCAGTCCTCTGTTAGAACTCGAGCCTCATCCATAACGAAGCCATGCAAGACGATCTCATCAGGTCCGACATTGAACGGCCCACGCCGAGGATCTCGCACCAACTCGTTCGGGCGTGCGACACCGGCGAGCACAAGACCCAACCGCGAGGCCCATGCTCCCTGCACCGACGCGGCTAGATCAATAACCGATTTAATCTTATAGCAAAATTCTTCACACCACGCTTTTCCAATTAGCGAATCGATTTCATCGAAGAGAAGGACAACACCCTGGTTTCGGGCCCTCGGGTCGTCGAAAAGCACATGCTCCAAGAACTCTTCCAACACAGTCGGCTCGATCTCCTCCTTCTGCACGCGCCATTCTTCAAATCGCTCGCTCAGACCTGCTACGTGCGAGATCTTCTCGAGTGCCCGCGCAAACCACGTCTCTCCGAGGCCCGGGGCCTCGCTCCCCGTAGTGCATGACGAGAGATCTAGGTAGACGGCGAGATAACCCTCCGTCGTCAGTTCGCGGGACAACCACGTCAAGAGGCTCGACTTTCCCATCTGGCGCGACGCTAAGATCGTGGTCAGAGCGCCGCTTCGACAGCGGCCAACGATCACCGTTTCGAGCGAACGCTTGACGTAGATCGCGCTTTGCCTGACAGCTCCTCCAAGCGTGTAATTATGAGTCACTTGCAAAATCTCCATTCCGAAGACCCTGGTAAAGCGCGTTGCGAACGACCCAGCCGTCGGGAGCATCCTGTACAAGGAGGCCCATTCGGATCAAATTGTATCTCGCCTTTACGTCGGCCTCGCGGGCGCGACCGAGCAACGCTCGCAATCCCTTGCCATAAGAACGAAACGCCCTCATCAGGATCGGATCAGCCTCCAGGGCCCTCGCTAATCCATTCAGGTGTGCGGCAGCAACGCTGGAGCGTTGGAGGAGTTCCTGGAGGCGACGACCCATGGAGCGAATGCCGCTGAGCCCACGCGCGAGGGGGAGCAAGGCCCTTGACAGGAACGCGTGGCCGGCTACGCACTCATGAAGCGCGGCGACATCCACGTCCCCCAAACCGCGTGAAACGAGATCCCGCAAAGCGTACATGTCTAGCATTGAAAGATCGCAGACCGTTATGGGGTTAAGATTGTTAAAGGGCGAGTATTCAGGCGGGATCTCGGCAGAGAGGATTCCGGCGTCGAGCGCAGACGTAAAAATCCAACTGAGGCGCGCGTGATGGCCAGCGAACCTCAGCGAGGTCGCCTGACGCTCTACGAGATCTCTCATCTCCAGATAAACTTCGAATGCCCATGGGGCGCCGAGGATACAATCTGCATTCTCGACGATGATCATCGTCGCTTCGATTTCGTTCACGTGTCCGAAAATGTCCACTTCCAATGCATCGCCGAGTGTCCGCCGCAGCGCCCCCCCCGGCGTAGAGAGCGACAAATGCTCCGCCAAACCATCGACGAGTTGCCGCCACACCCGTTGACGAAACACCTCCCGGGTCACCGTCTCCGGAGTATCGTAACAAGCCTGAAGATCAACGCAGACCCATGCACGAGCGTAGAGCGACGCGATGATCCGAGCCAGCGTCGCCTTGCCGCAGTCTGGCGGCCCGCAGATCAGCAATCGCAACGCATCCGCCTCGGCCGCCAATAGATCCGAGATCCGCGCCTCCCACTGCTGGGGGAGAACGTAACCCTCCGGCACATGAACTCGCAATTGCTCACGCATGGATATGACCTCCTCCTGCCACGTAGATCTCGTATTCTACGACGACAAACTCGTAGAACCCACATCGGAGGCGCGGGGGGGCCCCGACGATGACGCCGTTCCAACGTAGGGTGACCTCGTCCGCGAGCGATATCTGCTGACCGTTCATCACCGCCCGGATGGCAGGCGCCAGACCTCGCTCGAAGAGGGCCCTAAGATGCACATCGAACCGTGGGAGGATCCGTGGTAATGCGAGCAGTGATGGCCACGAGCACTCCTCAAGGGCGAGCGCTCTCAAGGCCACATGGCCCAGGAACGGCACACTTCCGAGATGCTCGTAAAGTCGTTCGATATCTCTGACGTTGTACCTTGCGAGCGCCGGATTTCCGGAGAACAGGCGGGTTGCCATCGTCTGCAATTCTCTGACTGTGAAGTCCTCCACGGCCACGACCTTCGCCCCCGGCACGGCGAGTTCCGGGAGACTGATGACGATCACGTCGCGCGCGACGCCAATCACGCTCAGCTCACTCAGCGCCTGGAGGAGCGGTGCGACGCGTTCGGGCCCGACCTCATCCACGACGATCAGGACGCGGCCTGAGAACCCCATGGATTGAGCGACGATCGCCTCAACACAATCATCCAAAGGCATTGCGGCGAGATCGATCCATACACTTCCCGCGTAGCCGAGCTGCATGCCGACGTGGAACAGGCGCGCGACCATCGAGGATTTCCCGCACCCGTGATGCCCTTGCACGCTGATGATGGCCTCGCCGCAGTTCGACGCCAGCAGACTTCGGATCAGGCCATCCTGAGGCCGAACGATGTAAAAAGCATGAGCCAAGTCGGGGCTCATCCGACCTCCTGGCTCTATCCCTACGTGGAGATTCCGCGGGTGATCATAGGTCCTCGTGCCGCTCTCGAGAATTCTGTCCAACAATTCGCTTGCGCGGCGATAGATATCGTTCAGCGTCTGCTCTGACTCACCAGAGGAGGCTTTGGATCCCACGGCTGCCTGCGGTAATTGAGGCGTTACACCTGCCGATCTGAGCTCCGCCTCGGCCGCGAAAGAAATAAACCGCGCAAAGGTGTCGAGCACCCACCGCTTCCATGATACGTCAACAACAGCCTCGCCCCGAAAGTGCATCGAACAGAGGATCAAACTTGCGATTTCGAAGGTCGCGTGAGGGAATTTCCAACTGCGCAGATTGTGACGCAAGATCACGCTCAGCCTACGATGGATCGCCGCGGTGTTCGTTCGGAAGTAGGCCAAGGTCGCTCTGCTCTCTGCGCGCTTCTCACGGAGGTTCGGTTCATTGGGGCACTCCGGCGTCATCTCGTCCTCCCATTCTTGGTATTGGTCCTCCTCGACGCGTCGCTGAACATTCTCATACACGCGCTCGAACTCGGTGACAACCCCCTCAAGGCCAGCGGCCGAGTGATGTCGGCAGTTGGCTACGAGCTCCGTCAACGCCGTCTGAGCGTGATCCCAGCAATTCGGCTGCCCCTTCATCCTCGGCTTCAAGAGACGAGCACGAAGCTTCCACAGCCACTCCCGCAACGGCGATGCTGCCGGCAGCGAAGAGTCCAGCCGGCCGCGTGCCTCTTCAATCCGCGCGCGCCGAGCGTCGCCATCTCGGCGACCATCCTGAACCTTATCCTCGACCAAGAATATGAAGACGGCGACGCAAGCGAGATCGCGCTGACGAGCGCGACAGGGTGCGCAGAAGGCACAGCCTTCAATCGGTTGTGTGCACTCCGGGCACTCCGGGTGCGGACGTTCGTGTACGATACAACATGTACAACGCACACATCTTGAACAACGCAGTCCGACTCCGTCGATACCTAATCTTCGCATCTGAATGTGGACACGCACTACCATGTATTTCGAGCGATCGTTGTGATGGTCCCGTCGCTCGCACGCTCTCTCGATAGCGCGCTCCAGAAGTTCGGCTCGCTTCCCAGACTGTTCCCGTTCATCCTCGGCCCGTCGACGGAGTTCGGCCTGTCGTTCCCCGCTCGCTTGCTGAGTCAGTCGTTCTAGCAATCCGAGCCGTCGGAGACTACGGCGGCTTACGAACTCGCGGAAGTGGCTCGCCCAGGTGGTGAACTCTTCCTCGGCCGCTTGACACCCGGGTTCATGCCGGCACCAATCGGTCTTACAGGTCCGGAGGTCCGTCAGGGCGCCGTAGAGCAGCCCGAAGATAGCCCCGGGTTCTTGAACCGAGTGGTGATCGCATCGGCTGCGTAGAAGGTCCGATGCTCGGCGAACATCGTCGAGGTATTGACTCGTGTCGCGGTTGGTGCGGGCATGCACCCATCGAGTGAGATCTTCGTCGCGGGTGTGGAATGGAGGGGTAGGAAATCT
>Ga0075163_10007983_pt1 | contig 13980 bp, 5 predicted proteins | sample JI1023141ADNA_FD_71478 | JGI IMG/M metagenome (GOLD analysis project Ga0075163, IMG submission 71478) | Wastewater effluent complex algal communities from Wisconsin, to seasonally profile nutrient transformation and Carbon sequestration -... | ecosystem: Engineered > WWTP > Effluent > Algae...
TCAACAGGATTGTCTAGCCCCAACGGAATTATTTTTGATCAACCAAACAACCGATGTGTATTTGTGCAATGGACAGGTGCCATCAAAGCGGTTTCATTAAGCGATTCGAGTGTTACAACACTTGTTGCTTCTTCCGGATTGAGCAGCATAGACGGTATTACAAAAGATGGTGCAGGAAATTATTATTTGTCTTCTTGGAGCCCTACAAGAATTACGCGTTATAACAATACGTTTACAACACCTACAACTGCAGTAGGGACAGGGTTGGGCTTAAGCAGCCCGGCAGATATTTTTTACAATGTCTTGACGGACACGTTGGGTGTTCCTAATTCCGGTAGCGGTAACAATACAACATACTATTATTTTGGAACAACAACTTCCATAAATGAATCGCTAACAGATGCATTTCAATTTTCTGTATCTCCAAACCCGATTTCAAAAACAGCTGAAATAAAATACCAAATTGCTGAAGAAGGAAACGTGAAAATTGAACTGTTTGACATCACAGGAAAATTGATTAAAACAATTGTAAACGAAAATCAATCAAAGGGCTCACACTTGTTAAGCTTTGATAAATCAAGCTTCTCTGCAGGAAACTATTTCTTCACCATTTCGAATGGAAGTGGAACGGAAACTAAAAAGGTTGTGATTGTGGAGTAATTAAAAACTTAAGTAAAGTAAAAGCCCCGAGACTTTCTCGGGGCTTTTTGTTTTAAATATAGTTGTACCACTATGGAAAATCCATTAAAACGAGTATTATTTTTACCAAATGGATGGGACAAAATGATTTTTATAACTTCTATTTATAAAGGAGTTAAATACATTATAAAATAAAACAAATGAAAAAAAGAGAAACAGTGAAAGTAAGTTTTTGGGGATTTAAGTTCGAATGTGAAGAGCCAACAACTAAAACATTAATAATTCTAATTATGATATTGATGTTTTTGGGATTAGTGTTTTATAACATTTAAAGCCCTGCTAATTTTGAAGCAGGGCTTTTAAAACAATATCTGCGAAAATCCGTGTAATCTGTGGTAAAACCTACAAAAACTCATTTGCCAAATTCGCCAATTCTGAACGCTCACCTTTTTCCAATGTAATATGTGCGTACAACGATTGATTTTTCAATTTATCAATTAAGTAAGACAAGCCATTACTTTGTGTATCCAAATATGGAGTATCAATCTGGTGAATATCACCGGTGAAAATCATCTTGGTGTTTTCTCCAGCACGTGAAATAATTGTTTTTACTTCATGTGGTGTTAAGTTTTGCGCCTCATCCACAATAAAAAAAACATCGGATAAACTTCTTCCACGGATGTAGGCAAGCGGACAAACAATCAACTTCTCATGTTCTACCATCTCAGTAATTTGTTTGAACTCTTTATCTTTTTCAGTAAACTGATTTTTGATAAATTTCAAATTGTCCCATAACGGCTCCATATAAGGATTCAGCTTCGATTTAATATCACCAGGTAAATATCCAATGTCTTTATTGCTCAAAGGAACAATTGGACGCGCCAAATAAATTTGATGAAATGTTCTGCGTTGTTCTAATGCTCCCGCCAAGGATAACAATGTTTTTCCGGTTCCTGCAACACCTTGAATGGAAACCAATTTTATTTCCGGATTCATGATTGCATCCAATGCAAATGCTTGTTCGGCATTGCGTGGATTCACTCCAAATGCAGTTACTTTTTTAACACGCTCCAGTGTATCCTTGCTTGGATTATAAGATGCGAGGACAGATTTGGTTCCGTTTTTTAAAACATAAAAATGGTTGGATGCCGGTTTGTTTTTCTTTAGCAATGCGCTCGGATCACAAAACCCTTTTTCGTAAATTTCATTGATCACTTCTGTAGATACCTTTTGAATTTCACTTCTTCCGGTATACAGTTGTTCGTTAACATCTTTGATTTTTCCTGTTTCATAATCTTCTGCAATGAGTCCGAGCGACTTTGCTTTGATACGAAGATTGATGTCTTTGGTAACCATCACTACTTTTCTGTTTGGGTATTGTTCCGAAACAAATAAAGCAGTATTTAAAATGCGATGATCTGCTTTGCGTTCACCAAACACGCGTTCTGCATCGGTTTTAGAATCCTGATGCATTTCAATTTTTATCATCCCATGGCCTTTGCCATTGATATTGATCCAATCTTGGAGGATAATGCCGTTCGAAATTTTATCGATGTATCGAGTAAATTCTCGTGCTGCGTAATTTTTTGTGTCGTTACCTTTTTTGAAGTTGTCCAATTCTTCTAACACGGTAATTGGAATCACCACATCGTGTTCTTTGAAACTTTTAGCGGCCATGTGGTCGTAGATAATGACAGACGTATCAAGAACGAAAATTTTTTTCTCTTTCACCATAAACAGAACGATTTTATAGGTTGATATTCGACAAACTATACATTTTCAATATGACCTCTGTGGTTATACTCGAGAAAAGCGGTTTAGTTTCGCCATAAAACTATAAAACAAAAACGGCTATTTTATCGCTTTGTGATAAAGTAATGAACATACAATTGTTAAACTTATTTTTTTGTTTTCGTATTTGTAAGCCATTAAAAATAAAATTGAGGACTGTCGATTCGTCCGGTTTCCCTTTAATAACAAATGGTTGGGTTACAGAAAGTGCCATCGACTTCAAATAATTTGTTCATTTTGGGTTTGCAATCAGCTGCCTCGGGATATACATTTGGTTGCAGTCACAAAAAAGGTTAACCGCTTTTTAATAATGGTTCATCTAAAACCAGTTTAAATACTTGTTTTTATGAAAATTATCGACTATGTTCGTTAAAGTAAAATCTCTCTAAACTAAATTAAAATGAAAAAAAGAATACTTTTTTCTTCATTGGCTGTGCTTGCAATGTCCGTAAATACAGCTTTTTCCCAAACCTGGGTTGAAAAAATGCAAGATCCGAACGTGAATTTTTATGACGTTCAACAATCCTTCAACGATTATTATAAAGACTACGAGTCGAAGTTTAAACAGAACGAAAAACTCAAAGCTGCCGGCAGAGCAAAATTGCCCACTACACCAACACCTTTTATTCCAAATAAAGGTGGTGTTTCAACAACCGCTACTCCCGTTCCCGATGCGTTAGAAAAAGGAAAAATGACTGGAGGCTGGAAAGCCTATAAGCGTTGGGAAAATTACATGGAACAACGATTGTATCCTACAGGTGATCGTTCCGTAATGACGAATGCCTGGAATGAATATCTGGATAATTATTATGCGGGTGCTGCTGGTGGAACAAGAGCTGCCGGACCAAGCACACCAACAACAATGGCTGCGAACTGGACACTACTTGGTCCTACAACCAGCATCCCATCTGGTGGCGGTGGAGCCGGTCGTGTGAACTTTGTTCGCTTTGATCCAACCGCTTCTACAACTATTTATGTCGGTTCCCCGGGTGGTGGACTTTGGAAGTCGACCAATAGCGGAACAACCTGGACGACTCAAACTGACCAGCTGGCCGTTATCGGAACTACCGATTTAGCAATTCATCCAACCAATACATTGATTCAATATTTAGCAACAGGTGACGGTGAAGCACAAGACACGTACTCCATCGGAGTGTTGAAAACAACAGATGGTGGAACCACATGGGTGCCAACCGGTTTATCATGGTTAATTACACAAGGTAGAACGATCAGCCGATTATTAATTAATCCGCAAAACCCGAATACACTTTTTGCTGCAACCAGCAATGGTGTGTATCGCACACGCAATGCCGGAGCAACCTGGACACAAATTGCTTCTGCTGTAGCAAACATGAAAGATATTGAATACCGTCCCGGTGATACGACAATTGTTTATGCAACGTCTACTACTCAGTTTTATAGATCAACTACTGCCGGAACAACCTTTGTAACTACATCAACAGGTTTACCTGCAACGGGTTCAGTTTCCCGTTTGTCGGTTGCTGTTACTGCTGCAAACTCAGCGTATGTATATGTATTGGCTGCAAATACGGCTTACGGATTTCAAGGATTGTATCGTTCTACAGATAATGGTGCAACATTCACAACACGCTCTACAACACCAAACTTATTAGGCTATAACAGTACCGGTTCTGATGCCGGTGGACAAGGGTGGTACGATTTATCATTGGCCGTTTCTCCTGTAAATGCGGATCATGTATTGGTAGGTGGTGTTAATATTTGGCGGTCTACGAATGGTGGAACCGGCTGGACAATCAATGCCCATTGGACTGGAACGGGTGCACCTTATGTACATGCCGATATTCATGCTTTGGAATATCTACCAGGAAGTGGAACAACCTACTTCTCCGGAAATGACGGTGGATTGTTTAGAACAACGACTAGCGGAACGGCTTGGACAGATTTAAGTAATGGATTACAAATTTCTCAAATTTATCGTATCGGATTATCTACGACCAACCAAAATTTATTATTGTCAGGTTGGCAAGATAACGGAACCAACAGATGGAGCGGAACACCTACATGGACAAGACCATTAGGGGGAGATGGGATGGAGTGTCTCATCGATTGGTCCAATGCAAATGTTCAATACGGTGAGTTGTATTATGGAGAAATCAACAAAACAACTACAGGTGGAAATCTGACTACAAACATTGTTGCTTCTGGGGGAACAGGAGTAAATGCCGATGGTGATTGGGTAACTCCATACATTGAGGCGCCAAGTAATGCTGCAACATTGTTTGTTGGAAAAGCTCAGGTATATAAAAGTACCAACAGTGGAACAACTTGGGCACAAGTTGGAACCATTTCCGGTGGAACAGGAAACGTAATTGCGCTTGCAAATGCTGCATCTAATATCAATTATATCTATGCCGCTAAAATCAATAAATTTTATGCTTGTACAACCGGTGCAGCATTTGTCGATAGAACTGCAGGGTTGCCTGTAGCATCAGCAGCGATTTCTTATATTGCTGTTGATCCTTTAAATGCAAGCAGAGTTTGGGTAACCTTCTCCGGATATTCGGCTGCCAACAAAGTTTGGTACACTGCTGATGCAGGTGTTACGTGGACAAACTATTCAACAGGTTTGCCAAACCTTCCGGCAAACTGTATCGTTTACCAAGGCAGCTCTGTAAATGATCCACTTTATGTTGGTACCGATGTTGGCGTTTATTACCGTGATAACACTTCCGGTTCTTGGGCTCCATACAATACAGGCTTACCAAACGTTTCGGTGAGAGAATTGGAAATTCAATATACAGCTCTGAAATTAAGAGCTGCAACATACGGACGTAGTATCTGGCAATCCGATTTAGCTTCACCGGGTACATCACCTCCAATTGCTGATTTTACAGCCAACAGAACAAATATTTGTGTTGGTGATTGCATCAACTTTACAGACATTTCATCCGGATCACCAACGTCATGGAGTTGGACCTTTACGGGTGGAACTCCGGGAACATCTTCCATTCAAAACCCAACAAATATTTGTTATAACACACCCGGAACTTATGCTGTTACATTAGTTGCGACCAATGCAAATGGTAGCGATACAGAAACAAAAACTGCATACATTACCGTTTCTTCTCCTATCGCATTACCTTTGGTAGAAGGCTTCCAAGGCGCAACGTTTGTGCCTTCAGGATGGTATTTAAGCAACCCGGATGCTGATATGACATGGGCGCAGTCAACAACTGTTGGTGGTTATGCTACAAGTACAAACAGTGCTGTAATGGATAACTTAACACCGGCAACAACAATTGCTGGAACAGTAGACGAGTTGTGGACACCAAAATACAATTTTACGGGTGTGAGTTCTGCAACCATGACATTTGATGTTGCTTATTGTCGCTATGATGCCACCTTCTTCGATTCATTGATTGTTTATGTTTCTACGAATTGCGGTTCTACCTGGTCGAGAGTATATGCAAAAGGATCAACCCTTTTAGCTACAGCTCCTGATAACAATGCATCGGTATTCGTTCCTACTGCAGCACAATGGAGAACAGAAACAGTAAGCATGACGCCATATGCCGGACAAGCAAATGTGATGGTGAAATTCCAAAACAAATCTGGCTGGGGACAAATGTTGTACTTAGATAATATTAATATTACAGGTGCCGGTGCTCCAGTTGCAAGTGTTTCAATCGCACAAACTTCTGGGACAAATCCAATGTGTGCGGGTGCTTCTGCAACATTTACGGCAACACCAACCAATGGTGGTGCAACACCAACCTATCAATGGCAAATCAATGGTGCGAATGTGGGTGGTGCAACCTCATCAACATTTACAACAACAACATTAGCGAATGGGAATATCGTAACCTGCATCATGACCTCCAGTTTGGTTGGAGTGGTGGGCAGTCCAGCTACATCGAACGCCATTACAATGACTGTAAATGCTTTACCTGCAACACCAACAATCGGTAGTAACACGCCAGTTTGTGTTGGGTCTACAATTTTGTTGACTTCAAATACCATCGCAGGCGCAACGTATGCGTGGACAGGTCCTGGCGCATTTACTTCTGCATTGGAAGATCCGTCTCGCCCATCTGCAACACTTGCCATGGCTGGAACATATAGTCTGACAGTTACAGTCGGTGGCTGTACAAGTGCTGTAGCAACAACTTCAGTGGCTGTAAATGCTTTACCGGCAACTCCAACAGCAGGAAGCAATACACCTGTTTGTGTTGGCTCAACCATTTTGTTGACATCCAACACCGTTGCAGGTGCAACATATGCATGGACAGGGCCTGCTGCATTTACTTCTGCATTAGAAGATCCTTCTCGACCATCTGCAACAGCAGGTATGGCTGGAACATATAGTTTAACAGTAACCGTAGGTGGATGTACCAGCGCAGTTGCTACAACAACTGTGGCAGTAACTGCTGGTCCTGCAGCACCAACAGCAGGTAGCAATACCCCTGTTTGTGTGGGCTCAACTATTTTATTAACATCGAATACTATTGCTGGTGCAACCTATAGCTGGACCGGACCGGGTGGATTTACATCCGCACTTGAAGATCCAAGCATTGCTTCTGCAACAGCAGGTATGGCAGGAACGTATAGTTTAACAGTTACCGTGGGCGGATGTACCAGTGCAGCAGCAACCACCACGGTTGCTGTGAATGCAGCTCCTGCAACACCAACCATTGGTAGTAGTACTCCGGATTGTGTGGGTCAAACCATCAGTTTAACATCGAATACCATTGCGGGTGCAACGTATGCATGGACTGGTCCGGGTGGATTCACATCTACTTTAGAAGATCCTACTCGTCCATCTGCAACACTTGCGATGGCTGGAACGTATAGTTTAACCGTAACCGTGGGTGGTTGTACCAGTGCAGTAGCTACTACAACAGTTGTTGTAAATGCCTTGCCGGCAGCTCCAACAGCTGGAAGTAATTCCCCTGTTTGTGTGGGTTCAACAATTTTATTAACCTCTAACACGATTGCTGGTGCAACTTATTCTTGGACTGGACCAAGTACATTCACTTCTACTTTGGAAGATCCATCTCGTCCATCCGCTACAGCGGGAATGGCTGGAACGTATAGTGTAACAGTTACTGTGGGAGGTTGTACTAGCTTGCCTGGAACAACAACAGTTGCAGTAAATACAGCTCCTGCCACACCAACAGTGGGTAGCAGCACTCCGGATTGTGTTGGTCAAACTATCAGTTTAACATCTAATACCATTGCGGGTGCAACATATGCTTGGACAGGCCCTGCTGCGTTTACTTCTTCATTAGAAGACCCAACTCGTCCATCCGCAACACTTGCCATGGCTGGAACATACAGCTTAACAGTAACAGTAGGCGGTTGTACCAGTGCAGTAGCAACCACTACGGTGGTTGTAAATGCATTGCCTTCAACTCCTGTTCCGAGTATAAATGGAAGCACAACACCTGCTGCGATTTGTGCAGGTGGAACAATTACTTTAACAACTCCAAACCTTGGAGCCGGTTATACCTACAGCTGGACAGGCCCGAATAGCTACGCAGCAGCAGTTAGAAATCCTCCTGCAATTACTGGAGCAACCACAGTAATGGGCGGAACCTATTCCTTAACAGTAACGAATGGTGGTTGTTCGAGTTTGGCTGGAACGGTTACAATTGTGGTGAATCCAATTCCTGCTGCTCCTACCGCTGGAAGTAACTCTCCTGTATGTACAGGCTCGACCATTTTATTAACTTCCAATACGGTTGCTGGTGCTACGTATGCATGGACAGGTCCTGCGACATTTACTTCTACAATTGAAGATCCTTCTCGTCCATCTGCAACACTAGCGATGGCTGGAACGTATAGCGTAACAGTTACCGTTGCCGGATGTACAAGCGTTGCCGGAACAACAACAGTAGCCGTAAGTGGCAGTGTTGTGCCAACCAATGCAATTGTTGCGAGTCCATCCGGTGCTGTTTGTGCCGGAACTCCTGTTACATTCACTGCAACTGCCGGTGGAGGTGGAACAACACCAACGTATCAATGGCAAGTAAATGGAAGTAACGTTGGAACAGGTGGAACAACGTATACAAGTTCAACATTGGTTTCAGGGGACATCGTAACCTGTATTTTAAACTCCAGTTCGTCTTGTGCAACACCTACAACTGCAACATCCAATGCAATTACAATGACGGTTAATCCAACTGTTGTTCCTTCAGTAAGTGTTGTTGCGAGTCCGACCGGTGCAATTTGTACAGGAACATCCGTTACCTTCACTGCTACACCTACTAATGGTGGAACAACACCTACTTACCAATGGCAAGTAAATGGCAGTAACGTTGGAACCGGTGGAACAACTTACTCGAGTGCAGCCTTGGTTAATGGTGATATTGTAACATGTATTTTAACATCTAATGCAACATGTCCTTCAACGCCTACCGCAACATCCAGTGGAATAACAATGACGGTTAACCCAACCGTTGTTCCTGCTGTAAGTATTGTTGCAAGTCCGAGTGGTGCAATTTGTTCTGGTGATGCGGTTACATTTACGGCTACACCTACCAATGGCGGAACAACACCAACGTACCAATGGCAAGTGAATGGAAGCAACGTGGGAACAGGAGGAGCAACCTATACTTCATCTGCTTTAGCAAATGGCGACATTGTAACGTGTATTGTAACTTCTAATGCAACTTGTGCAAGTCCGCTTACAGCAACAAGCACCGGCATTACAATGGTTGTTAATCCAACGCCTGCAACACCAACAATTACTGTTTCTGGAACAACATTAACATCCAGTTCGCCAACAGGAAATCAATGGTACTTAAATGGAACGTTGATCGTAGGTGCTACGAACCAAAACTATACATTCACGGTAAATGGAACATATACGGTTATTGTAACAAATGGTTCTTGCTCTTCAGCGGAGTCTGCTCCAGAAGTTATTATCAATGTTGGTATTGAAGATGCAAACAACCAATACGGCTTAAGCATCTATCCAAATCCAAACGATGGAAATTTCAATATTTCATTCAATGCGATTGAAAAATCAAATTATAAAATGGAATTGACAAATGCACTTGGACAGTTAATTTATAAAGAAGAACTGAAAGATTATTCAGGCATTTACAAAAAACAATTCAGTGTCGTTGAATACGGAAAAGGTGTTTACACCATCACCTTAACGAACGATAAACACGATGTAATTAAAAAGATTATTGTGTATTAAGAAATCACAAAAATGAAAGCCCCGTAAAGAAGCATTTTACGGGGCTTTTTTCTTTCAAAGCAAGAGAGATTAATAATTATCTTTGCATGGATAAATTATAACATGAAAGCAAAGTTTCTTTTTTTAAATATCGTTTTTCTATTGTCTTTTTTTCACTCTTGTTTAATTGGACAAGTGAATATGCTTTGGGCAAAAGGAATTGGAGGAACAGCTTATGACGGAGGAGAAGCTATCGCAGTAGACAATTTAGGAAATGTATACACAACTGGAATGTTTAATGGAGTGATTGATTTTGATCCAGGATCTGCCGTTTATAATCTTTCTTCCGTTGGAGTAGAAGATATCTTTATATATAAATTGGATAGAGATGGAAATTTTGTTTGGGCTAAGAGCATGGGTGGAACAGGTATGGATTGTGGCTATTCAATAGCAGTTGATTCTTTCGGGAATGTATATACCGGTGGTAGTTTTGGCGGGACAGTTGACTTTGATCCTGGGATAGGAGTTTATAATTTAGTAGGCATAAGTGTAGAAGCATTTGTTTGTAAGCTTGATGCATCAGGAAATTTTATTTGGGCTAAGAATCTGGGTGGTTCTGCAGTAGAAGAAGTTTATGGAATAACAGTTGATTTATTAGGGAATGTATACACAACAGGTGTTTTTAATGGAGTAGCAGACTTTGACCCTTCTGGAACAGTATACAACCTCACATCTGCTGGAGGAGGAGACATCTTCATAAGTAAATTAAGTACATTGGGAAATTTTGTTTGGGCAAAAAGAATAGGCGGGACACTATACGATGATCTTGGCTATGCAATTGCCGTAGACAGCTTCCAGAATGTTTATACAACAGGTAAATTTGCTCAGATAGTTGATTTTGATCCTGGTGTTGGAGTTTATAATTTGACCCCACATGGAACCAATGATGTAGATGCATTTGTTTGTAAATTGGATGTATCAGGAGATTTTGTCTGGGCGAAAAACTTTGGCGGGCCATCGGGAGCAGATGAAGGCTATGCTATTGCTGTTGATGGATCTGGAAATGTTTATACTACCGGATCCTATCAATATGGTGATGGAGACTTTGATCCCGGTGCAGGAATATATACTCTTTCTAACCTTGGTGTGGGTGATGCTTATGTAAGCAAATTAAATGGTTCAGGTGATTTTGTTTGGGCGAAAGGTCTTTCCGGAATATACAGTGAATCCGGAATCTCTATTGCTTTGGACCACGAAAACAATCTTTTCATTGTGGGCTATACGACTGGAGCGATTGATTATGATCCGGGTCCTGGTTCTTTTACTTTGCCGGGAGGAGGACTTTATGTTGTAAAATTAGATTCTTTAGGCATTTTTGTATGGGCAGCAAAAGCGGGAAGCGGAGGAAATGGAGTTGATGTTGATGAAGAAGGAAATATATATGTAACAGGTGATTTTGCTTTGACTAAAGATTTTAATTTAGGATCCGGAGTTGATAATTTAACCGCTGTAGGTTCAGGTGATATTTGTGTTTTAAAAATATCTGGAAACAAAGACGTTTGGCCAGGAGATACGGAAAACAATCACGTTGTAGACAACTATGACCTTTTACAAGTTGGGTTGTATTACATGCAAACAGGCACTTCTAGGACAATATTAGGAAATGTTTGGCAAGCAGATTCTGCAGCTAATTGGGAGACATTTCATACAAACGGAGCCGATTTGAAACATGTTGATTGCAATGGTGACGGGATTATTGATAATAATGACACACTAGCCATCAATCTTAATTTTACCTCAGCACACGCATTTGCTCCCCCAACAAACGAGTATAGGTTAGTAAATCCAGATTTGCATTTCACTTCCATTAGCGGAATATATCCTCCTGGTGTTTGGATAGATGTTGATATAATGGCAGGAACAACAGCTATGCCAGTAAGTAATTTGTACGGAATTGCTTTCGACATTCAATACGATGCATCACTAGTTCAACTAGGTACAGAAAGTTTGATTTACCCGATTAGTTGGTTTGGAAATCCGGGAATCGATGCAATTAAAATTGGAAAAATTGATGCATTGGCAAATGAAGCATACGGAGCAGAAACACGTATTAATCACATAAATGCTGATGGCTCCGGAAAAATTGCAACCTTCCGTTTTCAAGCAAAATCAAGTATTTCATCTCTTTCTACATTGAATTTAACTTATTCAGGATATATGGCTAACGACTCTGCTGGAAACACCTTGTTGTTCAATCCCCAATCTTATTCAGTTATAATAGACCCGTTAGCTACATCTATAGCGGAATTAGAAGATGATGCTCTGAACATTTACCCGAATCCAAACAATGGAAACTATAACATATTGTTTACTTCACAAGAAAAATCAAATTACAAATTAGAACTACGAAATGTATTAGGACAAGTTGTTTATCAAGAAACTCTTCCTGATTTTGTTGGCACATATAGCAAACCAATATCTGTAAGCAATTTCGGAAAAGGTGTTTATACAATCTCATTAGCAAACGAGAAACACGATGTAGTAAAAAAGATTATTGTTTACTAAAAATTAGTTGCATATTAAAAAGCCTCAAGTATTGATTTACTTGAGGCTTTTTAGTTTTCGAGAATTTTATTGTGTTATCTTTGAATGGATAAAATACAACATGAAAATAAAAATTCTTTTTTTAACAATTACAATGATTAGTTTACTTACTAGAATGGGGCTTGTGGCGCAGTCGCAAAACTATCTTTGGGCAAAAAGTAATTTAGGGGCAACATATAGTGAGGCTCATGCTGTTTGTACAGATGCGAGCGGGAATGTATGTGTTGCGGGCTATTGTAATGGAAGCTCGATGACATTTGGTAGCACAGTAATACCTGTTGATCCATCAAATTCTGTATTCATAGCAAAATACGATCAATCTGGAAATTTTTTGTGGGCTAAATGTCCAGTAGGAGATTCAGACAATATTATTTGGGGCGTTTCTTCAGATGCTTTTGGAAACGTATATGTAATAGGTAGCTTTACGGGAGACTCTCTTGTTTTTGATTCAGATACGTTGCGCAATTCTAGTTCTGGTGGTTTGGCAGATATTTTTATCGCTAAATACGACACTTTTGGAAATGTTGTTTGGGCGAAAAGTGCAGAAGGGAGTGATTATGATAGGGCAAATGAAATATGTACAGATATTGCTGGAAATATTTTACTCACTGGTTTTTTTCAAAGTTCAATTTTTATTTTTGGAACCGATACACTCATAAATTCAAGTACACTGGGTTATGCTGACTTGTTCATTCTTAAATTAGATTCTTTTGGGAATGTAATATGGGCTAAAAGCGCAGGTGGAGCCCTAACAGAAAATGCAAATAGTGTCTGTTCGGATGTATTTGGAAATTCGTATATAGCAGGGTATTTTTCTAGTGCGAGTTTAGTTTTTGGAACAACAACACTTATAAATAGTGGAACAGGGAATGATATTTTTGTTGCAAAATATGATCCTTCGGGAAATGTTTTGTGGGCAAATAGTGCTGGAGGAGGAGGCGATGACAAAGCGCTTGATATTAGTGCCAACATAAACGGAGGTGCATCTGTTACAGGATACTTTTATAGCCCGTCTATATCCTTTGGAGGAACAACATTGACAAATGCAGGAGGAGGTTATTCTGATATTTTTATAACAAAATATAACTCTTTGGGACTTGTTTTGTGGGCAAATCGTTTTGGAGGAACTGAACGTGAAGAAGGAAGTGCTATTTGCTCGGATGTGCTTGGGAATAACATATTAACAGGTTTTTATAGAAGTTCAACTATTTCATTGGGATCTACTACTTTAACCAATGGAGGCCTTTCAGATATGTTTGTTACAAAGATAGATACTCTTGGAAACTTTCTTTGGGGAAAAAAAGGAGGAGGAACATCTTGGGATTATGGATATGATATTTGTGTTGAAGGAGCCGAAAATGTATACATTGTGGGTGGGTCATCGAGCCCAACCACTTCATTTGGAGCCATCAGCATAGTACATTCTAGCACTAAATTTTATGTTGTTAAATTGAATGATACTACAGGGCTTGTTTGGCCAGGAGATTCAAACTCCGACCACATTGTTAACAACACAGATTTATTACCAGTAGGCTTACATTATGCACAAACAGGAACTCCAAGAACAGTAATGGGCAATGTTTGGCAAGCCGATTCGTCAGCTAATTGGGGAACATTACAAACAAATGGTGCAGATATTAAGCATGTAGATTGTAATGGTGATGGTATAATTGATAACAATGATACTCTTGCAATCAATCTCAACTTTAGTTTAACGCATGCATTTTCGCCATCACCAAGCGAGTTTAGATTAGTAAATCCAGATTTGCATTTCACTT